>Ga0209164_1005247_pt1 | contig 11117 bp, 9 predicted proteins | sample MTBNYHSulfiMetaG_FD_187458 | JGI IMG/M metagenome (GOLD analysis project Ga0209164, IMG submission 187458) | Enrichment culture microbial communities from rom New York Harbor, USA that are MTBE-degrading - MTBE-NYH (New York Harbor Sulfidogenic)... | ecosystem: Environmental > Aquatic > Marine >... | reverse complement strand
CAACTAACAGCGAAGTTGCAAACTCAAAACCTTAAACCCTGAATCTTAAACCCTGTACCGCGCGAAGCGCATCTTAACCTCGCACCTCGAACCATTCGCACCAGCGATCAAGCCGACAGGCTTCAAACTCCCAAACTGCCAACTGCCGACTGCAAACTGCCAACTCCCCGGCTATGCCGGGAAGCCGGCCACCGGCAAGGCGACAACAATCTCCGCCCCTTCCCCCTTCTCGCTCCGCGCCGAAATCCTCCCTCCGACCGCCTCAACAATCGCATGCGAAACAGACAGCCCCAGGCCGGTTCCTCGGCCCGGTTCCTTGGTGGTGAAAAACGGGTCGAAGATATTATTCAAGTCCGAGGCCTCGATACCCGGGCCGTTGTCCCGGATGGATATGACCACCTCAGGCCGGGAGTCATCGCTGTCCCGGTTCAGCGTTGTCACGGTGATTTCCCCTGGACCATCATCGGTTTTTTCAGCAATGGCGTCAACAGCGTTCAGCAGGCAGTTGAGAAAGACCTGTTGCAGCCCCTCTTCATTGGCCACGACTGTATCATCCTTTGCTTCGAGGGAAAGGCGGAAGTGGATATTCTCCATGTGTTTCCGCTTGCTGACCATGTCCACCACGTCGTCCAGCAACGGGTTGATCCCGATCCTGTGTTTGCCCGGCGGGGCGGTGCGGGCAAAGTCAAGGAGCTGGCGGATAAGCCGGTTGATCCGCTCAAGCTCCCTGGTTGCCCGCTCGGAAAACTCCTTCCGGTCTTCGGGCGACAAATTCTCCCGCCGGAGCAGTTCAAGGTATCCCTGGATGATGCCGATGGGATTGCCGATCTCATGGGCGAGGCCGGCGGACAGCCGGCCCACCGAGGCCAGCTTTTCCGCCCGGATCATCTCCTGCTGGGTCTTCTGCAACTGGGCATTGGCCGCCTCAAGGGATTCGACGGTTTCCCGCAGTCGTTGCCGGTCGGCATCGATGCGCCTGGTCATCCGGTTGAGGGCCATGGAGAGTCGGCCGAATTCGCTGCCCCCCTGGTCGTAGAACGGGACAATATCATCCTGTTCGTCATAATTTTCCGTCATTCGAACAAGCTGCTCCACCGGCTTGACCGTAGACTTGACTAGGCGGAAAAACCCGATCGTTGCCAGGACTAAGACATTGACCAGCAGATAAGCGAAAATGGCTTTCTGTTTTGCCCGCAGGGTTGCATACATGGGTTTGAGAGAAGTGACCGAACCGATGCTGCCGAGGATGTTCCCCAGATCAACCGGCACGGCGGTCAGAAGAAACTCCGGGCGGGGCATGAAAATCTCCCAGGTCGAGCCAAAGGTTTCCGTCACCGGCTGCTGCAGCTCCATGCTTTTCCGTAATGCCGGGAGCAGAACCTGCCGGTGTGCACAGGAGGAATCCGCCGGGAACGTCTCCCCGTTTCCGGTTGCAATGGTCAGGCATTCCCAGCCGGCATCCCCATGTATTCGTGACAGCTCGGTAAGATAATCATTCTGCAGCGGATATGATTGCGAAGCCAGCCGCCGCGCCTCCAGTTCGAGGATTGACCGCGCCGAATTAATCTCCATGCGCAGAATATTCTGCTGCCAGAACATGGTGATAACCAAATCGGCCAGCAGGGCGGAAATACTCAGCAGGAGGACAAGGGTAAGAATGAAATCCGCTTTAAGCCCGGTCGTTTTCATGAAAAAATTTTGTATAAATTGAATGAGTTATCCAAAACTGCGGTGTATTTAGTATCAATGTTCCCCAAAATTCAGCTGACCATCCTTCTCCCACTGGGAGAAGGTGCCCGAAGGGCGGATGAGGGCGCTGCGCCAAGAACAGAACACCCTCTATTCTTGGAAATAGCAGGATTCTCACATCATAGCAATAAACTCCGCGTGTTTTTCAAGCCTTAAGGGTATTTCCGTGAGCCTCCAAGTGACATTTTTTGTCACAACTATGCCACAATTTGTCATTAAATAAAATCTGCCAAGTTCTACTCAACCTGTTCAATTTGACACCGGTCATTTCCATTTTTGTATCATTTTCAATAAAATAGCAAGCTTTCAGAAAGGCAAAATAACCCTGGCATAAACCTTGCTTAAGAATGGCTAACTTCATCTTTTCACGGATTGAGTCATTGGGGGCCTGAAACAATTGGCCAAAGTTGTTCGTAAATAAACAAAACAAAAGGAGAGGTAAAAAATGAAATTGAATCAGTTGAGAATGAGGGCGAATGAAAAAGGCTTCACCCTTATCGAGTTGATGATCGTCGTGGCCATCATCGGCATCCTTGCCGCCATCGCCATCCCAAACTTCCTCGGTATGCAGGAAAAGGCAAAGAGGCGTTCGATTGAGGAGGCTGCCACTTCAGCTAAGGCTGAATTGCACAGCTGGATGGATGCTACTCTTCGTAATGAAAGTGGAGTGATTGATATAAATGGGGACGGTATTTCAACACCAGGCGAAGGACCGGTTTCAACCTTTACTGGTGCAGCAGTTCCTCGTTCATGGATCGCTGCATTTAACAGCAAAAAAGGTTCAGTGCAGATGTCACCTTGGTTCGGCACTACCCCACTTTTCACTATTGGAGCGGGCCCCTTTTCGGGTGCAATTGGCTTCAGTTTAGTAAATCAGGGGCGTGGCATAGTAATAAGAGGATATAATAAACTTGGAACAACGCCGTTGTTATATCGAGATAGCGTTTCGGTAGACTAAATAAAGTGTCACAGACAATTTTAAAAGCCACTCGTTCTGTTGAGCGGGTGGCTTTTTTTCTTAGCACTTGATTTTATATAGCGAAAAAATTTAAGTGACGAATCGATTTGACCTTTAGGATAGTGTGCTTTTTAGAAAGTAGTGTGAGATCTATTTCCACGGAGTAAAAAAAGTGCTATATATATCGACTGTACTAACATTACTGACTGTCGATATTGAACTTGAATAACAATTGGTTGATGCTTCTCCAAAATAATGCACTGCGCTATGAATAATCATATTATTGATCAACTAAATACTAAAAAGGGTTTTACGTTAATTGAACTCATGGTCGCAGTCGCAATTATAGCTATAATTGCGGCAATCGCAATACCTAGCTATGTAGGAATTCAAAAGAAGGCGGCCCGTGGAGAGGCAAAGTCAAATCTCCTTGCGCTGTCGATCGCCTTGGAAGGATACATGGCGGAAAACAATAATTATGGTCCAGCAGGTGTATATACATATTATGCTCCAGGCATTAATCTTGGGAGTTTGGGACATCCGGGCAATCTGGCTATCGCTGCCAACCTTGGCAATTACAATAACTATGAATACCGTATTTATGTCTCTTCAGCTGTTCCACCAAGATACGGCATAAGTGCTATACCCCGGCAAGGTCCGGTCCGGGGTGATGATCCAAATAATCCACCTTGGATAACGGATGACGGCCAAAAAGGTCCCGCAAATTTCGGTTGGTAATATCCTCTCGCAATTGGGATTTTTTCATCCTTCAGTTACTTTTCAATTTTATTAAAGAGATTATTTATTAAAATTGTTTCTCTATGTCTATGTTAACTTGTGTTCACCATTTATTGCCTGCAGATATTATTATCGTCATTTCACAGTTTATTAAATAACTATTTATTCAGAGAAGATTTCAGGAGCATGTTTTTTCATGGATGAGTTTGGTGCTATCCCAGATGCAACATCCTATAGATATTCATTTCATTTTTTTCTCATTGCTTTTATTATTGCAATAATATATTCAAATTCTCTTGTTCAAGAGTGGCATTTTGATGATTATCCAAATATAATTGAAGATACATCTATTCACTGGAGAAATTTATCCTGGAATTCTATTTTTGAAACCATCACAACTGATAGTGATGGCCAAAAAAGAATATCACGGCCATTACCTCGCCTAACGTTCGCTTTGAACTATTATATTTCTAAATTTAGTACTTTGAGTTATCATATTACCAATATATTAATTCACTTTATAACTGCCTTTTTTGTTTATCTTGTTTTTAGAAAAACATTAATTTTGTTAAAAGCAAAAGGGAAGACATCTTTTAGTGCTATAACGTGTGAGGACGTAGCCTTACTTGGAGCTGTCTTGTGGGCAATTCATCCATTGCAAACACAGTCCGTTGTCTATATAGTCCAAAGAATGGCTTCGATGGCAGCTATGTTTTATATTATGTCAATGTATTTTTATATACATGGTAGGCTGGCTAACAGAAAATTTAAAAAGATAACATTTTTTTTGGCTTCCTTTTTTTGTGGTTTGTTAGCATTTTTCTCCAAAGAAAACGCGGTGTTACTTCCTTTGAGTATCGTCTTATATGAATTAATGTTTTTTGAAATCACAAAAAAACAAATATTTTCCATCATAAGCTTAATACTCCTTTTTGCTATTGCGGTAGTATGTGTTTTGATCATTACTCGGGAAAACAATTCAGGAGCTGTTCATGACATTTATTCGGTATTTAAGGAAAGGATTGTAGCTCCTTATAATTTTAGACCATTTACAATGTCTGAAAGGATATTGACAGAACCCAGGATCCTTTTATGGTATCTTTTTTTAATTATATGTCCAATATCAGATTTTCTTTCTCTTGAGTCAGACATCACTGTTTCGACGGGCATCTTCCAGCCAATTTCGACCTTTGTATCTATTTTTGCAGTTTTGATGTTAATTATAATTTCTTTAATTTATTATAAAAAAATAAGGATTATTTCTTTTGCACTTTTATTTTTTTTTATTAACCATTTTATAGAATCGAGTTTTATTGGCCTTGAACTTTACTTTGAGCATAGAAATTATTTACCTTCTATATTTTTGTATTTAGGAATTTCGTCTTTACTAATTCAACTTTATAAATATTATCAAAACAATAATAGAGTAGTAATGCATTATTTAATTGGTTTTTTTATTGTTTCAATACTTGTTTCTGAAGGAAATGCAACATACTTGCGTAATGACGTTTGGCATACTGAAGAAACACTCCATAATGATAATCTGCTTAAAGCTCCGAACAATATTAGACCACGAGTATCACTATCTTCTTATTATTTAAAAAATGAAAAATATGAAGAAGCGTTAAATCAATTATACCTTGCCGAGGAAATTGTTAATTCAGGTACAGTACGGATCCAAAAAAACTGGATAGGATTACTATATCATAATCTTGGTTCCACATATTACAGAATTTCGGAATTTGATAAATCGAAAACATATTTGTTAAAGAGTCTTGAATACGATCAGTATAGTTGGGAAACACACGCGGTGTTAGGAATAATTTTATTTATGGATGGTCATATTGAACAATCTGTTAAAGCTTATACTAATGCTGTAAATCTGCACAGATCAGACCCAAAACTTTTTAATATGTATGGGAGGGCCCTTTTTGCTTATGGCAATTATAAAATAGCTTTAGAGATATTTCGAGAAGGACTAGAATTAGCTCAAAATAGCCAACAGCATAATTTGGTAAAAACAATTAAATTTAACATGATTTCCTGCTATCTAGCTCTTGATGATCTTGGAGAAGCAAAGAAAACATTGTTCGAGATAGAAAATTATTTCGATAATATTGCTTATTCTGCGAAAGTAAATTTTCAAAAAGAATTCAAATCGTTAAAAGAGATTGCTGTTTACAATGATATTGGCTACCTTATATACAAGACTGTTCTTTATCCATTAAATAATGATGATGCACTTGAAAAGATTGCAGATTATTTAGTATCAAATAATGAAAACTATTGCGAATTTATAAAAAAAATGGTTTTGAATAATTCAGTAGAAATTATCTTTCCCCCTTTAACAAATAATTTTGAAAAAAAATTAACAGAAATTTATAATTATAAATTAAAGACACTAATTGAAAAAATAGAGGCTGAAATATCTGATTCATTAAATTGTCTTGATAATCGAGATTACCAAATTATCTCTATTGAGGGATAGTGTAACCTTATTTTTTTTCCTCATTATTTGAAATTAAATGCAAAAAAACAGGTCCGATTGTAAAAACAAGAATCATTGTAGCTGCTCTAATAATCAGAGCAACAACTAGTCCCTCACCGATTCCTATCTTCAGGGATGAAGAAGCGAAGCTGATCACAGCTTCCTGCACACCCAGATTTGCCGGTGTAATGTTTATCAAAAGAGAAAACACGGCAATCAGGCTTATTATAAGAGCTTGGGTAAAAAATATATCGAATCCGATGCTCAGAAATGCCACATAGAAAGATAATGCGTTAGCAATGATATTCAGAAAAATATATATAATAATTTGAAAAAATAATAATTTATCTTGTATTAGCTCCTTTAAGCCCTCACTGCCTTCCCTAATTTTTTTTATAATCCAGTATCGGGATGAAATGCTAGGTATTGGAAGCGAATTCAGGACAAGAAAAAATAAAACTATACAACCAAAGAAAAATGGTAATTGCCAGGGAGTGAATACTGATTTTCTCATCAAATAAATTGAGCTAATTAGACCCGTAATTGCGACACACCAGAAATTTATCATATAGTTGGATGCCAAGAGAATTGTGAATTTGGTTAAAGAAAGGTTATGTTTTAATTTCAAATAACCTGCCCGATAAAGCATGCCGCCTGAAAAGGGAGCAATGTAATTGCCAAGGGCTGTAACAAATGATAAGCCAATCCATTCTCTATGCTTTAGATGAACCATGAATTTTGCAGTGTATGCTTTAAGAATTAATCCATTTGTCAGGAGAAACATCAAGCGAAGTATAAGTAAAACAAATAAATCCGATAAGGTCAGGCGTTGAAGTTGGACAAACGAGGTAGGATTTCGAACAAGGTACCAGAAAATTAAGAATATTATTATAACAAGAGCTGCAGATTGCAGCCATTTTTTGTTCGGCATTATATATATTTTTAATAAATGATTGGAGTATTAGCTTGAAGCGCTGGTGGTAATTTTTTTGCTACAATAAAAATTCTTGCCCCAAAAAAATGTTTTAATCTTGGCAAATAAGATAATATATGAAAAATTTTAAGTTGGTTATAATGGGCAAGCAAATAAGCATAATTGACTGTGAATCCAGCCTGTTTAAGTAGCATAAAATTGTGTTCAAGCGTACGGACAGCTATGTGTTCCGGAAATTGCTTGAAAATGAAATTGTGTTTTTTCATTTTTTCAAGAAAAAAGGATGCGTTTGGGGTATGTAAGTAGAGGATGCCATTGTTGTTTAGGGCATTATGAATATTTTGCAATATTTCCAGCCATTCAAGATCATAAATATGTTCAGAAATGTCCATGGCAAAGATAATATCAAAGTTATTTTTATTACGTTGACAAAATTCATTTATATCTCCGCACTCAAATTTAGCATTTTTTATATTTAATCGTTTTTTATTAAAATTAGCCTCATCGATAAATGGCTTGGAAAAATCGATACCTACATATTGCTTGACTTGCGGAGCAATAATTTCCATGAGCAATCCGTTTCCACAACCAATATCAGCTACGATTGAATTATGGTTAATATCTATATATCGTAATAATCTTTTTAATCTTATTTTAGGAATTTTTTTAAATCTTTCAACATATTCCTGATCGTGAAGTTTTTTTTGATCAACAAATGATTTCATTACATCAATATTTTTTTATGATAAAAGAAAATTGAATAAATAAAAAAAAGGATGTTATGCGTATCCAGCAATAGATTCAATTATAATGTTTGATGGGGAATAATTCATTTTTAAAGGTTTTTTTCTATATTTAATGTAGTTATGTAAAAAGTTTTTTATTAAGCTCTCATCAAATTTAGAAAGAAGTACATTCTCGCCCAGTCCCTCCTTCCGCTCTGTTGTTTTTCTCAGAAGCAAACATGGGATTCCGATATACATTGACTCCTCTTGAAGGCTACCTCCGTCTGTTATTATAAATTCAGCTTTCTCAAGTAAGGAAAGAAAATCTGAATGTTTGTATCTTTTTCTTAATTCAATATTCAAATTCGAGTTGAGTTCTTCGTAAAAATTAAATTGGTGTAGTTTTTTTTCCGTAGGAGGATGAAGGATAAAAAGCAAATGGTATTGTCGGGATACCATTTTTAATATTTTTATTATTTTTATAAATTTATTTTTTATAAAAATATTTTCGTACCGATGTAAACTTACGATGCCGTAAGGAATGTTGGGAACATGATCCTGTCTGCGTTCTTTTTTTAGGCTAATATCAATTATATCAAACATTGTATTTGCTTTGGTGTTAATTTTGTCTTTTTTGTTATAAAAAGAAATGTTATTGATCGCCCACTGTCCTGGACAAAATAGTATATTGCTAAGACGAAAGGTCAGAATCCTTGTTATCTCCTCAGGAAATGGATGGAAAATATTAAAAGAACGAAGGCCAGATTCAACATGGCCAATTTTTAGGCCAGCAATTCGACCCATGATTGCACCAATCAAGGTCGAAAAGGTATCCCCATGAACAAGTGCTATTCCATTTTCATCATTATGAAAGATAATTTTTTTGTTGATAATTGTTTTCTGAATTAACCTTATACTCCAAAAAAACATTTTAGTTATTGATGTGATATCAGGACCTTCATAGAGGGTTAGATCAGGTTTTTTCAAGCCAAAATCATCCAGCATGTCATCCATTGTCGCTTTGTGTTGTCCTGTATTGATAAAGTTATACGGAATTTTTCGGTCCCGCAAACGTATCATTATTGGAGCCATTTTTATGAGCTGGGCTTTTGTTCCTATTATAATGTGAATCATGCAATAATAATCTATTTTGTAAAAATTTTATAACAACTTGATAAATTTGGGATATATTTTTTGATGTGAGAAGATATATATTTTATAACACCTGCCCCAAAGATGATTGATATAAATGGTAGCATTGTTATTGATACAAAAAAATCTTTCACATTTTCTGATAGGTAAATTGATGTCATTAATATCAATAAAATCAAAAAAAACAATAAGTAAAAAAGTAACAGTGTGTTAACTGTAATAAGAGCATAAATTAAGATTGAAGCTAAACTAAAAAATGTAATTAGAAAAGGGGTAAAATAATATCCACTAGGTCGTAGGTAATAATCTGCAAAACGAATTCCTCTTTCAAACAACCAAGGTATAAAGCTTTTCATGTCTGAACGTTGGATATATTTGAAAGGGAGCTTTTTTGATCGAAAGAGGGAAATATTATTTTTAAAGATAAGGTTTTGAAATAAAAGGGTATCATCATTGACCGTTTTGTCTATTCTTTCAGGTATCAGTTTTAGATAAATGCTTTTGTCAATGAGTAAAACAGTTGTTCCTTTAGGTGATCGTTTGAAATTATCTCGATTTATTTCCAATAAATCAATTTGTTGAGGATAGACACCCTTACCATAGTACCTTCTACGGATAAGATAAAAAATTGTATCCGGCATAGAACGATATTTTAATTCTCGCCCCTGACAGCTTCCCATTACAGCTCGATATTTTTTATAATTGTCAAGATTTTTGATTGTCTCTCGGGGCAAAATAACACGTGAATCAACAAAAAGTAGTTTCTCTGTCTGAGCTGCCTTAGCTCCAGCCAAACGAGCAATGATCCTGCCTTTATTGCACCCCAGCCTTATTATGCTGACGGGAAATTTACTGGCAATTTCGATGGTATTATCAGTTGAACCATCGTCTACGACTATAACAGTATAATCTTCATTCAATATTGTATTTTTCTGGGAAGTGATCGCGAGCAGGCATTTATGAAGGGTTGCTGACCCATTGTAAACCGGGATAATTATCGTGTATTTCATTGAGTATAATTATTACGATATCAACAAGTTAAAACATATTAGCTCTTATTTAGCTCTGTCATAATAAAGCTGAGAGATTTGTTCTGAAATGAGTCCCATCATAAAAATTATGAGTGAACTGCTGAACAGCAGCGCGGACATATTGGTAAACCGTCCTTGCGTAGTGAAGGTAAATAAATAATATCCAAGTGCCGTAAAAAATAAGAAGGCACTTATGGGCAGAAAAACTCTCAATGGAGAAAAAAGAGTGGCGACTTTTATTATGATGAGGATAAAGCGGGTACCGTCTTGCAACAGTTTAATCTTGCTCCTGCCTTTCCTGGCTTTTGTCTGAATGGGAACATACTTGATGCTTCTGCCGGTACGAAGGTACGCCATGGTGATTGTTGATGGGTAGGAAAAAGTGTTGGGCAGGAGATCAACGAATTTTTGCACAGTACTTTGACGGACTATCCTAAACCCCGAAGTGAGGTCCTGGATCTTGAATTTCGTTACATAGGAAGCAAACCAGTTATAAATGGTATTGGCTATATCCCTGTGCACTTTTGTGTCGGACGCTTTGGTCCGCGCACCGACAACCATGTCAAACTTGTCCTTGTATTCCAGCAATCGGGCGATATCCTCCGGTTGATGTTGTCCGTCCGCGTCCATCATGACAATCCAGTCACCTGATGCCATTCTCAGGCCGGTCTTTATCGCCGCCCCGTTGCCGATATTATAAGGATGCGGCCAGACGGTTGCACCTGCATCCATCGCTTCCTGCATGGTGTTGTCCGTGGAACCGTCGTCTATGACCAGTATTTCGAAATCAGGGTGGAGTTGCTGGATGCTTTTGATGGTGGCCGCAATGCTCTGTTCCTCGTTATAGGCCGGCAGCAGGATGGTAACCGGAGGTTTTCTGTTATTTTCGCTCATGACGGTCATATTCCTGGAGATGGTAAAGATGGTTACCGAAGTTTCTCAAAATTTACGGGATATTGCAAGATATGAATGGTGGTTTGTCGGGTTAGGCTTTAGCTGTTGAGACTGAAGGCTGTTAGGAGAAGAGAATATGAAGTTGCGAGTTGCCCCATAATATCCTTGATTAAATAAGGACATAGCGTTCTTTTTTTTGTGTTGTTTGAGGGAGTTGGATCACGCAGCAATTTTTTTTCGGTTGTCGCGAACGAAAACGCCTTTATCACGGCGATCGAGCTCAAACAGTCCGATGGCCTTGATTAACTCACTGAGCTTTAGAAAGCCGTAGTTTCTTGGGTCAAAGTCGTTGGCAGTCTTGCTGATGAAATTTCCGACAGGGCCAAGGGCCGCCCATCCGGATTCGTCTGAGCAGGCCTCAATGGCAGAGCGAAGAAGATTCATCAGG
>Ga0209164_1005245_pt1 | contig 11119 bp, 10 predicted proteins | sample MTBNYHSulfiMetaG_FD_187458 | JGI IMG/M metagenome (GOLD analysis project Ga0209164, IMG submission 187458) | Enrichment culture microbial communities from rom New York Harbor, USA that are MTBE-degrading - MTBE-NYH (New York Harbor Sulfidogenic)... | ecosystem: Environmental > Aquatic > Marine >... | reverse complement strand
TTCCTCCCCACCCCCCTTCTTAAGAATGGAGAATTTTGTTAAAAGCTCAATATTCCCATGGGCCGGCGTTGAGGCGATGACATATTGGAGAACAGAATTTAAAATGTATCTCAAATGTTCATCAGGAACAATGGTTTCGGGGAGATCCTTTTCAAGTTTTTTAAATAACCTCACTCTCTTCTCTTTGAGGTGGGCCTGGTTTTCCTTTAACGCCTCTTCGATCAGGGTGTTCACCGTATTTGTTTTTTTGATCAGGGTAGTACCCTGAAAATAATTGAGGAGGCCGTCCAGCAATAAATCGGTGTGATGGATATCCTCGGACACCATCCGTTTAAAAAGCTTTCCAAATTCCTTATCCCTAAATCTATCCTGAGAGATCTGGGTAAGCTTTTGGATAGAGTCCAACGTATTTTTCGTGTTATGAATCCATCCAATCAGTAAGGCACGTTCCTCTAAAGACTCTCGACCCCACCTTTCGGTGGAGGCGGTGGAGGAAGGAATTTGAACTGGCCAGAAGATAAGAAAGGGTCGCTTTGGTTTCCCACCTCGTCCCTGGAAGTAATCCCAATATAGTAAGTTCCTGGATCTGCAGGGAACTCCGGCCACTCGTCAGGGATGAGTAACTCGGTTTTGCCCGCAACCTGTTTGGAGAGAATCCCAGGGGTTCCCTCCCATGAGAAGTAATTGGGATCAAATTTCGTACGGTCCTGGGTGACATACACCACATAGTTTGCTGCTTCGGGAACGGATTCCCACCAAATACGTCGTTTTCGAATGAACGCCATACCTCCTCCTTTCTAATGACCAACAGACGGCTTGGTCTCTGTTCGCCTTTTATATTAAAACCTAAAATGACTTAAAAATCAAATCAAATGAGGCCTCACTTTTTGGTGGTAAAATCGTACGGTAAGACTAATTCGCCAGAGTGGTGCACACGCTCAATGGACGGACAGGAATGACTTAGTCTACTCTCACCCATTTGGGCCCCCTGATTTTTACACCCAAACCGAGAAAAGAACGTTGAAAGGTCCAGTCCCATTCACAGTTACATTCGTGACAGAAGTATTCTTCTATTTTACAATATTCCGCTTCGATGTTTATGTGATTGATCAATTCTATATTATCTCCATGACAATTTGGACACGTCATGGTTTTTCTGCGTTTCTTATTCAATCTCCATTGTGTAAGCGACGAAATCAGTGTGCGGTGCATCAAAGGACCTATCATAATTTTTTCAATTGGAACCGGCCAACCACAGGGAGAGGAGGCCTGACGAACATTCAATAAAATACAAGATTTATTCTAATGTGTCCAGCCTTTTTAAAACTGATATAAAATTCAGCCAAAAAAAAGGAAATGCGGGTGAAAGACAAACCTCAGCATTGATGCTTGGGAGTCAAAGACTTAATTTTTTCTTGCCCCTCCTTTTCCATCTCCCAGATAGAAATGATCGGGAAGAATTTTGAGAAGAGGATGAGGGCTAGGACAAATCCTGCAGAGAGACCTGCCAGCATCGACCATTCAACCCATGAAGGCATATAAGCCCCTCGTGCATAAGGAAGCCTGGGTTCGCTCAGAGTGGGAATGATGATCAGGTAGCGTTCCAACCACATTCCGATTAATACCGAGACAGAAGCGGCCGATGTTCCCAGAATGGTTCGGGTTCGCCGCAATGCGAGGATGGGGAAGGGGATGATGAAACAGAAAAGGATCATCAGCCAGAACAGGAGAGAATATTTCCCGGTCACTTTCGTCCAGAAAACGGCCAACTCGTCTAAGCCTCCTCCGTAAAGTGTGGTGAGATATTCTGCAAAGGTGAAGTAGAACCAAAGAAGTGTCATCGTGAGCAGTAAAAGTCCCAGGTTGTTGAAGTGAATGGGTTGGAGGTAGTCCTGAAGGTGGTAGACCTTTCGTAAGATGGCGGTGACAAGAATGATTGCGGCGATTCCCGAGTAGATGGCTCCGACTACGAAATAAGGGCCGAAAATCGTCGAGTGCCACATAGGTTGTTTTTGCATCCCGAAGACCCAGGAAACGACGGTATGGACACTCACCGCAACAGGAATGACAGCAATACAAAGAAATGCGGAAGCCTTCTTAAGAATTCGCTCTTGCCTTTCTGTTCCGGTCCATCCTAATGAGAGGAGTTGATAGACCCGCCGCCGGCCAGGGAATCGCTCCCTGAGAAGAGCGATATCAGGAATCATAAGCACATAGAGGAAAAGGACGCAGGTGACGAAATAAGTCATGATACATGTAAAATCCCAGAGAAGGGGAGATTTGAACTGAGCGTGAATGGCGACCCAGTGAAACTTTATGGGCCTTCCCAGATCGAAAAGGATGTTCGTGGGACCGGCTGCCAAGGCAAAGACCGTCACAACCTCTGCGGCTCGTGTAATGGGTGTTCTCCATCCTGCATTGGTAATTCTTAAGATTGCAGAGATGAGCGTCCCCGCATGGCTGATCCCGATGAAAAAGACAAAATTGACAAGGTAAAGCGTCCAGGACATGGGATGACCCATTCCCGTCACTCCGAGACCCCAAACATATTGCCAGCCGAAGGCGAAGAAGGACCACAAAAAGATAATGGAGAGAAGGCCAGTCGTTATCAGGAAAGGCCATCTCATATGAGTTAAAGGGGACAAGATTTTATGATACTTTTGGGCAATGGCTTCACTATCCCACATCCCACTCCCCTTCCTTTAGGTAATAGACTTTGGGTTCCGTTCCGAGTTCTTCCATCAATCTGAAAGCTCGGCGGCTTTTGGAGAACTTTGCGACTTTACTCTTCGGATCGTTGAGGTCCCCAAAATAGAGCGCCTCGCTCGGGCAAGTCTCAACACAGGCAGGAACCACTTCACCATCCCTAATCCTTCGTTTCTGCTTTTTGGCATTCTCCTTTGCCCTGCGAATCCTTTGAATGCAGAAATTACATTTTTCTGTTATGCCCTTTCTCCGGCGATAGACATCCGGGTTCAATCCTCTTTGATATTCCTCCGGCCAGGCCGGCTCATACCAGTTAAAATAACGAACCGTATAGGGACAATTGGAGATGCACATTCGAACACCAATGCATCGGGGATAGATCTGTGCTACGATACCTTCTGGATTTTTGTAGGTGGCCTCGACTGGACAGACGGTCGTGCATGGCGGCCGATCACATTGCATGCAGGGAATGGGAAGAAAATGCATCTTCACATCGGGATAATGCCCTTTTACTTCGGAGACAAGGTTCATCCATAGCTTGACCCTTCCCAGTTTGGCCTCTTTCTCTCCTGCGAAGGAGATGTTGTTTTCCTGACGGCATGCCACCACACAAGCCTGACAGCCGGTACATTTATCCAGATCGATCACCATTCCCCATTTATACATCTCTCTACCTCATGGCATAGAGCATAGGGCATAGAGCATAGAGCATAGAGTGTAGAACATAGCATTAAATCTTTTTACTCCGAGCTCCGAACTTTTTAAACTTTATACACCTTCACCCTCGTCGAAAAACAGGAAGCAAATCCGCCCAGATAGTCATACTCTCTCACAAGTATATCATTCGGATTGTTTCCCCTTCCTTTTGCCCAGCGACCATAAGCCTTGTGTCCTTGTCCAAAGGGAATTTGGATACAATTTGGACGCGTTCCAGGAAAGAGCCTCGCCTTGGATTGCAACTTCCCGACTTTCGATTCCACCCAGACAAGATCTCCATCCTGAATCCCCATCTTTTGTGCCGTCTCGGGATTGATCTCCACCCAGGAGCCCCATTTCATTTTCATAGAGGGACCGAATATTTCTTGGAGATATGGCTGATTCGCTCCTCTCCCCTCTGCTGTGGTCATCAGTTTATAGTGGATGAGATGGAAGGGATACTCTTTCTCTTCTCCCATCCATCTTGGTTTTTCGAAGTGAGGAAGAAAGACTTTATCTCCTTTCTCCTCCACTCTCATTTTTTGTAGGATCTGATCCAGTCCTTTTGAACTTTTCTTCGATACTTCCTTCAGACCTCGTTCCAACATTAGAGAGTAGAATTCGAACTTTCCTGATGGCGTGTTAAATTTTCTTCGCCACTCCCCGAAGGGATACGTCGGTTCCCACCAACCGCCTTGCTCGATTAAAGTCTTCCAGAACTCTTCAAAATCTTTGGTCCGAATGGAACCCCGCTTTGCTTCAAAAACTCCTTTGATCGCCTCTTTCATGGCCTCTTGAAAATCTTTCCAGTGGAATGATTTCCCAATACTTCCGCCAATCCCTTTGGCTATATCGATGATGACATCTCCTGTGTTGCGAACATCGTAAATGGGTTTATCAAAAGTCGGGCTCCGCAATCCGAACATTGGGAAACCCAACCCAGGCTCAACCTGATCATCCTGCCAGCGCTCAAAATAGGTTCCATCAGGGAGAACAAGGTCAGAAAACATTGTTGTCTCGTCCATGAAGGGCGAGAAACTGACTATGAAAGGGATCTTTTCCAGGGCATTCCGAAATTTTTCAGGCTCGGGGAGGCTGAAGAGAGGATTGGTGTAATAGAGGAAAAGTGTGTCAATAGAGTAGGGGGCACCATTTTTAATTTTTTCTGGAAGAACGGAAAGAATTTCTTCAGCAAAGGGGAATGGAATGTTTCCAGCCCCATCCATTCGAGGCTGAGAGAGACCTTTTTCTGCGATCCCATCCTGTTGAATAGCAGGCCATTTTTGGAATGGAGGTTTCCTTTGGATGAGGAGACCACCCGGTTTATCAATCGACCCAACGAGCGCATTGAGACTATCCACAGCCATCTGCGAATAAGTTCCATTGGTCTGCATGCCCACCCCTCTGCCGGTAATGGCAATAGAGGGTTGAAGGGATGAAAATTCCCGGGCGATCTGAATCACCACTTCTTCAGGGACACCGATTAATGGAGATACCTGTTTGGGTGAATATTCGTTGAGCACACAGGTCTTAAAGCCCATATGGGATTTTCCATCGCTGCCTTTCCAATCCTCAAATCCAAACGTATAGCGATCAATAAATTGGCGATCGTATTTCTTTTCTTTAATGATCCAGTGGGCCAATCCAAGAGCCAACGCTCCATCCGTACCAGGTTGAATCGGAATCCACTGGTCTGCCTTTGAAGCGGTGACAGAGAATCTCGGTTCAATCTGAACAATTTTCCCTCTGATACCAGGTCTTCCTCTTCTTAGAAATCCATAACCCCAGAGGTTCCTCATAGAGGGCCTGGATGCCTCCAGAAGGCTGGATCCAAAAGAAAGGACATAATTTACTTCTTCCCAGTGGATAGCCAAGAAATCTTTTACCCCCATCGTGAAGAAATGGCCTTTCAAAATGCCTTCCGAACCCCTTCCAGGATTTCCAAGATGATTGGGAGAACCGAAGGCTTCCATGAAGCGTGTCATCAATTCAGCCATGTGACCCCGATATCTTCCTCCCAGCATCATCAGTTGGTGGGGTTTCCTTTCTTGCCGAAGTGTTTTCAGTCTTTGAGTGATGAGTGGAATGGCTTCGTTCCAGGAAATCTTTTCCCAGTCTCCTTCCCCACGCTTCCCCTTTCTTTTTAATGGATGACGGATTCTATCAGGATCGTAAAGGACCTGAAGTCCAGACTGGCCCTTAGGACAGAGCCGTCCTTGATTCATGGGATAGCCTTTGATCCCTTCCAATTTGACAGGCCAGTGATTGACTGAGCGAATTCGAAGACCGCAACCACTGGGACACTGGAGGCAGACACCTGTTGACCAGTGCTCCTCATAGGGAATCCATTCCCCTTCTTTGGGTAGGGCATGGAGGAGCTCATCCGGAAAGGCCATTCCAAAAGTGGCCGCCCCAATCATTTTGAGTAATTGTCTTCGGCTAATTTTCATTATCGTAAGTCGTGAGGCGCAAAGCGTAAAAAGTAACTCTTTACCCCTTGCGCCTTACCCTTAACGGTTTATGGTTCACGCTATACGCTCTGCTCTAGGCTCTCTGCGATTTTTTATAATCAGCTGGAATGGCATGTATAACAATCGTTACTCACCCCTCTCTTTTTGTGACAGTTTATGCACCACTCCATGTAATTCCGATCCACCATTTTGATCGGTCTTTCCTTTGTACCTGTAAAACCATGGCAGACGGAACAGTCCACGCCCTGTTGAATGTGAACCCAGTGTGGAAAGGCAACATATTTAGGAAGCTCATACATGCGGTTCCACAGTATCTCTTGATTTGCCTTGACATACTCAACTACTTTCAATGCTTCAGGTCGCTTACTCATTGCATCCGTTGCGTGACAGGCTCGACAGAGTTCAATGTTTGGAATTCCTGCAGCGCGATACCTTTCTGCATAGCGATGGCAGAATGAACAGTTTAAATGAACGGCCTCTTTATGGTGGATATGATTAAAAAGAATAGGTTGGTCCACGGATTCCCAGCTGAAGATTGGAAAGACGGAATAGAAGAGAGATGTTGTCTGAAACCGATAACCATAGTAAGCAACGATGGAGAGAATGAGAAGGAGGAAAATAAAAATAAAGAGTGCGATGCCCTTTTTCATATTTCATTATCTATATGGGATGGGCCGTAAGTCTGTCAAGAGAAAATCAAAAAAACGGCCTTCCGTCAGTACAACAGATTATCCAAAGTGAGCAAAAAGATCACCAGCACAGCATAGGAGTTGATGGTTTTAAAAGGGATGGGCAAAAAGAATGGTTGGCCCCTCACGATTAGAACTCTAAACGATTTCCATATCAACCCAAACGCAGCCACCCATAGACCTCCATGGATAACATGAGATTTTACCATGCCAAACAGCGGGATCGTCATACAGGCGACAGCCGTAGCCAAGATCCATACGAAAGTTATCCTCCTGAGCTGTGCCGATGTAAATATTCTGGTCAGCGAAGGCAGCCCCGCTTTCTCGTAATCCCTACCAAAAATTAAGAGGAAAAGCCAGAAATGAGGCACTTGCCATATGAAGAAGAAAAACGAAATGGCAAGGATTTGCGGATCAAAATAAAAAATACCTTTCCCTGAAATCCAACCGATCACCGGAGGGATGGCTCCAACCAGTGCTCCCGGGACTGCAGCAAAGGCACTTTTTCTCTTAAGCAGGGTATAGACCCCATTATACCAAAACACAGCGAAAAGCCCCAACCCCAAAGCTGCCCCACGAGCGCTTAAATAAAGAATAATAGAACCTAATAATAGAAGGCCTATGGAAATTTTCAAGGCGCTGGATGGAGACAATTTCTTTGAAGGAATAGGGCGGCCCTTCGTTCTTTCCATTAAATGATCGTTTTGCCTCTCCTGATATTGATTCAGTGCACAGGAACCGGAGGCGAGGAAGAAAACGCCCAGGACCGGTGAAATCATCTCTTTAGACAATCCTTGGAGGGCAAGGATAAATCCCGCAGAAGCCGAAAGAGTGGCGAATAAAGAGATCCTGACCTTTGTTAATTCTAATAAAATGTTTATCCACTTCATTAACGTTTTCGTCTCTTCTTCATAGAAGACATATAAATCTACCTATAGTTGTAAAAAAAATGTATGAAAAGGAAGGTGGGTGTGATGAAAAACCTTTACAGCGGCACCTCTAAACGTTTCACTGCTCAGGTTTAAACCTATCTCAAAGATCCCCTCAGGTGACATCTTATGTGACCCATAACACATAGAAAAAATCCGCAATTGTAAAGGGTTGGAAGCACACCCACCTCCTTTTTCAATACACTCTTCGGTCTATTTCAACTCTTTCAAATATTTAATGAGTTGGCTTACCTCATCCTCTGACATTTTTTGAAGCGGCATGATAGGGGGGTAGCCTTTTACCACATCCGCATTGGCTTCCAGTAACGATTTTCTGAGATAAGCTTCATCCGCTAAAATGTTTCTCTCTTTTCCATCTGTCATCACGGTGACGGTCTTTCCAAATAAACCCTTAAGGGTGGGACCCACACTTGGAGTCCCATCAATGCTGTGGCAGGCCATGCATCCCTTTTCCTGGAAGAGTTGACCCTCAACCGGTTTCCCCTTGGCGGTCTCCATTTCTTCCTTCCCTTTTTGATACCATTGATTAAATTCATCCTCAGGAAGGACTACGATCTTGGTGACCATGTTGGCATGTTGGAGTCCGCAATACTGCGTGCAGAACACATCAAATGTCCCCACTTGTGTGGGTTGAAACCATAATGTATTGGTCATTCCAGGCACCACATCCTGTTTAATTCGGAATGCGGGTGCATAGAAACCGTGGATCACATCTTGTGAAGTGAGCGATAATTTGACAGGTTTTCCTGCCGGGACCTTCAACTTCGCACTTTTCGCCCCATTTTCATATTCAAAGAGCCAGGACCACTGCCGTGCAATGACCTTCACTTTCATGGCATCGGTAGGAGCTTTCTTTAGGAAGTTAAAGCCTGTCAAACCATAATAAAACATGGTCAGAACCAGCAAGATGGGGACTACCGTCCAGATGATTTCAAGCCAGATGTTTTCAGGGATGTCCGTCGGCTGAGGATTTCTCTTTTTTTGATACCGGATGACAAAATAGACCATTAGAAAGGTAATCAGACCGAGGAGGAATATCGTGATGGCCAAAATATAAAAGAAAACTTGATCGACGACTTCCCCGGATAAACCTGTCGCCCATGATACAAACATAGATCCTTTCCTCAACGAAAAGCGATGTCAGTAAAAGTCAATCCAATGAATACCGTCAGGACCGCCAGAACAATTGGAATCATGAGTTTAAAAAGCAAACCTGTTTCGTATTTGAGATGCATGAAATAGCTGAGCACCAGCCCGGATTTGAAGGCCGCGATGAGGAGGACGATGAGAATGCTCAGGCGGCCCCAATTCATTCCAGCCATGGAGACCGTGACCCCTGTTAAAATCAACAATCCCAGCCATACCAGCATATAGGTTTGATAGTTATTATTCTTCGCCATTAACTCTTTTGTGCCCGATTCAATCTCCCGATCCCTTTTTAAGGCCGGGAGGGTTAAGTGATTAAGTAGAATAGAGGAAAAAGAAAGATCCAGATGATATCGACCAGATGCCAATACAATCCGGTATTTTCTAAAGGAATGAAACGATTTCCATTGATCTTTCCTTTCGCCATTAAAACCAGCATCACGAAGAGAATAAAAAGGCCTACCAACACATGGAGGCCGTGCAATCCGGTCATGGAATAATAGAGACCATAGAAAATAACCTCCCCGTACCTTCTTCCCAGGAGGCGAGGGGAATTGGGATAAAGACCATGTCCGATTTTTACAGTCCATTCAACATATTTGACCCCAAGAAATAGAAGCCCTAAAAAAATGGTAGCGGAGAGGAAAATCATAGATAATCTGCGATCCCCTTTTCGTATAAATAAAATGGAGAGGGCCATGCATAAACTGCTGGTGATAAGAACCAGGGTGTTGATCGTGCCGAGAACACGATTCAGTTCCCATGCCGCAAGATGAAAGTCTAATGGGTTTTTGTAGCGGTAGGAAGAATAGAGAATAAACAAACCTCCAAACAGGAGAATTTCTGAGAGGAGGAAAAGCCACATTCCTATTTTTGACCCAGTGTCGTCTTGATGGCGTTCCATAAATGCTAATTTAGGAATTCTGGAATTGAGGAATTTATGAATGAAGCGAATAGGAATCTCCAAAATTCGCAATTCCTCAATTCTTATTTAACGAAATTCATATGGTCCTCGTTCCACAATAGGGATCTTCTCAAAATTCTCTGCAGGCGGAGGCGAAGAAATTTGCCATTCAAGAGTGCCTCCGCCCCATGGATTATCTCCTGCTCTTTCCCCTTTCCAAAGGGCCTGAAAGAGATTGAAGAATATCCAAATCAGTCCAGCAATCAGAATCCAGGATCCGATGGTTGAGATCAGATGAAGTGTATGGAACTGAGGAGGGTAGTCATAATACCTGCGGGGCATTCCTTCCCAGCCGAGAATCAGCATGGGAAAATAAAGGACATTAAATCCAATAAATAAAATGAGCCATGCCCATGCGGCTCTTTTGCAGTCATACATTCTCCCAAACATCTTCGGAAACCAGTAGTGAATAGCAGCCAGGAAGCCAAATCCCATTCCACCAAAAATGATGTAGTGAAAATGTCCGACAATCCAGTAAGTGTCATGGAGATGCATGTTGACCGCAAGGGCCCCCTGAAAAAGACCTGTGAGCCCACCGATCGAAAAGAGAAAGATGAAGGTGAGGGCAAACAGGAGGGGGGGCTTCAGGTCAATCGACCCTTTGTATAAAGTGGCCACCCAGTTGAACACCTTGATGGCGCTGGGGACAGCGACTAAAAAAGTGAGCAGAGAAAAGATCAGACTGGCAAAATCGCTCTGCCCACTGACGAACATATGGTGACCCCAAACCAGAGACCCCACACTGGCAATGGCAATGCTTGAAAAGGCAATGGCTTTATACCCGTAAATATTTTTTCTGGCAAAAACAGGAATGACTTCAGAGATCACTCCCATGGCAGGGAGAATCATGATATAGACTGCCGGATGGGAGTAGATCCAGAAAAGATGTTGGTAGAGGAGGGGATCTCCGCCTTTAGCAGGGTCAAAGACACCCACTCCAAAATATCTCTCAAGCATAATCAGAACTAAAGTAATTCCAATGACCGGGGTAGCAAGGATTTGAACCCAGGCCGTGGCATAGACTCCCCATACAAAAAGAGGTAGGCGAAACCAGGCCAACCCAGGAGCCCGGAGCCGATGAGAGGTGGTTACAAGATTGACTCCGGTCAGGACCGACGACATCCCCAGGATAAAAACACCAAAAACGGCAAGAGGAACATTGACCGGTGTGCGGAGGCTGTAGGGGGCATAGAAAGTCCAACCCGTATCCACAGGGCCACCTCCTGTAAAAAGGGAAAGAAAAACAATGACGGCCCCAGAGGCGTAGAGCCACCAGGAGAACAGGTTCAATCTCGGGAATGCCATATCCCTTGCACCGATCTGAATCGGTAAAAAGAAATTGCCAAAAATCGCCGGGATAGCGGGGATGACGACCAGAAAAATCTGGATGATTCCATGCAAGGTAAAAATGGCATTGTACATCTGTGGCTTCATCAGGGTAAATCCCGGAGCGATCAGTTTCAGCCTCATCAGAAACCCGAAGAAGACAGCCACAGA
>Ga0209164_1005243_pt1 | contig 11123 bp, 8 predicted proteins | sample MTBNYHSulfiMetaG_FD_187458 | JGI IMG/M metagenome (GOLD analysis project Ga0209164, IMG submission 187458) | Enrichment culture microbial communities from rom New York Harbor, USA that are MTBE-degrading - MTBE-NYH (New York Harbor Sulfidogenic)... | ecosystem: Environmental > Aquatic > Marine >... | reverse complement strand
GCGATCTTAGGGGCCGAGGGGTCGGCGGCCAACCCGGCCAGCCCTCCTTCCCCGGCCAGGGTCACGGCCCGGGCCAGGGGCAGGATCCGCTTCGCCGGCGGCAGACCCAAGGAGGCCAGGTCCGGTTCCTGGGGCGGTCCCTGGGCCACGACCACCGCCCCCAGGTCCAGGGCGGCCTCCCGTCCCGAAGCGTCCTTGAGCCGGGCCCTGAACCGTCCGGCCGCCCCGGAGAGGCTGATCAGCCCGCCCCCGGAGAGGACCTCGATCTTCTCCTCCGCCTTGACCCGGTCCAGGAGGTTCCGGGTCCAGGCCGCGGCCTCGGGCCCCAGGAGGGGGTCGGCAACCTCCAGGTCGCCCCGGGGAGAAAGAAGAGTGACCAGGTAACCGGCCCGGGCCAGGCCTTCCGCGGCCAGGAGGGCGGCCGGCCCCTGGCCCAGGACCAGGACCCGGGTGGAGACCAGGAAAGGCTCGTTTTGGACCGGCCGGCGGCGGACCTGGCCGGCCAGGGCCTGGGAGAGAGCCAGCTGGACCTCGGTCCGGGCCAGGTGGGCCTCCAGGTCGTCGGCCGGGCCGAGATCCAGGACCCGGCCGATCTCCGGGTCCAGGCCGGCCTCCTCCAGGGCCCGGTTGAGCTGGGCGGTCCCTTCCAGATGGGGGCAGGCGGCCAGGATAAAGCCGGTCAGGCCGTGGTCCTTGACCAGGCCGGCCACCGTCCGGGCCGTTGCGGGGCCGTCGGGCAGGGGGGCCCTGAAGACGGGCCCGCCTGCCTCCCCGGCCAAAGAAGTCCAGGAGAGGGAGTCGGCGGCGGTGAGATCCGGGTGACAGATGAAAAGACCGACCTTGGCCGCCATCTCAGTTCTCCTCCAGGTAGCTGATGGTCTCCTGGGCGGCCCGCTGGGCGTGGGCCACCACCTCGGCCACGTCCATGGGACGGGCCACGGTTCCGGCCAGGAAGACCCCGGCCCCGGGCTTCTCCTCCGCCCCTGGAGGGCTCCCGGCGAAAAAGCCGTGGCGGTCCAGGTCCAGGTCCAGGAGCTTGGCCAGGTGCTTATTGTCCCGCCCGGGAGCCAGGCCGATGGAGAGGATGAGGAGGTCAAAGGGCTCGTCCAGGGGCGGCGCCTCCGGGTCGGGGTAGTGCTGGACGATGACTTGGCCCTCCTCCCCGGGGAAGACGTCCGAGGGCATGGCCCGGACCAGGTTCAGCTCCTCCCTGGCCGCGGCCAGGGTGGGCTCGAAGACGTGGCCGAAGTTCTGGATGTCCATGTAGAAGACGGTCACCTGGGTCCCGAAGCGGTGGTGGAGCATCCGGCCCAGGCGGAGGGCATAGCCGCAGCAGATCCTGGAGCAGTAGTTGTTCCCGGCGGCGTCCCTGGAGCCCACGCACTGGATGAAGGCCGCCTTGTCCGGGGGCCGGCCGGTGGTCCGGGAGTGGACCCGGCCGGTCTGCCGGAGCTCCGCGTCCAGCTCCAGAACGGTGACCACGTTCTCGAACCGGCCGTAGCCGTAGCGGGCCTTGTTTTGGGCCGGAAAGGGGGTGTAGCCGGTGGCCAGGACAAGGGAGTCGGCCTTGAGCTCCTTGGGCCCCCCGTTGGCCCGGCTCTCCAGGGAGACCTTGAAGGCCCGGCCTTCCCGCTCCACCCCGGCCAGCTCGGTCCCGGTCAGGAGGGTCAGCCCGGGGTGGGCCAGGGCCCTGGCCAGCCGGGGCTCCACCAGGCAGCCGTTACACTTCTGGCACTTGTCCAGGGCCATGCAGGCCAGGTGGGCGGCCTGGCCGCCGATGGCCTCCTCCTTCTCCACCAGGACCACCCTGGTCCCGGCCTCGGCCAGATCCAGGGCCGCGGTGACCCCGGCGATGCCCCCGCCGATCACCAGAACCTGCTTGTTTTCCAGAGCCACATCCATCCCCTGTCCTCGAAGGCCGGCCGGTCTCAAATAGGTTTCGGAATCAAAGCCGGCTAATGGCTTTGCTTCTCCCGGCCGGTAAAAGCTTGGTTTTGCCTTTCTTAAGATCTCTCTCGCTCGGCCCGTGGAGCCGGGCGCCCCGGCCCAGGCCGCTTTTCATGGGCAACCTGGCCTTGGGTCCATGGAAAGCCGTCCTCAAGCCCCCTGCCAGGGGGCCCGGGCCGGCCCCACCTCTATACACCTCTTCCAGGCTGAAAGTCAATTGGGATCGGGCAAACCTGCTGATATTTCATAATGAAATATGATTTGTCAAGAGTCCCGGCGAAAAAACGCTGAGGTCCGGCTGAGTTGGCCCTAGCCCGAATATTCCATGAAGGCCGCCGAAGGGTAAAGAGGGAGAACGAATAATTCCGGCTGTTGGGTTGACCTCGAGACGGTTTTTCAAGGGAACGGTTTGCAACCTCCCCCGGGAGAGAATGCCTTGACGGCCTTCACCCGCCGGGCTCTGCCGATTCGGCCGCGGCCGCTGCGCCCAAGTGACCCTCGCCAGGGGGTGACCATGGCTTCGTGTCCCGCTCCTTGCCTCCGCAGCCGAGTCGACCGGTGAAGGATTCGGGCTAACCCGGGTCCGGCCGGGCCTCCCCGGAGGCCGGTCCGGAATCCACCAGGTAGAGCTCCACCAGCTCGCGCCGGCCCTTGATCCTGATGGCCGTCAGCCTGGTTAGGTTAACCAGGTTCCGGTCCGGCTCGGCCAGGCGGGCATAGGTCTCGGCGGAGAGGACCATCTCCGAGCCCAGGTCCTTGGTGAGGGCCTGGAGCCGGGAGGCCAGGTTGACCGTGTCGCCCACCAGGAGGTAGGACATCCGGCTGCTGGCCCCGATGTTGGCCGCCAGGACCCAGCCGGTGTGGAGCCCGATCCCGTGGGTCAGGGCCGGCCAGCCGTTGGCCGCGAGCCTCTGGTTGACCAGGCCCAGCCGCCTCCTCATCTCCAGCCCGGCCCGGAAGGCCCGGGCCGGATGGTCCGCCAAGGCCACCGGGGCGCCGAAGACGGCGTAGATCTCGTCCCCCAGGAACTGGAGGACCAGTCCGCCCTGGGCCTGGATCGCCTCGGCCATCTCCTGGAAGTAGGCGTTGAGGACCTTGACCACCAGCTTGGGGTCGCTGGCCTCGGCCAGGGGGGTGAAGCCCCTCAGGTCGGCGAAGAGGACGGTCACCTCCTTGACCTCCCCGTCCAGGGGGATCCGGCCGGAAAGAACCTCGTCCCTGATCTCCGGGGTGACGTATTTCCCGAAGGCGTCCTTGATCAACTCCCTTTCCTGGAGCCCTCTGGCCATCTCGTTGACCACCTCCCCGGCGTAGCCGACCTCGTCGTTGGAGGTGACCCGGACCCTGGCCTCGAACCGGCCCTGGCTGACCTCCTTGAGGGTCCTGGTCAGGGCCTTGAGGGGACGGGAAAGGTTGCCCGAGACCAGGAAGGTGATGGCCAGGCCGAGAACGATGATCACCGGGACCATCCACATCACCGCATCCAGAAGCTGCTCCAGGAGGAGCTCCGGCGGCCGGGGGGCGATGGAGACCCGAAAGGCCATGGCCTGGAGGGAGATCAGGGGAATGAGGTTGATGGCCAGGTAGAGGACCAGGAGCCTGGCCCTGAGGCTGATCCGCCGGACCCCCGGGATCCGGTGGATCCGCCCCTGGGGAAAGACCCGGGGTATGAGCAGCCGCTGGGAGATGGCCTGGACGGCGAAGTAGACCATGACCGCGGCCAGGACCGCCAGCAGAAAGGTGTTGAGCATCAAGGGGCGGGCCTGGAGGGGGGTGATGGTCCGCCGGAGAATCAGCCACCAGTAAGCAAACGCGGCCGCGCTCCAGTTGAAGAGGTTGAGGACGACCATGAACAAGGGCTCGTTGAGCAGCCGCCGCTGGGCCCTCAGCCAGAGCTTGGGGCTCAAGCCCTGGTTGCGGTGGAGGGCGTCCATCAGGCGCCGGATGGGCCGCTCGTAGAGGATCACCACGATAATGGTGAAGACCCCGGTGAGGGTGTCCACCCACTGGCCCACCTCCTGGAGGGGGACGGCCGGGACGGCCAGGAAGTCGTCCTTGAGGATGAACCCGATCAGGACCGCCACCAGGCCGACGGCCACGGCGTTGGCCCCCAGGTCGGCCAGGAGGACGGCGTTCTTCAGGAGGAAAAGGCGGAGGAGCTTCACCGGCCGACGGTCCTGGAAAGGGGGCGGCGGGAGCCGGCCAGGGGGGCGGGCACCCCGGCGGAGAGGAGGGTCAGGGGGAGACCGGGCCGGCCGGGGTTGGGCCGGGTCCGGCCCTTTCGGCCTCCGGGGAAGGTCAGTCGTCCAGATAGCTGTAGAGAAGGTTGACCCACTGGTTGTAATCGGCCAGGCTGAGGTCGGTCAGCCTCACCCCCACCCGCAGCTGGGGGCCTTCCAGGAGGTCGGCCTCGGCCCAGCGGACCTCGCCCTCCAGGTTGACGGTCTGGTTGACCTCCGGGCCGATGATCCAGATGTCCACCGCATCGCCGGTCCGAATCCCCCCCCGGCCCTCCAGCCTGAGCTTGAGGCCGCTCAAGCCCAGATCCACCGTCCGGCCGACCAGGGTCGGCTTTTTCTTGATCCAGCCCTGAACCCGGGCCGAGGCCGGCAGGCCGACGTTGGTCCGGCGGAAGAGCCTTTTGTCCTTGGCGTAACGGGTCATCGCTCACCTTAAGATAAGGTTGGGCAGAAAACGAGAGCTGAAAGGAAGATACGTCACCAGGAGCAGACAGCGCAACATCTGGATCAGAAACCGGGAGAACCTCCCGGTCACGGAATGCCTTCCAGCATACCCCGGCCCTTAACCCCCCGCCGGCCACCCGCCGCCCCTGGCGCGCCCTCGGGGAGGGGCGGTTCGATCTCCTTCCCTGGCCCAGCAAGCCGTAGACGGGCAGCTTTGCTCATCCGACCTCTTCCAGCAGCCGACACCCCAACTCATTGAAGGTTAACCTATATTGAGAAAAAAACCAGGAGGAATTTAGGCCGCCTCGGGGCCCGCCCCCATGGGTTTGAAGCCGCGGCTTGCCCCCCCTTCCGCCCTGGGCGCGGCTGGAACCCGCCGCCCTAGGGGCTGTTTCTAAAAAGCTTCCTGCTGCGGTCGGCTTTTTTTCCCGTCTGCGGCGTTGTCAGGCCCAAAAAGTTCTCGACGTGGCTCTACCACGCCTCCGAGCTTTTTGGACCTTCCGCCTGGCATCCGAAAAACACGCCCCCCTCGCGACGAAATCTTTTTAGGAACAGCCCCTAGAATCGAAAAAAGACTCTTCCTTCCCGGGAAATCTTTTGGGAAACACCCTCCGGCCTGGTAGTCTTACGACCGCCTAGGAGTCTAAACCAAGCGCCGGAGTAAAAGCAATGAAACTAGCCCTGACCCATCGGGTCTCCGCGGCCATCAACCAGTGCGAGGTGAACTTCGGGGAGCGCCGGCCCATCGACCTGGAGCTGGCCCGGAAGCAGCACGGCGACTACCGGGCCTGGCTGGAGAGCGCGGGGGTGGAGGTGGTCGAGCTGGACATCAACCCGGAGTTCCCCGACTCGGTCTTCGTGGAGGACACGGCGGTGGTGGTGGATGAGGTGGCGGTCCTGACCACCATGGGGGTCGACTCCCGGCGGGGCGAGACGCGCCGGATGGAGGAGGTTCTGGCCCGCTACCGGCCGGTGAAAAGGATCGCCGACCAGGGCTTCGAGGGGGCCGACCTGGAGGGGGGGGACGTGCTCCGGGTGGGCCGGAAGGTCTGGGTGGGGCTTTCCACCCGGACCAGCCCGGCCGGGGCCAGGGCCCTGGCCAAAATCCTGAGCCCCTGGGGTTACGAGGTCATCCCGGTCCGGGTTTTGGGCACCCTTCACCTCAAGTCGGCCGTCTCGGCCCTGGACGAGGAGACCCTCCTGATCAACCCCCCGGCCCTGGAGAAGGAGGCCCTGTCCTTCCAGGGCTTCAAGTGGGTCAGGGTCCCGGAGGAGGAGCCCCGGGCGGCCAACTGCCTGGCCGTGGGCGGCCGCCGGGCCGTCTACTCCGGGTACGGGAGAACCTTGGAGCTTCTGGCCAGGCTGGGCTACGACCCCGAGCCCCTGGACATCGGGGAGCTGATCAAGGCCGACTCTGGGTTAACCTGCTCCTCGATCATCATGAACAAGGTGGGGTGAGGGGTTCCCCGGCGGCTCCGGGGAACGGGCCTTGGCCGGGGCAAAAAAAGGCCCCCGGCCCGAGACCGGCCTCGCTGGGAGGCGGCTCGGACCGGGGGGTTTAAGCTACCGCCGCCGGGTCCGGTTCAGCCCGGATCAGGAGGGGTTCTGGTCCTCCGGCGGGTTCAGGGGCTCGCCGGTGCCGCAGTCGACCTGGACGTACTCCCAGACCTTCTCGGGGATCCAGTGGCAAACCCAGCGATGCAACTGATGGCTGTAGAAGCAGTGCTCCTTGTACTCGATATGCCACCACCAGTCGAAGCACTCCTCGGCCGGGGTCACGGTCAGGGCCGGGGGCGGGTTGTTGCAGACCGCGTCCCGCTGGGCCAGGCCGACGATCAGGGCCACGAAGGAGCTGGCCATACCCCTGGCCATCTGCTCCTCGGCCGGGGTGAAGGTCCCGTCCTCGTTGGAGGGGACCGGCGGATCGTAGCCGGGGACGTTGCCCACGTAGGCCGCGGCCCAGGCAGCCAGCTTGAGCTGGCAGAGGAAGTCGGTGGTCAGCTCCTGGTCGGTCGGCCAGTTGTTGGGATCGAACCCATCCGGGTTGACCACCGGCTCCTGGGCCTCGGGGTCGGTTAGACCGAAGATCTCCTGGTAGGAGGTCAGGCCGATGCCCAGAAGGTTCAGGGCGTTGATGGCCGGTTCCCCGCCAGTGGGCTCCGAGGCCAGGGTGAGGCCCAGCTCGTCGGCGATCAAGCCGGCCAGATCACCCCAGTTGGCCGGAGCCGCGTCCTGGGCCAGGGCCGGGCCAAAGGGAAGGATAAGACACAAAGCCAACACTCCCAACAACATCCGCACTTTCATGAATCTCCCCCTTTCGTGAGGCCCGGGTCTTATTGAGCGGCAACTCCAGCTCAGCCGGGCCTTCACCAGTAAAAAGAACTCAACTTCCGGTTGGGGAGAGGAACGGCAGGTCACCCGAGAATGGCCGGCCCAAGACGGGATTAAGTGCGGGGTCCCCTTTTGGGCCGGGCGAGTCAGCAACCCCTGAACCAGATAAATGGGTATCTACTGCTCGAAATCGGGATGTCAAATTTTTTTGGCCGAAAACAGGCCTGAAATTGTCCGATCGCGGGGGCTGTCCCTTTCCCTATTTCGAGCACTCCGGGGATTAACCCTTGGACAGGGCGGCAAAAGAGGAGAACCGGGGAGATTGCACTATATTGCAGACAATAAGATATATAACTGTATAAGATATTTTGGCGCCTTTTGAGGGGCGATTGAGATATTAACCGTTCTGATATTTTTATAATTATTTATGGAAATGTGGCTTTTGGGGGAGGTCCTGGAGACGGGGCAGGATCGGGAAATTCCCGGCCGGAGAGGGCCGGGGGTTGAACCCATGGGTTTAAAGGGCAGAGTCGGATGAGCCCCCCCCGGGTATTTCCTGAAGACCGCCCGAGGAGGGAGGAGTCAATCGACCGGCCGCCAGCCCGGAAGGAGGGCTTGGCCGGGCCGACCATCCCCCCGGCGGCCTAAAAAACCCCGGCCCGAGACCCCCCTCCCGGGGAGGGGTCGGGGGCCGGGGGTCCGGCTCGCCGGCGGCTGGCTCAAGACCGGATCAGGTGGTCTCGTCGCCCTGAATGAGGTCCTCCGGCGGGTTCAGGGGCTCGCCGGTGTCGCAGTCGACCTGGACGTACTCCCAGACCTTCTCAGGGAACCAGTTGCAATGCAGCTTGCCCCACTGCCACCAACATTTCTTGACCCACTCGATATGCCACCACCAGTCGAAGCACTCCTCGACGGGGGTCACGGTCAGGGCCGGGGGCGGGTTGATGCAGACCGCGTCCCGCTGGGCCAGGATCACGATCAGGGCCACGAAGGAGCTGGCCATTTCCCTGGCCATCTGCTCCTCGGCCGGGGTGAAGGTCCCGTCCTCGTTGGAGGGGACCGGCGGGTCAAAGCCGGGGACGTTGCCCACGTAGGCCGCGGCCCAGGCGGCCAGCTTGAGCTGGCAGAGGAAGTCGGTGGTCAGCTCCTGGTCGGCCGGCCAGTTGTTGGGATCGAACCCGTCCGGGCCGACCACCGGCTCCTGGGCCTCGGGGTCGGTCAGGCCGAAGATCTCCTGGTAGGAGGTCAGGCCGATGCCCAGAAGGTTCAGGGCGTTGATGGCCGGGTCCCCGCCGGAGGGCTCCGAGGCCAGGGAGAGGCCCAGCTCGTCGGCGATCAAGCCGGCCAGCTCCCCCCAGTCGGCCGGGGCCGCATCCTGGGCCAGGGCCAAGCCAAAAGGCAGGATAAGACAAGTAGCCAAAACTCCAAGGAAAACTCTAACTCTCATGGATCTCCCCCTTTCGTCACGCCCAAGTCGTGGGGAGCAACTCCCCAGACCCTGGGCAGCCAAGAAAAGAACCCTCGACCATGGCAACGGGGAGGAGGAACGGCCGGTCACCCGGGAGTGGCCGGTCCAGGACAGGGTCGGCGGAGAACCTATCCGGCGGACCGGACGAATCAGGATGTACTCCCTCTTGATAAGCAATTTTCTCCTCCCGGTGAAGGGTTGTCAAATGATTTCCGGCCCCGGAGGTTAAAACCTCCAGGCCGTGGTGGAATTCAGACTTGAAAGAGCACTTCAACCGCTGACCCGCCTCCGGGGACCGGTCAAGGGTCAAGGCCACGCCGGCCGGGGCCGAGGCGGCCCCCCGCCCCTGGGGAGGGGGGAGTGGTCCGGCGGGTGGAGGAAGATAATTGCCGGTACGCACAGCACGGATAATTATTATAAATAAAGATGCTTCCGCCGGCCTTTGGCCCGGCCCGGGGTGGCCGTCCGGCCGGCGAGGGGAACGGATGGGCCCGGATTCCCGCCGAAAGACGGGCGGGAATAGGTCCGGCCCGGCCCGGACCCGGATAAAGAAAGCCCCCGGCCCCGGGGCCGCCTCCGGGCGGGGGCGGCTGGGGCCGAGGGTCCAAACTGACCGGTGACGGACCGGATCAGGTGGCGTCGTTGTTGGGGAAGCCCACCTCCGGAGGATTCACCGGCTCGCCGGAGCCGCAGTCCACCGGGACGTACTCCCAGACCTTCTTGGGGATGTAGCGGCACACCAGCCGGTGGAGGCTATGGCTGTAGTAGCAGTACTCGACCCACTCGATGTGCCAGATCCAGTCGAAGCACTCCTCGGCGGGGGTGATGGCCTCGGCCGCGGGGGGCGGGTTGTTACAGACCGCGTCCCGCTGGGCCAGGCCGATGATCAGGGCCACGAAGGCACTGGCCGCGCCCCTGGCCATCTCCTCCTCGGCCGGGGTGAAGGTCCCGTCCTCGTTGGAGGGGACCGGAGGCTCAAAGCCGGGGACGTTGCCCACGTAGGCCGCGGCCCAGGCGGCCAGCTTGAGCTGGCAGAGGAAGTCGGCGGTCAGCTCCTGGTCGGCCGGCCAGTTGTTGGGGTCGAACCCGTCCGGGCCGACCGCCGGCTCCTGGGCCTCGGGGTCGGTCAGGCTGAAGATCTCCTGGTAGGAGGTCAGGCCTATCCCTAAAAGGTTCAGGGCGTTGATGGCCGGATCCCCGCCGCTGGGCTCCGAGGCCAGGGAGAGGCCCAGCTCATCGGCGATCAGACCGGCCAGCTCCCCCCAGTCGGCCGGGGCCGCATCCTGGGCCAGGGCCGGGTTGAAAGACAGGGCCAGACAGAAGGCCAAAGCACCAATGGTTGTCAGCAGCTTTCTCATGGTCTCCCCCTTTCGTCTCGCCCGATCCGGGGGACGATCAGCCTCGGCGGGTCGGGCTTCCAGTTCGGTCAAACCGTCTCTTGGGGGGAACCGGAACGGCGGGTCATCCGTTAATGGCCGGCCCGGATCAGGATCCATGGAGCCCTTCGAGCCGGACGAATCAGGAGGTTCCCTGATCCTCTTAGTTAATCATTACTAATAAAGTTAGGTGTGTCAAATATTATTTAAGCTGATCACCACCGGCTGACGGCGGGCGGGGTTTGGGGGCGAGAGGGAGAAGGCGCCGCCCCCTTCGAGACCGGGGAAGGGAGACAGGCGACCTTCATAAGGTCATCCCCCGGAGCCGGGGGAGGGCTCCCGGCGAGGTCGAGCCCGAGCAAAGCCCGGGGGGTGAACAGGGCCAGGCCTGGCCGGGGGTCTCCGGGGAGCCCGGAGCTCTTGGGGCTGGAGCGGGGGATCGAGGCAGGGCGGGGGTGCGGGGCGGGCCGCTTAATCAGGGCTGAGAGCTCAGATTGAGCTCGTCGTTGCGGGCCCGCAGCTCCTTGATCTGCCGTTCCATCTCGGCGGCCCTCTGGTTCCAGCTGACCTTTTTCTTAATCAGCCGGTAGGAGGAGACCGTATGGCCGATGACCGTCCCGGCCAGGGCCATCCGGAGCTCGGAGGTGGTGAACCAGCCCCCGTAGGCATCGATGATCATGGCCGCGATCAGGAGGCCGATGATCAAGGCGGCGGTCTGGAGGAGCCAGATGTAGAAGATCCTGGCCCCCAGTTGGAACTCAGTCAGGTTCCGGCCCATTCGCACTTTTACGGCCCCGTGATGAAAGGATTCCTCGCCGGGAGGCTGTATTATCACTCCCCGGAGCACGGGTCAAGGAGTCCCCTGGTCGGGGTCCCCGGAACCGGCCACGGGCTCAGCCTGCTGCGGCCGGAAGGCAGGTGGGGCAGTCCTGGAGGCCGGTCAGCCAGCTTCCCTCCGCGGGGGAGGGGTTCAAACGACCGCTGTGGTCCAGGGGGATGGTGGTCACGTCGGTCAGGTTTAACCGGCCGGTAAGGTGGAAGGAGAGGCCCTCCTTCCCCTCCTCGGACTCAAAGGCCTCCTGGTAGACCCGGTACTGCTGGCCGGTGACCTTGGCCTCGATGATCCGGTCCGAGAACTTGGCCAGCCAGAGCCCCTGGCCGGACTCGGAGGAGGCGCACTCCTGGCCGTTGATGTCCAGGTGGAGGCTGAGGCCCCTTATGGGGAGGTGGCCCGGGTTGTGGTTTTGAAGCCGGATCTTGAGAAGGTACTCCTGCCTCTCCTGCCCGGCTTCGATCACCTTGAGCTCCAGAAGGCTT
>Ga0209164_1005242_pt1 | contig 11128 bp, 10 predicted proteins | sample MTBNYHSulfiMetaG_FD_187458 | JGI IMG/M metagenome (GOLD analysis project Ga0209164, IMG submission 187458) | Enrichment culture microbial communities from rom New York Harbor, USA that are MTBE-degrading - MTBE-NYH (New York Harbor Sulfidogenic)... | ecosystem: Environmental > Aquatic > Marine >... | reverse complement strand
CAAAACCTGCCCCTTATATTGTCCGATCCCGGTTGAAGGGCATCGATGTGGTCACGGTCGTCACAGAGGCGCCGCTGAGTTACAGTGGCATCAAGGTCAAGGTGGATACAGATCTGCATATGGGCAATGAAGGCGCCCCTGTGCTGATAGGGAAAAAGAGGGTTGGACATCTCTGTACAGAAGAATATGGTTCTAAGATTCTTTCTTTAGGAGGAGCCAATCTCTTAACAGGGAAAGACGGCATCGCTGTAACAAAGCTCATTGTTGATATTGCCAACCGGAAAGAGGTCCATCTTAAGGTAGAGGATGGATCTGAATTGATTCTCCAGGTAGGCAAAGCTCCTATCATTGATGGTGAGACCGGAAAGAGGATGAGGGTGGGCTGCGGCAGTGCCTCCATGGGGCTTTTTGGGAGGTATTTTTTAGAAGCTGCAGATGAAGTCATTGTCCTCGATGCTCACCTGATTGGACAATTCACAGAGCATGCTGCAGGAAAGGAACTGGGTGCAAAGTATAGTGGCATCAAGTTGAAAGCAAGAAAATCCACCCCGGGTCGGTACTTTGGCGAGCATGGTCGAGGCTGGGGAGGGACACCCATCGAAGATCCCATTGAGGTGATTGATGGATTTGACCTAAAGATGGGCAGACCCGGGATGACCGTCCTGATCACCGAGACGACGGCTGAAAAAGCGGCGATGTTTCGTTTGGAAAAGGATGGAATTTTTACCCAGATCGAGTTGACTCCAAAGGCGAAACAAGCAGTGGATATGATTGCTTCGAACTGTCAACCCTCGAGAGTTTCTGCTGTTTTTATTGGTGGGTCGGGTGGAAGCGCCAGGGCAGGGGTTACCAAGATTCCCCTTAAACTCAACCAAGCCATTCATCAAAACCGGGCGAAGTTGACCGTGGGAGGAGCACCAGTTTATATCCTTCCAGGGGGAGGAATCACTTTCTTGGTGGATGTTGAAAAGGTGATGGTCAGGGCTTTTACCTATGTTCCTACTCCAGCAACGGTCGTCCCTCTCGAGTATACGATGAGATTAAAAGAATATCTGGAAATAGGTGGCCATCAAGAGAAGATACGAAAATTAAAAGATGTCCTGAAGGAGATAAAGAGATAAATAACCAATGCCCAAATACCTGCCTTCGCCGACCTGCTCGCCGAACAAGTTCTTTGGCAGGCGAGAGCGGCTTCGCGCAGGCAGGCCAATGTCCAAATAAATTTCAATGATCAATGACAAAAATTCCAAACTTCAAGCTCCAATAAGATAATCCCCTCTCGCCCCCCTTTATCAAAGGGGGGGATTTTCTCCTCCCTTTAGCAAAGGGAGGTGGGGAGGGATTTGATTTTGGAAATTGGGTATTGGAATTTAATTTATAACGATGCAAAGGGCAGGGAAGGTACAAGAGACCAACATCATTCAAATTTTACCCAACGGAACCGTTCTTGTTGACTATGGCCCCATGCATATGCTCATCAGTGCCTTTGAGAATGGGAAGCCTCTTGTTAAATTGGCAGAAGAGGCGGCTCATCTGGCAATTCGGGGTCTTGAAGACTTAGCAAAATTCCTTCCGGTATTAAAGAAGAAATCACAGGGGTTGGAAATCAAGGAGGAGTTTCCCGATGTGGTTCGAAGAATGGTTGAAGCCACAAAAAAGATGGAAGAGCCGGATTTAACTCCTCTCGCTGCGGTCGCCGGAACAACCTCTGATGTTGTGGCAGATTTCATATTTAGCAAAGGGGGAACGAAAATCATCGTCGATAATGGAGGAGACATTGCCATCCGATTAAGAGAAGGGGAGGTGGCAAGAGTTGGAGTAAAAACAGAGATCGATGCAAGACATCCTACTTATCTCATTTCAATTGATTCCACTATGGGCATTGCTGGAGTGGCCACCAGTGGACTTGGGGGGAGGAGTTTTACGAAAGGGATCGCTTCAGCAGCAACCGTTCTCTCTGAGACCGCTTCGCTATCCGATGCAGCAGCGACCGTCATTGGAAATTTTACGAATATCGAAGAACCCGGTATCACGAAGTCTCTGGCAGAAGAGATCTACCCCGACACGGATATCCATGGAGAGTGGGTCACCGTCAAAGTAGGAAAATTATCCCAGGAAAAGATTGGGGAAGCGTTAGACAACGGACTCTCAAAAGCACATTCAATCTGTCAGAAGGGATTGATCAAAGGGGCCTTAATTGCCTTGCAAGGAAGGGTTACCTGGACGAAGTCCTTGGATTCTGCGTTAATTAAATTATAGCAATATAGTATACAGGACATAGGGCATAGAGCATAGAGCTTAACCCTCTGCGCCATGCCCTTTGCTCCAAGCGTTTATTTCATTCATCGGAGGTGAGCAAATGGAAGTCAGAAAGTATCTTACCATTGTAGAGGAAACGGTGGTAGAAGGAGGGAAAAAGGTTGATCCACCTACTCGGAAAGCAGCTGCCATAGCACTCATTAAGAATCCCTTTGCGGGGAAATATGTCGAGAAATTGGATGAACTCATTGATATCGGTGAAGAGTTAGGGAGTGTCCTGGGGAAGAGGGCTGTTGAGGCATTGAAGATATCTCCTAAAAATGCTGAGAGTTATGGGAAAGCCGCCATCGTCGGAGCGGATGGAGAATTGGAACATGCCGCAGCCATTTTGCATCCTAAGCTTGGGACACCTTTAAGAGAAGCGGTGGGCGGGGGAAAGGCCATTATTCCCTCAGCCAAAAAAATAGGAGGTCCGGGAACAGAGATTGATGTTCCGCTCCATTACAAAGATGCTGCCTTTGTCCGATCTCATTTTGATGCCATGTCCGTGAGAGTTTCGGACGCACCCCGATCGGATGAGATCCTCGTAGTGATCGTTGTTACAGATTCGGGCCGACCTCACCCAAGAATTGGTGGTTTGAAAAAGGAAGAAGCTAAAAAAGAAGACGGACTAAGGTAATTCTCATTCCCTGACTCTTCCTTTTTCCTCATTGAAGGAAGGGGGTGGGGTGAGGGATTGAGTGTTATGGATGAATTTGGCCTAACAGACAATTTCAAAACAATTCTTGAAAATTAATTTCACCTATCTTCAAGGGCAAGATGATCTAGGGGTTGATGGTTACCGAAAGAAATAAACAAAGGGCAGAGTCATTGCTACCTTCGTTCTCCGGCAAATGAAAATAGCCCTTTTTGTCAGACACGAAGCCCGCAAAGGGATAGGTGGCAGAAGAACATTGAGGTGGAATTATAGATAGCGAACTTTTTCCACACAAGAGGAAACTACATATACCCTTATATTGTTACTTTTTGGATCTGCTGGAAAGATGAAAAAGCCTTGTCGTTTAGGATCGTAGCCCAGGGTTGACCCAACCAACACTTCACCATCGATAAAAGTCACTTCCACTTTTCGACCGGAAGGCTTTTCTCCTTCAACATACTTCTTGCGCTCTCTATACTGGGGGTGCCCGACGAAATCCACAACCATGAAAATAGCTTTCAGGTCTTTCATAGAAACTTCGATCGACCCGCCAGAGGGGTTATCAAGCGGAGTAAGATGAAAAAGTTCTTTGGTCGGAAAAAAATCCTGAGTAAAACCCTTGATTACCCTACCATCGCTATATCGTATAACAATTTTAACTTTTTCCATCTCCACCTAAGTCCTTAATAGAGTTGATAGCATCGACGTTTGGAAATCTCCTAAAATTCAAATCGTCTACCGAGAAGCAGGTTCAGACCAAAATATCCCTATTAAGGGCTCTTGTCGACAGCGGGCTTCTCCTGTGAATCCGGATTTTCTTCTGCACCTTCCTAAATGCCTCTTCTTCGGAACACCTGACCGCCTCTTTTTTGAGACCCCATGCGTCACTAATTTCCTCCGGAGTCCACGGGTGTATGATTAAACAGCAACAGTTTCTTATCTCAATCGCCCTGTCCGTCATTTGGATTTTGTCTCTATCGAGGTTTAACTCTTCCCAGAATAAGTTGTGGGGGCATTTGAAATTCGTACAATATAAATCGGAACTCAATGCTTTGCACATCTTTTATCCCTCCTCTCAATAGATCTCTCTTCCAAATAGAGTGGTAAAGGTTTTTTCGATCCACATACAAATCCATCTTGCCATCTTCTTTCCGATGACCTTTCGGAGGCGGTATTGAAAGCAAATGATCTTATTGATGATGTAATTTCTCATATTCAAGGAATCGTTTCCAAAAATAAAAAGCCCGTGACAACGTTGACCACGGGTGCAAAAACTTCTTTTACTTCAGTAACCTGGCTACCCCAATAGGTCCCGTGGCTTTCTGTCCCACGATCGCTCGTGGTTTAGCTTTAGCGGTACTTTTTTATTAATGAATCTGATTTGTTAAAGGGCAATTTCAATGCCAAAACGGATGGGATACTTAAACCTATTGAATTTCATAGATTTGTTTGAAAATTAGAATTTAAAAAAAGGGGAGATGGTGACCTTTTCCGTCACAAAGAATAAATATTTATTGAATCATCATCAACTTGGTGGACCATAAGTGATTTCGATTGGAAGGGTTGTATGGCGAGACAAAGTTCGGAAAGCGCACTTACAGGAAAAAGTAAACGGAATATTCCTTTACCAGTTTTTCAAAATGAGCCAAAGGGAATAATTATCGAATACACTAACCTGGAGTGATAAACTAATCATGGCGATGATGATTAACGAAGGAAATAGACAGAAAAGGCATGGCTATTTCTGACCCTGCCTCGACCTGAATTTCTGCTCATCAATTCATGTTTCTTAGGCGGACATTTTTACCATTCGCCAAGGATGATCCGCAGAATCATCATGATTAGAAAACCGCCACCTATACCTAGGAAGACACCGGCAGTAATATTACCGATTAAAAAGCCAACACCCATACCAATAAAGAGACCAGCAGGTATCCCCAATCCAGTAACACCCTTTCGCTTCTTCGGTTGCTCTGACTGATTTGACATATCTACCTCCTACGTACTTCTTTGACCCTCAAGTTTATTGTAAAGTTTACTGACTGTCAAGTTAACCATTTTGCTGACATTTTTGCTAAGGGACTATAGGGTTCACATCTTCAATTGTAAATTATTTCCTCGTTGGCCATAGAGGTAGCCGAGGTTACCACTTGAAATATTGTATTGAGGGGAGAAATTTAAAATCACGACTTCAGGAAGCAATCCTCGGAAAACCTGTTGTGGAATCCACCTACAAAGAGTGGAGGTTAGCTTCCTATATGATCTGAAGATTTACGATTGAAATCGACTAATACGGGGAAGCTAAGGGACACGACGCTTATCGGCGTCGCGGCCCATTGAATTGGGTGGTTAGGCAACTACTTTGCCTTAAGCTTGTATACGAACAGCCGGGGGCTTTTGCCTTTAAATGGATAGTCACGATCGTTAGGATCGAAGACGAGCGTAATATCTGGGTCGCGACAACCGTCAAATTTAACAGCATCTGAGGTGATAGTGACTTCACTTTCACAACTCGAAACAGAGGGAGTTTGGATTTTTACCACAACCTTTTCTTTCCGAGCCATAAATATAAACTCAGACTCTCCGTCCCCAAAGGGCCCACTCCAATAAGCGATCCATCCGGCCGGTCTGAGCAGTATGGCTTTAATTTTGTCTGGCCCACCAGCAGCGGTCTGGCCTTGGGCATAAGCCGCCGATATTGCTTGCAACGAAGCAAAACAAAGAACACAAAAAATGAGAATGAAGAAATTCCGTTTCATTTGGACCTCCTTCTGCGTCAAAATAATTCGTTGTTTAATTATTAATAAACGAAATACTTATTTGTCCGAGGTCTCCAAAGGGGCCATAGAATCCCCTTGGAGCCTTCATATTGGCATCTTCCGGTAACTCCAGTCTATACGCTCCAGAAGGTTTAAGGTTGTGCTCTTAGGTTGTTTTGGAAATTGATGGAAGGACTAATTTACTCTAACAAATTGTCGGATTCTGTCAACAAAAAAATAAGTTTGTGAATATTATCTTTTGGGGATTATCACTTGAAAGTTTGTAAAAAGGGTAGTTTACAGGAATCTCACTTTCAGGAAAAAATTCTCGGTAAAGAAACTGTGAATTGAACTCATTAATTTTTACTCATTCGTCCTCTATATTATCTGGGACCGAGTGGAATATTAATTCCTTGAAAAAGCCGTCGCCTCCTTTTGAAAAGAAAAAGGATAGACCCTCTTCTGGGCATGGTTTCGCTCGAAAAATGATAGTTTGAAAAAGAAAACAGAGAGTAACATTACCCGAAACGTTCGCCATATGAGATTCCCCTTGGAGGACATGGTGGTGACAAACCTCCACCAGCGCTTAAGAATATTTTTCCAAGAATAGAAGTGTTTGTTTAAATTTCGAAATGCTTCGAAGACCTCCTCTGGGGAAGCCCGTTTCGGTTTAAAGACGAGGTGGTCACCTTCGTAATGGGAAAGGTCTCTGTCAACGATTCGCCCTTCTTTCTCCACTTCGTTATGGAACGGTGTCCCCGGAATCGGAATGGAGATCGAGAATACGACTGAACTTGGGTCAATCTCATCGAGCTTTTCGGGCAGGCTTCTATAATACTCAGGAGTATCTTCATCAAGGGCGAGCATTTGACCGGTGAAGGTAAGAATTCCTAATTTCTTGAGCTTCATGAAGAGCTCTTTATACTCCTCAACCCTGTTCTGTTTCTTATGCACTGCCGAAAGGCTTGGCTCATTCAAAGACTCCAGTCCGATAAATACCAGTCCACACCTTGCCTCAAAAAGTAGGCCGACGAACTCATCATCCTGGAGACAGTCAAAACTAAACTGGGCCCCTACCCCCCACAATTTCAGCTTTGCGATCTCCTTCAGGAGCCCCTTGGCATAGCCCATATCTCCTCCAATGTTATTATCCAGGAACATCGCCATTTTTCGCTTGTAGAAAGGGAGCTTTTCGGTTGCCTTAAGGTCGCTGATGACATCCTCTATCGGTCGGAGGCGAAACGGAGCAGGGTTAACCGTGAGTTGGCAGAAACTGCACTTGTGAATGCATCCTCGTGTCGCTTCTGTCACTACCGGAACGGAAAAAACGGATTCAATAAGGTCATAACGTGGAGGAGGGATGTTCTCAAGAGAGGAGGCAAAAGGGGCCTCATAAACTTTTTTCAGCTTTCCCTTGACCATGTCTTCAACCACTTGGGGCCAAATACGCTCTGCCTCACCGACAACAACTGAATCCATATGAGGGATAACTTCTTTCGGAAAAGTGGATGGGTATCTTCCGCCAGCTATAACAATTTTACCCAGCTTTTGAAACTTTTTAGCAACTTCGTAAGCATGGGGAGCACAGAAATCCATGAAGCTGAGGCCGATAAAATCTGCATCCGTGTTGTAGTCAATGGGGCGGACCATTTCATGCAGGAGCTCAACTTCGACGATCGGCGGAGTTAATCCTGCTACAAGGGCGCCGGATAAAGGCGGAGCTGGCGAGCTGGCAAAATAAGTCTGTTTATCTCCCAAGTTTTGAAAAAGGACAATGATCTGAAGTTTAGGTTTACCCATCGGAGTTCTCCTTTTCAACTTAAATTAGAGGCAGGGTCTTCAATAATTCTCTTCATAATTTCAAGCGCCCGGGTGCCGTAGAGGCCATCTTCGATGCGCTCGTCGAAAGAGTAGCGTAAGGTCATCGTGGACCGAACCTCTGGTTTACCCTCTGGCCCTACGACGACTTCCTCCTTGCTACGACCAGCCATGATCAGCATGGGAATGTTTCCGTATTCATAGAGATGATGGTAACCCGCATCCAGATTGATGCTGCCCAGGTTGACTATAAATATGCTCGCAAATAAAGGGTCTTTCTTTATATAAGCGCCAGGCAATAGTCCAAAATGATCTAACTTCATAAGAAACCAGACCAACCCTCCAGTCAGAAAAGTTGGTAGGTTAAACATGAATGACAGCTCGGTATCTGTGGTCGAGGGCTTATCGCTCCGGCCCTCACTGATTCCTTCTTCAATCTGTCGTACCAACTCCTCAAAGCTCCAGGATGGATCAATTTTACGCTTAACGAGAACAATGGGAGCATCTTCGGTTTTTCTCTTCTTTGCGCTGAGGCTGATCCAGATGCCGCGGCGCTGAAAAATTCGGCCGCCAGCAACGATCCGGTTAAGGCGAGGCCGCTCCCTTAGCATTTGTGTAGAAGCATAGATGAGAAGGTGTAGCATGGTGACATGCAATCCTGTCCGAGAGTAGAAATTATCGAGGAAGGTCAAGGTCCTACTCGTATCGAGTTTCTGCTCGAAGAAGACAGTGGACTCGTTTCTTTTCCGCATGATGAAGGGCATGATTCTACGTGTTCTTGGTAGATCACGAACATAGTCTCCATCGGGTCTCCATCGAAACGGCATCTCTTATTCCTTTAAACTGAGTTCCTCTTTATACTGGAGCTAATGAGCAGGTTTTTCTTTACAATGCTAACTACGTATAAGTTCGTGGGGCTGATTTTTCACTCCTCCTTTTGGCACTGCCCTGACAAAGCAGCCGAATTTCATCTGCTCCTCCAATCTGCAAGACCAGACCAATTGATCATTCCAAACAGTAATATCCGGGCAGCCATCACACATGCTCACGGCTCCATCGCAAAGGAAATCTGCAGGCTGAATAATCGTGACCGACTGAAGGTGTAATCGTTTAAAAAGATTAACAAGATCTTTTGCAACAGAACTGAGGTAGTTTCTGGCAATCCCTCGTATTCCCCTATCAAGAGGGGCGAGGAACAGCATGACTTTGGCATGACCCTGTACACTTGGTTTTGTGTAGGCTAAATATTTACCATTTCGAAGATGATTGAAAGTCTGGGCTAATTCCATGAACTTCGGTCCAACGTATCCGTAGATATTCTTCTTAGTTCCAATGCGGCCGGTCAATAACCATTTAAAGGAGTTAGCCTTTTCAGTTCCGTTCAGATAGGCGCAGGGTTCAAAGTCCGGATATCTTGTCCTAATGGCTTCTACGATATCGTTTGAAAGGATATTCAGTCGCTGATCCTCCTCCGGAGTTGAATAGACAATGGGGCCCATATCTACCTTTTCAGCCCCTGCGTAATAATCGAAATGGGATTCTAAAACGGCGGCTCGAAAGGCGATGAAAACAAGGACATGGACAATATCGATGTGCTTCTGCCCCCACTCGACGATATCAGGAACGTACTGCAATGTATCTCCATACACAGTGGAATTGAAAGCACAGGAAAGCCCTCCCTCTTCAGCAAGCATCTTGGCGAAATGTAGGCGAAGTTTATTCAGTTCAATTTCATTCTTTCCCTTCCAGAACGGGCGATGCTGTTTGCTATCCACATGGAATGTGAACCCAGTTGCCCCTGCCTTTTTCAACTCTAGCAATAATTCCCTATTTAGAGCCAAGCCGTTCGTGTTGATGATAGGTTTCAGGCCATCCCGGGCAATCAGGCGCACGATTTCAACAATATCAGGATGGACGAGTGGATCTCCTCCAGCAAGAGAGATGCCGTCGGTTTTGCGTAATTTATTGAAGATATTTAGGTCGTGTTTGATCTCATCGAGAGGCTTGTGCCCCTTGGGGTCATTCTCGCGGTAACAACCCTCGCAATACATATTGCAGGCTTTGGTGACCTCGAGCCAAGAGATCGCATTGTCAGGTAAGTTCCAGGGAAGCCGATAATATTTGTTGTGATCGAGAAAGAGCGTCACAAAAACCCCTTCCTTCGACTTTCTTTTTTAACTCCCACCCCTGAACCTTTTCCAAAATTACATCAATTGTATAAGATAGTCAACTAAAATCAATTTTCTTGACGAAGCTGGGTTGCCTCGATGTGTTTTTCCTCTTCTTAAAATACTTAAAGAGCAGTACGCTCCCAAGCAAAATTGCCAGAATGATCACCACAATTTGCTCTATGTTTGTCATATCTTTTTTTAATGCTTGGATACTATTTCCACCCACATATCCCAATCCACCCCATAACGTGATGGTGAATAAAGCAGAGGTTCCATCCACCATTAGAAATTTCTTCCAGGACATTCTCATCACGCCTGCCACAAGGAATATTTGCGCCCTCAGCCCTAACAGATGCCTTCCAAAGAAGACAACCAAGGCACCCCATTTCTTGAATATTTCCTCAATTTTTGCAAGTCTTAAGGGCTTGATAATACTCTGAAATATTTTAATTTCAATTACTCTTCTCCCATATTTCTTCCCAACCGAGTAGAGAAGAAAATCGGTCATTAATAGACCGGAATAGATGATTAAAAATGCTGGTAACGGGTTGATGACACCATGGGCGGTTAGAAATCCGCCTAACAGAAGAATTCCGTCCTCTGGAAAGGGAAATCCAAGAGTTCCAAGGACAAGGAGAATAAAGAGACCTAAATACGGAAAATGCTGAACGAGAACATTGATTTCAAGCATGGCAAATAATAGACTCCTGCTCCTTATTTGTTAAATCAGGAGTCCCAACAAAGGGTTGAGGAATACTTAGGCCTTTGAGATAGCGTTTGCGGGTAGCTAAATTTGAACCTGCATAAATCAAACAACCGAATGGATTCCTCTTCAACGGGTTCATGCCGAAGAATCTTTTTATGATCGAGCGATACGAATAAATTTGACGGTTCAGGCGAATGAAGCCTTCAATGAGGTCCTCCGCAGTCATGCCTTTTGGTTGGAAAAGGAGTGTGTCAGGAGGGTATCCCTGAAGCCACCATTTCGGTGCAAACAGCCTGCCCTCCTCCAGAAGGCGCTTATATAACCGGGTTCCAGGAAAAGGGGTCAAAATCCTGAGCTCGATACAATCCAGGCGGTTTTTAATTGAGAATTCAAGTGTCTGATCGAACACATCCTTGTTTTCGTGGTCAAAGCCAAAAATGAAGGCCCCCAATATGGCAATTCCTTCGTCGTGGAATCGACGTATTGCCTCAGAAAAATCGATCTTCAGGTTCTTTATCTTTTTCATCCCGTCATGTATTTTTTTTTGGACCGATTCAAATCCAATCAAAAGCCCCACACACCCTGAACGCTTCATCAATTTTAATAGTTCTACGTCCTCAGCCAATGAAACGGGCCCCTGACCTGCCCATTTTCGCCGGAGGGGGATCATTTCCATAAAAAGCTTTTTGGCTGTTGGTCGGCTAAGGGCCAGCGTATC
>Ga0209164_1005239_pt1 | contig 11133 bp, 9 predicted proteins | sample MTBNYHSulfiMetaG_FD_187458 | JGI IMG/M metagenome (GOLD analysis project Ga0209164, IMG submission 187458) | Enrichment culture microbial communities from rom New York Harbor, USA that are MTBE-degrading - MTBE-NYH (New York Harbor Sulfidogenic)... | ecosystem: Environmental > Aquatic > Marine >... | reverse complement strand
AAGCTTCCGCAAGTTGAGCCGTCTGTCCGCCCACCGACGGGCCATGCTGCGGAACATGGTCACCTCGCTCCTGGAGCACGAGCAGATCCGGACCACCGACGCCAAGGCCAAGGAGCTGCGGAAGACGGCCGAGCACATGATAACCCTGGCCAAGGACGGCTCGCTTCACGCCAGGCGTCAGGCCCTGGCCTATGTCCGGTCCAAGAGGACCGTGGCCAAGCTCTTCTCCGAGCTGGGGCCCCGCTACTCCGACCGGTCCGGCGGCTACCTCCAGATCAACAAGCTCGGGCCCAGAAAGGGCGATGGAGCCCCCATCTCGGTGGTGACCCTCATCTCCGATGAGGCCAAGAAGCCCAAAAGGCGCAGGCGGCGGAAGCGCAAGCCCGACCAGGCCGAGGCCAAGGCAACGGCCGCCCCGAGCCGGACCAAGGAGAAGGAGGCCAAGGAGGCCGCTCCGGCCCCGGAGGAGCAGGCGCCGGTGGAAAAGGCCCAGCCCGAGCAGGTCGAGCCCGAAGCTTCAGGGATCGATCAGGCCCAGGAGCCCGAGGCCGAGGCCGCCCCTGAGCCGGCCGGGGAGAAGAAGGAGGGCTGAGACCCCTTTCTCCTTGAGCGTACCCCAAGGACCGCCCCGCCCGGGGCGGTCCTTTTTTTCGGAACCGCGGCCCGGACCGGCCTACCCCCCTTGATTGACACCCTTGGACCCCCTGCCCTATCATGACTCGACCATGATCCCCTACCCCGACATCGACCCGGTCATCCTCAGGCTGGGGCCGCTGACCTTCAGATGGTACGGCCTGATGTACCTGGTGGGGTTCGTGGCCGGCTTCTTCATCATCAAGCGCCGCTACCTGGCCAAGGTTCCCCAGGCCGACCCCAAGCAGGTTGAGAGCCTGGTCCTCTGGTCCTGCCTGGGGCTCATCGTCGGGGCCAGGCTGGGCGAGGTCCTCTTCTACCACTGGGTGGACTACTCCTTCTACCTGGACAACCCCCTGGAGATCATCGCCGTCTGGCACGGGGGGATGTCCTTCCACGGCGGCCTTCTGGGGGCGATCCTGGCCGGGGTGGGCTACCTCCTCTGGCGGAGGATGCCGGTCCTGCCGGCCGCCGACGCGGCCTTCCTGGCCGTTCCCATCGGCCTGGGGGCCGGCCGGCTGGCCAACTTCATCAACGGCGAGCTATATGGACGGGTGACCGATCTCCCCTGGGGAATGATCTTCCCCGGGGCCGGACCCCTGCCCCGCCATCCCTCCCAGCTCTACGAGCTCCTCCTGGAAGGACCCCTCCTCTTCCTCCTCCTCTGGCTGGCCCGGGAGAGGCTTAAACCCGGCCGGCTGACCGCCCTCTTCCTGATCCTCTACGGCCTGTTCAGGTTCCTGGTGGAGTTCGTCCGGGAGCCGGACGCCCAGCTGGGGTTCGTCCTGAGCTGGCTGACCATGGGCCAGATCCTGTCCCTGGCCCAGCTGGGGGCCGGGGTCCTTCTCTGGCTGTGGGTCTCCGGAGCCGGGCAGGTCCCCTCCCCGGGCGGGAAAGAGCCATGAGAACCATCCCCGTGGACGATTTGGAGCCGGGCATGGTCCTGGCCCAGGACATTCAGCGGGGCGACGGAATAATGCTGGCCCGGGCCGGGACCGAGCTCAGCCCGGGGATCATCGCCATGATCCGCCGGATGGTGGAGCTGGAGGCGGTGGCCATCGAGGGCTCACCCTTTGGCAGCGCTGAAGAAGCCCGGGCCTGGCGCGATGACCAGCTCCGGGCCTTGCTGCGCCGCTTCTCCAAGGTGGCCGCCGACCCCTTCATGGAGCGGCTCAAAAAGCTGGAGGCCCGGCGGATAGTCGAGCTGTCCAAGTGGGAGGACCAGCCCCCGGCCCAAGAGCCCGCCCCCGGGGATGAGGACGGGGCCTGATTCCGCCGGGTCAGTGAGTCGGTTTCTCCATCCCCGTGGCCTTGACCACCCTGGTCACCAGGTCGCCGTAGGCCTTGACCACCGGGCTGTCGGCCAGATCAAGGTCCACCACCGGCCGGCCCTGGTCGGCCGAGACCACCACCGCCGGATCCAGGGGGATGGCCCCCAGAAAGGGGATCCCCTGGGCCTCGGCCAGGGCCGCCCCTCCCCCGGAGTGGAAGAGGTCGATCTTCCCCCCGCAGTGGGGACAGACCAGGCCGGACATGTTCTCCACCAGGCCCAGGATCTCCGTCTCCACCACCCGGCAGAAGTTGATGGACTTGCGGACATCGGCCAGGGAGATCTCCTGGGGGGTGGTGACCAGGATCGCCTTGGCCTCGGGGATGGTCTGGACCACCGACAGGGGCTCGTCCCCGGTCCCGGGGGGCGAGTCCACCACCAGGAAGTCCAGGTCGCCCCACTCCACGTCGGCCACGAACTGGCGGATGACCCCGATCTTGAGCGGGCCCCGCCAGATCACGGCCTGGTCCTTCTGAGCGGTCAGGACCTCGATGGAGACGACCTTCAGGTTATCACCCACGGACAGGGGGACGATGGCCTCCTGGGTGGCCGAGGCCAGCCCGAAAAGGCCCAGCATGCGGGGGATGGAGGGGCCGTGGAGGTCGACGTCCATCAGCCCGACCCTGAAGCCCCGGTTGGCCAGGGTCTTGGCCAGGTTGACGGCCACGGTGGATTTGCCCACCCCGCCCTTGCCGCTCATGACCAGGAGCTTGTTCTTGATATGGGCCAGATTGACCTTTATCGACGCCTCCTGGGCCACCCGGGCCGGATCCGGAGGGGATTTCCGCTGCTTTTCCATATCCTGTTTCCCTTCATTGATCGTTTCTTCCGGGACCGGGCCGGCCGGCCGCGGAGCACTGAATCAAGCTAACCACGCCCCGGGGAGGGGTCAAGGTTAGCAAGGAAAAAATTTCAGAACAATATATTTGTTTCGTTTCATTTTGAAATTTATCTCTCCCAAGCCGGGTTTGACAGCCGCCCCTTACTATTCTAAAGTGGTGAGCTGGCTCTGAATTACAGGAGACAACCCATGCCCAACGTGGTCGTGGTCGGCACCCAGTGGGGTGACGAAGGCAAGGGCAAGATCGTCGATATCTTGACCGCTCAGGCTCAACACATAGTCCGGTTCCAAGGCGGCAACAACGCCGGTCACACCCTGGTGGTGGGTGGGGCCAAGCACATCTTCCACCTCCTCCCCTCCGGGATTCTGCACCAGGACAAGCGGTGCTATATCGGCAACGGGGTGGTGGTCGATCCCGTGGTCCTGACCGAGGAGCTGGACCGGCTGGAGGGGCAGGGGGTCAAGATCACCCCTCAGCAGCTGGTCATCTCCGAGCGGGCCCACATCATCATGCCCTACCACCGGGCCCTGGACCTGGCCAAGGAGGAGAAGGCCGGTCAGGCCAAGCTGGGCACCACCGGCCGGGGGATCGGGCCCTGCTACATGGACAAGGTCGGCCGGGTGGGGATCAGGTTCATCGATCTGGTCAACCCCCTCATCTTCGCCGCCAAGGTTCGGGCCAACCTGGAGGAGAAGAACTTCTGGCTGACCAGGTACTATGGGGAGAAACCCTTGGACGCCCAGGAGATAATCGACCTCTACTCCCCTGTGGCAGAGTGGCTGAAGCCTTTCGGCGGCAACGTGGCCCTCCTCCTGGCCGAGGCCCAGGCCAGGGGGGAGAACATCCTCTTCGAAGGGGCCCAGGGCACCCACCTGGACATCGACCATGGAACCTACCCCTACGTCACCTCCTCCAACCCGGTGGCCGGAACCGTCTCGGCCGGAGCCGGGGTGGGGCCGACCAAGATCAATGCCGTGGTCGGCCTGGTCAAGGCCTACACCACCAGGGTCGGCTCTGGCCCCTTCCCCACCGAGCTGATGGACGAGACCGGGGTCCACCTCCAGCAGATCGGCTCGGAGTTCGGCTCCACCACCGGCCGCCCCAGGCGTTGCGGCTGGCTGGACCTGGTGGCCGTGGCCGATGCGGTCAGGTTCTCGGGAATCACCTCCCTGGCCCTGACCAAGCTGGACGTCCTCACCGGGGTGGGCGAGCTGAGGATCTGCGTGGCCTACGAGCTTAACGGGGAGCGGATCAGGCACATGCCCCCCCTCCTGGAGGACCTGAGCCGCTGCGTGCCGGTCTACAAGACCCTGCCCGGCTGGAAGAAGAACATCACCCAGGCCCGGAAGATGGCCGACCTGCCGGCCCAGGCCCGGAGGTTCGTGGAGACGGTGGAGGAGATCGCCCAGTGCCCCATCTCCCTCATCTCCGTTGGTCCGGACCGGGAGGAGACCATCGCCCTGGCCAGGGTCTACTAGCCCGGGTATTCGGGCCGATATAGAAGGGGGGGGCCGTCTCCAGGGACTGCCCCCTGCTGAAACCGCTCTTGACTCATCCGGGCCGGCCGAAGGCTGGGCGGTCTCCCGGCACGGAGGGCGACGGCCAGGAACCCCGGGGCTCAGAAAAAAGAGAAGCGCTCGGTGTGGATCCGGCCGGAGGGGTAACCCAACCCTTTCAGGTCCCGGGTCACCGAGCCCATCATCTCCGGCGGTCCGCAGACGAAAAAGCGGGTCTCATGGCCCACCCCCCGGAGCAGCCCCTTTAACAGATTCCTGTTCAGCCTCCCCCGGGGCCCCCTCCAGTCCTGGTCGCGGGTCAACACCAGGTGGGTCTTCAGCCCGGCCAGCCTCTGGCCCAGCTTCTCCAGCTCCTCCCTGAAGACCAAGTCCTCGAGGGTCCGGCCGGACCAGACCAGGGTCACCGCCCGGCCGTCCTTGGCCCAGGCCAATTGGCGGAGCATGCTCATCATCGGGGTGATCCCGATCCCGCCGGCGATGAAGACCAGGTCGGCCGGCGGGTGGAAAAGGTAGCCGAACCGGCCGTAGGGTCCGTCCACCCGGATCAGATCGCCTGGCTTGAGGTCAGGCACGGAGCGGCTGAAGTCTCCGCTGGCCTTGATGGAGAAGGAGATGGACCCCTCCTGGCCGGGTGGGGAGGAGATGGTGAAGGGGTGCTCCTCCTCCTTGAGATCGCTTTTAAGGGGCTTGATCAGGGCGAACTGGCCGGGGCTGTGGGGAAAGCCGGTCCCCTGGGGGAGGCCCAGGGTCAGGCCGGCAACCTTGGGCCCCAACCGGTCCACGGCCAGGACCGGAAAGGGGTTTCGCCTGAGCCTCCTGGGCTTGATCACCTTAACCCAGGCGAAAAGCCCCAGGTAGGCCCCGACCAGGGCCAGCCCCCAGGCCAGGGGCCAGCCGGCCTTAAGGTCGCTCCCCCGGGAGGCGGCGTGGACCACGACCAGCCCGGTGGCCGCGAAGACCAGGAAATGGAGCCGCCGCCAGCTCCGGTAGCCCAGGTTCAGGAACCTCCGTCCCCGGCTGGAGACCACGATCAACCAGAGCCCGGCCAGGACCAGCCCCCCCAGAAGCTCGGGCCAGTACTGCCAGGTCACCGGCCCCAGGGGATAGTAGGGCTTGGCCAGGAGAAAGAGGGGGTGGAGGGTGGCCAGGCAGGCCGCCACCGGACCGATCAGCCCATGGAGGTTGAGGGAGCGGTCCAGGGGCAGAACCAGGTCCAGCAGCTTGAGCCTGGCGCTCAAGGTGAACTGGAGAAGGATCAGGGTCGCCGCGGCCAGGCCCAGGCTCTTGCCGATGGCCTTGAGAAGGGCCGCCGACGGCTCCAGGCTCAGGAGGTCGTCCTGAAAGGAGCTGAACCCGATCAGGGCCGGAAGCCCCACCAGACCCAAGCCGGCGGCGGCCAGGGCCAACCCGGCCAGGCCTCTCTTAAGGGGGCTCACCCTGTCCCCCGGTCCGGGTGGTTGTTCAGGATCAGCCGGCCCAGGGGCAGCCTGGCCAGAAGGATGACGATGTCCGGAAGGGTGGTCCTGATCAGGAGTCCGGCCAGGGTCACCGGACCCTCCCAGTGGCTCAGGCTGAAGTAGGCCATCCCCACCCCGCCCACGATCACGGTGGCGATGTTGGCCAGGTAGGCCCAGCGGAAGGTGGCGGCCGAGTTGAAGAGAAAGGGCAGAACCACCACGTTGAAGATCCCGGCCAGGGCCGGGACAAGGTTGATCAGCTCCTCCAGGGGAGGGTGGACCTTGAGGTGGAGCCCCAGACCGCCCAAGGAGATGAGGATCAGGGCCCAGATCGGGCCTCTTATCTCAGGCTTGAACATCTCCCCCTCCTGGTCTCGGAATCACCTCTCCCCCTCCAGGCCCACTTGGAGGTTATTATATCTCACCCCAGGCCTCCGCCCAGGCTTGGGGGCCGCCCTTCCCCCTTCCCCAGGGTCAGGGGCTCGGATCCTCCTTTCCGGCCGGAGATGACCTTGCCGGTCGAAACGGCCGGAGGGACTGAGCAGCCTCCCGGTAGAGCCTTGACACCCCGGGACCGGTCTGTCACAATCTGTTTACGAGCGAACGCTCGTTCGGGAAGCGGCCTGCAACCCGGCCGCCGGTATTCCCCTTCGGGCAGGATAAAATGAGCCGTTCGTCCCATCCTTTCCCCTGGATCAACGACGCCGGGCCGCCGGACAGGTCCACCAAGGAGGTCCCCGCCCTGGTCAAGGACCGCCGTCTGTTAAAAGAACGGCGGCAGAAGATCATCCAGGCCGGGGTCCAGCTCTTCACCTCCCAAGGCTTCCACAAGACCACCACCCGCCAGATCGCGGCCGCGGCCGGGATGGGCGTCGGCTCGCTCTATGATTACGTCCGGTCCAAGGAGGACATCCTCTACCTGGTCACCGACCATATCCACGCCGAGGTCGAGCTCCGCCTCAGGGGGGCCGTCCATGAGGCCACCAGCGGCCGGGAGGCCCTGGTCCAGGCCGTGGCCGCCTACTTCAAGGTCTGCGACGGGCTTTCCGACGACATCCTCCTCATCTATCAGGAGACCAAGTCCCTCCCGGCCGAGACCAGGCGTTACGTCCTTAAGAACGAGGTCAGGATCACCGCCCTGTTCGAGGAGATCATCACCCGGGGAACGGCCGACGGCAGCCTCAGGGTGGAGCCGGAGGCGATCCCCCTCTTTGCCGACGACATCGCCGTCCTGGGCCACATGTGGACCTTCCGCCGCTGGCGGCTGGGAAAAAGCTATGACCTGGCCCAATACACCAGGCTCCAGACCGAGCTGATCTTGAGCCGGATGGACGGGAGCCGCCCGGAAGGGGAGGCCGAGGGGGCTCCTTGGGCCGGGCCCGTTCCCGGTGGGGAGGAGACCCAGCCCCTGGAAGGGGCCGAGCTGGAGTCCCTCCTGGGAAGCCTGAGGAAGTTCTGACCCCGGCCGTCCCCATCCGGCCCCCAAACCCAAGGAGGACCAGACGTGCACCCCGAGCCCGCACCCTACAAACCCAGCCATCCGGTAAGGTTCGTCACCGCCGCCGCCCTCTTCGACGGCCACGACGCGGCCATCAACATCATGCGCCGCATCCTCCAGGGTTCCGGGGTGGAGGTGGTCCATCTGGGCCACAACCGGTCCGTGGCCGAGATCGTGGACGCGGCCATCGACGAGGATGCCGACGGGATCGCCGTCTCCTCCTACCAGGGCGGGCACCTGGAGTTCTTCAAGTACATGATCGACCTTCTCAAGGAGCGCGGGGCGGAGCACATCAAGGTCTACGGGGGCGGCGGAGGGGTGATCATCCCCGAGGAGATCAAGGAGCTGGAGGAGTACGGGGTGGCCAAGGTCTTCTCCCCGGAGGACGGCCGGACCATGGGCCTCCAGGGAATGATCAACCTCATGATCCAGGCCGTGGACAAGCCCCGGACCAACGGCCGGCCGCCGGTCCAGGCCGGCCGGCTCAACCCCGGGGAAAGGCTTCTTCTGGCCCGGACCATCAGCTGGGCCGAGCGGGCCAAGGCCCGGGGAGAGGCCGACCTGGAGAAGGCAATCGCCGCCCTCGACGGCGCGCCGGGCAAGACCAAGGCCCCGGTCATCGGGGTCACCGGCACCGGCGGCTCGGGCAAGAGCTCCCTGACCGACGAGCTGATCAGGAAGTTCCTCCTGGACGACCCCCAGATCACCATCGCCGTCATCACCGTGGACCCCTCCCGGCGCAAGACCGGGGGGGCCCTTCTGGGCGACCGGATCAGGATGAACGCCATCTCCTCGCCCAGGGTCTACCTCCGCTCCCTGGCCACCCGCGACTCCAAGACCGAGGTGGCCCGGGCCTTGAGGGAGGTGGTGGCCGTCTGCCGGGCGGCCGGCTTCGGCCTCATCTTCGTCGAGACGGCCGGTATCGGCCAGGGCGACGCCGAGATCGTGGAGCTGGTCGACATCCCCCTCTACGTCATGACCGCCGAGTACGGCTCGGCCTCCCAGCTGGAGAAGATCGACATGCTCGACTTCGCCGAGCTGACGGTCATCAACAAGTTCGACCAGAAGGGGGCCGAGGACGCCTTCCGGGACGTGGCCAAGCAGGTCCAGCGCAACCGGACCGCCTTTGACCGGAAGCCGGGGGAGATGCCGGTCTACGGAACCATCGCCGCCAACTTCAACGACGACGGGGTCCTGGCCCTCTACTTCGCCGTCCTGGACAAGATCCAGGAGAAGACCGGGCGGGCGGTCAAGTCCTCCTTCAAGCGGCCCAAGACCAACCACTCCACCTCCAAGGCGATCATCGTCAGGCCGGAGAGGATCCACTACCTGGCCGAGATCGCCGACACGGTCCGCCGCTACAAGGTTTGGGCCCAGGAGCAGGCCGAGCTGGTCCGCCAGGTCTGGGCCATGGACCGGACCCTGGGCCGGGTCATGGCCGACAAGTCCATCAAGGCCGAGGTCAAGAGCACCATCTCCAAGGAGCTCAAAAGGCTCCAGAAGGAGATGGCCGGCCGGATCGATCCGGAATGCCTCAAGCTGGTGGAGGACTGGCCCAGGCTTAAAAAGGCCTACGCCAAGGAGGAGTACGCCTACACTGTCAGGGGCAGGAAGATCAGGGTCCCCCTGACCACCGAGTCCCTCTCCGGAACCAGGATCTCCAAGGTGGCCCTGCCCGACTTCCAGGACCCCGGCGAGACCCTCAGGTTCCTCCTCCTGGAGAACCTGCCCGGCCACTTCCCCTACACCGCCGGGGTCTATCCCTTCAAGCGGGTCGGCGAGGACCCGACCCGGATGTTCGCCGGCGAGGGGGACGCCTTCAGGACCAACCGGCGGTTCCACTACCTCTCCAAGGACATGCCGGCCAAGAGGCTCTCCACGGCCTTTGACTCGGTCACCCTCTACGGCGAGGACCCGGACGAGCGCCCGGACATCTACGGCAAGATCGGCAACTCCGGGGTCTCCATCTGCACCGTGGAGGACGCCAAGGTCCTCTTCTCCGGGTTCGACCTGGTCGCCCCCGAGACCTCGGTCTCCATGACCATCAACGGTCCGGCCCCGATCATGCTGGCCTTCTTCTTCAACGCGGCCGTGGCCCAGCAGGTGGACAGGTTCGCCAAGGAGCACCGCCGGGAGCCCAACCAGGAGGAGTACCTCCGCCTCAGGGGGGAGACCCTGTCGGCGGTCCGGGGAACGATCCAGGCCGACATCCTCAAGGAGGATCAGGGCCAGAACACCTGCATCTTCGCCATCGACTTCGCCTTGAAGATGATGGGGGACATCCAGGAGTACTTTGTGGAGAAAAACGTCCGCAACTTCTACTCCGTGTCCATCTCCGGCTACCACATCGCCGAGGCCGGGGCCAACCCCATCACCCAGACCGCCCTGACCCTGGCCAACGGGTTCACCTACCTGGAGTACTACCTCAGCCGGGGGCTCAAGATCGACGACTTCGCCCCCAACTTCTCCTTCTTCTTCTCCAACGGGATGGACCCCGAGTTCACCGTCATCGGCCGGGTGGCCCGCCGGATCTGGGCCGTGGCCCTCAAGAAGAAGTACGGCGCCGAGGCCAGGTCCCAGATGCTCAAGTACCACATCCAGACCTCGGGCCGCTCCCTCCACGTCCAGGAGATCAACTTCAATGACATCCGGACCACCCTCCAGGCCCTGTGCGCCATCTACGACAACGCCCAGTCGCTCCACACCAACTCCTACGACGAGGCCATCACCACCCCCACCGAGGAGTCGGTCCGCCGGGCCTTGGCCATCCAGCTCATCATCAACAAGGAGTGGGGCCTGGCCAGGAACGAGAACCCGCTCCAGGGGGCCTTCATCGTCAACGAGCTGACCGAGCTGGTGGAGGAGGCGATCCTGGCCGAGTTCGAGCGGATCAGCGAGCGGGGCGGGGTCCTGGGGGCCATGGAGCGGGGCTACCAGCGCTCCAGAATCCAGGACGAGTCCATCCTCTACGAGGTCCGGAAGCACACCGGCGAGCTGCCCATCATCGGGGTCAACACCTTTGTCAACCCCGACTCCCCGGAGGTGACCGCGGCCGGCTTCGGCGGCTGCGCCCTGTCCCGCTCCACCGAGGAGGAGAAGCAGAGCCAGCTCAAACGGCTCCGGGAGTTCCAGGCCCTCCACGCGACCGAGTCCGGGCCGGCCTTGAAGCGGCTGAAGAAGGTGGCTCTGTCCGGAGGCAACATCTTCGCCGAGCTCATGGAGACGGCCAAGGTCTGCTCCCTGGGCCAGATCACCCGGACCCTTTACGAGGTCGGGGGGCAGTACCGGCGGGCGATGTGAGACAGGGTTAACCGAACCAACGTCCGGGACGGCTTGAACGGGAGGAGGCAGTCATGGATTATGCGGAGATCGTCGAGGTCATCGCCCCCTGCGGGCTCAACTGCGGCAGGTGCCTGGCTTACGCAGGCGGTGAGATCCGGCGGCTGAGCCAAGAGCTGGCCGACCGTCTCGGCCCCAACTTCGCCGCCTACGCCCAGCGGTTCACCGGGATGGACCCGGTCTTCGAGAACTACCCCGCCTTTGAGAAGCTCCTCTCCTTCCTGGCCAAGGGCACCTGCCCGACCTGCCGCCACGGGGAGTGCCTCTTCCTCCCCTGCCAGGTCAGGACCTGCGTCCAGGAGCAGGAGGTGGACTTCTGCTTCCAGTGCTCCGACTTCCCCTGCGACCACACCGGCCTGCCCCCGGTCATCCTGGACCGCTGGAAAAGGAACAACGAGCTCATGGCCCAGCACGGTGTGGAGGCTTACTACGATCATATCAAGGATAAGCACAGATACCCATAAGAGTTATTAATAGCACTAATAATACTGATTCATTTAATTATTGTGATCTCCCC
>Ga0209164_1005238_pt1 | contig 11135 bp, 9 predicted proteins | sample MTBNYHSulfiMetaG_FD_187458 | JGI IMG/M metagenome (GOLD analysis project Ga0209164, IMG submission 187458) | Enrichment culture microbial communities from rom New York Harbor, USA that are MTBE-degrading - MTBE-NYH (New York Harbor Sulfidogenic)... | ecosystem: Environmental > Aquatic > Marine >... | reverse complement strand
CCATGTACGACGGCGCCTCGGCCCTGGCCGAAGCGCTGCTCATGGCCATTCGCACCACCAAACGGCGGCGCGTGGCCGTTTCCCGGGCCGTCCATCCCAATTACCGGCGGGTGGTGGAGACCTACCTGCGTCCCACCGGTTTCGAGATCGTCGAGCTGCCCTACGGACCCGACGGCCGCACCGACCTGGCGCTCCTGGCGGATCAAAAAGAGCTGGCGGCCGTGGCCCTTCAGTCTCCCAACTTCTTCGGCTGCATCGAAGATCTCAAGGCGGCCGAAGGGCGGATCCACGCCGACGGCGCCACCATGATGATCGTGGCGTTCAACGAACCGCTGGCCTATGGCCTGTACCAGGCGCCCGGCCACATAGGGGCGGACATCGTCTGCGGCGAGGGCCAGAGCCTGGGCATCCCGCGCTCGTTCGGCGGACCGGGCGTGGGGCTGTTCGCCTGCCGCATGAAACAGGTCCGCAGCATGCCCGGCCGTCTGGTGGGCCGCGCCAACGACGTCGAGGGGCGACGCGGCTTCGTGCTGACCCTCTCCACCCGCGAACAGCATATCCGGCGCGAGCGGGCCACCTCCAACATCTGCACCAACCAGGGACTATGCGCACTGGCCGCGGCCATGTACATGGCCTCCCTCGGCCGCACCGGTTTCCGTCAACTGGCCCGCCTCAATTTCGACAAGGCCGGTTATCTGAAACATGCGTTGCAAGCCGCCGGCGCCGATCTGCCGTTCAGCGCGCCGGTCTTCAACGAATTCGTCGTCCGCTGGCCCCAGGCATCTTCGGCGCGTTACCGGCGTATGGTTGAAGCGAACATCATCGCCGGCCTGCCGCTGGCCGCCGACTACCCGGAATTGGCGGACCATTACCTGCTGTGCGCCACCGAGACGTGCCGCAAGGCGGACATGGACGCTTTGGTCGAGGAGGTGACGCGATGATCGGCACGACCGGATTGATCTTCAACGAACCGTTGCTGTGGGAGATGGGCGCCGAGGGGCGCACGGCCTTTTCCATGCCGGCCCGGGATGTGCCCGAGCTGCCGGTGGATGCGGCCTTGACCGGCTACGGCCCCGACTTTCCGGACCTGAGCGAACCGGAAATCGTGCGCCATTACACACGCCTGAGCCAGTGGAACCTGAGCGTGGACAGCAGCATGTACCCGCTCGGGTCGTGCACCATGAAGTACAATCCCAAGACCAACGAGCGCCAGGCCGGCCGGCCGGGCATCGCCGATGCCCATCCCCTGCTGCCGGTGGAGTTGAGCCAGGGGTTGCTGCGGCTCATGTTCGACCTGGAACGCTGGCTGGCCGAAATCACCGGCCTGGACGCGGTCACCCTGCAACCGGCGGCCGGGGCCCAGGGGGAGCTCACCGGCATGCTGATCTTTCACGCCTATCACGCCGACCAGGGACGCCCGCGCAGCAAAATCCTGATTCCGGACACGGCCCACGGCACCAATCCGGCCAGCGCCTCCCTGTGCGGCTACGCCGCCGTGCCGGTCCCTTCCGGACCGGACGGGATTCTCGATCCCGAAACCGTGGCGCGGCTCATGGACGACGAGACCGCCGGCATCATGGTGACCAACCCCAATACCCTGGGCCTGTTCGAGCGGGAAATCCGCCGGGTGGCCGAGATCGTCCACGACCGCGGCGGCCTGGTCTATGCCGACGGCGCCAATATGAACGCCCTGCTCGGCGTGGCGCACATGGGTGCCATGGGCGTGGATGTCCTGCATCTCAATCTGCACAAGACCTTCTCCACGCCCCACGGCGGCGGCGGCCCTGGTGCCGGCCCGGTGTGCGTCACCCGCGCCCTGGCCAAATTCCTGCCCGTGCCGCGGATACTGGAACAAGACAGGGGTTTTGTCCTGAGCAACGACTTTCCCGATTCCATCGGCAGGCTGCATGCGTTTTACGGCAACTTCGGCATCCTGGTGCGCGCCTACAGCTACATCCTCAGCCTGGGCCCCCTGCTGGAACAGGTGAGCCAGTACGCCGTACTCAATGCCAACTACATCAAGGCCGGCCTCAAGGACGACTACCACCTGCCCTACGACCGGCCCTGCATGCACGAATGCGTCTTCTCCGACAAGCGCCAGCTGGTCTACAAGGTATCGGCCCTGGACATCGCCAAGCGGCTCATCGATTACGGCTTTCACCCGCCCACCATCTATTTTCCCCTGGTGGTCAGCGGGGCCCTGATGATCGAGCCCACGGAGAGCGAAACCAAGGAGACCCTGGACCGCTTCATTGAAGCCATGCGGGCCATCGCCAGGGAGGCCGAAACCGATCCGGAGCTGCTTCACCAGGCGCCGCGCAACGCCAAAGTAAGGCGTCTCGATGAAGTGCAGGCGGCGCGCAAGCCGTGCCTCATGGGATAACAGAATGCATCCGGCCTTTCTGCTCGATCTGCCCCTGACCCCTTATGGCGAAGCCCTCGACCTGCAACGCGCGGCCGTGGCGGCCCGCAAGGAGGGCCGATTGGCGCGCGACCTGATCATTCTGATCGAGCATCCGCCGGTCTTCACCCTGGGGCGCCGGGGCGGGCGGGAAAACCTTCTGGTTTCCGAATCCGAACTGAATGCACGGGGGATCGAAGTGATCCCTGTGGAGCGCGGGGGCGACATCACCTATCACGGGCCGGGACAGCTGGTGGCCTATCCCCTGGTGGACCTGAACCGGTGCGACTTCCGGGTGGTGGCCTTCGTCGAGGCACTCGAGCAGGCCATGGTGCGCACCGCGGCCCGCTGGGGCGTTGCCGCCGCCGGGGATGCGGCCAACCGCGGCGCCTGGGTCCAGGGGCGCAAGCTGGGCAGCGTGGGCATCACCGTTCGCCGCGGCGTGAGCTTTCACGGCCTGGCGCTCAACGTCTCCACCGATTTGACCCCGTTTACCTGGATCAACCCGTGCGGCATCCAATCGTGCCACATGACCACCCTGGCCACGGAAGCCCAACAGCAAATCGACATGGCCGCCGTACGCACGGAAATGGCAGGACAGATCGGCACATTGCTGCGACTCGATCTCCAACCGGTGCCCCTGGAACACATCCGGGCCGCCCTCGAAACAAACCGGACAACTCGAGAAATCCAATAAATCGATGAATCCCAAAAACCCAACACAACCGGTCCATAAAAAGCCCCCCTGGCTGCGCGTGCGCTTTCCCACCGGCCCGGCCTATGAAGAGACCCGGCGCCTGATCCGGGAAGGACGGCTGCACACCGTCTGCCAGGAGGCGTGCTGCCCGAACATGTTCGAATGCTTCTCGCATCACACGGCCACCTTTCTCATCCTGGGCGATCACTGCACCCGGGACTGCCGGTTCTGTGCGGTCAAAGGTGGAAATCTGCAGCCACCCGATGGGAACGAGCCGGAGCGGGTGGCCCAGGCAGCCGCCGACATGGGGTTGCACTACGTGGTGGTCACGTCGGTGACCCGCGACGACCTGCCGGACGGCGGCGCCGGCCACTTCGCCGCCACCATCGCCGCCCTGCGCCGCAAAATTCCGGAGGTTCGCGTGGAGGTGTTGATCCCTGATTTCCAGGGGGACGCCGCTGCTTTGACCGTGGTCCTGGATGCCGGCCCCGACGTGCTCAATCACAATATCGAAACCGTGCCGCGTCTCTACCCCACGGTACGGCCCCAAGCCGTATATGAACGCTCGCTGCGTCTGCTGGCCGATGCCGCGCGACAGGCCCCGGAAATCCCCACCAAATCGGGCCTGATGCTGGGGCTGGGCGAAGACGAAGCGGAGATTCACCAGGCCTTGCGGGATTTGCGCCGCGGCCATTGCCGGCTGTTGACCCTCGGGCAGTACCTCCAACCCACCTCCCAGCATCTTTCCGTGGAACGCTACGTACCGCCCGAAGAATTTGCCCGCTGGCGAAGCGTTGCGCTTGAACTGGGGTTCACCGAAGCGGTGGCCGGCCCATTTGTACGCAGTTCCTACCAGGCCGAGCAAACGCATCGGCGATCGAAATCCTGAATCGATTTATTTCATTTTGGTACTGTTGATGACGTCTTTTTACATTTTTGTATTTTCAAACAGCCGGTTCAGCCAGCCCGCCAATCCAGTTATTTATCCTATATTTCAACAACTTATATGCTATCGTCACCCATCATAGGAAATGGTCCGAGGATTGCTTAACCCTAAACGGCATGTCCGGCGTATCCATCGCGGACAAACTGCCGGCCTTGGGTCGGGAACGGAAACGACAAACATGGATCAACTGCTGCGCAAAAACGAGGAGCTCAGTGCCATTCTCCAGGTGAGCCAGGTGCTGACCAGTTCCTTTGACCTGGAGAAAAATCTCTATTCGGCCATGGCCATCCTGGCGGGGCGCCTGGCCATGCAGCGCGGCTGCGTATTTTTGCTCGATTCCCTTTCCCGGGAGTTGAAAATCGTGGCCGCCTATGGTCTGACGCGCGAAGAAATCCAGCGCGGCAAATACCGCATCGGCGAAGGCATTGTCGGACAGGTCATCGAAAACGGACAGCCCATGTTCATTCCCAACATCGGGGCCGAACCCAAGTTCCTCAATAAAACCGCGTCGCGGCCTCAGAAAAGCGGCGTTTCGTTTCTTTGCATGCCCATCGCCATGGATGGCAAGACCCTGGGGGTGATCAGCGTGGACGGCATCTACGATGCGCGCCAGGGGAGCGTGGACGATGACCTGCGGGTGCTCTCCATCATGGCTTCGTTCATCGCCCAGTACGTGCTGCTGTGGGAGAATTTCCGTCAGACCGAGGACGAATGCGGCCACCTGCGCCTGCAGCTCGAAGAGAAGTACAGCCTCCCCAACATCATCGGCGAATCGGCGCCCTTCCAGCAGGTGCTCAAGCTGGTGCGCAAGGTGGCGGCCACGGACACCGGCGTTCTCCTGCTCGGCGAGAGCGGCACGGGAAAGGAGCTGATCGCCCACACCCTGCACTACCAGAGCCGGCGCGCCCGGCAGCCCTATGTGGCCGTCAACCTGGCCGCCCTGCCGGAGAACCTCATCGAAGCCGAACTGTTCGGCGTGGAAAAGGGGGCCTTCACCGGCGCCACCGGCCGCCGCATCGGCCGTTTCGAAATGGCCGACCAGGGCACCATTTTTCTGGATGAGATCGGGGAACTGCCGCTCAGCCTCCAGGTCAAGCTGCTTCGCGTACTGCAGGAAAGAAGTTTCGAGCGCATCGGCTCTTCGGACAGCTTGACGGCCAATGTGCGCGTCGTGGCGGCAACAAACCGCAACTTGATGGAAGAGGTCGCCAAAGGCACGTTCCGTGAAGATCTTTACTGGCGTCTCAACGTGGTCCCCATCGTACTGCCCCCATTGCGAGAGCGCGCCGATGACATTCCCCTGCTCATCGATTTTTATCTGGAGAAATTCAACCGCCTCCACGGCCGACGGGTGTGCATCGCGCCATCGGTCGCGACTTGTCTCAAAACCTACGCCTGGCCGGGCAATGTGCGCGAACTGGCCAACACCATGGAGCGCCTGGTCATCATGTCCGACCGGGAGATCGTCACCGAGGTCGATCTGCCGGCCAATATTCTTTGCCCAGGCGGAGGCGGTAACGGCAACGGGACACACTACACATCCATACCGGCAGATCTTGGCAATCAGGTCCAGGAGCTCGAGCGACGGCAAATCATCGAAGCACTCAAGACTACCGGTGGTGTTCAGCAGCACGCCTCCCGAATCCTTGGTATCACGCCCCGCCAACTCGGCTACCGCATCCGAAAGTACGATATCGATCTGCACCGCATCTGATCCACCGGCTTCGCGTTCTACGGGCGGGGATAAACCCCGCCCCTACACGACCGGGTGAAATGTCAGCCGTCCGCAGTCACACCCAGGCCGGGTGAAATGTCAGCCGTCCGCAGTCACACCCAGGCCGGGTGGAATCAAGCCCGGCCATACCGTTCCGCCCCATGCTTCCAATGTCGACATAATTGTAGATCCCTTCAAAAGTGTCGATCAAAAGTGTGAATCCACCCGCCTCTATCCGTCGATCTAAAGGGTCGAACCGCCATTTTCCCTCCACCCCAAAGGGCTTTTAAAGAATTCCCAGGCCGGTGCGCGAAGCTGGCACGTTTATTGGTTTACTGCTGTTCAAACGACACCGCATGCGGCGGAAAGGGCGAATGCTGCATCGCGCATCAACCAAAAGGAGAAAGAACATGCGAAAAGTCGCCATTTATGGAAAAGGAGGCATCGGCAAATCCACCACAACCCAGAATACGGTAGCCGGCCTGGCCGAGATGGGCAAGAAAGTGATGGTGGTGGGATGCGATCCCAAGGCGGATTCGACCCGACTGCTGCTGGGCGGACTGGCCCAACGCACGGTGCTCGATACCCTTCGCGAAGAAGGCGAAGATGTGGAGTTGGAAGATGTCCGTAAGGAAGGTTACGGCGGAGTGCTGTGCACCGAATCGGGCGGCCCGGAACCGGGTGTGGGTTGCGCCGGACGCGGCATCATCACGTCCATCAACCTGCTCGAGCAGCTGGGCGCCTATGCCGAAAGCGAAGCACTGGACTATGTCTTTTACGATGTCCTGGGCGACGTGGTCTGCGGGGGATTCGCCATGCCCATCCGGGAAGGGAAAGCCCAGGAGATTTACATCGTCGTTTCGGGAGAAATGATGGCCATGTATGCGGCCAACAACATCTGCAAAGGCATCGTCAAGTTCGCCGAGGCCGGGGGCGTCCGACTGGGCGGGCTGATCTGCAACAGCCGTAAGGTGGACAACGAGCAGGAGATGATTCAGGCCCTGGCAGACAGGCTGGGCACCCAGATGATTCATTTCGTACCCCGCGACAACATGGTGCAGCGGGCCGAAATCAACCGCAAGACGGTCATCGACTTTGATCCCGGTCATCCCCAGGCCGATGAATACCGGACCCTGGCAAAAAAAATCGACGGCAACGACATGAAAGTGATTCCGACCCCGTTGAAAATCGACGAACTGGAAAAGCTGCTGATCGATTACGGCATTGCCGCATAACCGTTACCCATCCACTTTCTGGATGGACACTGAACATTCATAATGAATGAAAGGAGACGATTCCTATGCTCATGATTCGATCCATCGTCCGCCCGGAAAAGGTCGACAATGTGCTGGCGGCCTTAATGGAAGCCGGTTTTCCCGGTGTCACCAAGATGTCGGTCGTCGGCCGCGGCAAGCAGCGCGGCATCAAGATCGGCGAAATCACCTATGACGAGATTCCTAAGGAGCTGTTGCTGACCGTGATCAAAGACCAGGATAAGGAGTTTGTCATTCGCACGATCATCAAAGCGGCCCGCACCGGCGAGAAGGGCGCCTTCGGCGATGGAAAAATTTTCATCGTTCCGGTCCTGGAATCCTACACCATCAGTTCCGGCGTCAAGGAAAACAAAGACGGCACCACCGAAGAGGTGAAGATATGAAAGAGATTCTCGCTATCGTCAGGCTCAACAAGATGAACCAGACCAAACGCGCCCTTGCGGAAGTCGGGCTGCCCTCGATTACGGCCCGCGACGCCCTTGGACGAGGCAAGGGCATCGTCGATTTGCAACTGCTCAAAGGCGCAGAGCGCGGATATGAGGAGGCCATCTCCCAATTGGGCCAAAGCCAGCGCCTGATACCCAAGCGGGCCATCCTCATCGTCGTGCCGGACGAGTTGGTCTGCAGGACGGTCAAGACGATCATCCAGGTCAACCAGACCGGCAAGTCGGGAGACGGCATGATCTTCGTCACACCCTGCCTGGAAGCGGTCCGCGTGCGCACCGGCGAACGCGGCGACGCGATTTTAGACGACATTTGATGGGCAGCGGAACAGAACGACGCCATGAGACCGCAAAAGTAAAGTATAGAAATCGACAAGGAGAATCCTATGGCTGCCATACCCGCCAATAAAGAAGCCCCCACCTGCGACGATGCCGCCTGCGAATTGGACGGCCTGAATGTCCAGGAGGTGAAAAAGAAACTCATCGAGAAGTATCCGCCCAAGGTGGCGCGCAAGCGTGACAAGCAGATCGTCGTCAACCGCGTCGAAGACGGCACGGTGCCGGTCATTCAATCCAATGTGCGCACCGTCCCGGGCCTGATCAGTCAGCGCGGCTGCTGTTACGCGGGCTGCAAGGGCGTTGTGCTGGGCCCCACGCGCGACATCGTCAATATCACCCATGGCCCGGTGGGCTGCGGATTTTACAGCTGGCTCACCCGGCGCAACCAGACCGATCCGGACAGCACACCGGACGGTCACAACTTCATGACCTACTGCTTCACCACCGACATGCAGGAAGAGGAGATCATCTTCGGCGGCGAAAAAAAGCTCAAACGGGCCATCCAGGAGGCCTATGACAATTTCCACCCCAAGGCCATCGCGGTCTTTTCCACCTGTCCGGTCGGACTGATCGGCGACGACGTGCACGCGGTCTGCCGCGAGATGAAAGCCAAGCTGGGGATCAACATCTTCGGATTCTCCTGTGAGGGATACAAGGGGGTCAGCCAATCGGCCGGCCACCATATCGCCAACAACGGCATCTTCACCCACGTGGTGGGCACCGACGACACGGTTCGCGAAGGCCGATTCAAGATCAACCTGCTCGGCGAGTACAATATCGGGGGCGATGCCTTTGAAATCGAACGCATCTTCGATGCCTGCGGCCTGACCCTGATCTCCACCTTCAGCGGCAACTCGAGCATCGACAAATTCGCCAACGCCCATACCGCGGACCTCAACCTGATCATGTGTCACCGCTCGATCAACTATGTGGCCGAGATGATGGAGACCAAGTTCGGACTGCCCTGGATCAAGATCAATTTCATCGGCGCCGAGGCCACGGCCAAATCGCTGCGCAAGATTGCCCAATATTTTGATGATCCCCGGCTGACCGAACGGGTCGAGGCGGTCATTGCCGCCGAACGTCCCGCCGTCCAGGCGGCAGCTGCCGAGGTTCGGCCCCGCACAGAGGGCAAACGGGCCATGCTCTTCGTGGGTGGCTCCCGGGCCCATCATTACCAGGAGTTGTTCCGCGAACTGGGGATGCGCACCCTGTCGGCCGGCTATGAATTCGCCCATCGCGACGATTACGAGGGGCGGGCGGTCTTGCCGACCATCAAGGTGGATGCCGACAGCCGGAATATCGAGGAGCTGGAGATCGAACCGGATGCGACCCGCTATCGTCCACGCAAGAACCCGGCTGAAGTCGACCGGCTGAAGGAAAATGGCCTCGATTTCGGCGGGTACGAAGGCATGATGCCCGAAATGGATGCGGGCGCCCTGGTGATCGACGACATCAGCCAGTGGGAGACCGAACGGCTGATTGCCATGTTCAAGCCCGACATCTTCTGCGCCGGCATCAAGGAGAAATACGCGGTCCAGAAGCATGGCATTCCCCTCAAACAGCTCCACAGCTATGACTACGGCGGTCCCTACGCCGGGTTCAAGGGCGCGATCAATTTCTACTACGAAATCGACCGCATGGTGAACAGCCGGGTATGGCGCTATCTGAAGGCCCCCTGGCAGGAAAACCCCGAACTGGCCGCCAAATATGCTTTCGAATAGGCCCCCGCAATGCGGGAGGATGAAGTGTAAAATGTTAAGTGTTAAGTTTTAAGAGAAGGTATCCTGCCGATCCTATAAAAAAAGGGAGTTCATATGCTGCTCAGACATACCACCCCTGACATCAAGGAGCGCTCGGCGCTCACTGTCAACCCGGCCAAAACCTGCCAACCTATCGGGGCGATGTATGCGTCCCTCGGGGTCCATGGCTGCCTACCCCACAGCCACGGTTCCCAGGGGTGCTATGCCTACCACCGCAGCGCCCTGACCCGGCACTACAAGGAGCCGGTCATGGCGGCCACCAGTGCCTTTACCGAAGGCGCCTCGGTCTTTGGTGGTCAGGCCAACCTTCTGCAGGCCATCGACAACATCTTCTCGGTCTATGAGCCGGATGTCATCGCGGTGCATACCACCTGCCTGTCGGAAACCATCGGCGACGACATCCCCCAGATCATCAACAAAGCCAGGGCCGACGGCCGCATACCCGAAGGCAAATATGTTTTCCATGCCAACACCCCCAGCTACGTGGGATCCCATGTGACCGGTTTCGCCAGCATGACCAAGTCCATGGTCGACTATTTTGCGGAAAACGACGGCCATAGAAGCAAAGTGGTCAACCTGATCCCCGGATACGTCGAACCGGCCGACATGTCCGAAGTGCGGCGCCTGGCCACGGAGATGGGGATCTCCTCGATCATCTTCCCCGACACCGCCGGGGTACTCAATGGTCCACTGACCGGCAAATACAAAATGTTTCCGGAAGGCGGGGTCACCGTCGAACAACTTCGCCAGAGCGGATCGAGTTCGGGCACCATCGCTCTGGGCAACCTCGCCTCCTCGCCGGCCGGCCTGGCCCTGGACAGCAAATGCAAAGTGCCTTGCCGGACGCTCAACCTGCCCATCGGCTTGATCGACACCGACCTGTTCATCGATGCCTTGCGGCGCATGGCCGGCGTCAATGTCCCCGAGTCGATCACCCTTGAACGTGGTCAGCTGGTGGACGCGATTTCCGACTGGCACCAGTACCTGCATGGCAAACGGGTGGGGATCGTCGGCGACCCGGATCAACTGCTCGCCATGACCCGTTTCCTGGCCTCGCTCGATATGCGCCCGGTCTACCTGGCCACCGGCTCACCGGCCGGAAAAAAGTTCGAGCAATCCCTGCGCGAGGCGATAGCCGAAGTGCCAGGAGAGGTCCGGATCAAGGTACCCGGCGACATGTACCTCTTCCACCAGTGGATCAAAAACGAACCGGTCGACCTGCTCATCGGCAACACCTATGTCAAATACATTGCACGGGATGAAGACATACCCTTCGTGCGCTTCGGCTTCCCGATCCTAGACCGCATGGGCCACAGCTACTTCCCTTCGGTGGGCTACCGGGGGGCCCTGAGGTTACTGGAAAAGATTCTGGATGCGCTCCTCGACCGGAAGGATCGGGACAGTTCGGATATCGAGTTTGAATTAGTTTTATAGGAAAGTAGGAAAGTAGGAAAGTAGGAAAGTAGGAAAGTAGGAAAGTAGGAAAGTAGGAAAGTAGGAAAGTAGGAAAGTAGGAAAGTAGGAAAGTAGGAAAGTAGGAAAGTAGGAAAGTAGGAAA
>Ga0209164_1005236_pt1 | contig 11140 bp, 11 predicted proteins | sample MTBNYHSulfiMetaG_FD_187458 | JGI IMG/M metagenome (GOLD analysis project Ga0209164, IMG submission 187458) | Enrichment culture microbial communities from rom New York Harbor, USA that are MTBE-degrading - MTBE-NYH (New York Harbor Sulfidogenic)... | ecosystem: Environmental > Aquatic > Marine >... | reverse complement strand
CACGGCCGGGCGCACGGGACCAACGACTGCGCGGGCTGTGACGTAACATCGTTGAGTCGGAGCGGGCCCCAGCTGGGCCCGAGCTGCGGAGGAACCCGATGCGGTGGACAACGGTGCTGCTCACGCTCGCTGCGGCGGTCCCATGCGCCGACGCGGCCCTTCCCCTCGCCCAGGCCTTACGCGAGGAGGTCAAGGTGGAGGAGAGGGTGGTGGCCCTGACCGTCGGCGAGCTCCAGCAGACGGAGGAGCAGATCCAGGGGGCGTGGGTGCGCGTGGAGCGTCAGTCCGTCGACCTCTTGCGGGCGCAGGAGCAGGGGGAGAGCCTCGACAGCCTCCGGCTGCGGGAGGAGGACCTTCGCGCGGCCGAGGCCGAGCTGATGATGCACATCCGGCACGCGCAGCAGCTGCGGCGAGAGATCATCGGGGAGCGGCTCCGGATCGCCGAGCTCCTCGCCGAGGTGCAGCGTCTCGAGACCACGGTGGGGAGTGCCGACGACCCGATCTCCGGGCCCTGGCGGCTCGTGGTCGAGCCCGGGGGCCAGGAGGGCTACATGAGCCTCGTTCTCGACGGGACCCTGGTGCAGGGGACCTACCAGCTCGCCGGAGGCTGGACGGGTTCGCTGCGCGGGACCCTCGTTGCCGGGAAGCTTCGCCTGGAGAGGATCGACTCTCAGATAGGGTTCGCGTCGGTGTTCTATGCCCGGCTCACGGGCGGGGGAGAGGACGCCCGACTGGAGGGGACCTGGGACGCGACCCAGCTCGCGACCGGGATGCCGTCGTCCGGCTCGTGGGTCGCCGAACGGATCCGCGAGCTCCCTCCCTGAGCGTCCGTCCCCAGCCTCCCCAAGCCGACCCACGGGGAGGGTGGGGGAGCCGGAAGCTGACCGCTGAAAGCTGATCGCACTCCTCAGGGTTATACTCCCCGCACGGAAGGGGGCGAGGCATGTTTCGGAGTCCCTGGTTCACATTGGTCGTCGGCCTGATGGTCGGTCTCGCGGTGGGTTATGCCCTGGCCGAGCGGCAGTCGGTGCCGCCAGCCCGCGCTCTGGCGGCGACACAGCTCGGAGGCTCGGCGGCCCAGGGCATGCCGGAGGGGCACCCGCCGCTTCCGGCCGGCGGCGGGCAACCCGCGTCATTCGACCAGCAGCGCGAGCGGCTGGTCCAGCTGCAGGCGGAGCGCCCCGACGACCCCAAGCCGATGATCGCCCTCGGTAACCTCAGCTTCGACGCCGGCCGGTGGGAGGAGGCACGTTCCTGGTACGAGAAGGCGCTGCCCCTGGAACCCTCCAACCCCGACGTCTTCACCGACCTGGCGGTCGTGTACCGCAACCTGCGCCAGCCGGAGCGGGCACTCGAGCTTCTCGACCGATCGGTCCAGGTTCAGCCGGACCACTGGCAGTCCTGGTACAACCGGGTCGTGGTGCTGCACTACGACCTCCACCGGCACGACGAGGCGGTCGCGGCGCTGCAGCGCCTGGAGGAGATCAAGGCCAGCGGGGTCGGCGTGCCGGACCTCAGCGCGTTGCGGCGGGACGTGACCGGAGGTTGAGCGGCCAGTCCGTGGGATACTCGACCTGAGACGGTACGGACGGTGGAGCGGCTGCTCCTGGTTGTGGTTGTTGCCTACGTGGTGTGGAGGGTGCTCCATAGCCAGGGGCGCCACCTCGTGCGTACCTCGCGAGGCGCCGACGACTTCGGCCGGCTGTCGAGGGACCCCCGCCGACGGCGGGATCAGCGGGTCGCCGACGCCAGCCGGTTGGTCGTCTGCGACAGGTGCGGGGCAGTGATGCCGGAGTCGTCGGCCACGGTGGTCGCGGACGGCGGGTGGCGGTGTGCGACCTGCGCGGACCAGACGGTAGGGGAGGGGTGAGGCCCGCGTGACCCCGGTACGACGCCGAAGTCTGGCCCTCGAGCTGGTCGCCGCCGGGGCGCGGCTGGCCGAGGCGGGCCTGATCCTGCCGCGGGAGGGAAACCTGTCCGCCCGTCTCGACGCGGGGGCTTATCTCCTCACGCCGACCGGAGCCGACAAGGGACGGCTGCGGGCGGTGGACCTGGTGGAGGTCCGGCTCGACGACGCCCGGCTTCCGCCGGCGGCGTCGTCCGACGCGGCCACCCACCGGTCCCTCTACCGCGAACGCCCGGACGTCAGAGCTGTGGTTCACGCCCACCCGCCCTGGGTTCTGGCCCTGTCCCGACGGGGCGAGGGGCCCGACACCTCGCTCCTGGACGAGGGGGTGGCGTACCTCGGCGAGGTGAGCCTGGTGGGGTCGACCGGCGGGCCAGCGGTGCCGAGCGGCGACGGCGTCGTGGCGGCCATGGCCGGGACGACCGCCGCCGTTCTCCACCGCCACGGGGCGATCACCGTCGCCGGGACGGTCGAGGAGGCGCTCTTCAGGATGCTGCTGCTCGAGCGGCTCGCCGAGCTCACCTGGCGGGGGCCGTGACCCAGCCCGGTCTGTTTGCCGAGGCGCAGGGGCAGGGGCCCCTGGCCGACCGGATGCGGCCGAGGAGCCTCGACGAGGTGGTCGGGCAGGACGCGTTGGTGGGGCCGGGTGGGGTGGTGCGGGCGCTGGTCGCGCGGGGCGAGCTGCCGTCCATGGTCCTGTGGGGGCCGCCGGGGTGCGGCAAGACCACCATCGCGCGACTCGTGGCGCTGGAGGCGGGGCTCGACCTGGTCAGCTTCTCGGCGGTCATGTCGGGCGTGGCCGAGGCCCGAGCGGTGATGGCCGACGCTCGCAAGCGGTTGCGCCATGACGGGCACCGGACCGCGCTCCTGGTGGACGAGATCCACCGTTTCAACCGGGCCCAGCAGGACGCCTTCCTCCCCCACGTCGAGGCGGGCGACATCGTGCTGCTGGGCGCCACGACCGAGAACCCGTCGTTCGAGCTCAACCGTGCCCTCCTGTCACGGGTCAAGGTGTACCTCCTCGAACCGCTGGCCGAAGAGCACCTGCTGAGCATCATGCAACGTGCCCTGGGCGACCCGGTGAGGGGTCTCGACCCGGGGCAGCTCGAGATTGCGCGGGATGCGCTCGAGGTCGCTGCGGCACTCGCGGCGGGGGACGCGCGGCAGGCGCTCAACCTGCTCGAGCTGGCGGTCGGTCTCGCCCGTGGCGAGGGGCTCGCCCGGGTGGACCCCGCGCTCGTGGCGCGGGTGGCCCAACGGGCGGTGGCGGTTTACGACAAGGACCGCGAGGAGCACCACAACCTGATCTCGGCCCTCCACAAGTCGGTGCGCAACTCTGACCTCGACGCGGCGCTGTACTGGCTGGGGAGAATGCTCGAGGGGGGCGCCGACCCGCGGTTCGTGGTCCGGCGGATGCTGAGAATGGCCTCCGAGGATGTCGGCATGGCGGACCCTCGAGCTCTGGAGCAGGTCGCCGCGGCGGCCTTGGCCGTGGAGCACGTGGGCATGCCGGAGTGCGAGCTGGCCCTGGCGCAAGCGGCCGCGTATCTCGCCCTCGCACCCAAGTCCAACGCGCTGTACACGGGGTATCGCGCAGTCAAGGGGGAAGTCGGGCGCCGTCCGGGTCTGCCGGTGCCGCTCCACCTGCGCAACGCGCCGACAGCGTTGATGCGGGACGCGGGCTACGGTGCCGGCTATCGTTACGCTCACGACGAGGCGAGCGGTGTGTCCGACATGGACTGCCTGCCCGAGGACCTGTCCGGCACACGCTTCTACGATCCGACCGACCGCGGCTGGGAGGCGAGGATCCGCGAGCGCCTGAAGGAGATCGCCGAGCGCCGAGCGGCGTCTCGGCGCCCGCGGTAGGGGAAAAAAGAACGACCGCCCTGCGGCGGCCGTCGCCCTCCACTCTGCTCAATGCGTCGTGGCGCTCTCCCACTCTTCAAGCCGCGTGCCAGCTCTGGCGACCGAAACGCAGGTCCCGGCATGTCACGTCTCGGGACAATGACCCGGAACAGGACACCCACTCCAGGGAGGCGCGCCGCAGTCCCGTCGAGAAAGGCGGAAGCGTCTCCGCGTCTGGGAGCTTCTGCGTCTCTGCCTGCCCGGGTGGACGGGCGGCTCTGCGCCTCGCAGCTTCGAGGGCATTGCGCTGTTGACAAGACGTTGCCGCACCGCAGTCTGAGCGGGGTGGTGGGAGCTCCTCACCCCAGGGGGAGTCAACGGTGACGGGGAGTGCGATGCTGCCAGGGAGCCGGCTCGGCCAATTTCGCCCCAGCGGCAGCGGCAGCGGCAGCGGCAGCGACAGCGAGCAGCGGTGGGGCTGACCGTGGCGGTCGGCATGGTCAATTCCCCCGCAATCCAGCTCATCGCCCTCACCACCGCCCTCGAGGCCGCGGGCCTCGCCCTCACCCTCGCCCGGAGGGTCCCGGCCCCGCTCACGAGCCTCGCCGACCAGGTGGTCAGGTCCGCGAGCTCGGTCGCGGCCAACCTGTCGGAAGGGTACGGTCGGTCCGGTCGAGATCGCCTTCATCACTGGCGGATCGCCTATGCCTCGGCCAAAGAGGTCGACACCCACCTCCGGCTGCTGGCCGGGGCGGGAGCGGTCGACGTCGGGCGCGCCCGGGTGGCCCTTGACCTCTTCGACCGGGTCCGCGCCATGACCTGGCGGCTGCTGCATCCGAGGGGGTGAGGGGCCTCTCCCCGAACGCGGCCCCAACGACGCCGCCCCTGCCCCTGACGCTGGCGGCCGACGCTGTCGCTGCCCCTGTCGCCGCTCACTGACGCTGTCCCTGGTCCCTGACGCCGTCGTCGCCCCCTGCCGCTTTCGCTGTCAGAGCCTGCGCTGCACTGCGGGCTGTTCCATCGGCCATCGCCCGCTCGAAGCACCCACATCGCAACGGCCTGGGCTCCGATCCCGGGTTGCGGGTGGCGCCCCCGCTGGGGTACCGTGGCGCGGTCGTGAGCCGGTTCCCCTCGTTGCGCGTCCTCCTCGTCGTGGCCGCTGTGGCGCTCCCCGGCTGTGGGTACCACCTGGTGGGCACCACCAGCTACCTCCCGCCCGAGATCGAGACGCTGTACGTCAAGGCTTTCGACAACAAGAGCGGGTGGGCGGACATGGACCAGCGACTCGGGGAGTCGCTGGCCCGGGAGTGGGTGCGGCGGCGCCGATTCCGGCTGGTGGAAACGCAGGAGGAGGCCCAGATCGTGCTCGAGGGGGTCATCTCGTCGATTCGGTCGCTGCCGGTGAGCGTGGACAGTGAGGGCCGGGCCACCGAGTACCAGCTGAGCCTGACGGTCTCCGCGAGGCTGGTCGACGTCACTGGGGACGAGCCGGAGACGCTGTGGGAGGACAGGGCGTTCTCGCGGCGCACGTCGTACCAGGTCGACCAGTCGGCGGTGGACTACTTCGACCGCCAGATGGAGGCGATGGACGAGCTCGCCCGGGACCTGTCCAACGGCCTCGTGACCGCCGTCCTGGAGGGCTTCTGAGCCGGCCGGCCGGGAATCGCGGCCGGCTGCCGGCTGCCCGGCGACGGCTGGCCGTCGGCCTTCGCCGGCGGCTCGAGAGGGTGCGCCTGCTGGTGGTGGACGTCGACGGCGTGCTCACGGACGGAACCCTGCGCTACTCGCGACGGGGCGAGGAGGGCAAGAGCTTCTCGGTGCGTGACGGGCTGGGCATCCGGCTCCTGCGGGAGGGTGGGGTGGAGCTGGCGGTCGTTTCCGGCCGCAGCAGCCACGCGGTCGCGGTTCGGTGTCGGGAGCTCGGCCTGCGCGACGACCTGGTGGTGCTCGGCAGCCGTGACAAGGCGGCCGACCTGGACCGCCTCGAGCAGCGCCTCGGCCTCGACGACGAGGTCGTGGCGGCCATGGGCGACGATCTTCCCGACCTCCCCCTGCTGCGACGGGCGGCAGTGTCCGCCTGCCCCGCTGACGCCGCGGCCGAGGTCGCGGGCGCCTGCGACGTGGTGTGCTCCGCCGCCGGTGGCAGGGGCGCTGTGCGCGAGGTGGCCGAGCTCCTGCTGCGGGTGCAGGGGCGGTGGGGCGAGGTGGTCGGCCCGTGGGTCGATCCCTCGTCAGCGGGGCGGTGACCGGGTCGGGCGCCGAGGTGGTGCTCATCGCCGCAGTGGCGGCGAACCGGGTCATCGCGCGGGACGGCCGCCTGCCGTGGCACCTTCCAGCGGACCTGGCGCGCTTCCGCGCCCTCACCATGGGGCACCACATGATCATCGGCAGGCGGACCTGGGAGTCGCTCGAGGAGCCGCTCGACGGGCGGACCGTGGTGGTCCTGTCCCGCAATCCCGGCTTTCGGGCGCACGGCGCCATTGTCGTCGGGTCGCTCCAGGACGCGCTCGAGGTCGCGGCGGGGGACCGGGCGGTCTTCATCGGAGGCGGCGGCGAGGTGTACCGGGCCGCCCTTTCCCGGGCCGACCGGGTTGAGCTGACTACCGTCCACTCGAGCTTCGAGGGCGACGTGCTGTTCCCCGAGCTCGACCCCGGGAGGTGGCGCGAGGTCGCGCGGGCGGACCACCCGGCAGACTCGGCGAACCCGGTGCCCTACAGCTTCGTGACCCTGGTCGCCTCGGGGGGCGAGCGCTTTCACACGTGAGTCGAGCTTCGAGGGACGGAGCGCGCGTCCTCGTCCAGGTCCAGGACCAGGTTGGGGCAGTGGTCGCTGGTGCGGCCGACACGCCTCGACGGGCTGGGAGGATCCCGCCAGGGGACCGGGATGGCGAGGCGCTGCGTCAGCTCACGCGCGTGCCCGGCGGCACCTCGCCGTCCGGGGTCAGGATGAACGGCTGCCCGTCGGCGGTCGCGGCCAGGAGCATGCCCCTGGACTCGACCCCCATCAGCTTGGCCGGCTTGAGGTTGGCCACGACCACGACGCGCCGCCCCAGGAGCTGCTCCGGGGCGTAGGCGCCGCCGATCCCGGCCACCAGCTGCCGCGGCGCGCCCTCGCCGAGGTCGACCTCCAGCCGGACCAGCTTCTTCGAGCCCTTGACCCGCTCGGCGGTGAGCACCGTCCCCACCTTGAGCTCGACCTTGGCGAAGGCCTCGATGTCGATCTGCTCGCCGGCGGCGGGCGACTCGGGGGGCGGTGTCGCCATGGTTGGTGGTGCCGGCGCGGCCCGCTCCGCCTGGAGCTCGGCCCTGTACTTCGCGATGTCGACCCGGGGGAAGAGCGGGGCCGAGGCGCCGAGGGGGGCCCCACCGGGGAGCAGCCCCCACGCGGTCGCGCCGCCGAGGTCAACCGGCAGGTGGGAGGCGCCGAGCTGCTCGCGCAGCGTGGCGGCCACCGTGGGCATGAACGGCTCGACCATCAGCGACACCAGCCGAAGCGCCTCGAGACAGGCGTACAGGGTCGACTCCAGCTGCGGCCGGGTGGACTCCTGCCGCGCCAGCTCCCAGGGGCGGGTGCTCTGGATGAAGCCGTCGAGTGTCGACAGCAGCTGCCACGTGGACTCGAGGGCGCGGTTGGGCTCGAGGCGGTCCATGGCCGCGGTGAAGGCGCGGACGGCCTCGGCCGCCGCGGGTGGGACCGGTCCTTCCGCCGAGACCGGGGGCACGACCCCCCCCAGGTTGCGGTGGACCAGGGCAGACGTGCGGGAGGCGGTGTTGCCGAGCGCGTTGGCGAGGTCGGCGTTGAAACGCTCGAGGAACGACTCGTCGGAGAACGACGCGTCCTGGCCGAAGGTCATCTCGCGGGCCAGGAAGTAGCGCAGGGCGTCGGCGCCGAAGCGCTCGACGAGGTGGTCCGGGCGGACCACGTTGCCCAGCGACTTGGACATCTTGGCCTCGTCCCGCAGCCACCAGCCGTGGCCGAAGACCCGCCGCGGCGGCTCGAGGCCGGCCGACATCAGGAACGCCGGCCAGTAGACGCAGTGGAAGCGGAGGATGTCCTTGCCCACCAGGTGCAGGCTGGCGGGCCAGTGGGTTCGGAACAGGTCGTCGTCGCCGGAGCCGAAACCGAGGGCGGAGATGTAGTTGGTGAGGGCATCGAGCCAGACGTAGACGACGTGGCCTGGATCGCCGGGGTAGGGCACCCCCCAGCTGAGGGACGCCCGGGAGATGGAAAGGTCCTTCAGGCCCCCCTCGACGAAGCGGACCACCTCGTTGTAGCGGGTTCGCGGCAGGATGCAGTCGGGGTTGGATCGGTACCAGTCGAGGAGGCGCCCCTGGTAGGCCGACAGGCGGAAGAAGTAGCTCGGTTCGGACAGTTGCTCGACGGGGTAGCCGCTCTCGGTGTCGCGGCCGTCCTCCACCTGGGAGTCGGGCACGAACGCCTCGGCGCCGGCGCAGTACCAGCCGGTGTACTCCCCCGCGTAGATGTCGTCGTTGGCCTTCATGCGACGGATCATCTCCGCCACTGCCGCCTGGTGGCGGGGCTCGGTGGTGCGGATGAAGTCGTCGTGGGAGATCCCGAGCTGGCGCCACAGGTGGTGGTAGCGGGCGACCACCCGGTCGGCCAGGGCGACGGGCTCGACCCCCTGGGTGCGGGCGGCCTTCTCGATCTTCTGGCCGTGCTCGTCGGTTCCGGTGAGGAATCGCACGTTGCGCCCGCGCAGGCGGTGGTACCGGGCCAGCACGTCGGCCATGACGGTGGTGTAGATGTGGCCGATGTGCGGCATGTCGTTGACGTAGTAGATCGGCGTCGTGATGTAGAAGGTGTCGGACATGGGGTCTCCTCGGGCCGTCGGCCCTGAGGCGAAGAGGATACCATCCTCGAAGAGCCTTCAGCGGTCAGCGTTCAGCCGTCGGCTTCCCTTGTCCCACCCGGGGGAGGAACGCAGCGCGGGCGCTGCCCGCGACCCAAGGGTTCGGCGATGCCCGGCGAACGAAGGGGAGAACGCGAAGACGCCAAGAGACGCCAAGACGCAGGAGGGCTCTGGCGAAGGAGCGCATTCACACTACCCGTCATCCCGAGGCGCATGGCGACGAGGGATCTGCAGCAACGAAGGCGCTTCCTCCGCTGGGGCAGATCCCTCCGCGGCCCCTTCGGGTCCGCGTTCGGGATGACACGCGTGCTCAGGCGCGCACTCCACTGCGAACGTGGGAGTTGTGCGGGACCTGCGAGGAGAATCTTGCCAGTACCTACCAACTTCCGAGCCGAGAGCAGCGCAAAAACGCGGGGGAAAGAGCGCTTCCGGTGCGTCTTGGCGCGCCTTGGCGTATTCGCGTTCTGGTCTGGGTGGGAGGAGGAAGCTGAGAGCCGACCGCTGACGGCTGATCGCTCTCCTCACACCTCCACCCGCTCGATGTCCGCGCCGAGTGCCTTGAGGCGGGAGTGGAGGGACTCGTAGCCGCGCTCCACCTGGCGGACGTTGTGGATCACGCTGCGCCCCTCGGCGCACAGGGCGGCGATCACCAGCGCCATGCCGGCACGAATGTCGGGGCTTGACAGGGTCTCGCCGAAGAGCCGCGACGGGCCGACCACCACCGCCCGGTGGGGGTCGCAGAGGACGATCCGGGCCCCCATCGCGATCAGCCGGTCGACCCAGAACAGCCGGCTCTCGAACATCTTCTCGTGGATCAGGACCGTTCCCCGGGCCTGGGTGGCCAGCACCAGCGCGATGCTGGTGAGGTCTGCCGGGAAGGCCGGCCACGGGCCGTCGTCGATCTTGGGGATGGCGCCGTGGAGGTCCTCCTCCACCTCGAGTCGCTGGCCGGCCGGGACCAGCAGGTCGTCGCCATCCTCCTCCCACTCCACGCCGAGCCGGCGGAACGCGATGCGGGTCATGCGGTGGTGCTCGACCGGCCGTGCGCCCCGTATCCGCAGCTCCCCCCCGGTCGCTGCGGCGAGCGCCACCAGGCTGCCCACCTCCACGTAGTCCGGGCCGATGACGACCCGGGCGGACCCGAGGTCCGGGCGCCCCGCGACCAAGAGAGTGTTGGTGCCGATCCCGTCGACCCGTCCTCCCATGGCATTGACGGCGTGACACAGCTCCTGGACGTGGGGCTCGGAGGCGGCGTTGCGGATGGTGCTGGCGCCCCGCGCCAGCGACGCCGCCATGACGGCGTTCTCGGTCGCCATGACGCTCGTTTCGTGCAGGAAGAGATCGGCGCCGACGAGGCCCTCGGGTGCGGTCATGACGTAGTTGTCGGCGCGCACCTCGACCCGGGCCCCGAGATCCCGCAGGGCGAAGATGTGGGCGTCAAGGGGCCGGCGGCCGATCCGGTCGCCGCCGGGCCGGGGCAGCACGGCGCGCCCGCAGCGGGCCAGCAGCGGCCCGGCGAGCAGGAACGAAGCTCTGACCTGTCCGGCGAGCCGGGGGTCGAGTGCGTGGTCGAGGCGAGCTGCCGGTTCGACTCGCCAGGTCCCGGTCTCGACCTGTCGCACTTCGCTCCCGAGCTGGGAGAGGAGCTGGAGCATCACCTCGACGTCACGGATCGCCGGGACGTTGGCCAGCTCGACGGAGTCGCTGGAGAGCAGGCTGGCGGCCAGGAGGGGCAGGGCCGCGTTCTTGTTGCCGCCCGGGGTGATCTCCCCCCGGATCGGCCGGCCGCCGTTGACGACGTAGGCGTGGGAAGGCTCGGTCACCGTGACCCCCGCGCCAGTCTAGCGGGATCCTCCCCGCCGGTCGAGGTGCGTGGACCGCCCCAGCAACCACTGCCCCAACCAGGTCCAGGACGAGGTCGCGGGCGTCGTCCCCCGAGCTCGACTGGCCGGCGAAAGACCTCAGCCCCCAGGGCAACGAACGGGGGAGATCCCGCTACACTGCCCCCGTGGCGACGAAGGTGACTCTCCACCGGCTGCCGGGCAGCAAGCGCGCCCTCGAGGTCGCCCGGTTGGCGGAGCAGCTGCTCGGCAGCGGCCGCCGGCTGGTGCTCTGGGTGGAGGACGAGGGTCGGCGAACGATTCTCGACGGTTACCTGTGGACCTACGAGAAGCTCTCGTTCCTGCCGCACGTCCTCTGGGGTCCCTCCATGGGGCCGGTGGAGGACCCGGTGGTGCTGGTGGGGGAGCCGGCGAACCCGAACCGGGCGGAGGTGCTGCTGGTGGGGGACGAGATCCCGCCGCCGGAGTGGGCCGCCCGGTTTGCCGAGGTCCACGACCTCGCCCCTCCCGGCCCGGCCGGGGGTGGACGCCGCACCGCGTGGGAGGAGGCCGGCTTCGAGGTCGAGGATGTCTAGGAGCCTGTAGTCCATAGCCCTGGCGGCGCCTTTCGGGCGCCGCGGGCGCCCCTTCTCGTCGTCTTCTCGGCCCGTACTCGGAGTACTGCTCCTCGAATCCGC
>Ga0209164_1005234_pt1 | contig 11141 bp, 13 predicted proteins | sample MTBNYHSulfiMetaG_FD_187458 | JGI IMG/M metagenome (GOLD analysis project Ga0209164, IMG submission 187458) | Enrichment culture microbial communities from rom New York Harbor, USA that are MTBE-degrading - MTBE-NYH (New York Harbor Sulfidogenic)... | ecosystem: Environmental > Aquatic > Marine >... | reverse complement strand
GCGAACGGGCATGGGCACCACCTGAAGGCGGGCCGCTTCCTGTTTCACTTCTCCGCCCTGCCGGGGAGTGAGCACGAAAACTTCAGCGCCTCGTTCCGCCAGCGAACGGGCCACCGACTCGCCATAGGCCGCCACCCCGCCGATCTCTGGAGGGTAGGTCCGGGCTAAAAGAATCACTCGGGGAACCAAACTCGACTCCGGGGAATTGGGATGAGAAACCGACTTCATCGCTATCGCTTCAGACCTGCCCCAAAATGGAAGGCGAAATGCAATATCCCAGAACCGTTCTGCGGCGTCAAGGGCGCTGCCAAGTCCTCTCCGGCGCGCTTGACGGCAATGGCCGAAGCAAGGTAGAATACAATGCCTTCGCAGCGCAGTTGCGTTACGCTGCAAGTCCGGGCACGGTCGAAAGATAGAGGAGCTGGAGCCATGTGGAAATCCGCACTCGCGCGGACGGTCCCCCTACTAGGAGCGGTTTTGATACTCGCCTGCTCCGGAACCGAGCCGGACAGCCCTCCCGCCGCGGGCGCGGCTTCCTCCAAGCCTTCCCCGCTCGTCTCAGGGGAACCCTCCGGTGCTGCGCTGAACGTCCTGCTGATCAGCGTGGATACCCTGCGGGCCGATCACATGAGCCTCTACGGCTACGAACGGCAAACAACTCCGAATCTCGACGCCTTCTTCTCTCGGGGCGTGGTGTTCGACCGCGCCTACTCGACCGCCTCCAATACGACTCCGAGCGTGTTCAGCTTTTTGACCGGCCAGCTGCCTCAACGCCACCGAGTCCGAACCGCCTATCAGAAGATTCCCCCGGATCTGCTTACACTGGCCCGGCTCCTGGGACAAGAGGGCTACCAGACGGCCGGAATCGTTTCCAATCTGGTCCTGACCGCCGAGGCGACCGGTCTCGAAGCCCATTTCGACTACTACGACGACTTCGTGAATCAGAAGGAACTCTACCGAAACATCTACGAGCGAGACGCCCGGGCGAACACCGACGCCGCTCTGAAGTGGTTCACCGAGGTGCGCAACCCCGAGCGGTCCCACTTCCTCTGGGTGCATTACATGGATCCCCACGGCCCTTACAATCCCCCCGACTTCAAGCCGGTCGAATTCACCCACGAGGAACCCCTGCCGGTGGACCTGGAGAAGATTCCCGCCTATCAGCGCCACCCCGGCATCACCAACGGGCGGGAATACATTGACCGCTATGACGAAGAAATCGCTTACGCCGACGCCGAGATCGCCCGCATCCTGCAGGCTTACGAGGAAAGCGGGCTTCTTGACAGTACCTTGGTGGTGTTCACCGCAGACCACGGCGAAACCCTGCTGGAACGCTACCGGTATTTCCTTCACGATTTCCAGGTGTATGAGGAGCTGATTCACGTTCCTCTGGCCGTGCGCGCGCCCGGCCTGGCCCAGGGGGTGCGGGTGGAGACTCCCGTCTCCATTGTGGACATTGTCCCCACGATCCTGGAGCGCCTCGGCCAGCCGCAGCCCGAGGGACTGGACGGGCATTCGCTGTTGGAGCCGGTCGAGAGCCGCCACCTGTTTGCCGAATCCACCTTTCCCGACCAGGAGAAGAGTCAATGGCGCTGCGTGATTCGCGGCCCTCACAAGTGGATGATCTGTGTTGTGTCCGATCCTGACAAGACCGTGAAACACCGCCGTTTCTATCAACTCGACAGCGACCCGGGAGAAGAAAACCCCAAAGCCTTCACGGTCACGGAAGCCGCCAGGGAGCTGGAAGCCCTGATCGCCGCCGATGAGGACATCGGTTCACTGACACCCATTATCCGGGAGGGAACGAAAATCGAAGGCCCCAAAGCGGGGCCGGCCGAGGCCGCCGGGGTGGACTCCCAGACCCTTGAAATGATGCGCAGCCTGGGTTACATCAACTAAACCGGTGTCGTCCACCTCATAGGTGGCCTGCACCTCGGAGCCGGTCGGGACACTACACCAGTAGTAACGACTTCAGTCGTTCAGAAAGGACTGAGGTCCCTACTACCGCTTCGGCTTGGCAAGTGAAAAAACCTGCATATGTCTGATTTCCGCAAAACGTTTTACGACCGCTACCGGAGCACCTTCAAGGACGCCGAGGCGCGGGACGATGACTGGTCGGACGAGGCGTTCCGGCGGTGGTGCGAGCACAAGTATCTGCCGCTGCTGCAAGGCGTCCCGCGCGAGCTGCCGCTGCTGGAGCTGGGTTGCGGCTCCGGCCGGCTGCTGGAGTTCTTCCAGAGGCAGGGCTTCCTGAACGTCCAAGGCATGGACATCTCGAAGGAGCAGATCGAGCAAGCGAAGATGCGCCGGCTGAACGTCGAGGTCGCCGACGTCTTCGAGTTCCTCGGCTCGAAAGAAAACCTCTACGGCGCGATTGTGGCGGTTGACTTTGTCGAGCATTTCACCAAGGAGGAATTGCTCCGGCTCGTCCCGGCGATCTATCGAGCATTGCGGGAAGGGGGCGTGTTCATTCTCCAAACTCCGAACGGCCAGGGCCTCTTTCCTCACCCGGTCATCTATGGCGACTTGACGCACGAGAGCATCCTGACTCCAACTTCGCTGGGGCAACTGCTTCGACCCGCCGGGTTTCAGGAGATCCAGTTCTCGGAGACCGGGCCGGTCGCCAAGAATCTGCGAGGAGCGGCGCGCGTGTTTCTGTGGAAAGGGATCAAGCTGCTGGCCAACCTCGTCCGGGTGATCGAAACCGGCCGGGGACAGGACGTTTGGACGGCGAACGTCATCTGCCGGTGCCGCAAACCTTACTCATGAGCTCTCGGGCACCGCACACACACCCGGACGAGGGGTCCCCAAGAGATCTCTAACAAACTCTACCGGAAAGCCACGTAGGAAGAAATGAGCCCCCGAGAACATCGCCGTCGGCCGGTCGCGCTACTCATCACCAACATTGTCACTCCCTATCGCCTCCCGGTTCTGCGCTGCCTGGCACGGCAGGAGGAGTTCGACTTCCATGTTTGTTACCTGGCTCGAACCGAGGGAATCCGCAGGTGGCACATCAACACGAGCGGGCTGGATTTTCCTCACACCTTTCTGCCCGGATTTCACTTTTTTATTCCCGGCCTGGACTGGAATCCCCACTTAAACATTGGCCTGCTGTGGCTTTTTGTGCGCCTGCGACCGGGGGTGGTGATCTGCACCGGTTGGGACAGCCTGTCTTACTTCTTCGCGGTGGCTTACGCCAAGCTGTGGCGCGCAAAGCTGGTGCTGTGGTCCGGCACGTCCGGACATCGCCGGTTGTCGCATCGTACCTGGGTGAAGAAACTCAAGGCTTGGTTCATCCGGCGATTCGATTCCTACTTGGCCTATGGCAGCCGTGCCGCCGATTATCTTGTCGAGCACGGAGCCCCCCGGGGGAAAATCGCCGTCGGCTTCAACACGGTGGACGTGGATTACTTCCTCAAACAGTCCGAGCGATGTCGCCAAGGCACTATGGTGGAAAGCCTGCGCCAGCAATATCCAGGCAAAGTGATCCTCTTTGTGGGACGTTTTTTGGCTTACAAGCGACTGGATTTATTGCTTGAGGCCCTCAGCCGGATGAAGGAACCCGATTGGACCTGCCTGCTGATCGGTTGGGGGCCCGAGGAACCACAGCTGCGCGAGAGGTGCAAGGCGCTGCACCTCGATGGCAGGGTTCACTTTTTGGATTACCTCCCCCCCGAGGAGCTGGTGCGTTATTACGTCCTGGCGAGGGTGATGGTCTTGCCGTCGCAGTGGGAGCCTTGGGGGCTGGTGGTCAACGAGGCCATGGCGTGCGGCACACCCGTGGTGGTCTCCAGCGGCTGTGGCTGTGTGGATGACCTGGTGGAAGAGGGCCGCACCGGCTTCAGCTACCGCTGGGACGATACGGAGCGGCTGGCCGAGCTGCTGGATCAGCTGGTTCGGGACGACGCCCGGTGCAAAGCGATAGGTCAAGGGGGGCGGGAAAAAATCACGGCTTTCACGCCGGAGCGCTACGCGCGCAACTTGATGCACGCGATGCTGGAGCTGGCTCATAGCTCCAGTTCTCCCCGATCAATCGGGAAACGGTTCAATTGAATCTCCAGGACATCCAACGAGCACTACGATGCCCAAACGCATTCTCTACCTGACCTCGTCGAACATGCTCCAGGGCGGGGCCGAGCTGTGCCTGATGAAGATTGTCGAGCACGCCAAAGCGACAGGCCACATTCCCCTGGTCGTTATGCCGGAAGAAGGAGCGATCTCGGATTATTATCGCAAGAACAAAATCGAGGTTCGCATCGCTCCCTACAACCGGATTTCCACCCTGGGCGGATGGGGCTATCGCGCCGCGTTCCTGCCGAAGTTTTACCGGTCCATCCGGCAGATGGAGCGCCTGATGCGCCGGGAGAGCATTGACCTCGTGCACGTCAACGAGCTGATTGACTTCAACGGGCTGGTGGCCGCCCGGCGCGCCGGGGTGCCTTGCGTCTGTCACGTTCGGGTCATCGTCGAGCAACCCCGGTGGATGCGGAAGATTCTGCTGGCAGCCGCGCGCCGGTATGCCGACCGGATCATCTGCGTTTCCCAGGCCGTGCGGACCAGGATGTTTGAAAGGGAAGGCTTCAAGGATGGCCAGGTCCGCGTCATTTACGACGGCGGCCCGGACCTGTCCCGCTTCGATCCGGCGCGCCCCCGGCCGAACCTGCGCCCCACTTTCGGCATTCCCGAGGATGCCTTTGTAGCGGGCGTGGTGTCGAAACTCGCCAAGGTCAAAGGCCATGATCACTTCCTGGAGGCTGCGGCCCTGCTGCGAGCGCAGGTGGAAAAAGAAAAGGATAATCTCTACTTTGTCCTGGTGGGCGGCCCGCTGCCCGGCCACGAGGAGTATTACCAGGAATTGCAGCAACTGATACGCTCTAAAGGCCTCGAAGGAAGAGTCGTCGAGACAGGCGCTCGCAGCGACATCCCTGATCTGCTGGCGATGTTCGACGCCTTTGTTCTCCTGCCGACTTACCAGGATCCTTTTCCGGGCGTGGTGCTTGAGGCAATGGCGATGGAGCGCCCGGTCGTCGCCTATGACAGCGGCGGTATTCGGGAGCAGTTCGAGGATGGCCACAGCGGCTTTCGGGTGCCGCAAGGGGATCGCGAGGGCGTGGCCCGGGCGTTGCTCGAACTGTACCGCGATCCCGAGAGAAGGCAGGCGATGGGCAAGGCGGCCCGGCAGTATCTGTTGAGTCATTTCTCCCTGGAGCGGCACTTCCGGGAGCTCGACGCCCTGTATGCGGAGCTGACCGGCGAATGAGCAAGCGCAAGATACTGGTCGTCAGCGCGAACTACTACCCGGAGCCGGCCGGCGTCGCGCCGCTGTGCACCGAGCTGTGCGAGGACCTCGTGCAGCAGGGCTTTGACGTGACGGTGCTGACCGCCTTTCCGAGCTATCCCGAGCGCGTGGTGAAGGAACCCTACCGGGGCAAGGTGTTTTTGCGGGAGGAGATCCGGGGGGTAAAGCTGATCCGCACCTGGATGCATGTCAAGCCGGACCCCGGGCGGTTCTGGCGCGCGTTCTCATTCTCCACTTTCATCCTGACGAGCCTGTTCGGCGCTTGCTTCGCCGGGCGGCCGGACACTATCGTCTGCCTGTCCAGCCCGATGCCGGTGGGCTTTGCCGCCTGGCTCATCAGCCGCTGGAAGCACTGCCCTTATCTTTACAACGCTCAGGACCTGCTCATCGAGGCCTCGCTTCAGGCCGGCTACATCCGCCCCGGCTGGTGGCTGCGGCGCATGCTCGCCTTCGAGCGGATCATTCTGCACGGCGCCCGGCAGGTCACCGTCATCGGCGAGAACTTCAAGGACAATATGCTGGCCAAGGGCGTGCCGGAGGAACGGGTCACGGTCATTCCGAATTGGATTGACCTCGACTTTGTCAAGCCGGCCTCCCGGATGAACCGCTTTCGAGAGGAGAGCGGGCTGGGGGAGCGTTTTGTCTTGATGCACGCGGGCAACATCGGCCTGATTCACGGCCACGAGTATGTCATCGAAGCAGCCGAACGCACGAAGGACCAGCCCGAGATCACCTATGTCTATCTCGGCTCCGGCCTGATGAAACCCCGGCTGGAGAAGATGGTGCAGGAGAAACAGCTCGACAATGTCCGCTTTCTACCGCTGCGGCCGCGCGAGGAGATGCCGCTGTTCCTGCCGGCCGCGGACTGCCATCTCGTGTCTCTGGATCGGGGGATGAAGTATTCCCTGCCCTCGAAGCTGGCGACGGTGATGGCGGCCGGCCGGCCGGTCATCGGCATGATGGATGAGGAGACCGACGCGGCGCGCATCATTCGCTCGGCCGGCTGCGGTGTTGTCGTCCCGCCACGCGAGCCCGAGCGCTTGGCGGATGCGGTGCGGCGGATGTACGCCGCCCCCGCCGAACGGGAGCGAATGGGACAGGCCGGCCGCCGCTACGCCGAAGCCCACTTCGACCGCCGGAAGAATACCGAGCAGTATCGGCAATTGCTTAGTAGGATGATCGAATAACAGGGTGGCTTGGAAATGGAGAACGAGCCGACGGACTAGAGACTTTGGTCTCGTGCGTCTTCCACGGGATTGAAATCCCTACTCCGGCACACGTTACACGCAGCAGCGGTGGCAGACCGGAAAGCGCCCCTCTTTGCGGAACACCCGCCGAAACTTCCGGTAGCGCGCGCCGTTCCAGATTTCCATGAAAGACTGTTGGCGTAGGTCGCCGCACTCCAGATCCAAGCAAGGGATCACCCTGCTGCTGGGACTGATGGAGGCCGCCGTCCAAGGCACCGAGCAGCCCTTGAGCGCCTGCCGCTGGTAGTCGGCGTCGTGGTAGTAGGCCTCCAGCTCTTCCAAAGGATGGTCCGGCTAAAATTTCACTTCGAGCGGCCACCGGCGGGACTTGACCTCTCGAATCTGAGCGCTGAGCACCTCGGTATCCATATAGCCCGGGTCGTAAACAAACCTCTCCTGGCAAGCGGCGCTCTGGCCGAAGCGCGCGCAACAACTTTTCCCGGGTCATCTGCATTCTCTTCGTCAAAAAGGGAATAGAAGGGCTGTTGAAGAACCTCTGTCTGCGCACGGCGCCAGTTGATATGTCATTCTGAGTCCCGATTTATCGGGGCGAAGAATCTGAATTTCATGGTGAAACTGCCTCGGGAGTCAGATTCCTCGCTTCGCTTGGAATGACAGGAAAACACCAGCCCCACAGAGCCTTTTTTGCAACGCACAATTAGAGCTGATACTACCCGGCGGATGGTGGCGATGTCAAGAAAAAGGTTTGATCCCCTTTTATGTCGCACACCCGCTCTGTCCCCTTATCCCTGCTATTTAATCTCAACCACCGCGCCGACCGCTTCGAGTTGATCCCGAACCTTCTCGGCCTCTTCTTTCGAGACCCCTTCCCGGATCGGCTTGGGCGCGCTGTCCACCAGATCCTTGGCTTCTTTCAAGCCCAGATCGGTCAAGGCCCGCACCTCTTTAATGACCTTGATCTTCTGGCTGCCGGCCTCTTTGAGGATCACGTCGAATTCCGTCTGTTCCTCTTCGGCCGGCGCCGCGCCCGGGGCCGCCGCCACCGCCACGGGGGCCGCCGCCGTAATGTTATACTTCTCCTTCAACTTCTCGTTGATTTCCGCCAGCTCCAGCACGGTATACTGGCCAAACATCTCCACAAAGTCATCCACTGCGAGCTTGTCCACCATGGTTCTCTATCCTTTCGTCCCATCTAGTGTATTGGTCTTTCCAGCGTTTCTCAAGCGGCCTTTGCCATGCGCTCCTTCTGAGCCTCGAGCAGACCGCTGAATTCCCCCAGCAGGTTCTGAGCGTTGAAGTAAACGACGCCCAGGAGACTGTTGACGATCCCGGCAAACTCACTGCGCAGCTGCTCGCGCCCGGGCAGCTTCGCCAAGCGAATCACCCCGGCCGCGTCCAGCACATCCCGGCGCAGCAAGCCGCCTTTGAGCTGAAGCCGCTCGTGCTCCTTGGCGAAGTCCATGAAGATCTTCGCCGGCACGACCGGATCCTCCGAATGAGTAATCAGGATCGTCGGCCCCGACAGGTAGCTTTCAAATCCGCCGCGGCCGGCCTCCTGCAAGGCCAGCTTGATCAACCGGTTCTTCGCCACCCGGACGATGCAGCCGGCCTCCCGCGCCCGCTCGCGCAGCTGTGTGGCCTCCTCGACGGTCAATCCCTGATTGTCCGCCGCGATCACCGCCAAGGAGCCTTCGAACAGCTCCTTCAGCTGCGCCACCATTCCTTCCTTTTCTTTCCGCGTTATGGCCAACCGATGTCACCTCCTTTTTGTAGGGTCTAGGGTTTCGGGTTTGGGGTCTCGGGAACTCGGTATCCCGTAGCCCTGAGTAGCGAAGCGTATCGAAGGGCGAACCTTCCCTTCCCACACCCCCCAGACCCGAGACCCCATAAAAAACGCCCCGGTCGTCGAGACACACTCGGACCGGGGCGTACGCTTTCCCTGCGAACTGCTTTCCCGTCACCCGTGTCTCGGTGGGCGCTCCAGGCTTTAAATCCTTCGGCGGATACCCACGGTCTTCAACCCGGCAAGGCTGTTTTTAACTCCGTCTTTCTCCCTTGGGGCAAAGCTGTTTGGCAACAGCGGCCCTTAGTAGAACTTCACCTCGGCGGGGTCGAGCCGGACGCTCGGCCCCATCGTCGAGCTGAGATACATAGATTTGAGATACGTGCCCTTGGCAGCCGAGGGCTTGGCGCGCATCAGGGCCAGCACCAGCTCCTTGACATTCTCCACCAGCGCTTCGTGGCTGAAGGAGGCTTTGCCCACCGGCGCATGCACCACGCCCGCCCGGTCCACTCGAAACTCGATCTTCCCCGCCTTGAAATCCTTCACCGTGCGGGCCAAGTCCATGGTCACCGTGCCGGTCTTGGGATTGGGCATCAGGCCGCGCGGGCCGAGAATGCGCCCCAGTTTCCCCACCACGCGCATCATATCGGGCGTCGCGATGGCCACATCGAAGTCCAGCCAGTTTTCCTTCTGGATCTTCTCGGCCAACTCCTCGGCTCCGACCACGTCGGCCCCCGCTTCCTCCGCCTCTTTGGCCTGCTCGCCCTTGGCGAAAACCAGGACTTTAACCGAGCGGCCCGTTCCGTGGGGCAGCACAACGGTGCCCCGCACCTGCTGATCGGCGTGCTTCGGATTGACTCCCAGATTCACGGCCAACTCGACCGTCTCGTCGAACTTGGCCGTCGCGGCCTCTTTGACCCGCTTGACCGCCTCAGCCAGCGGAGACACCTGCGCCGGATCATCCACCACCGCGGTCACAGCCCGATATCGCTTGCTATGCTTCATGATTCAACCTCGATTCCCATACTGCGGGCCGTGCCACAGATCATCCGGACGGCGCCCTCCAGATTCTTCGCGTTCAGGTCGGGCATCTTCAGCCGGGCAATCTCCTCGACCTGCTTGCGGCTGACCTTGGCGATCTTGATCTTGTTCGGCTGGCCCGATGCCTTCGCGATGCCGGCCGCCTTTTTGAGCAGGACCGCCGCCGGCGGGGTCTTTGTAATAAAGCTCATGCTGCGATCCTGGTAGATCGTGATGACCACCGGGATCACCGTGCCCATCTGATTCTTGGTCCGCTCGTTAAAGGCCTTGCAGAAGTCCATAATGTTGACCCCGTGCTGGCCGAGAGCGGGCCCGACCGGAGGCGCCGGCGTCGCCTGCCCGCCGGTCACCTGCAACTTCACCATCGCCATGACTTTCTTCGGAGGCACTTCTCCCTGTCTCCTTTCTCGATATCCGCCGCCCCGACCGGGGCGGCGGGGGAAGATGGCGCTCTGCCGGCGCCCACTTCCCTGCCCGAGAGCCAAGCCCTCAAGGGCTTGGCCCCTTCCACTGCAAAGACCGCTAGACCTTCTCCACCTGGAGGAAGTCGAGTTCCACCGGGGTGGAGCGGCCCAGAATATCCACCATAATCTTCAGCCGGCCCCGCTCGCTGTCAATATTCGAGATATAGCCGGTGAAGTTCTGAAAAGGGCCTTCCACAATGCGGACTTTCGAACCGGTCTCGAAGCTGATCTTGGGCCGGGGCTTGTCGCCCGTTTCCATCATCTTCTGCCGGATGGAGTCCACTTCTTCCTGGGGGACCGGAACCGGCTGGCGACCCGGCCCGACAAAACCGGTCACGCCGGGAGTGTTCTTCACCATGTACCAGACGGTATCGTCCAGGTCCATCTCGGCCAGAATGTAGCCGGGGAAGACCTTCTTCGTGGTGATGTTTTTCTTGCCGTCTTTAATCTCCGCCACTTCTTCGGTCGGGATAAAGACGTCGCCGAACTTGTCGCGCAGGGCCTCATCCTGCTCGACCGTGGTCTCGATCGCCTCTTTGACTTTATTCTCATACCCCGCGTAGGTATGGATCACGTACCACCGCTTCGCCATGTCCACCTATCCGATTTGTGCCCTTAAGCGAAAACCATGATAATGAGGCGACCCAGGCCGTCCAAGGCCTGGCCGACCACGAGGTTCACCGCATACAGGAAGGCTGCGACCAGCACCAGCGTGACCAGCACCACGACCGTCGAGGACACCACCTCATCCTTGCTTGGCCAGGTCACGCCGACCATCTCGATCAAAACTTCGAGGATGAACTTGCCGACCCGGTTTTTCGAAAGGCGACTGCCTTTCAACCATTCCACCAGACGTTTAATCAGCTCGATCATAGGCTCTATCCTGCGCGCTGCTCGCGCTCTTCGGGGCAGCAGGTGTGGAGGGGCTCGAACCCCCAACCCCCGGTTTTGGAGACCGGTGCTCTGCCAGTTGAGCTACACACCTTCCGCTGACAAGGCCGGCCCTGCAGGCCCTCCTTCCCCGCTAGCGGGTTTCCCGGTGAACGGTATGATGCCCGCAAAACCGGCAGTATTTCTTCAGCTCCAGCCGGTCGGGAGTTTTGCGCTTATCCTTCGTCGTATTGTAATTTCGCTGCTTGCAGTCCGTGCAAGCGAGAATAATGATTTCGCGTGGCATGATCCTATCCTTGTCCGCTCCAGAGTCCCGACCGGCGGCTTGTTATTCCAGAATCTCGCTGATGACGCCGGCGCCGACCGTGCGGCCGCCCTCCCGGATCGCAAAGCGCAACTCCTTCTCCATCGCGATCGGCGTCAACAACTCGACCTGCATCTCCACGTTGTCCCCC
>Ga0209164_1005232_pt1 | contig 11146 bp, 8 predicted proteins | sample MTBNYHSulfiMetaG_FD_187458 | JGI IMG/M metagenome (GOLD analysis project Ga0209164, IMG submission 187458) | Enrichment culture microbial communities from rom New York Harbor, USA that are MTBE-degrading - MTBE-NYH (New York Harbor Sulfidogenic)... | ecosystem: Environmental > Aquatic > Marine >... | reverse complement strand
CCAGACGCGATTCGGCCGCATGGAGCGCCTGCTGCACGGGGGGCTGTGCCATGACGTCGAGCTGCCGGGAGAGGCGCACGTTGATCAGCACTTGCGGATACTTGCTCATCCCCAACTTGAGCTCGTGCAGGCTCTTGCCCTGCTCGACCATCGCCCGCAACACCTGTGCGGCGGAGATGATGCCGTCGCCGGTGGTAGTGCAGTCCAGGCAGATGAGGTGGCCGGAGCCCTCCCCGCCCAGCGACCAGCCGCGCTGCAGCAGCTTCTCCATCACGTAACGGTCCCCGACTTTGGCCCGTTCGAAACCGATGCCCGCCTGTTTCAGGGCATGTTCCATCCCCAGATTGGTCATCAGGGTGCCGACCACGCCGGGCAAGCCCTCCTGGGCACGGCGCGCCGAAGCGATGATAAAGAGCAGTTCGTCGCCGTCGACCAGTTCCCCCTGGTGGTCGATCATCAGCACCCGGTCACCGTCACCGTCAAAGGCGATGCCAAGGTGAGCCCCCTCTGCCAGTACGGCCTCGCGCAGTCCGGCGGGATGGGTGGAGCCGCAGTCGACGTTGATATTCAGGCCATCGGGGTTGTTGGCCAGCGGCAGCACCTCGGCGCCGAGCTCGCGGAATACCGCCGGCGCGACATGGTAGGTCGCCCCGTTGGCGCAATCGACCACCATCTTCAGCCCCTCGAGATTGAGGTTTCTGGGGAAGGTGCTCTTGCAGAATTCGATATAGCGGCCGGCGGCATCGGTGACGCGCCGGGCCTTGCCGAGCTCGGCCGGAGGCGCCATCTCCATCGGCTTGTCCAGTTCCGCCTCGATGGCCCGCTCCACCTCGTCGGGCAGCTTGGTGCCGTCGGCGGAAAAGAACTTGATACCGTTGTCCTCGAACGGATTGTGCGAGGCACTGATCACGATGCCGGCATCGGCATGCAGGGTGCGGGTCAGGTAGGCGATCGCCGGGGTCGGCATCGGACCGAGCAACAGGATATCGACACCGGCAGCAGAGAGCCCCGCCTCCAGCGCCGACTCGAACATATAGCCGGAGATGCGGGTATCCTTGCCGATCACCACCTTGCCGCCCTTGCCGCGGGCCAGCACCCGTCCGGCAGCCCAGCCGAGCTTGAGGACGAATTCCGGCGTAATGGGAAACTCCCCTACCTTGCCCCGAATGCCGTCTGTACCGAAATATTTGCGTGTCACTGACTCTCCCCAAAAACCCAGGTTAAAGGTAAAAGGTAAAAGGTAAAAGGTAACTGCTAACCTCTCGACATGTCCGGGCATGGAATGGCTTGATGGCGGGCACTGCCGCCCTATAGGGGGCCCATGGCCGCCGCACAATGGCCGGGAGTACAAGGGGCTGAGTAGTTATGGTAAAGGTAAGCCTTTTACCTTTTAACTTTTACCTTCCATCACCGCCGCCACGATCTTCATCGCCTCGACGGTCTCCCTGACATCATGCACCCGTATCACCTTGGCCCCCATCCAGGCGGCCAGAGTCGCGGCGGCGACACTGCCCTGGAGGCGTGCCTCCACCGGCAGCTCCAGCACCGCGCCGATCATCGATTTGCGCGACATGCCCACCAGCACCGGCAACCCCTGCGCAACCAGCTCGGGCAGGTGCTTGAGCAGGCCGAGATTATGCGCCAGGCTCTTGCCGAAGCCGAAGCCGGGATCGAGCAGCAGGCGCTGGCGCGGAATTCCCGCCGCTTCACAGCGGAGCACCTGGTCGAGGAGGAACCCGCGCACCTCCGCCACCACATCAGTATATTCGGGCGCCTGTTGCATGCTGCGCGGCTCGCCCTGCATGTGCATCAGGCAGACCGGAACTTCCAATCCTGCTGCAGCCTCCAGGGCTCCATCACGGCGCAAGGCATAGACGTCGTTTATCATCCCGGCACCGGCCGCGACAGCGGCTTGCATCACCTCCGGCTTGCTGGTGTCGACCGAGATCGGCACCTCGAGTACAGGCACCAGAGCCTCGACCAGCGGAATGATCCGTTCCAGTTCCTGTCCAACGGGCACATCCTCTGCCCCGGGCCGGGTCGATTCGCCCCCGATATCGATGATCGCCGCCCCCTCCTCCTGCATCCGCAGGGCCTGCTCGATGGCCTGGTCACGGCCAAAAAAACGCCCCCCATCGGAGAAGGAGTCCGGCGTCACGTTGAGGATCCCCATCACCCGGGGCTGGGAGAGGTCTAGCGGTTTACCGGCGCAGTCGAGAATCATGGGGTGGGATTATAACAGGGTGGTGGGTGGGGCGTGAGGGCGTGAGGGCGTGAGGGCGTGAGGGCGGGAGGGCGGGAGATCGGGAGATCGGGAGATCGGGAGATCGGGAGATCGGGAGATCGGGAGATCGGGAAGTCTGACTCCCAAGTCCAATCTTGCAACCAACGATCTCGCGACCTCACGCAAAAAACCCCGCCGAAGCGGGGTTTTTTATCAGTGCTGCCCTGCCGGGTCGCCGACCGGTCCGCTGTGCTTGCCGGTGTCGCCGGTTGTGGTGGCACCGGAACTCGGCGGGGGCGCCTGATCGACCCAGTCCTGGGGCGGACGTGGCTCCTTGCCCGACATGATGTCGTTGATCTGGTTCAGGTCGATGGTCTCGTACTTGATCAGGGCATCGGCCATCATGTGCAGCTTGTCGACGTTATCCTCGAGCAGCTGCCGGGCCCGACTGTAGTTGCGATCGATAAAGGCGCGGATCTCCTCGTCGATGATGTGGGCGGTCTCGTCGGAGACGTTCTTGTGCTGGGTCACCGAATGGCCGAGGAACACCTCGCCCTCCTCCTCGGAGTAGGTCAGCGGGCCGAGCTTTTCGGAGAGCCCCCACTTGGTCACCATGTTGCGCGCCATCTCGGTGGCGCGATGGATGTCGTTGGAGGCGCCGGTGGTAACCCGCTCGGGGCCGAAGATCAGCTCCTCGGCGATGCGCCCGCCGAACAGGCTGGAGATCTGGCTCTCCAGGCGCTGCTTGGAGTAGCTGTAGCGGTCGGCCTCCGGCAGGAACAGGGTCACACCCAGGGCGCGGCCGCGCGGGATGATGGTCACCTTGTGTACCGGGTCGTGATCCGGCACCAGGCGGCCGACGATGGCGTGGCCCGCCTCGTGATAGGCGGTGAGCTTCTTCTCATCCTCGCTCATCACCATGGACTTGCGCTCGGCGCCCATCATGATCTTGTCCTTGGCGCGCTCGAAATCGTCCATCCGCACCAGGGTCTTGTTGGCGCGTGCGGCGAACAGGGCCGCCTCGTTGACCAGGTTGGCCAGGTCCGCGCCGGAGAATCCGGGGGTGCCGCGGGCGATGATCGACGGCACCACGTCATCGGCCACCGGCACCTTGCGCATGTGCACCTTGAGGATCTGCTCGCGACCGCGCAGGTCGGGCAGCGGCACCACCACCTGGCGGTCGAAGCGGCCGGGACGCAGCAGCGCCGGGTCGAGCACATCGGGGCGGTTGGTGGCGGCGATGACGATCACCCCCTCGTTGCCCTCGAAACCGTCCATCTCCACCAGCAACTGGTTGAGGGTCTGCTCGCGCTCGTCATGACCGCCGCCGAGGCCGGCGCCACGGTGACGGCCGACCGCGTCGATTTCGTCGATGAAGATGATGCAGGGGGCGTGCTTCTTCGCCTGCTCGAACATGTCGCGCACGCGCGAGGCGCCGACACCGACGAACATCTCGACGAAGTCGGAACCGGAGATGGTGAAGAACGGCACCTTGGCCTCGCCGGCGATTGCCTTGGCCAGCAGGGTCTTACCGGTACCCGGTGAGCCGACCATCAGCACGCCGCGCGGGATCTTGCCGCCCAGCTTCTGGAACTTGCCCGGGTCACGCAGGAATTCGACCAGCTCGGCCACATCCTCCTTGGCCTCCTCAACGCCGGCGACGTCGCTGAAGGTGACCTTGACCTGGTCCTCGCCGAGCAGGCGTGCCCGGCTCTTGCCGAAGGACATCGCCCCGCGGCCGCCACCGCCGCCCTGCATCTGGCGCATGAAGAATACCCACACGCCGATGAGCAGCAGCATCGGGAACCAGGAGATGAAGATCTGGGTCAGCAGCCCCTGCTTTTCCGGGGGCTTGGCGTCCACGCTGACGCCGTTATTAAGCAGATCGGCGATGAGGCCCGGATCGTCGGGGGCATAGGTGGAGAACTGCTCGCCCTCCTGCATCCAGCCGTAGATCGACTGGCCCTCGATAACGACGCGCTTGACCCTGCCCTGTCTGACGTCCTGCAGGAACTGGGAGTACTCCAGTGGCGAACTGGCTACCCGCTGCGGGCCAAAGTTGGTGAAGACCGACATCAGAATGAAGGCGATCACCACCCAGAGCAGAATATTTTTCACTATGTCGTTCAAGAGTAGGCCTCGACGTTTACAACAAGTATATATGACGGTGTAGCGGGCAGCGGCGATTTCTGCAATGCCCCGATAGATAAGTACGTTACTACACAAAATAGTTCCGGGCCAACACATAAACCTCGCGGGAGCGGGCTCGGGAGGCGGCGGGTTTGCGGATGATCACCTTGCGAAAACAGGCCCGGCACGCCTTCAGGTAGTCATCGTAGGACTCGCCCTGGAACACCTTGACCAGCATGTCGCCACCCGGTTTGAGCACGGTTTTGGCCAGTTCCAGGGTCAATTCGGCCAAGTACATCGCCCGCGGCTGGTCCACGGTCTTCATACCACTGATGTTGGGGGCCATGTCGGACATTACAAGATCCACGGGGCGGCCGTCGATGGCGTCCATCAGTTGTTGCAGCACGGCATCGTCGCGAAAATCCCCCAGCAGCACCGTCACATCGGGCAAGGGGGCCATAGGCAGGATGTCCAGCGCCACCACCTTGCCCTCCTTGCCGACGATGTCGGCGGCGATCTGCGACCAGCCGCCGGGGGCGGCGCCGAGGTCTACCACCACCATGCCCTTCTTCAGCAGGTGGTCTTTTTCGTTGATTTCCAACAGCTTATAGGTGGCACGGGAGCGATACCCCTCCTGCTGGGCACGCCGCACGAACTCGTCGTCGAAGTGCTCCTTGAGCCAGCGATCACTGCTTTTACTGCGTGCCATGGTAAACCCTGCGAAAATTGACTTGATTCATATTTACCACGAAGCGCACGAAGAGCACGAAGATAAAACTTCAGTCACCCTTCCCATCCTTCGTGCGCTTCGTGGTTAAAGCTTTTTACAATTATGGTTGCAAGAACTGCGGCGGAAGGCTATGTTTGCCTCCCATTTCCACCAGCCGGTCCTGCATCATGTCCCTTTCCGAACCCCAAAAACGCCATCTTCGAAAACTGGCCCACAATCTCAAACCGGTCATTATCCTCGGCAATGCCGGTTTCAGCGAAGGGGTGGCCAACGAACTCGAGTCGACGCTGGAACACCATGAGTTGATCAAGGTGCGGGTGAATGCGGGTGACCGGGAGGAGCGCGATGCCCTGATCGGCCAGATCTGCGACAGCGCCCGCTGCGAGCTGGTGCAGCGCATCGGCCACATCGCCATCCTCTACCGCGCGGCGAAGAAGCCGGTTATCCGCCTGCCCTGAGCCCGGTCGGCCGGCGTGCCGCCAGCAACAGCAGGACAAGGCCGCAGACGCTGTTGACGAGGTAAAGCAGGGAGGCGATGCCGTGCAACATGCCAAACCTGGCAGCCGCGGCGCTCCCTTCCACCAGCCCCTGCAGTTTCAGCTCGGCCATCATCGGCTGCAGCACGAACTCGCCAACTGCCACCAGCGCCAGCATCAGCGCAGGCAGCAGCGCCCTGGGGTCACGAAATCCCCGCGAGCCGGTCGCCAGGGCCATTGCCAGCAGGGCGGTTCCGCAACCAAGGCCGATATAACTGACCGCGCTGAACATCTTGCCCGCCAGCATCCCGGCCAGCATCCGCTCGTCCAGGCTGGCGAAGAGGATCGGCACGGCCAGATAGCCGATGGCCCACAGGCTGCCCACCCACAGGGTCAGCAACACCTGTTCTCCGTAGCGAAGCATATTCAACAACGAACTACTCGTAGCGAACGGCAACGATCTCGTACTCGCGCAGGCCGCCCGGGGCCTGTACCTCGGCCACGTTGTCCACCTCCTTGCCGATCAGGGCACGGGCGATGGGTGAGGTGTAGGAGATCTTGCCCTCCTTGATGCTGGACTCGTCCTCGCCGACGATCTGGTAGGTCACCGCCTTGTCGGTCTCGAGATCGAGCAGGTCGACGGTGGCGCCGAACACCACCTTGCCGTTGGCATTGACGGTGCGCGGATCGATGATCTGGGCGCTGCCCAGCTTGGACTCGATCTCCTGGATGCGCCCTTCGATGAAACCCTGCTGCTCGCGCGCCGCGTGATACTCGGCGTTCTCCTTCAGGTCGCCGTGCTCTCGCGCCTCGGCGATGGCCTGGATGACCCGCGGGCGCTGTACGGATTTCAGTTCATTGAGTTCGACGCGCAGCTTCTCGGCGCCGTATACCGTCATCGGTGTCTTTTGCATTATTGCAGCTCCAGATGCAGATCCTGCAGGCGATTGACGTCGCCCTCGGCGCGTTTCTTCATCGCGCGGGTGGTCGCCGCGGCGCCGGCCAGCGTGGTGGTATAGGTCACCTTGTGCTGCAGCGCCTCACGGCGGATGAGATAGGAATCGGCGATGGCCTGCTTATCCTCGGTCGTATTGATGATGAAGCTGATTTCATCGTTCTTGATCATGTCGACGATGTGCGGGCGCTCCTCGGTCACCTTGTTGACCCGCTCGCAGGGCACACCGGCCTCCTTGATCACCTCGGCGGTGCGCTTGGTGGCCACCACGTCGAAGCCCAGCTCCACCAGGTCGCGGGCGATCGCCACTACTCCGGGCTTCTCCAGATCGCGTACGCTGATGAAGGCGCGGCCGCCGGTGGGCAATACTACGCCGGCACCCATCTGCGCCTTGTGGTAGGCCTCACCGAAGGTACGCCCCACCCCCATCACCTCACCGGTGGACTTCATCTCGGGCCCCAGGATCGGGTCGACTCCGGGGAACTTGATGAAGGGGAACACCGCCTCCTTCACCGAGAAGTAGGCCGGCACCACCTCGCCGGTCACCCCCTGCTGCGGCAGGCTCTGGCCGACCATGCAGCGGGCGGCGATCTTGGCCAGCGGGCGGGAGGTGGCCTTGGAGACGAAGGGCACGGTACGCGAGGCGCGCGGGTTGACCTCGAGCACGTAGACATCCTGCCCCTTGATCGCGAACTGGGTGTTCATCAGGCCAATAACCTTGAGCTCCCTGGCCATCATTACCATCTGGCGGCGCAGCTCGTCCTGCACCTCGGCAGAGAGGCTGTAGGGCGGCAGCGAACAGGCGGAGTCGCCGGAGTGCACGCCGGCCTGTTCGATGTGTTCCATGATACCGCCAATCACCACGTTCTCACCGTCGCAGATCGCATCGACGTCGACCTCGATGGCGTCATCGAGGAAGCGGTCCAGCAGCACCGGTGATTCGTTGGAGACCTTCACCGCATCGCGCATGTAGGTGCGCAGCTCCGCCTCGTTGAACACGATCTCCATGGCGCGGCCGCCGAGCACATAGGAGGGACGTACCACCAGCGGGTAACCGATCTCCTCGGCCAGGCGCACCGCGTCCTCGGGGTTGCGGGCGGTACGGTTGGGCGGTTGGCGCAGGCCGAGCTTGTCGATCATCTTCTGGAAGCGTTCGCGGTCCTCGGCCAGATCGATGGAGTCCGGGGTGGTGCCGATGATCGGCGCACCGGCGGCCTCCAGGTCGCGGGCCAGCTTGAGCGGGGTCTGGCCGCCGTACTGCACGATCACGCCCTTGGGCTGCTCCAGATGGATGATCTCCAGCACGTCCTCCAGGGTCAGCGGCTCGAAGTAGAGACGGTCCGAGGTGTCGTAATCGGTGGAGACGGTCTCCGGGTTGCAGTTGACCATGATGGTCTCGTAGCCGTCGTCGCGCATCGCCAGCGCGGCATGCACGCAACAGTAGTCGAACTCGATGCCCTGGCCGATGCGGTTGGGACCGCCGCCGAGCACCATGATCTTGTCGCGGCCGCTCGGATTGGACTCGCACTCCTCCTCGTAGGTGGAGTACATGTAGGCGGTGGAAGTGGCGAACTCGGCGGCGCAGGTGTCGACGCGCTTGTAGACCGGGCGCACCTTCAGCTCGTGGCGCAGCTTGCGCAGCTCACCTTCGCGCAGGCCGAGCAGCTTGGCCAGGCGGCGGTCGGAGAAGCCCTTGCGCTTGAGGCGGTAGAGGAAGTCGCGGTCGATGCCGCTGGCGCCGAGCTCGCGCACCTTCGCCTCGAGCGCGACCAGCTCCTCGATCTGCACCAGGAACCAGCGGTCGATATGGGTCAGCTCGTGCACCTCATCCACGCTCATGCCGGCGCGGAACGCATCGCCGATGTAGAAGATGCGCTCGGCGGTGGGGCGGCGCAGCTCGCGGCGCAGGGTCTCGATGGCGGTCTCGTCGCCAAGATCCAGGATCTCGTCGAAGCCGTCGACCCCTATCTCCAGGCCGCGCAGCGCCTTCTGCAGGGATTCCTGCTGGGTACGGCCGATGGCCATCACCTCGCCCACCGACTTCATCTGGGTGGTCAGGGTGGCATCGGCCTTGGGGAACTTCTCGAAGGTGAAACGCGGGATCTTGGTCACCACGTAGTCGATGGAGGGCTCGAACGAGGCCGGGGTGGCGCCACCGGTGATGTCGTTCTGCAGCTCGTCCAGTGTGTAGCCCACGGCCAGCTTGGCCGCCACCTTGGCGATGGGAAAACCGGTCGCCTTGGAGGCGAGCGCCGAGGAGCGGGAGACGCGCGGGTTCATCTCGATGATGGTCATGCGCCCGTTGTCGGGATTGATGGCGAACTGCACGTTGGAGCCGCCGGTATCCACACCGATCTCGCGCAGCACCGCCAGCGAGGCGTTGCGCATGATCTGGTACTCCTTGTCGGTGAGGGTCTGCGCCGGGGCGACGGTGATGGAATCGCCGGTATGCACCCCCATCGGATCGAAGTTCTCGATGGAGCAGATGATGATGCAGTTGTCCTTGTGGTCGCGCACCACCTCCATCTCGTACTCTTTCCAGCCGAGGATCGACTCCTCGATGAGCAGTTCGTTGGTCGGCGAGAGGTCGAGACCACGCTCGCAGATCTCGACGAACTCCTCCTTGTTGTAGGCGATGCCGCCGCCGGAGCCGCCCATGGTGAAGCTGGGGCGGATGATGGTGGGAAAGCCCACCTGGGCCTGCACCTGCCACGCCTCTTCCATAGAGTGGGCGACGGCGGCCTTGGGCATCTCCAGGCCGATCTTCAGCATCGCCTTGTGGAACTTGTCGCGATCCTCGGCCTTGTCGATCGCCTCGCGGCTGGCGCCGATCATCTCCACCCCGTACTGCTCCAGCACCCCCTCGCGGGCGAGGTCGAGCGCGCAGTTGAGCGCGGTCTGCCCGCCCATGGTCGGCAGCACGGCGTCCGGGCGCTCTTTCTCGATGATCTTGGCGACGGTCTGCCAGGTAATGGGCTCGATGTAGGTCGCATCGGCCATCTCCGGATCGGTCATGATGGTGGCCGGGTTGGAGTTGACCAGGATGACCCGGTAGCCCTCCTCGCGCAGCGCCTTGCAGGCCTGGGCGCCGGAATAGTCGAACTCGCAGGCCTGGCCGATGATGATCGGGCCAGCGCCGATGATAAGGATGCTCTGGATGTCTGTACGCTTGGGCATTGCTCTTTTAACTACTCAACCGGAAGTTAAAGAAACGGGGCTTATAAGCCCCGCGCTTATTTCTTGCTGTGTTCGATCAGTTCAATGAAATGATCGAACAGGGGCGCAACATCGTGGGGCCCGGGGCTTGCCTCCGGGTGTCCCTGGAAGCTGAAGGCCGGGCAGTCGGTGCGATGCACCCCCTGCAGCGAACCGTCGAACAGCGAACGGTGGGTCGCCCGCAGGTTGGCCGGCAGGGTTGCCTCGTCCACCGCAAAACCGTGGTTCTGCGCGGTGATCATCACCACCCGGCTGTCCAGGTCCTGCACCGGGTGGTTGCCGCCGTGGTGACCGAACTTCATCTTCACGGTCTTCGCCCCACTGGCCAGGCCCAGCAGCTGATGGCCCAGGCAGATACCGAAGATCGGCAGGCCGGTGTCGATCAGGGTCTTGATCGCCTCGATAGCATAGTCGCACGGCTCCGGGTCGCCGGGACCGTTGGCGAGGAAGATGCCGTCGGGCTTGAGCTTCATCACCTCTTCGGCCGGGGTCTGCGCCGGGACCACGGTGATGCGGCAGCCGCGGTCAACAATCATGCGCAGGATGTTGCGCTTGACCCCATAGTCGAAGGCGACCACGTGGTGCGGCAGCGCCTCCTCGATCGGGCCCTCCGGATGGCCGGGCAGCCCGCCTTCGAGCGACCAGGTGCCCTGGGCCCACTCGTAGGGCTGTTTGGTGGAGACCTCCTTGGCCAGATCCATCCCCTTGAGGCCGGGGAAGGCGCGGGCGGCTGCCAGCGCAGCCTCGGCGTCAATCTTCTCGCCGGCGACGATGCAGCCGTTCTGCGCACCCTTTTCGCGCAGGATGCGGGTCAGTTTGCGGGTATCGATATCCGCAATGCCAACCACCTTGTTCTTGCGCAGGTACTCATCCAGCGGCATCTCGCTGCGCCAGTTGCTGGCGAGCAGGGGCAGGTCGCGGATCACCAGGCCGCTGGCAAAGACGCCGGAGGCCTCTTCATCGTCGCAGTTGGTACCGACGTTGCCGATGTGCGGATAGGTCAGGGTGACGATCTGCCGTGCATAGGACGGATCGGTCAGGATTTCCTGATAGCCGGTGATCGAGGTGTTGAACACCACCTCACCAACGGTCTGCCCCTCAATACCGATGGATTCACCCCAGAACAGGGTGCCATCTTCCAGGGCCAGCAGGGCCGGTTGCCGCAAGGTAACCTCCACGTGTCAGATGTGCAAAGCGGGAGGGGACCTGTAGGACCCCTCCCGCTTAATAATAAAACCGAAAGGAATGACGCAGACGCGCCGCGTGCCAGAATGCGGTGAATTGTAATAGAAGCGTACCCTTCATGTCTACGCGGATACGTCCGCAAACGGAGGATATTGAGATCGGCGGAGCCGCCCTCACGCCCTCACGCCCTCACGCCCTCACGCCCTCACGCCCTCACGCCTCACGCCTCA
>Ga0209164_1005231_pt1 | contig 11147 bp, 10 predicted proteins | sample MTBNYHSulfiMetaG_FD_187458 | JGI IMG/M metagenome (GOLD analysis project Ga0209164, IMG submission 187458) | Enrichment culture microbial communities from rom New York Harbor, USA that are MTBE-degrading - MTBE-NYH (New York Harbor Sulfidogenic)... | ecosystem: Environmental > Aquatic > Marine >... | reverse complement strand
CGAAGACCTCCTCGTACATGTCGGCCACGCGGCGCGGGGTGTCAGCAAGCCCTTCGCGCTCCACGTCCTCGCCGATACCCTCGAGGATCAGCCGAACGCCGTCGATGATCTTGTCGCGGTCCACGGGTGCCACCTTCGGCTCGAGATGTCACGAATACGCCACCATCATAGTGCAGTGAGACGGTTGGCGTGACCGGCACCGGGGCTCTCCCTGTGCGTCGTGCACCCTACATGCCGAAGACCGACGCGATCCTGATGAGTGCAGGTCCGAGGATCACGATCATAGTGGCCGGCAAGACACACATGACCAGAGGGAAGACCATCTTGACGGGTGCTTTCTGCGCAATCTCTTCGGCGCGCTGCTTGCGCACGAGCCTGAGTTCGCTTGCCTGCGTCTTGAGTACGCTCGCGACACTCGCTCCGAACACGTCGGCCTGCACGATCGACGCTACGAACGCGTGTACCTGAGGTATGTCGACGCGCTCGGCGAAACCACGCAACGCGTCCCTGCGTGTCGCGCCCGCCTGGACCTCCTGCAGCACACGCCCGAACTCCTGGGCAAGCGGGCCACCGGAGCTCTTCACCACCTTGGCCAGCGCGGCATCGAATCCCAGGCCGGCTTGGACGCTGATGGTGAGCATGTCGAGCATGTCGGGCAGCTGCTGGATGATCCGCTCCTTGCGACGCGCGAGTTCGCCGTTGAGCCACGCGTCGGGAGCGTAGAAGGCGAGTGCTGTGGAGGTCACGACCAGGAATGCCGCCGTGGCAAGGCGCGCCTGCGCGAGCACGGACATCACGCCGAGGAGTCCGAGCGTGCCCAGAGCGAGAACGCCCTTCGCCATCAGAAACCTCTCGACGTCCATCCCACGGGGGTGACCCGCGCGTTGTATCCTGTCGCGAAGCCGATCCATATAGCGTGCGGGCCACAGCGCCTTCACTCTACGACCGAGGAACGCGAGAGCGGGGCGGATCACCCGCTCGCCGAAGTCCTTGAGCAGCGGTTCGGCCTCCAGTACTTGGGCCTTCTCGTAGTCCGACAGACCCTTGAGCCGCCGGCTCACGGCGCGGTCCTCGGAGAACACCATGTCGAGGACTCCGTAGGCCAGCATCGAGACCGCGGCGAACGTAAGCACGAAGAACAACGTGGGCATCGCTACACCTCGATCCTCGTCACTGCACGTAGCCAGAAGGCCCCGACCATCACGAGAAGGATGCTGCCGCCCGTCATGAACAACCCGAAGGGAGTGGTCACCATAGGAACCAGGTAGGTCGGACTGATCACAAGAAGCGCCATGATCTCGATCACCGGCAGCAACGCGAGAATGACCGCTGAGATCCGCCCCTCGGCGGTCAATGCGTGCACGTGCCTCTTGAATGCGGCTCGTTGACGAACGGTCTCGGACACGATGTCGAGGATCTCGGCCAGATTGCCCCCCACGTCCCGCTGGATATTCATCGCCGAGACAGCCGAACGGAACTCGGGGCTGTCGACGCGATCGGCCATGAGCTCGAGCGCCTGCTCAAGCGGCATACCCAGGCGCGACTCGGTCAGGACCCTACGAAACTCGACCGCAGCCGGCGGACCGGACTGCTGCACCACGAAATCGAGCGCCTGGGAAAGCCCCCATCCGCCTCGCAGAGATCCCGCAATCATGTTCAGGACATCGGGCAACTGCTCGTCAAAGGCCCTACGCCGACGCGCAACCGCGATGTCCAACGCAAGCAGGGGACCAAGCGCAGCACCCACGACAACCAAGAACGAGAACGCGAGGTTGCCCACCGTCAGCTGTGCAAGCAGGCCGATTCCGACGACGAGCACGATGTGGAGCGTCATGTACTCGGTGGGTCTCAGGGGCAGGCCCGCCCGTTCGAGCCGCTGCGAGAACAACTCGGTGAACCCTCGCTTCCCAGCGACCGCCGCAACTGCAGAGACCATCCGGTCGCGAACTTGGTCAGTGACCGCGCTGGAGCGCCGGTCGCTCTGAGCGTGGAGTTGGTCGTAGAACTGCAACTGGTCCATGCCGGTGGGCTGTCGAAACAGCAGAGTCGTCGCTCCGACGACGAGAAGCGTGACGGACAAGAAGGCGAGCGCGCCTATGCCCAGGAGCAGCACAGGGTCACCACTGACCGAGGGCGCCACGACCGCCGCCTCGGCAGAGGGCTGCCAGGCGAACAGCGGGTTCGCGTACGCCGCGCTGGCCGACAGACGCTCGTCGCCGAAGACCACGCTCACGTCAAGCTCGATGTCTTTCGTGCGCGGCCGCGCGCTGGTGTAGCTGAGGATGTAGGCACCCCGGATCTCGTTGGCGATGCCCTCGAAGAGGGATGCAAGCTCTACAGATTCCTCGGCCGACATCAGGCGGCCCGACGACCCGGCCGCCATAGTGGACAGCGCGTGCGGATTGTACTCGTCGGACTCCAGCGCGACGGCATACACCGGCACCCCCGTTTGCGTAAGGGCCGACATGGCGCGCTCGAACGAGTTCGCGCTCACAGTGTCTCCGCCGTCGGAAAGCACGACGATCGCGCGCTGGCCCGCGGATGCGCCACTGACAAGATCTGCGGCCGCGACCACGCCGTCGTAGAGCGCGGTCTCTCCCGACGCGGACAAGTCCGAGACAGCCGCTCGCAAGCGGGCATCGTCGTCGGTGAAGCCACTCAGCAACCGAGTCCGGTCGTTGAAGGCAAGGATGGCCACCGACGCGTTCTCGCCTAGGGCAGCGAAGAACGCAGTGGCCGCGGCCTTGGCATTCTCGAGTGGCTCCCCAGCCATCGAGCCGCTGGCGTCCATGAGTAAGACGACGTTGGCCGGCTCAGTCTCGCCGCGAACATGGGCGACCTCGACTCCGTCGATCTGGCTGCTGTTCTCCAGAACCTCGAAGACGGGCTCCGCATCCGCTCCGATCAGGGCGGGCGGTATGCTCACGCGCAGTGAGACATCCGGATACGCCGACGTGTCGATGTCCTGCAGCGTGACCTGTCCGGGCTCGGACTGGCCTGCGGCCATGCCCGGGGACAACAGCACGATGCACGCGATCGCGGCGAGCACGACGCGTGTCAACCGCCCGAGTCTCGCGGAGGCCATGGTCGTCTACCCTCGCTCCGGCGGCTCGTATTCGAACAGGTCGGGAATCAGCTCAATGCCCATCTGTTCGAGTCGTGTCGAGAACTTCGGCCGTATGCCTGTGAACTTGAGCCTGCCTAGATAGCGACCGTCCGCGTCGATTCCGGCAGAGTAGTCGTAGTACGCGATGTCCTGCATGACAACGGCGTCGCCCTCCATACCCTCGATCTCGGCGACCTGCACCACACGACGCGTGCCGTCGCGCAGACGCGCGAGATGCACCACCAGATCGACTGCCGAGGAGATCTGCTGCCGAATGGCGCGGACCGGCAGGTCGTAGCCCGCCATCAGCACCATGGTCTCCAGGCGCGACATCGCGTCTCGAGGCGAGTTGCAGTGGATGGTCGACAGCGACCCATCGTGACCGGTGTTCATCGCCTGAAGCATATCGAGCGCCTCCGAGCCACGAACCTCACCCACGATAATGCGGTCGGGCCGCATGCGGAGCGAGTTACGCACGAGGTCGCGCACGGTCACCTGCCCCTTACCTTCAAGGTTCGGGGGCCGCGATTCGAGTCTCAATACGTGATCCTGGTTCAAGCGAAGCTCCGCTGCGTCTTCGATGGTGACGATGCGTTCGTCGTTCGGCACGAACGCCGAGAGTACGTTCAGCAGGGTGGTCTTGCCCGTACCCGTCCCGCCGCTGATCAGTACGTTCAGCCGACCGCGCACGCACGCCTTGAGGAAGTCGGCCGTGCGCAAGCTAAGCGTGCCGAAGGCGATGAGGTCCTCGATAGTGAACGGGTCGTGTGAGAACTTGCGGATGGTGAGCATAGGCCCGTTGAGTGCGAGCGGTGAGATCACTGCGTTGACGCGTGAGCCGTCGGGCAGGCGCGCGTCGACCATCGGGGACGCCTCGTCGATCCTCCTGCCGACCTGAGCGACGATCTTGTCGATGATCCGGCGTAGATGGTCCTCGTCTACGAACGTGCTCTCCGAAGGGTAGATCCGTCCGGCACGCTCCACGTAGATGGTCGACGGACCGTTGACCATGATCTCCGTAACGCCCGGGTCGTCGAGCAACGGTTGGATGGGTCCATAGCCCAGTATGTTGTCTGTTACGCCATCGATGATCTGGCTTTTCTCGGCAGCCGACAGGGGCGTGTCGCCGCGCTCCAGCAGCTGCCGCAGCCTCTCGCGGATCGCGAAGCGAAGCTCGTTCTCGTCACGGTCCTCAGCGTCGAGTTCTACGCGCATCTCCTCGATCAGCAGATAGTGGAGGCTGCGCTCGATCGACTCCCTGCTGCTGGCCGGCACGGGCGCGCTCTTAGACTCCACACCCACTTCGCTGGCCTGCGCGAGGCGATCCCTAAGCGACATCGTCGGCCTCCTCTCTTTGGGTCTCGGAGATCTTCTTCGCAAGCGCGATCATGCTGCGTGCCACGGCCGACCGCGGCACGTCGGTCACGATCGGAACGCCTTTGTTCACCGAACGCGGCACGACGCGGTCGCTCGGTATGCGAGCCACGATCTCGCCGCCGATCGCGTCGTTCACCTCACCCGGCTCGATCAGCACCTTGCTGTCCGCCCGATTCAAGACGATTCGGACGGAGCTGCCGTCGTAGCCGAGTTGGTGCAGCTTCTGTACTGAGATCCGCGTGTTCTTGATGCTAGCTACGTCCATCATCGTGACGACGTACACCTCGTCGCTCTTGTCCAGAGCCGCGAGGACTGTCTCGCTGAAGGACGGACTCGTGTCGACAACGACGTAGTCGAACATCCGCTGGAGCAGCTCGAGAATACGCGACACGCGGGAAGCCGAAATGGTCTCGGCGTCTTCCGGTCTCACCGGGGCCAACAAGGCCTTGACGCCCGAGCCGTGTGTTGCCATGTAGCCCTCGAGGAGCTCCTCGTCGAGCTTGTCGAATACGCGCATGAGGTCCGCGATCGTGTGCTCCGGTTTGATTCCGAGCATGATGGCAACATCGCCGAACTCAAGGTCCAGGTCGATCAAGCACACGCGTCCCTCACCGCTGCGTGAAAGCGCCACGGCAAGGTTCGTGGCAAGCACTGTCTTGCCGACCCCGCCCTTTGTCGAAAACACGGTGATCAGCCTACCCAGCCTCTCGCCAGCCTCACCGTCCGCCCCGCCGGCCGAAGACACGCCGGCGTATGCGTCGAGGGCGCGGCAGAACGACTGCGCAATCTCATCGATCGTGTCTTCATCGGTGACGACATCGACCGCCCCGGACCGCATTGCGCTCCGATAGACCGCCGTGTCTGCCGCCTCGGACACCACGACCGTCGATGTGCCCACTCCCGAACGAAGCCGCTTCGCAAGACGAAGGGCCTCCTCCTGGTCGGCAGACGAGCCCACCACCAGCACGCGCGCTGTGCGTTCGCGCACCGCGCGTTCCACATCGGCGACAGACCCCGCAACGCGCACGTCTTCGATGCCCGCGATGCTTGCCGCCTCGCGCAGGCGGTCCGACGCTCGTCCCTGGCTCTCGAGTATGACGATCGACGACATGCCCGCTCCTACTCGACTATGCTGGTCAGTGTGCCGCTGATGCCCGAGCCGAGCCCCGTGGGGGACGGCGCGGCGGGTTCCTCGGCATTCTTGGGCAGCAATGCCAAATGGAGGCTGCCCTCTTCCTCGCCGAAGACCGCGCGCTCGGCGTCGGCGACCGACAGGGCAAGGGTGACCGAGCCGTACGAGGGCGAGCCGCGCTGGGCGCCGCTCGCCGCCTGACTTGCGGCGAGAGCCCCGGCGTTCTCCTGTTCGCTGGCCTCCGCTGTGGGTTCGGCCGATATCTCCTCACCAACAGCGAGCACCCGTGCTCGAGCGACGAGCATCATCGTGAACGGTTCGGCGTCAGCCGCCTGGGGTTGGAACGTGGCGTAGACAACGACGTTGTCGCCTGGCTTGAGGAGTCCCGCGACGCCACTCACGTCATCCACCGTCACCGATAGGGCAACGTAGTCCTCCGGCACGCTGTAGGCGAGCCCAGCTTGGGCGGGGTACTGGAACCGCGTCTTCGTGAGCTGTTCGCCCGCGCTCACCGGAACAGCGAGCACCTGGTTCTCCAGCACACGTGCCGATGACACCGCATCCGCAGACACGAACCGACGCGGAATCTCCTCCTCCGCAACCAGTTCGCGCTCCACCAGGTCCTCGGCCGTCATGCCGCGCGGCAGGTCCTCTTGCGCCACCAGGACAGTGACCGACTCTGACTCCTCGGCGACATCAGCGCGAGCACCGCGCACGTAGTTCGCGGCCAGCACGGCAGCAAAGCCGCCGAGAATGAGCGCGACGACTACGATCAGGACCTTCATTCGCATCTCGGGCATCCCCTCTCAGGCCGGGCATGTGCGCGCATACTCGTCATGGGTTGACCAGCCTCGCCGCATATATCGCATTCGGGTCGTCTCCCGGCCCGGGCAGGAACCCGTGCGGGTTGGCGACGTACTGCAGGAACTCCCCCTCGACGTTCCCTTTGTTGTCGTAGGAGACGATCTTGAAGGCCGCGAACGCGATGACGATCACGTCGTACTCGCCGCCACTCTTGTCCTCGTACTTCTCGACCACCGGAACGGCGATGATCAGGTCCTCGCCTGCAATCAGGTTGGACAGCCGCTCGTCCAGCGCCTTCTCTGTGTTCACGCCACTCGTGCCGGGGCTCATGGCGATGACGTCACCTATGTGGACGCCGCCCTCGTAGCCGTACGCCGTCCAGTCGTAGTAGTTGTTGCCTGGCTTCGGGATGACCAGGTCCGGCGGACATGACGGAGAGTGCACAATCTTGTTGTAGTTGAGTTCGCCACAGTTCCCCGCCTCGGTGTTGCCCACGCGCAGCGTGTATGTCTGACCGGGCGCAACCGTGACGGGGTCGAACTCGTTGAGCTCGAGCGCCACACCCACGCTTCCGCCCGGCGCCACGACACTCGGCGACGTCCACACGCCCGCAACGGGATAGGTCGACCTGCGCAGGTGGAGGTACGCATCCACCTCTTTGTCGGGCTTCTTCCCGGTGTGCACGTCAAGCGGATAGGTGCGCAGCGACTCGAGATCGTGGTCGACGTCAGCTGCCGTGATCTGGTAGTGCCAGGTCAATCCGTCGGCGCTCGTCATGACACGGTCGGTGCCGGCGATCTCGACGGACAGGTCCGGTTGCACCTGCGCGGTGACGACTGTCAGCAGGGGTAATGGCGCCCCGAACTCGAGGTAGTCATCGCTGAGAGACACATCGGCCAACAGGTCCGTACCGTCGTTGACAACCACCGCCGCGCCCGGTGCTTCCTTGTTGTTGCTGCTGTCGATCAGGTACTCGGGGACGCCGTAGGAGTTGTAGATGCGCACGAGCACGTCGTAGCTCCCGAGCGCAGAAGGCGCGCCGAGCGCGCCAGAGTACATCAGCGGTCCGCTCTCAGCAAGGTACGTGGAGTCGAGAACAGCACCCTTGTCATCGACGAGCATCGCCTCGACGTGGTCTACGTTGCGAATCACTGACAGCGCCCATGGCACGAGGTAGCGCCCGCCGGACAGCTGCCACTTCTGCGCTTTCGCCGCAGCCTTGACACCGTGCGAGGACAGTCCCCAGACGTTCGTGAAGAAGCCAGGTGCCGTCTGATGCGTGACCACACGCACGGAGCCCTCGACGGGATCGATGTCGACCTGTTCGATATCAAAACCCTCGCCGGGGCCGGACGGTGCGTTGAGCGCCGCGTATTCCTCCGCCACGGCTTGCGCCGCAGCAACATCGCCTCCGGTCGCGATCAGCTCCTGGCAGCCGGCGAGCGCGGCGGCCTCGGAAACCGCCTGGAGCTGGCGCCGCGTGTCGAGCAAGTACCCGACATCTACAACGATCGCAGCCAGCGCAAGGAAAACCACGACAAGCACGGCGACCGTCACAGCGACTGCGCCGCGGTCGTCCTGTATGCTGCGCACGCATCTCATGCCCTGTCACTCCACCCGCTGGGTGGCCTGCGCGGTCATGCCCACGTGGGCGCCGAAGATGGCCTCCATCATCGGCGTAATCACAGGAGCGTCGTGTTCCACACGCACCGTGATGGACGTGTTCGGTTGTGCGGACACCGGGTCGTCGGGAGTGATAGTGATGTCGCCTGGCTCGACCCCGATCGCTGACGCCGCCTCGATTACCCTTGTCCGCACGAAGTCGGCCTCGTTCCGCAACCCCGCCCAACGTGCCCCTTCGCGGGCAGCGTGCTCGATCATGAGCCACTGGTTGAAGATGATGCCGAACTGGATCATGCCAACGATGAGGATTATTAGGATCGGGAATATCAGCGCGAACTCCAGTGCGCTCGCCCCCTCATCCCGATCAAGGAGCGTCCTTCGTCGCAGTCTCAGCACGACACTCTCCACCCTTCGGCACCGCTACCCCGGCGTATCGCATCGCCCCAGGGACAGCCCAGGCGTGCGAACCGAATCTCGCATCCGCACGCCTGGCCCGTTTTCCGTGAACGACTTCCCGCGCGCACATCTCTGTCGTCAGAATGCACGGGACACTGCGCCGGCCAACTAGCCGGGGAAGTCCCAGTCCCGGACCGTTGTGCCGATCCGATCGAAGAAGTCGCTGAGTTCTTGGCCGAGGACCGTGGCGCCGACGACGAGTGCCAGTGCGATGAACGCGACGAGTACACCGTACTCGGTCGCTGTTGCACCCTCATCACTCGCGAGCCAGTTGCGGACACGTACGTAGAGATACAACATCTGCGAACACCTCCTCCTTCAGGGGCGACCACGGAAGGCTACCCCGATGACCCCTCCAATCGAATCCGCGGGGCAGCGGACAGGAGAGGCACCTACCATGCTCTGAGTTTCCCCGCAACCAAGGGGAGAATGCATCGCCCGATAGGATTGGAATCGCGCTCCGAGGTAGGAATCTGACGTCCTACCAACGGATGATTAAGCGTGCTGAAGGCGACCGGGGCCGTGGGTCGCAGGTCTCGCTCAGTCCCTGGGAGAATCGTCTCTAAGAGAGATGAGCCCGGCTCTGACCGCAGTCAGAACCGCCTGCGTACGGTCCGCCTGACCGAGTTTCCGCAGGATATTGCTGACGTGCGTCTTGACGGTCGTCTCGCCGATCCACAGCGCCTGACCGATCTCCTTATTGCTCATGCCCGTCGCCATCAGGCGCAGGACCTCCATCTCGCGCTCGGATAGCAGGTGCGGATCTATCGTCCGCTCGACTTCGCCGTTCGGACGACCTGCGTTGATCACGCGACCGGCGACCTTTGAGTCGAACACCGACTGCCCGTCGGCGACAGACCTGATTGCCTGCACCACAGCTTCAGGCCTCGTGTCTTTGAGGATGTAGCCGCTAGCCCCAACGGAAAGAACGCCGAAAACCTCTTCGTCGTCATCGAAGCTCGTGAGGACAAGAACTCTCGTGTCTGCAGGACCTTCGCAAATGCGGCGGCATGCCTCAACGCCCCCGATGCCAGGCATCCGCAGGTCCAAGAGCAACACGTCGGGGCGGGTCTCTTCCACAACAGCCACCGCAGCTTCGCCGCTGTCCGCTTCGCCCACGACGTCGATGCCGGGCTCGGCCTCCAACAGCGTGCGGAGCGCGTAGCGAACCAGCTCGTGATCGTCGGCGACAATGACACTTATCGAGTCCGAGCGGGTCGTCATGTCCTCGGGCATAAGCGGTCCCCTCAGGTCGGCAAGCGCACGTATATCGTTGTACCCTGTCCCGGTCCGCTCACTACATCGAGCCGCCCGGACTCGCGCTTCACGCGCTCCTCGATGCTTCGCAGCCCGTAGCTCTCGCCGTCGTGGATGCGTTGCCGCGCCTCGGCCGAGTCGAATCCGCTCCCATTGTCCGACACGCGCAGAGCGACGCCCTCCTCAACGTAGGTCAAAGCGACCTCGAACGAACGTGCCTCGGCGTGTTTGACGATGTTGCTCACCGATTCTTTGGCTACCTGGTACAGGCACGCCTCGGCGCTCGGCGTGAGCGTGCGCTGCTCGCCCTCGACCACGAGCGTGCCTTCGATGTCGTTGCCGGTGGTCACCTGGTCCACCCAGTACTCGATCGCGCCACTCAGACCGAGTTCTTGCAGCTTGACCGGTCGCAGGTCGTAGATGAACCGCCGAAGCTCGCTGCGGCTCACGTCCACCATCTGCTGCAGCTCTTCGAGCCGGTCACTGACGCCTCGTGGGTCTCGCGGGAGTTGCTTGCGGCAGACCTCGAGGCCGAGGGCGACACTGAACAGCGACTGGGAGATGCCGTCGTGCATCTCGCGAGCGATCCGGTCACGCTCGCTGGCGAGCAGCACGTACTTGGTCTGCTCGGCAAGGCGCGCATTCTCAATGGCAGTCGCCGCGAACGCACTTAGTATCTCAAGGAAATCGACCTGGTCGTCGGAGAACTCGTGGTCGCGAGAATTGATGGCGGCCATCACGCCCACAGGCCTGTCTCGCACGATGATCGGGACGCAGAGTAACCACGCATCGTTGGCCTGGTCGAGATTGAGATAGGTCGCTCCGTCCCTGAAGACCAAGGCAGCAGCGGCCTCGAGCTCCGGCCCCCACCACGTCTCGGGGTGCTCTTCACGGCTGCCGCGCACCACGATCGTGTCCCGGTCCAGCGTCGTTGAATGGTCGTGGGTCAACACGAGCGCGGCCTTCTCGGTATTGGTGATCCCCTTCGCGCGCTCCACAATCGTCTCGAGAACACCGTCCACCGACACGGTGGACGACACGGACGCGGCCACATCGTTGAGCGCGACGATGAGGTGACTCTGCCTACGTCGCATACGCGAGCCGCTTAGGCGACTGACCAAGTCCCGCAGCGAGTAGCCGGATGTGCGTCCGCTGATGCTCGGAGCCACAGCCCCCGTCGCAGCGTCGCGGCTATCGCCATCTCGTGGTCGCATTGGGCCCCCTACAGGAGCGTGGATAGGTGGCAGCGCGGCTCCCCCTGCGCGCGCGACCACGCCTTGGTGCGATTATACGCGCCAGACCGACACGTCACACGTGCGCGATACCGCGAAGCTGCCCGAAAGCGCGAGCCTAGGCGCCGCTTACCGCAGGTGGCGCGCCCGGTGCCTCCTT
>Ga0209164_1005228_pt1 | contig 11149 bp, 10 predicted proteins | sample MTBNYHSulfiMetaG_FD_187458 | JGI IMG/M metagenome (GOLD analysis project Ga0209164, IMG submission 187458) | Enrichment culture microbial communities from rom New York Harbor, USA that are MTBE-degrading - MTBE-NYH (New York Harbor Sulfidogenic)... | ecosystem: Environmental > Aquatic > Marine >... | reverse complement strand
GATTCTTGCCGTTGCCCACGTGCTCGGGGTCGACGACGCCGGGGAGGCCCTGGCGGCGCAGGTCCAGGCCGAGATCGATGCCGCCGCGGCCGCCGCCGCGACCGTCACCACGCGGCCGCGAGTGGCCCTCATCTACCAGGCAAGCGCCGACACCACTCTGATGCTGGGCCCCAACTCGGTCATGGATGGGCTGTTTGCCGCCGTCGGGGCGGTGGATGTGAGCCCGACGGCCGGAGCGGACGCCTACGCCCCGCTCTCGGCAGAGGCCTTGGTAGCCGGCGACCCCGAGGTGATCGTGACTGCCGAGCGCGGCCTGGACCGCTATCTCGGGGGTATCGAAGGGCTCCTGGCCCTTCCCGGTGTGGCGCAGACTACGGCCGGCCGCGAGCGGCGCATCCTCGTCTACGAAGACCTGTTCTTGCTCGGCCTCGGCCCGCGTACCGGCCAACTGCTCGCGCGGCTCTTTGCGGACTTGCATCCCGCGGCGGCGGGGTCGTGAGCGGAGGCGACCCCGGCGGCCTCACCGCCGCGACAGGGTCCAGGGCCGGCCGCCGCCGGCGCCTGACCCTTTTCTTCGGCGGCCTGGTGGTGCTGCTGGCAGGCGGGGCGGTGGCCTCGTTGGCCCTGGGGGCGGTGGAGGTATCTCCGGGGGCCGTGCTGCGCATCATCCTGCACCACATCGGCCTGGGGGAAGGCACCGGGTTCACCACCCAGGAGGACGCCGTGGTGTGGTCGATTCGCCTGCCCCGACTGCTGTTGGCCGGGTTGGTGGGAGCGGGGCTGGGCGCGGCGGGGGCGGCTCTGCAGGGCGTCTTCCGCAACCCTTTGGCCGACCCGCAACTGGTGGGGGTGGCCGGCGGTGCCGCCTTCGGGTCGACGGCAGCCATCGCCGCCGCCGGGGGCCTGCTGGGCGACCTCGCCGGGCCGCTCGGCGGATTCCTAGGGGGCCTGGCGGCAGGAGCGGTGGTGTACTCCCTGGCCCGCTTTCGGGGGCGTACCGAGGTGGTGACCATGGTGCTGGCCGGCATTGCCGTGGGGGCCCTGGGCATCGCCGGGGCGGCGCTGCTGGGCTTCGCCGTCGATCGCCCCGAATTGCATTCGGTGGTGTTCTGGTCGCTGGGCACGGTGTCGGTGGCTACCTGGCGGTTGGTAGCGGTGACCGCCGTGTTCGTGGTGGCGGCCTCCGTGCTGTTGCCCTTCTTCTCCCGGGCCTTGGACTTGCTGCTCCTGGGCGACCGGGAGGCCCAGCACCTGGGGGTGGCGGTGGAGCGGGTGCGGCTCGCCGTGCTCGGCCTGGCCGTGCTCGCCTCGGCCGCGGCAGTGAGCGCGGTGGGGGTCATCGCCTTCGTGGGCTTGCTCGCCCCGCACGCCGTCAGGCTCGCCGCCGGGCCGGCTCATCGCGTTGTACTCCCCGGGGCAGCACTGAGCGGGGCGGTGCTCGTTCTCTGGTCCGACCTGGCGGCGCGCAGCCTGCACCCTCCCGTGGAGGTGCCCGTGGGCCTGATCGTCGCTGTGGTGGGTGGGCCGGTGTTCCTGTGGCTGCTGCGGCGGACCCGCATCCAGCACGGAGGCTGGGGATGAGCGCCGCGATTCTCGTCGGCGAAGGCATCGGCCTGCGGGTAGAGGGAGCCGTGCTGCTGGATGGGGTGAGCCTTGAGGTGAGGGCCGGGGAGGTCCTGGGGGTGGTGGGGCCGAACGGGGCAGGGAAAACCTCCTTGCTGCGCGTGCTGGCCGGGGAGACGGCACCGACCAGCGGCCGTGTGCTGCTGGACGGAAACCCGCTGTCGCGCTACCGCCCGCGTGAGCTCGCCCGGCGCCGCGCCCTCCTGCCGCAGCAGACCCTGCTGCAGTTTGCCTTCCGGGTTCTCGACGTGGTGCTGATGGGTCGGCATCCACATAGCGGATCCTCGGCCGAGCGGGACCTGGAGGCGGCGCAGCGCGCCATGGCCGCCGCCGACGTGGCCCATCTGGCCTCTCGCCTGTATCCGACCCTGTCGGGCGGCGAGCAGACCCGGGTGTCCTTCGCCCGGGTGCTCGCCCAGGAAACCCCGCTGGTGATGCTCGACGAGCCCACCACCTCTCTCGACCTCCGCCACCAGGAGCTGGTCATGGGCCTGCTCCGGTCCCTGGCCGACGGTGGGGCGGCGGTGGTGGCCGTGCTCCACGACTTGAATCTCGCAGCTCGCTATGCCGACCGGGTAGCCCTGATGAGCCGGGGGCGGCTCGCCGCCCTGGCGCCGATGCGAGAAGTGCTGCGGGCGGACCTCCTTTCGGAGGTCTACCAGCACCCGGTGGTGGTGGTGCCGCATCCCCAGCGCGACTGCCCTCTGGTGCTGCCCGGCGTTTCCCCTTGAGCGGGCGGACCGGCCGTTCGGAGAGGGAGGGCTAAGCCACCGGCCGCCGGGGACGGCGCCGCCAGAGCTCGGCGGCGGCGGCGCCCAGCAGTGCTCCTCCCAACGACCAGGCCAGGGGCACGGTGCGGCGCCACACGGCAAACGCGATGGCCTCGGGCAGGCCGAAGCGGTCGGCTAGGGAGGCCCCCAGCACCGCCCCCACCCAGCCGGCGATCACCAGGCAAGGCCAGGCACGGCGCAGGGGCCGTCGGGCGAGTTGGTTCACCGCTAGGGCGGCCGCCCCTCCAAGGGCGGCCATCACCCCCAGCCACACCGCGGAGCGCCCGAGGAACTCGAGCACAAGTTGCAGGGGCAGCCACATGCCGCTACCTCCCCGCCTTGGCGGCCCGCTTCTGATCGCGCAGCACCGCCACCTGGGAGAAGTCGTCCACATCGGCGATCGAGGGCCAATCGGCGGCGCGGCGCTCCCATCCAGGCGGGCCTGCCCGCAGGCGTCGTCCCACGACCCCTACGAAGATACGCGCCTTGGCCTCTCCGAAGCCGGGGAGGGCCTTTACCCTTCGGTAGAGGTCGTCGCCATCGGCTGCCGTGCGCCAGAGGGCGGCGACATCGCCGTCGTACTCCTCGAGGAGGTGGCGGCACAGGGCGGCAAAGCGCCGGGCCATAGCCGCCGGGTAGCGGTGCAGGGCGGGGGGTTCGGTGAAGGCGGCGACCAGCCGGTCTTCGGGCAGGGCGGCCACGGCGGCGGCATCCAGGGGGCCTCCCAGACGCCGCCGCAACAGGAGGGGCGACAGGAAGGCCCGCTCCATGGGGAACTGCTGGTCGAGGAGCATGCCGAGCAGCAGAGCCAGGGGATCGGCCGCCAGCAGGCGGTTGGCTTCTTCGTTGGGGGTGAAGGGCAGCGAAGCGGGCATACGAGCGCGACGGTAGCGAGCTCGAGAGCGCGTCGAACCAGTCGGGGCGAGATGGGGGCCTCAAGGGGCGGCGGCCGCGCGTCGAAGCATTGCCATGCGTTGGAGGCGCGCTCTGGCGCTCGCCGCTCACCGCGGCGGGTTGTTCGCCGCGACCGGCGCCCTTTTCGGAGGTCGCCGGTTCACCGTGCTCGCCTACCACCGGGTGGCCGACCCTCACGCCCCCGGGTTCGACACCTACCGCCGCAACGTGAGCGCCACCCCGGAGGAGTTCGCTCGGCAGATGGACTACGTCGCCGAGCACTTCCACCCGGTTTCGCTGGGGCAGGTGGCCGCCGCGCTGGACGGCGGCCCTCGGCTTCCCCGGCGGCCCCTGCTGGTCACCTTCGACGACGGCTATCGCGACAATCTCGTGGCCGCTCTCCCGGTGCTGCAGGAGCGCGGCATTCCCATGACCGTGTTCCTGGCGACCGACTTCATCGGGGCAGACGGGGCCTTTCCTTGGGACCTGGCCGCCTGGTGTTTCGAGAACACATTTCGGCGGGCTGCCGATCTCCCCGTGGTGGGGGAGCGTTCCTGGTCCACGGCGGAGGAGCGGGAGCGGGTGCTGGCCTCGTGGCTGGAGGCTCTCAAGCGGCTTCCCGACGCCGTACGGGAGGAGGCCGTGGCCGCACTTCCCGAGGCTCTGGGGGTGAGCGTGCCGCCCGGGGCCTTTCGCGGCTTGTGCCTATCGTGGGATGAAGTACGCGCCATGGCGGACGCCGGGGTGGGGGTCGGGGCCCATACCGAGCGGCATCCCATCCTCACCCGCATCCCCGCCGCCCGCGCCCGGCGAGAGGTCGTCGGCTCCAGGCGGCGCCTGGAGGACGAACTGGGCACCCGGATCGAAGCCTTCGCCTATCCCAACGGATGCCGGGATGATGTCGACGAGGCCGCAGTACGCCTGCTCGATGAGGCCGGCTACCGGTTGGGCTTCACCCTGCTTCCGGGTCCGGGCCGCGCCGCGGAGGTCTCCCGGTCGCCGCTGATGCTCCGGCGGGTCTACATCCACCACGCCGACTACGCCGCCCGGTTCGCCGCCAAGGCCCAGGGGATCCCCCGTCTGCTGCGGGCGGCGCGATGAGCCCCTTGGCGGCGCCGGCCCGGGTACGCGCCGCCCTTGCCGCCGCCGTCCCCAAATGGCTGGGTCCTTCCGCTCGGCTCGTCGAACTCTCCCCGCCCCGGCCGTATGCCTGGTCCTTCCAGTTCGATCTCACCGTGGAGAGCGCGAGCGGGCGAAGGGAGCTGGTGGTGAAGATCCCTCGCTGGGAAGAGGCCTCCACACTGGAGGCGGCGCTGGCGGCCGGGCCCCAGGAGGGCACCCGGCGGGAGTACTCCGCCCTGGAGGCCCTGGCCGCCGCAGTGGCGGCGAGCGCCGACCCCGGCCTGGCGGCGGTGCCCCCCGTGGCCTATGTGGCGGACGTCAACGCGGTGGTCACCGAGCGCTTGGCGGCGCGGCCCTTGCGGGCTCACCTGGGTCGCTTCCCGGGAGCCGAAGTACGCCGAACCGAGCTGCTGGGCCGTGCCGGTCGGCTGCTGCGCCTCTACCACGACCGGGTCGCCGGGCCCTTCCCCGGCACGCTGGACGGCCGATCCCTCGGGGACCGGTTGGAGGAAGCCGCGTCCGGCTCCCGGGCGTGCGGGGGACTGCTGCGCCAACTTGCTCTAGAGGCGCGGGAACGCCACGGGGCGCCGGCGGTGGTCGGGGCGACTCACGGCGACTGCAACTTGGCGAACCTGCTGGTGACCGCCGACGGGCGGGCGGCTTTGCTCGATCCCAACCTGGTGCCGGGGCCGCTGCTGGCCGACGTCGCCAAGTTCCTGGTCGACTTGCGCATGCGGCGCGCGCGCGCCGTGTTCCTCGGCCGATGCGGCGGCCGTGGCGTGGCGGCGGCGGAGGCAGCGTTTCTCGAGGGCTACGGCCCGGCGGATGGGGACCTGCTGGGCTTCCTGCGAGGGGTGGCGACGGCAGAACGCGGGCTGGAGATGGAAGGGCGCCTCAGCGGCTTGCCGGGCGGGTTGCGGGAAGCGGGGCCGACCCTGCTACGCCGCTACGTCGCGGCAGAGCGGGCTCGTCTTTGAGCGCGGGCCCCGCGGCCCAGGACGCGCCGCACCGGCCGCAGCAGGTTCCGTCCCCCCAGCAGTAGGCGCCCGCGGGCGCCCACGGGCAGCAGCGCCCGCCAGTCCCAGCGCGGCCGGGCCCCCCACTGGTCCTTGTAGGACTCGTCCCCGCGGAGGAAGTCGAACTCCGTCGCTCCTTCGGCGATGGCCGCCCCGATGGCATGGGCCATCAGGTCGCGGCCCGGCCCGAAGCGAGCGTAGGCAGGGTCGTAGCCGGTGGTGTAGAAGGACACCACCTCGCCCTGGCGGATGCAGTAGATGATGGCCACTGCCTTGCCGGCTACGTCGAGGCGGTACAGCCGCAGGCGCCCCGCCTCCAAGAAGCGGCGGGCGGCCAGATGGTGGAACGCGGTCAGGGCGGGGGAACGGAAGGCGCCGGCCTGGCCCCGTGCGCCGCGAACCTCCTGGTGCAATCGGGCCAGGGCATCGAGGGTGGGGTCGAGCTCCTCGGGCCGAACCACCAGGCGGCGGGTCACCGGTCCCGGGGACTCCTCCTCGAGACGGCGGGCGTAGCGCCGCAGGTTCTGGCGCAGGTTGCGACTCAGGGAAGCCTCGTACTCCTCCCAGGCGGCCGGCAGCGGCAGGTAGGGGCAAGGTACGGCCTCGGCGAAGCGGCGCCGGTCGGCTTTCCGCCGCAGGGTGAGGGCCTCGAGGAGGCCTCCGGCGCGTAGGCCGTCGAGATCGGCGAGATCGGGGCGGGCCCGGCGCAAGGCGGCGCCCCACAGGGCGGCGCTCACCGTAGCCTCCCGGCCGCGCTGCACGATGAGATCGAGGTGGTCCGGAGCCGCCGGCCCGGAGCCGAGGAAGACCAGGGCCCGGTAGCCGAGGCCCCCGGGGGCGCGACGCTCCTCCACGGCGAAGGGAGCCAGGCCGAGCAGGCGGCCGTCGCCGGGATGGCGGGCGGCAACTACGGCCAGGGCATGGTTGTCGCCGAGTGTGCGGCGCCAGGCGCCCACCCAGGCCCACGTCAGGAAAGGCGAGGAGGCGGTGGAGTCGGCCAGCAGTTGGTCCCATTCCGGGGCCAGGGCCTCGAGGGCGGCGTCGTCGGCGACCTCCTCCAGGAAGGGAACCGCAGAGGCGTCGCGCAGGATCATTCTCCGACCCCGGCGGCCTCGCGGCGGGCGATCCTCTGCCAGTTGGCCGACTGCCCGCCCTTCAGGTGCCGGGCCAGGCCGCGGAGCGCTGCCAGGTTGGAGTCCACCAGGAAGCGGGGGACGTAGGCCACCTTGCCTATGACTCCGCCTAGCCGGCCTCCCGCCGCCGCCAGCGCGTAGAAGGCCGCTTGGGCCCCGGCGGCCAGCCAGTTCCAGGGACGGGCCAGGTACCAGAGGCCGGCGACGCCCGAACCGGTGCCGGGCCGAAAGAGGGCGGCCAGCGAGGCTCCGGCGGCGGCGATCATGCCGAAGGGGACCAGGGGGCGCAGCACCTTGTGGGAAACGAGCTCCCAGAGCACCACGGGCCGCTTCCAGGGCCATTCCCGCAGCCGGCCGAGCATCTGGTACTGGCCGGCGACGATGCGGGCACGGCGCTGCGCCTCATCGGCGGCGGTGGGGGAAACCCTCTCTACCGACACGGCGCGCGCGTTGTACACCACGTTGTGCCCGGCGTTGATGACCTGCTGGGCCATCCAGGCATCGTCGTTGACCACTCCCGGCGGGGCGGGGCGGAACAGGCTGCGGCGGATGGCGAAGATCTCCCCGTTGACCCCGACGCAGCAGCCCAGGCGAGTCTCCCAGGACCGGATCTTGGATTCGTAGCGCCAGTAGAGGCCCTCGGAGTAGCCCAGGCCGTCTTCGGCGGCCACCGTCTTGCGGCCGGTGACCGCTCCCACGTCCGGGTCGGAGAACGGCCGGGCCATCTCCCGCAGCGCATCCGCCAGGTAGCGGTTGTTGGCGTCGGAGAAGGCCACCACCTCGCCCCGGGCTCGCTCCATGGCGCGGTTGATGGCGGCCATCTTCCCGGCTCGCTCGGGGCGGTGCACCACCTCGACCCGGGGGCCGAAGGAGGCGGCGATGCGGGCGGTGGCATCGTCCGACCCGTCGGCGGCCACGATGATCTGCAGGAGATCAGCGGGATAGTCCAGCGCCAGGGTGTCGCTCAGCTTGGTGGGCAGCACCGCCTCCTCGTTGTAGGCGGCAATGATCAGGGTGAGGGCAGGGGTGTACTCCGGCCAGGCGGGTGACCGGCGCAGCCGCGACATGGCGGCCAGCAGCAGGGGGTAGCCGGCATAGGTGTATGCCACCAGGGCCACCGCCGCCCAGAAGATGATTCCGCTCACGCCTGCCCCCGTTCTCGCCGGTAGACGTCGAGGACCGCCCCGGCGATCGGTCCCCACGAGTACCGCTCCTCGGCGGCGGCCCGACCCTGGGCTCCCATGCGCAGTGCTTCGTCCGGATCGGAAAGCAACTTGACTAGAGCCCGCGCCAGGGCCGGAGGATCCGCCGGCGGTACCAGCAGGCCGGTGACCCCGTCCTCGACCGCATCGGGGAGGCCGCCTACCGTGGTGGCGATCACCGGCCGCCCGAAGGCATAGGCGACCTGCAGGGCGCCGCTGGCCGTAGCGTTCCGGTAGGGGAGCACGGCCACGGTGGCGGTGCGCAGTAGGGGGCCGATCTCCTCCAGGGCCAGATAGCGGGCATCCACGACCACCCGGTCGGCGATGCCCATCTCCTGCGCCTGGGCCTCCAGTGCGGAGCCTTCCAGGCCGTAGGCGGGGTAGCCGGCGATCACCAGGTGGGCATCGACTTCGGCGCTGGCGAGGGCGAAGGCCTCGATCAGGTCGGGGAGGCCCTTGCTGGGCCGCAGCCCGCCGAAGAAGAGCGCCACGGGACGCGCCGCGGACAGGCCGTAGCGCTCCCGGAGGTCGCCCCCCGGGTCGACCAGCCGCGGGAAGAGGAACTCGTTGCCGTGGGGGATCAGGTGGGTGCGCTCCGGCCCGACGGGGTACAACCCGAGGAACCGCTGCCGGTCGGCTTCGCTGTGCAGGAACACCGCGGAGAACGACGGGTAGACCCGCCGGGCCCAGCGGGCGCTCAGCCGGCGCACCAGGGGACGGCGGCTCTCGCGGAACTCGTACTCGTGGCACACCTGCGCCAGGTAGAGGCCGGCGCGGCGCAGGCGGTGCAGGAATACCTCCTGGAAGGGGAAGCGGATGATGGCGAACTGCACCACGTCGGGCCGTTCTCGCAGGAGGTAGCGGGTGAGGCGCCACCACTCCCGGGCGAAGCGCAGCGCCCGCCACCCCCGGCGTACCTTGTGCCCGGCGCGGCGCAGCAGCAGGCGGAACGGGCCGGCCGGGCCCGGGGAGGGCTCGATGTTCGGCCACAGTCGGAGGAGGGGCTGCACGGCGAAGGAGTGCGGCAGGCGCCCCAGTTCGTAGTGCCGCGAGGTCACCAGGGTCACCTCGGCTCCGTCTTGAGCCAGGGCCGTGCACAGTTGGTAGGCGTAGTGGACCATCCCCCCGGCGCCGTCGGTCTCGACCACGAAGACCCTCATTGCCGTCTCCTCGCCGCCAGCGCGCGGTAGTCGTCGGCCAGGGCACCGGCCTGGGTGCGGATGTCGAAACGCTCTGCCACCAGGCGCCGCCCGGCAAGTCCCATAGCCGCCGCCTGCCGGGGGTTGGCCAGTAGGCGGCCTACCGCCTCCGCCAGGGCTTCGGGGTCGGCCGGGGGCACCAGAAGGGCGGCGTCGCCGGGTCGCACCATCTCCGGTATGCCGCCCACCGTCGTGGCCACCACCGGCAGGCCCGCCGCCATGGCCTCGGCGACGACCGTGGGGAGAGCCTCGGTGAGGCTGGGCAGGATGAACAGGTCGGCGGCGGCCAGGAGGCGGGCCACGTCGTCCCGGGCCCCGGTGAAGATCACCCGGTCGGACAAGCCCAGGCGCGCCGCTTGTTCCTCGAGAGCCGAACGGTGGGGTCCGTCGCCCACCAGCAGGTAGCGCACCTCCGGAAAGGCGGCGATGACCTCGGGCAAGGCCGCCAGCATGTGCTGGATGCCCTTGGGCTCGCGTTGCACCGCCACGGTCACCAGGACCGGCGCCGCCGGGTCGACTCCCAGCACGGCCCGTACTGCCGCCCGCTCCTCGGGCCCCTGCTGGAACCCGGTGGGGTCGATGCCGTTGTACACCGTCGCTACCCGCTCGGGTCGCAGCCGGGCGCGTTGGAGGTAGTGGCGGCGGGTGATCTCGGAGACGGCCATGACCCGGCGAGCGCGCCGCAGCGCCCAGGCCATCAGGCGGAAGTGGAGGGCTAGGCGGCTGCGCGGCGGCGGTTCATCCAGAGTGTGCAGGGTGGCCACGGTGGGCAGGCCGAGGCGGCGGGCCGCCAGGATTCCCAGCACGTGGGCAAACTCCAGTTGGGTGTGCACCACCTCGGGAGCGGCGGCAACGATGGCCCGGCGGACCGCCCGGTAGGCCCCGCGCTGCCGCAGCCGACGAATCCCCAGTTCCCGCACCGGGATTCCTTGGGCCTCAATGCGCCGCGCGACGGGGTTGCCTTGCTGCTCCTGGAGGACGACTACCGAGGGTTCGACTCCGGCCCGGCGCAGGAAGGGCAGGGAAGCGGCGAGCAGATGCTCGGCGCCGCCGGGCCCCAGGGAGTCGATCAGGTAGAGCACCCTAACCGGGGCCGGCTCCACCCGGGGGGAAGGGAGCGGCACCAGAGTGACCGGAGTGGTCACGACCCAACCTCCTCGGCGGCATGGGCCCGATGCCGCAGGCCGACCCAGCCGGCCAGCCGGCGCACCGCCTCTCGATCGACCCGGTAGAGGACGGTGAAGTAGGTGGCGGCGCCGGCCGTGACTGCGGCAGCGAGGGCGGCGGCGGGGCCGGCGGGAGAAGCCGCCCACAGCGCCCCGGTTGCCACGGCGGCGAGGGCGGCCCCGGCCTCCAGCGAAGGCAGCAACTGGCGGCCGATGTCGCGGAAGGTCACGTTGACGAAGCGGCGCGCCACCGTGAGACGGATGGTGGTGTCGATCGCGGCCACTACGGCGTGGGCGGCCGCTACCCCGATGAGGCCGTGGCGGGCGCCGAGGATGAGGGCCGGGGTCAGGAGCGCTAGTTCCAAAAAGGCCAGTTTGGCCAGTAGATCGGGCCGGCCGATGGCCTTGTAGACGTCGCCGATGTTCACTCCGATGGAGCCCACCAGGGCGAACACCGCCAGCAGGCGCAGGACCGGTATGGCGTCGGCCCACCGGTCACCGAAGAGAACCTCCACCGCCGGGCCGGCGGTGATGAAGAGGCCGACGCACAGCGGCACCACCACGATCTGGGAGTAGCGGATGGTGGCCAGGAAGCCCTTGCGCAGCAGGTCGGGGAAGCGCTGGATGCTCGAGAAGAAGGGGAAGATGGCTCCGCCCAGCACCCGCCAGACCGAGAGGATCAGCAGTTCCGGCAGCCGGTAGGCGAGGGTGTAGATACCCAGCGCGGTGTCCCCCAGCAGGCGGCCGACGATGACGTAGTCGAGGTTCGACCAGACTGCCGCCTGGATGTCGGTGAGCATGAGCGGCATGCCGAAGCGCATCAGAGGGCGGACCAGGCGGCGATGCATGCGGAAGCGAGGCTTCCAGGGGATGACGGCCCAGGCCAGGAGAGTGCCGGCCAGGGCGCCGATCAACTGCCCCCACACCAGCGCCCATACCCCGAAGCCGGTGAGGGCGAAGGCCACCGAGGCGATGCCCTTCATCACCGCCTGCCCGACGTCGGGGATCATCTTGCGGCGAAAGT
>Ga0209164_1005226_pt1 | contig 11152 bp, 10 predicted proteins | sample MTBNYHSulfiMetaG_FD_187458 | JGI IMG/M metagenome (GOLD analysis project Ga0209164, IMG submission 187458) | Enrichment culture microbial communities from rom New York Harbor, USA that are MTBE-degrading - MTBE-NYH (New York Harbor Sulfidogenic)... | ecosystem: Environmental > Aquatic > Marine >... | reverse complement strand
ATCGGGTGGAGGGGATTGAAACGATCCGTTGGCACGGCATAGAAAAACAGGTCCGTCTCATGCCCCTCTGGCAGTGGTTAGAGGCAGGTGCGATCTCATAGCCGGGGCCAAACCAGCCCCCATGGCGGAAATCGAGAATACGGTCAATGAAGCGGCCGGGATTGAGGTAGAGGGGCGGAGACCCATTCAGCACGAGGACCTTCTTCGGGCCATGAAGGACAACCCGCAGGCCCTGTGTGAAGCCAAAATCCAAGGCATGAAGGCCCGAATAGGGTTTGTATGAGCCGGGCAAAGCGTCCGAGCCACTATACTGCACGATGAAGACCCATTCTTCCTGTTTGAAAAGGAGTGTTGACCGTTAATGAGCCAAGTCTGTTGCTGATGCACATGTCCCTCGGCGGATAAACAGGATGAAGACAGATTTCAGTTTTATCGAAGGGGTTTCCGGCAAAAGCGAACCCGAAATGAGTCAAGAGGAGACACCCATTCTGACCATTCTCCTTACATCAATATTGATGTTGACCTTCAATGGAATTTGCCATAGAATTCTATGAAACCCGCTCCGGGGAATGCCCGGTTCAAGACTTCTTGGACGGGTTAAAGGAATCCGACCCGGGTGACTTTGCGGCGGTGATGGCCGGCATGGCCAAACTTCGAAACAGGGATTACCATAAGCCGCCCCTTTCCAAGCCCATCGGGGATAATCTCTTTGAACTCAGACACGTGGGCAAGTTGAACTCACGGATGCTTTATTTCTTTTCAAAAGGGAAGAGGATTATCATGGTCCACGGGGTTCGAAACAAGGCCAGGAGCATCGCCCTCGGAGATCGGAAGGTTGCTATGGATAGAAAAGCGCGATTGGCACGCGAGGTTTACCCAATGAAACGCAGCGGCAAAACCAACTTTGACAGATATCTTGATGAACAACTGGAAGAAGCCGGGTTCAGGGACTGTTTCGAAAGGGCGGGTGAAGCCTGGGACGTGGCCATGAAATTGGCTGCCTTACGCAAGGAGGCAGGGCTGTCTCAAAAGGAACTGGCCCAGAAAGTGGGGACCTCCCAACAGCAGATCAGTCGCCTCGAATCCCCATCCTATGAAGGACATTCTCTGAGCATGCTGCGCCGAATCGCAGCGGTATTGGGGGCGACGGTTCACGTGGATATCCGACGAAGAGACGCTTCCGGCCAGGCAGCCGTAGCTGAAGCGACGCCTGTTTATGATAAGAAATGATGCCTATGGCCTAAAACCTCCCCTGATCCGGTCAGAAGAGATTGTCTGGAATCTTTTAGTTGCCACAAGCGAAAAACGGGTATAACCTCTGCTGGTTGCCTTGGAAACATCACAGAAGAAAAAGGACCCCGACACGAAATCCATCTACCAGACCTGCATTCCCCGGCAGGCCATGCTGGACGCACTGCCGATTTTATGGTCAAGCTGGTGGACCCGCCGGATATAGAGGCCAATGACTGGAGCCTGACCCCTGGCCGGTATGTGGGCGTGGCCCCACAGGAGGAGGACGAGGACTTCGACTTCGCAGAGGCCCTGCGCGAGATCCATGTCGAGCTTGAAGCCCTGAAGAAAGATGCTCAGGTACTGGCTGAGACCATAGCTCGCAACTTTCAGGGACTCTCGATTTGAGGCGGGACGAGTGAAGCATGAGAACTCTGGACGATCATCGAAAATCTAAAGGACGCAGCAGGCCTGAGGCCATATTTCCCGAAGCCATTGGAAAAAGCATGCTCCCGACCGACTATCCAAAAGTATTAAACAATCTCAAAGAGCGAATTCAGGCAGAACGATTGCGGGTCACCCTGGCTGCCAATTCAGTTATGGTGCTGCTGTACTGGGATATTGGAAACGTCATCCTGGAACGTCAGCGGCAGCAGGGCTGGGGAGCGAAGATCATCGATCGATTATCCGCTGATTTGCGGGATTCCTTTCCGGATATGAAAGGACTTAGCCCCCGCAATCTAAAGTATATGCGTAAATTCGCCGAAGCCTGGCCGGACAGAGAATTTGTGCAACGGTCCGTTGCACAAATTCCATGGAGAAGCAACCTGGCCTTGCTTGACAAGCTTGACGACCCGAAAACCCGCCTCTGGTATGCTCTGAAAACCATCGAGAACGGATGGAGCAGGAATATTCTGGCCATACAGATAGAAAATCATCTCCATGATCGGCAGGGCAAAGCGATCAGTAATTTTGATCAGGTATTGCCGCCGAGGGACTCGGATATGGCCGCACAAATTTTCAAAGACCCCTATCTGTTTGATTTTCTGGGCACGGCCGATCCTCGAAAGGAGCGGGAAGTCGAACAGGCCCTGGTGGATCATATCCAGAAATTTCTGCTGGAAATGGGATCGGGCTTTGCCTTTGTAGGTAAACAGGTACTATTGGAGGTGGAAAATCAGGACTTCTACCTGGACCTTCTCTTCTATCATCTCAAACTGCGATGTTTTGTTGTGGTGGAATTGAAGGCCGTACCGTTTGATCCCGGCTTTGTCGGCCAGCTCAATCTTTATCTCTCCGCCGTAGACGACCTTTTGCGGCATCCTGACGATAAGCCGACCATTGGCCTGTTACTGTGCAAGAGCAAAAAGAAGCTGGTGGTGGAATATGCCCTTCGGGGCTTCAAGAGCCCCATGGGCGTGGCGGAATGGGAGACGCGCCTCACCAAAACCCTTCCCGATGAATTCGAGGGCAGTTTGCCGAGCATTGCAGAGATAGAGGCGGAATTGAAAGATGACGTATTGAATTTGAACTGACCACAGGACAAGATCATGGCACGAAAAAGAGCAAAAACGAAGACTGACCAGGCGGTGACCGACTATCGTCACGAGGACGCCAAACGGGTAAACATCCCTTCGGCCGGGCTTGCGGCCCAGGGCAAGATCAGCGAAAAGCCGAAGATCCGATATGCCCATGCTCCGCACTTCCTCCTGATCCGGTCAGAAGAAATTGTCTGGAATCTTTCAGTTGCCTCAAGCGAAAAACGGGCATAACCTCTGCTCGTTGACTGTATAACTGATCAAGCCACGTCCTGTGGGCGTGGTCAGAGTTAATTGGCTATGCCTGAAGGCTGCTGCATGTTACTCCGCCTAAAGCGTCAATCTCGCGGCTAATGGGTACAGCCAAAGACAGAACGGCGATACGAGTTTTCAGGCAATTTAGCTATTTAAAGCAGAGGTCATATAGTGGGAACCAGTTCTGGGCAAAAGGCTACTGTGTTGATACGATAGGCTTACACGCTATAACGATTCGCAAATATGTTCGGTGTAAGGAACACCAGGAACGACAAAAAGAACAAAGATCGTTTAATTTCTAATAATTCCCTTGGGGATAACTCTTTCTTGCCTTCTGAGAGGGCAAGAACCCAGCCCCCTTTCAGGGGGCAAAAGCAAAACCAGGTCCTAAGGGCCTGGATTCTTTACTTTGGAACCAACAAGCCGGGAAGGAGGCGATATGAAACCCATCTATCAACCATATGAACGGCTTGATCTGTGCTGAACCGCACACGGCTGATTTACTGGTGGACTATTCAGATGGCCTCAGGTCGGGGAGCTTGGGCTATTCACCTTGATGGGCGGTGGTTTGGGTGGCAGTGAAGTCATGGTTTTTGGGACGCGATTCAAATGGTGGGGCCTCAATTCTCTCCGAAATCAAAGACCGAATCCGTTCAATTGGCTGAGGAAATGGATATGGCGGAAGAGAAGAAATCGTGTTGGACGTGCGAATATCAGCAACTCGCAGGGAATACTTTCTTCGGCATCTGCACCTATTTTAGTACGATCGGCAGACCCAACAAGGAGATACCTCGGAACGTTGTGGATGAAAGTTGCAAATTCTGGATCCCAAAGTCCGGATCAGCCAATGGAAAAGGCTCGGGGAGCCAGTGAGCGATGGTGATAGACAGAATCCCGTCAGGAGGGTAACATGAGTGGACTTGAGCGTTTCCATGAGCATTTTCGAAAATTGTTTCAAATGGATACATCCAACCTGGATTGATATAGAGACCACGGCCCTATTTAAGAGGAAATCACCATGCAAAAGTGGAAGCAGACGCAACTGACCCTGGATCTCATTGCCGAGACGCCAGCCGAGTGGGTGGAGTGTCGCGGTCTGTTTTCTGCCAGCTATATTCGCAACCATGTGACGGCCGCTGACTTCATTCCAACACCCGAGGCAGCCAGCACCACTTACGATGCTGTAAAGGCGCTATGGGTTGACCGTTACGAGGCATTGTGGCGGCAGGGCGAGAGGTATACTTGTTCCGCGTTCATTGAACCGGTATTGAGACTATTGGGATGGGAACTCCTTCCTGAAAAGGCATTACCTTTGGGGCAATTCGCGAAAAAACGTCCCGATTTTTGTCTTTATCCTGACGCGGATGCATTTAGAAAGGCCTCCACGACGACAGATCCGACATCAACATACGGGCAAGCTGCCACAGTGCTTGAAGCCAAGAAGGTAAACCATCCTCTCGATCGTGTTTCGCGCAAAGACACACCGGGTTGGTTTCCAAGTCAGCAGGTTCAAGACTACCTTCGCAACGCCAAAGACGCCCTTGGCAAACGGTATTTCAACTGGGCCATCCTGACGAACGGCTGTGAGTGGCGGCTTTATTGTGAGCAGGCTGCCACAGACGCTACGGCTGTATTCCATCTGGCCCATAAGTTATCCTTTTGCACGCTTGACGACTTCCGTATCTTCCTTGCCATGTTTAGTCCCGAGGCATTCCAAAAGAATGAGCAGGGCCTTTGTCGCCTCGACGCTATCCGCGAGCAATCCATTCATCTTCAGACGACGATCGAGACAAGGCTGCGGAGGCGCATCATTGACGTTCTTGAGGACCTCGCCAACGGGTTCTACTCCCATCAAAGGAATGGCATCGAACAAGCGCAGTTTGGACAACTATATGAGAACGCCTTGATATTTCTCTACCGGCTCCTCTTTGTTCTCTATGCTGAAAGCCGCGATCTATTGCCGGCCAAACAAGGGGGGCCGGGGGCCAATGCGAGGTATCGCCAGGACTATTCCCTTACCAGACTGGTAGACCGGCTGCGAGACAAGCATGAATTTGATAGCGATGCCTTTGAAACGCTCTATGAACACATCTTGAAGCTGTTTCATTTGATCAACGGTGATCGAAAGGAGCAGAATATCGCCTGTGGCGTGACACAATACAATGGGGGGCTGTTCAACCCGCAGTTTTACCCGCTGCTCGAAAAATGGCGGATAGGCGACAAATCCCTGTCCGACATCCTTCGCCAACTCGTTTTCGCCCAGCCACCAGCCCGGGCCTCGGCCAAACAACAGAATATCAGCACTGAAGAGACGATCGACTACGGGACCCTTGAGGTCAGACAACTGGGGGATATTTATGAGGGTCTCCTGGGTGCCCATTTAATTCGCGAGAAGGGTCGGCTTGTCCTGAAGAACGAGAAAGGTCAAAACCACCGCCAGGGGATTTTCTACACGCCGGATTGGGTCGTCGAATTTCTTGTGCGCGAGACGGTTCAGCCTCTTATCGCTGAAATTGAGTCCCTTCCTGCTGTTCAGGCGGCACTGAAGGGGAAGTCGGATGAGAAGAGGCGTGATAACTCATTCGCCCACGCTGTACTTCAGTTAAACATCGTCGATCCTGCCATGGGGAGCGGCCACTTCCTTGTTCGAGCGACTGAATGGCTGGCACAACGAATTTTTGAACATCCCACAACTCGCCGGATGACCGAACAGATTGTCACGGCAGGCAAGAACAGGCGGACGCGTTCCCAAATCCATAATGATGGCTTGGTTCCTGTGTCTCCTGGACTTTCTCAAGAAAAGGCAGAGATCGCGTACTGGCGACGCCGCGTTGTGGAGGCCTGCATTTACGGGGTCGATCTCAATCCCCTTGCTGTTGAACTCACGAAGCTTTCCCTTTGGCTGACCTGTATTGCAGCAGACGAGCCCCTTAACTTTCTGGATCACCACCTGCGTTGCGGCAATTCCCTTCTGCATGTCCATGTGGATGAACTTCATCAGCCCCCTTTGAGTGCCAAGGCGGGAATCAAGACCACCCCATTCGATATTACCTCCTACCTTACAAAGGCCCTAAAGGCGGTCATTTCAACCAATATGAATATCGAAGGGACCGCCAGCACCGAAATGGAGGTTATCAAGAAAAAAGAGATGCGATGGAAAGCCGTCCGGTCAAAACTCGATCCTTTCATCAGCGCAGGAAACCTCTGGCTTGCATCCCTGAACGGCCTTGGGCTTACGGACTTAGACTATCAGCTTGTCGTCCGAGCCATGGTTTCGAGAGACGACCTTGACGAGGAGGAGAGAGCGCATGCCAGGAGGATTCACCACCTTCTGGACGAGGACCTGACAGCCTTCACGCGAGACTTACGTCCGTTCCACTGGGAAATGGAATTCCCAACCGTCTTCTTCGAGGAACAGGGCATTCCCCGTCAGGCATCCTTTCGGGGATTTGACGCCATGCTTGGAAACCCGCCCTATGTCTCCACGCATACGAGCAGCGAGCAGGCATGGCGAAATGTCCTGATGCATAGGGCAGGCTACCTGGAGGATCTCTATGTCCATTTCACTGATCTGGGTTTCCAACTGCTCAGGCCTAAGGGGTTCTTCGGTTTTATTGTATCCGACACCTTTTTCACCCTTGCGAGCAAGATGCGGATGCGGCGGTTGCTTCAGGAGAATCGTCTTCTTTATCTGGGGCAGTGCGACCCCTTTGAGGCCACTGTGGATGCGGCCATTTTTGTCGCCGCCAAAGGGGAGCCCGATGAAGATCACAGCCTGGTATTCATACAGGCCCGACCTCGAAAAGGAGATCAACGGGCGGCAACGCGGCCCGAGGGGGATCTTCCCGATCTTGCCATAACGCAGGGCTTCCAATGGAATGACGGCATCACGGAGATCAAGGAGCCTGAATGCGCGGTGAGGCATGCAATACACAAATCCTTGCGGCTCCACAGCGTGCCCGCTGCGATTTATGGGGCCGCGCACAGGCAGGTCTTTTTTGAACCCAGGCACGGGACCCTTAAACTGTTCGAGCGGTTTAACGAACCGGTCAAGCGCCTTGTAGATGAGTGGTGGCCGAAAATCGAGACATCCCAAAAGTTCGCAGCCAACATTGAAGAGATCAAGTCATACCATCGAACCCTGAAACCGGGAGATATCACCCTGGTAGGACTCATTGCAGAAGGTGGGCAAGGCATGCGCACTGCCAACAATGGAAGGTTCTTGGGTTACCTGGAGGGGACGGCTCAGGCCAAGGAGATCCTCAGAAAACGTGAGAACTGGACCAACAGATGGCGAAACGATGACGCGGTCGGCCCTGTTTTTGAAAAACTGCTCAAGGGGAACGGTGGTGATCCAAATCGGCCGACTGCAAATGGCGCGGCCTGGGAGGCCTGCCTGGAACCGCTGAGAGATCAGTTCGGGAATGAGAGGCTGGGACTTGGAAAGGGCGACCTCTATCGAATCGTGCCTTTGGCTCTGGTGGCAGATAAGCAGGATTTTGCATTCGCATGGACCCGCCGAAAGGCCGAACTTTCTTCTCTGTGGAGAAGTGATCCACGGCTTGAACCCTTTTGGCAGCAGGATGGGCTGCTCACAAGAGGGAAATGGGATCCAAAGAGGCTCAGGGAAGCCGGGAGCATCACCGATGATGATTTCTGCCGGTTGTGCACAGATCTGTTGAGTTGGGTTGCCAGGGAGAACCCGAAGAGAAAGACCGGGGAACGGATTCCAAGGAGCTCGATAGGCCTCAGGTCCTCAGAAAGATACTCTGATCCGACGGATGCTCCGCGCATTGCTGCCATCTATAATGGTCTCAGCGGCCGCGGCCTCTTTGTCCCTTTTCGCAAGGGAGACCCTGAAGGGAATCGATGGGTAGACAGTGAACCGCTTTTCATTGATTGGTCCACAAATTCCGTTGAGTGGCTGTCCTCCGCGATAGAGGCAAGATGGCAGGGACACACTTTCTTTCTAACGCAGGGTATTACCTGGACCGCCGTCGCGAACCATGTTGCCATGAAGGCCAGGTTCCAGGACCCCTGCATATTTGACGCCGACAGCATGAGGCTCACCCCTGTCAAAAGAACTATTGCGCCCCTCGCTTTTCTTTCGATCTTCAATTCCGATATCCTCAGTTATTTCAAGATGAAATTTCTGAAGCACACACAAAAATGGGAGATTGGTGATCTCAGGCAGCTACCGATTGTTATCCCGTCAAAGGCTCAGGAAAAGAAAATGACGGGATTGGCCCAGGCCGCCATCGACTGCAAAAGGCTCACCTTTTCCAGGGACAGGTTATCCAACGACCAGGCTTCGTTCGTTCGGGCCGTAGCCAAGGAATTGAATGAGCGTGCTCCCCTTTACCTGCGGCCGCCCGCTCAACAGATGCTCCTTGTTACGGCCGGCGATGCCCTGGCCATCCTCGAACTGGCTGTCAACTGGGAAGCGGAGAAGATCTACGGGGTCGAGGGATTAGGTCCTTTTGATGAGTTCTGAATATTTGGTTTCAGGCGGAGCTTTTTTCAGAGAGTATTCAGAGAGCCTGAACGTGCCCACGCATGAAGTTGCAGAAAAGGTCTCCTTCCGGTGTGTCGCTGTATGGAGAAGAGGAAAGATTTATTCCAGATTTTATCGTTTGGCTCAAAGACTCAAGGCAGAAACCGGACACTGGTTCGCTTTGTTGAACTCCACGGCCTTCACCATGAATCCGAGAACAAGGTTAAGAGCAAGGCCCAGTGCCTGTTCCATCTGACGGATCTCAGCAGGGAGGAGGCCTTCAGACAAAAGAGGCTGGAGATGGATGGCTGGATTCTGTCTGATACCAAAATATCTGAAGTGCCGTGGGCCGGGAAACGGGGGTGGCCTGAACTCAGGCGCGAGTTTAAGGTGCTGAGTATGTCCGAGGATTATATGCCGACAATTTTGAATGTGAGGGAGGGCTTGCAAGATGGGGACGGATAGCTGTTATTTAACTGGGCACGGAAACCACCTTACCATCCGTGCCAGCGATTTCGGCGAATCTGTGTGAGACAACGGCCCATCTGCCCCCACTGGCAGCCGTATCAAAACCTTCTGTCGGCCATGCAGTTGGGTGGGGAGCGTTAGAGGGACACAACAACAGCGAGGTCAGCAGGAGACGAGAATAGGAGTCAATCAATGAGAATAGAATACCTAAAACTGAAAAATTTCAAGGTATTTCGAGATGTTGAAATGAAGGACATCCCTCGTTTCTGCGTCCTTGTCGGCGCTAATGGAACAGGAAAATCCACTTTGTTCGACGTGTTCGGGTTTCTGAAGGACTGTTTGATCTTCAATATCACCCGAGCCTTTCAAAGCCGAGGCGGCTTCAAAGAAGTTGTTTCCCGTGGGCATGAGACTGAGAGGATTGTGATCGAGCTGCAATTTCGAATGCCGATCAGCAATGTTGAACGGCTGGTGACGTATCATTTGGAAATTGGAACTGATCGGGGACGACCTGTTGTGGAGAGGGAAATCCTCCGTTATAAGCGTGGGGCGTATGGCTCTCCATATCATTTTTTGGATTTCAGGCTCGGCGAGGGCTATGCCGTTAGCAATGAAGAAGATTTTCATAAGACAGACGAGGAACTGGATCGCGAGACGCAGAAACTCGATGCGGAAAATGTGCTGGCGATTAAGGGATTGGGGCAGTTTCAGAAATTCAAGGCTGCCAGCGCGTTTAGGCAACTAATCGAAAACTGGCATGTTTCCGACTTTCATATCGATATGGCAAGGGGAAGCAAGGATGCAGCCGGATTTGATCAGCATCTTTCCGTCACCGGGGATAACCTCCAACTTGTAGCCAGTAACCTTTTTGAGAATCATCCGGATCTATTTGATCATATTGTGAAAAGAATGCTGGAAAGGGTGCCGGGAGTGGACGCGATCAAACCCATATCAAGCCCGGATGGGAGACTCCTTCTCGGTTTCAGGGACGGTTCATTCAAAGATCCATTTATTGATAAGTATGTGAGTGATGGGACTCTCAAAATGTTTGCTTATCTCGTGCTGCTCAATGACCCCGAGCCGCACCCTTTGCTGTGTGTGGAGGAACCGGAAAACCAGTTATACCCCAAGTTGCTATGGGAGTTGGCAGAAGAATTCAGAGACTATGCTGTACGGGGAGGGCAGGTTTTTGTATCGACCCATTCACCCGATTTTCTGAATGCTGCACAGTTGGATGAGGTGTATTGGCTGGTTAAACGGGAGGGATTTGCCGATATTGTGCGGGCCAGGGACAACGAACAGATCGCAGCATTCATCGCCGACGGGGATCAGATGGGATACCTCTGGGAGCACGGGTTTTTTGAGGGGGCGGATCCGAGATGAGAACCATTGTTTTCTGCCTCGAAGAACCCTCCGCGAAAGAGATGCTGACAGGCCTTCTTCCAAGGCTGCTGCCTGATGACACTTTATCCAGATTTATCGTATTCGAGGGGAAGAGTGACCTTGAAAAAAGACTCCCCATATATCTTCGGAACTGGAAAACCCCTAACGTCAGATTTGTCGTGATCCGGGACCAGGATTCAGCTGATTGCCACATCGTAAAAACCAGACTGTTTGAACTATGCAGAAAAGCTGGAAGACCTGAAACACTGGTTAGAGTTGCCTGCCATGAACTGGAGACCTTTTATCTGGGGGATTTGTCTGCCGTACAAGCCGGACTCCGGTTGAGTGGGCTTGCAAAAAAGCAGAATTCAAGAAAATTTCGCGACCCTGATCACCTTGCGAACCCTGCCCAGGAACTCAGGAGAATAACACACGAAAAGTATCAAAAGATGTCGGGATCACGGTCTATCGGCCCATATCTTGCCCTTGAGGGAAACCGGTCAAGAAGCTTTCAAGTGCTGATTTCAGGGTTGAAGCGTTTGCTTGAGAACGCTTGACTATAAGAAGGCGGAATAGCTGCCTGGAATTAAAACAGAATTTCCCTATGCCATGGGGATCTCTGTAACGGAAGTCACCTTGACGGTAGATCTCAGTGAAGGTCGCAGCATTTCGGTTCCATTAGGCTGGTATCCCCGCCTGGAATACGCCAGCCCGGAAGAGCTGCGAAACTGGAGGTTAATTGGCCAAGGTGAAGGAATCCACTGGAAAGATCTGGACGAGGACA
>Ga0209164_1005222_pt1 | contig 11156 bp, 12 predicted proteins | sample MTBNYHSulfiMetaG_FD_187458 | JGI IMG/M metagenome (GOLD analysis project Ga0209164, IMG submission 187458) | Enrichment culture microbial communities from rom New York Harbor, USA that are MTBE-degrading - MTBE-NYH (New York Harbor Sulfidogenic)... | ecosystem: Environmental > Aquatic > Marine >... | reverse complement strand
TCAAAAGCCATTTTGAATACTCCTGTGTTAATTGAAAATTATTGCCGCTGCCCTTACCGGAGAGCCCGACCCACCTTTTATCTTGAGGGGCAAAGCAACAAAGAAAAACCCTCTTGTGGGTAACACTGCTAAATTTGTTAATGTTTCAATAATCAGAATATTATTGGATAATAATATCTGGTGAACAGGTAAATTTGTACCAGTAACATCTGGGCTTCCAGTGTCCATGCCTACGGCTTTGATTTTTTTAGACACAAAATATTGGGCTGCATCTAAACCCAATGATGGACGATTTTTCAACTTCTTAGCGATAAGGGGATTATTGCCCCAGTATTTATCATCGAAACCAGTGCGCAATAGAACAATATCATTCTTTTCGATATTGATCCCTAAATCTCTCTCTTGTTCTTTAATATCAAATTCAGAAATAACTGAATTTTCTTCTTTTTTAAAAAAATCAAATTTGATGCCATTTCCAACAAATGCGTCGACTTCAAGCTCATCAATTTTTTTTCCATTTTCTAAGGCGTGGAAGGGCGCATCGCAATTTGTTCCAACATGTTCCGCAAGCATTAATGCATTGCAATTCACCTGGTCTCCCCACTTTTTCCTTGAACATGTCCAGATTCCAAAACGGGGAAGAGATAAAGGTTGTGGCATTCCTAGTTCAAATGTGCGAGATAAATCAATAACTTTAAAGGAATTCATTAATTCTCCTTGTAATATGAGTTGTTTTCATGGATAATTTGAATTCTTGAACCTACCTCTAATTTGGGTGGGTATGTAGGCAGTAAATGAATCGATCCAGGTAGCATAGATTTTTTTGCACCATCGAACCTTAAAACCAAATGCCCTAAGTTTTTAAGATTATTATTTGCTGTCTCACCAAGAGAAGTGATCTGAAACTTTTCACCATCTAGAATAATTGAATCCCCAATTTGTATTTCTGTGCCAATCCCATAATGATTGATCAAATATGCGTAGGGTTTTAATTCTTCTGGGACATTTTGTTGAAAGGTTATTATGACACCATCTTCAACAAGCATTTCTTCCACAGACTCACCAACTGAAAGTACTTCAACGTTGTAGATAATCATTATTTCTCCAAAATAATTTATACGTATGCTCCGCCGTTAACGGATATCAATTGACCGGTGATATAGGACGCGCGCTCTGAACAAAGAAAGCATATCAATTCTGCTGTCTCTTCAGCTGTTCCCATTCTACCAATTGGAATTTTCTTTAGATATTCATTAATAATTTTTTGGGTTGGAAGAACTGCCAATGTTCCGGGGGTTTCGATCGTTCCTGGCGAAACCGTATTTATTAGAATGTTATATTCTGCCATTTGCTGAAATAATGCCTTAGTAAGCCCATTAACCCCCGCTTTTGCTACGGTATAGCAAATATCTCCAGAAATACTTCCCCGCTGACTTGTAATTGAACTGATATTGATTATTCTTCCCCAGTGATTCTTTTTCATTCCTTCAATGACAGCTTGAATGCACCAGAATTGTGAAAGCAGGTTTATATTCAATGATTTTGTCCAATCCTCGATTGATAATTGTTCTATCGGAATTGTATTCCGCAGGTGCATTCCTGCATTATTCACCAGGATATCAATCTTCCCAAATTCTTCTAGTCCAATTTTTATAATTTTTTTTATTTGGTTTTGATCAGAAACATCCCCTTGAACAATTTTGCTCCTTCTGCCGAGTTTTTGTATTTCATTCGAAAGCTCAATAGCAGCGGTTTTGTTCTGGAAGTAGTTGATAATAATACCAGCACCCTCTCGAGCCATTACTTTAGCGCAGGCTGCTCCAATACCTCGCGATGCACCAGTAATTAACGCGCACTTATTTTCTAACTCATTCATTTTTTACAAAATATGGATAATGACTTGTTTAAGATATAATCCCATTAATTGCAGATTGGTTCTGCAAGAAGCGGGGAGTCCCTGTTATTTTGCCTATAGAACTTAGCCGGGACTCCCTCCTCGTTTAGTTTTTTATTTTAATAAGCTCCAAAACTAAATAACCAACCTACCAAAACTCCCAATGGTCCTGTCACCTGTCGGGCTAGTAATCCAGCAGTAGTACCAATTTCCACTGTCTCAGGTTCGGCATCCTGCATTGCGATTGCCACCGGATAGAAATCACACCCAACTTGGGCATTGATTGCGAAAATTCCCGGAATAGCCATCGAGGGTGCAATATTTCCCTTTCCAATTTCCACACCAACAAATGTACCTACGATCTGAGCAATAACAGCACCAGGTCCCAGGATCGGGGAAAGAATTGGGAAACTTGCCAATGCGGCTAAAAGCAGAAGACCAGGCAGACTGGATGCCAATGGCACCACTGCCTTAGCGATTACATTACCAATGCCAGTCGCATTGACAATACCAATGATCGCTGCGATAAAGGCAATAAAGGGCAGCAAGACCGTAATAACCATTTCAATGGTATCTTGCCCAGAAGCAAGCAACAAACCAATCACATTTCCCATCGCCTTGCCGACTTTTTGAATAAAGTTTGTTATTCCTTTCATTTCAATACCTCCAGTAAAATTATTTTCCTTCGTCAACGACTGTCACTTTTATAGTGCTGGATGCAAGGTAAATCTCAGGCTTCATAAATTTCATCAAGAAACCGCGTGGTTTAAATGGAATGGTATTGATCATCTTGATACCTAATGATGGATAAACTCCACATCGGGCTGAACCACCACAATCCGCAACAACCAACGCGATATTTTCATTTTTTACCGGATTCTTAAATGCATCCACTGCTTTTCCACCTGACAAATCTGCAACCCTTGCGGCAAATTCATGAATCCCGCCTCCGGTAACGGAAGCTATATAGGGTTTTTCATCTGTAGGGGTCACATACAGCGGACCTCCGAATCCACTTGCATCAGCCTCAATCTTGACTGTTTTATATGTCATTTTTTTCACTTTTACATTAGACTTTTATGCTTTGGCTTTCTCTGCTTCACGTCGACCTTTCATGATATTGAAAACCCACTCGTTGCTGTAACCACGAATGAAGGCCAATACGATGCCAGCTAGCAAAATTCGGACATTATATGGTCCTAGAGAAAGTCCTAGTTGTTCCAATCCCTGAGCAATTCCGTAGTAAACGAAAAATTCAGGGGCATGTACGTGCGGGAAAAATCCTAGCATGGGATGATGAAGCGCTAAGCAGGAATCGAAAAATGCGGATTTTTGGTTCTCTTTTAGAAACTTTCCAGGCACAAAATCCATGGGAACTGAAAGGAATAAAGCTGAGAGGAATGGGGCTACTGTATATCTTAGGATACCCCATTTGAACAGCGATTGTACGCCCTTTTGAACTTTTTCTTCTCCAATAGCTTTTGAAATGAAGAAGAAAATTGTCATTAAAACAATAACCCGGGGTACAATTCCCACAGTAATTCCTGCGAAAGTGTCGCCCATAGCACTTACAACGTTTCCGAATACTTCTGCAATTTTCACTATTGCATCCATTTTTTCATCTCCTTATTATTTTTTTTTAAATTACAGAAAAGCTATTGAAATGTGATCTATTTCATCTAATAAGAACCTCCTTTCTATTTTTTCATGATTTAATCTGTAGGTCAGATTCACTAACCGCTGAAATTTTTTCAATTATCAAGCTCGCAGCTTTTTTTACTGCTTTTTTGCATGTCTTGCTAATTTTTATTGCAGGAAAAATGTCTTTATCAAGTTCATAAATGCTGTACCCATTCAAATGATCCCAAAGTCGAAAACGTGAAAATACTGTTAACCCTTCCATTTTTTTTATTTTTGTAATGCTCCCTAGTTTATCGACAGCCATCACGATAACGGTTCCTGGTTGGAACATACCTTTTTTCGATCCAACCCCAATGAAATCTCCTGATCGCGAGTCAATTAAATCCCTCAGCGCTTTTTGATAATTTTTTACCTGCAACATAGTCATCCCTGATTGGATGATCCATACACCAAGTATTACTAGCAATAGAATTTTCCAATCCATATTTCCTAATACAAAATTCACGCTTGAAAACCTTTCTGTAACGCACTACGAATTTCAAGAATTTTATTTACTGGATCTTCCGCAGCATGAATCGTCTTTCCAAAAGCCATTGAATCTGCACCAGCTTTCAATGCCAAAATGGCTGTCTCTATCGTGAGACTGCCGGCTGCTTCAATTTTGTATGAATAATTTTTTCCAATAGCCAGTTCCTTTAATTCTTTAATCTTCTCCAAAGCTTGAGGCAAAAAACTAGTTTTACTGACAGTCTCTCCATACACACGTCCCAGAACCATAACTCCGTCAACAAACGGTAAAATACTCGAGATCCTATTGACGGGAGTTCCTACTGCTAAACTAACTCCAACCTGGATTCCTGCATCTTTTACTCTTAAAATCGCCTCATAAAGCATCGACTCACTTTCAACAGGGATATATATCAAATCAACACCAGATTTCACTAAAGGCAAAATGAAACTTTCTGGATTATTCGCGGCAAGGTGAACAGTAAACGGCTTTTTGGTTAAGTGCCGAACATCATTAATTGTTCGAGGGCTGAATCCAAGGTCAGGAATGAAGTGTCCATCAAACACATCCCAATGAAAGAAATCAATTCCTGCTTGATCAAGCATAGAAATTGCATCAGCTAAATGACCATGATCTGCATTGAAAATCGCTGAACCGATTTCAAATATGGCAAAATCACCCATAAAATCCACTCAACCCTTCTTTAAATCTTCAAGAATTTGAAGTAGTTCATTCCAAACACTATGGAGCATGGGAATTCCCTCAATCAATCTTTTTTCTCTCTGGATAAATTCCATTTCACCTGGCATATAGATTTGTTCTGCCCATTCAGCCAATTTACACGTTTTTAATTCATCGATGAATTCATCTACTTTTCTTTTAAATTCCTTAATTTGCAGGAAGCGAGATGGATCCAACGCCAAAAAAAAGCACCCTAGATGTTGAATTTTTTCAAATTGTGATCCAAAATTCGGTAGGTTCGGTCCAAAATTTTCGGTCGAACTTAAAATACCCGCAAGAATTGTCGTAACAATTAAAATCCCAGATCCTTTTACACCACCGATTGGTGTTAATAAAAATGGAACCCTTTTTTCCATTGGTCCGACAATTAATTCGGGATCAATTAAAGGATTTCCTTTTGGATCGGTTACCCATCCTTCTGGAATTTTTTCACCTGCAGCAGCCGCCTTGATCACCTTTCCTTTTGCTACTGTGCTGATCGCCATATCCAATACAATTGGATAATGGATATCGGCTGGTATGCCAACACTGAATGGATTATTTCCTAACATTGCCTTAGTCCCTCCCCAGGGGGCTAAGTTGGCTGCTGTGTCCGTTACACTAAAACCAATCAGATCCTGTTTGGTCGCCATTTCTGCATAATATGCCATAGCCCCTGTATGATTGGTATTTTTCAGTGTTACAGATGCAACTCCATACTGCTTAGCTTTCTCGTTGCACAAATTCATCGCCCATGTCGCGGTCAAATGACCCAATCCATTATCTGCATCTAATACAAGTGTTGTTTCTGTTTCCTTTATTATTTTTCTATTTGGCCGAGGATTATATAGTTTGTTTTTGAATTTTTTTACATATCGTGGTACAAGCAAAACACCATGTGTGTCAACTCCCCTGAGATCCGCATCAGATAGAATTTTTGCCTCAATTCTTGCATCTTCCTCAGGCACTCCTAGGTTGGTAAAAATCTCAGTAAGAAGATTAACTTCATCTTCAATTCTTATTAATACTTTTTCTGATTTTTCTTCATTCATCATAAAAATCTTTCTATCTAAGTACTGAAAAAATATTGGTTAATTGATCTAGTACGATTTGATTAGATGCCTCATCCACACCCTCAATTCCTAAGATTCTCAATGGCCACGCGTCAACTCCCTCAACGGATAGCGGCAAGGTTAAAAAGAAAAACCGGTCATTTTTTAAATCTCCTAAACCCTTAAGGCATTCAAAGGCTGGTATTGGATCCTCTCTATCAAAAAAAATGAAGTGGTCTTTTTCTATTCCAGAGCCATCTCGAACATCAAATCCCGATGCATCAGTTCCTAAAGCAGCAATTCCAATTTCGTTCGCCATCCAGTCAGCTGCCTTTTCAGTTACATAAGGTCGATTGTGAGAATTGACTTTTCGATAGCGTGCTTCACAGCCGGTCCAAACAATAACAATATCGTCTTTTCGAATTTCGTATCGTTTGAAATCCTCTACATCCAAAGGCGAATCGTCATCTCTGCCCCTTAAATCTACCCGCACAGCCTGACCAACGACTCTCCATAGAGGTAATTTTGACAAGTCATTTCCATCTGGCATGAAATGTAAAGCATATTCAATATGAGTGCCCACATGAGACCAAAGGTCAATATTGAATAAAACTCCGTGTGGTTTTTTCCGTATCGTGTCTGGATATACAACTAATTTGTATTGTTCTTTGCACGGGATCAAAGAATGTGATAGATCAACAATATGTGTTTTGGGTTTGTCGTTTTGCATTTCTTCTCCTGTTTTATTATTTTTTTGATAATTCGAACTGATATGCTCCCCCCAATATTGAAAAACGAACTCTATCCCCTCTCCAAATTGATTTTGTTACCCTTACAACCTCATTATCACTTGAATAAACTTCACCCCTAACCAAAATCACTGGAGCTCCTTCTTTAATCTGAAGGTGCTGTGCTTCCTCCTGTTCTGCCAAGGTCGCTTCAATAGAATCGCTTGAGGTCATTATTTTTATTCCCAAAATTTCTTCCATAACCGGATTCATTGCATCTACCCGCATATCATATTTTTTAAAGAAAGGTTCAAGTTCCGGTCTCATGTAAGAATAATGAATTGCAACAGGTTGATTCTCTATGAATCTTATTCTGCTGATTAAGAATGCTGAACTGCTATCGATTTTTAGAGCATCAGTTACTCTTTTTGATACTGGATAAATTCCTTGCTGCAAAATCTCGGTTCGAATCTGATATCCAAGCTTAATCATTGTTTTGCTAAAACTCGTTACAGATGCGCCAGGGAATGGCGCTTTTGGCCTTGCAACAAATGTTCCCTTCCCTGGTTGTCGATATAAAACACCCTCTGTTACTAGTGAATCAACCGCCTTTCTGGCAGTCATACGGCTAATGGAAAAATTTTTCGCCAATTCGGGTTCCGATGGAATCTTATCGCCAGGTATTTTCTCTTCATTTTCAATGAGATCTTGTAGATATTCTCTTATCTGCAAATAAATTGGTTTTGATGAGTTTTTATCAATCATTTTAATTCTTGTCTATTCTTGAATATACTTGTATATATAAGTATAGATAATTATATAAGGTTTTTCAAAAAAAACAATAGTCAATTACTAGTAATTTCCCTATATACCCTCATCGTAAAAAATGGGTTTTATTGTTTTTTGATGTATTGGATGTGTTTTTTTTTGGTTTTCCTTCAAAATTCCTGAGTTCTAAAAACCCAATACGGGGTGCCGGCTTGGCAAAAGCATACGATATCATCCTCGGCTGAGGTGAGGCTGGCGGCTTGCCCGCCGGATTTGATTATCGCTGATCTTTCCGTGGATCCTTACACCCTGGCTTCCCAGCCGCCGGTCGTTAAAGCCATCCAGGGAATTCCCCAGGGCAACCTCGACAAATATATCTTCGATGCCAATGACCCCCAGTGGGATGCTTCCGTTCCCGCCGCAGTCCCCTCAAAAAACCGCCGTAAAACCGTCTCGTGCTACTCCTGGCCGGGCATTTACCCAAAAAGGTGCATGCATGTGTAAGGTCAGCAAATGCTGCCCCTGTTGCGTGTACTCTTCAATAAGAACTACAATTCCCTGTCGCCGCAGGGCACACACTTTGAACGAGCCCTGTTTCGTGCAAGGATAGACTCGTTCATTAAATGTCAGATTGCGGGAGAAAAATTTTCAATGTCATGAAGCATCAATCTGGTAAAGAGATTCCTTGTATTTAATCTACCCAATCAAAGGTTCTTGTTACAGCTTTCTTCCATTTTTTATACTGGCTATCACATAAGGGGCTAAGAGGTTTTGGCACCCAGACGTTATCTTTCTTCCAATTCGAACGTAAATCCTTCAAATCTTTCCAAAAACCAACAGCAAGCCCGGCTGCGTAAGCCGCCCCCAAAGCAGTTGTCTCTGCCACTTTAGGCCGAATGACTGGCACCTGAAGAACATCTGCCTGGATTTGCATTAACAAATCATTATTAACCATGCCGCCATCAACTTTCAAAGCCAAAAGATCTACTGAAGAATCCGCTTTCATTGCATCTAGCACCTCTCGGGTTTGAAATGCTGTTGCCTCCAATGCAGCGCGCGCAAAATGACCGCGATTGATGAAGCGAGTTAAACCTAAAATCGCACCACGCGCATCCGACCGCCAATAAGGAGCAAACAAACCTGAAAATGCTGGTACAAGATACATGCCTCCATTATCTTTTACTGTCTTCGCCAGTGATTCAATTTCTGCAGAATTTGTAATCATATTTAAATTGTCACGCAGCCATTGAACCAAAGCGCCCGTCATCGCGATTGATCCCTCCAATGCATAAACAGGTTTTTCCTCATGAAACTGGTAACATACTGTAGTTAAGAGACCATTTGTAGAATAGACAATATCATGCCCAGTATTGAGTATCATGAAACAACCTGTTCCATACGTATTTTTCGCTTCTCCCACATCGAAACAAGTTTGTCCAACCGTTGCAGCTTGTTGATCGCCCAAGTCGCCTGCCACAGGAATAACTGCACCAAATGGTCCATCTGTCCTTGTATATCCATATATTTCTGAAGAGTTGTGAATTTCGGGTAACATTTGTATTGGTATTCCCATTTCATCACAAATTTCTTTATCCCAATGCAAGGTTTTCAGGTCCATAAGCATGGTTCGGCTGGCATTGGTAACATCCGTTATATGTTTTCCGGTGAGATTCCAGATAATCCAAGTATCAATATTCCCAAAAATTGCCCGGCCGTTCTGAGCAGCTTGGCGAACACCCTCGACGTTATCCAAGATCCATTTAATCTTAGGCCCTGAAAAATATGTTACCAAGGGTAATCCAGTCTTGATGGAAAATCTGTTTTTGCCACCTTCTTGACTTAATTTATGCACAATATCTGCAGTTCGTGTATCCTGCCAAACTATGGCATTGTAATAAACCTTCCCTGTTTCTTTATCCCAAACAATGGTTGTTTCACGTTGGTTTGTCACACCAATGGCTATGATATCTTTCGGTTGAGCACCGGCTAAATTCATCGCTTCGCGTACTACATCTTGAGTGCGTACCCAAATTTCGTTCGGATTATGTTCTACCCATCCTGGTTGCGGGTAAATTTGTTTGTGCTCTAATTGGTGACTGCTTACTATTTCCCCATTATGATCAAAGAGAATACAGCGAGTGCTTGAAGTTCCTTGATCTATTGATGCAATATAAGCTGACATTGTTTCCTCCTTGAAATATAATAATTGCTTACAAAAATTAGGTTCCTTATCTAACAAGAATTAAATTTCCCGACAGGATACTTTTCGCCGGACTGAAAGGATACCGTGATCTACATTTTTATGAAATTACAGATAGAATGCTATTCTAACTAAATATTTTGAGTTTTCATCATTATGTTTTTAATTGAGGAGATATATTGAACATTATTTTCCAAAGGCCTAAGTCGAATTTGCGCGTTTTCTGTGGTTTACTCAAAATTGGAAATCTTGAAATATTAAAGGATTTTGACTAAAAGGGATGTTTATAAAAAATCTATTTATTTAGACCAAATAGAAATCATGACTCAATACGACATCATCATCATCGGCGGGGGTGTGGTGGGCTGCATGCTCGCCCGCTATCTCTCGCGCTATCAACTGCGCATCCTGCTGATTGAAAAAGACTCCGATATCGGCGCGGGCACCACCGCCGCCAACACCGCCCTCATCCATCCCGGTTATGATCCAGTCACCGGTTCTCTCAAAGCCGAGATGAACGTGGCTGCCGTCCCTATCTGGCCAAACCTGGCAGCCGAACTGGACTTTTCCTACGAACGCTGCGGCGATTATGTAGTTGCCATCGGGGAGGATGAACTGCCCAAACTGGACGAGCTCTACCAGCGCGGCCAGCGCAACGGCGTGCTGGGCATGCGCCTGATCGATGCTGCTGAAATGCGCCGGCGTGAACCGCTCATCAACCCGCTTGTCAGCGGTGCACTCTTCGCCGAAAGCGGCGCCATGTGCGATCCTTTCGGGGTTACGGTCGCTGCCGCCGAAAACGCCGTGCTGAACGGTGTCAAGATTCTGCGCTCCACTGCCTTTGAGGATTTCATCCTGGATGCCGGCCGCATTGCGGGCGTGAAAACCAACCGCGGTGATTTTACCTGCCAATGGGCTGTCAATGCCGCCGGTTTGTACGCGGATGCCGTCATGCACAAAGCCGGCGTGCGTCCCGAATTCCACATCACCCCGCGCAAGGGCGAGTATCTCATCCTCGACCGCGCTGAGTTCGAGCTGCAGTCGGTGTACTTTCCCGTTCCCACGGATATCAGCAAGGGCATCCTGGCTACCGATACCGTGCACGGCAACACCATTCTGGGGCCGACCGCGCACGATCAGGAAGATAAAGAAGACAAAGATAACAGCGCCGCCGGGCTGCAAGAAGTGCTGCAGGGTGGTCAGAAGCTGATCCCGTCGGTGGATGCGCGCCACGTGATCGCCGTGTTTGCTGGGCTGCGCGCATCGGGCAATGCATCTTGTAAAAGGCCTGGATCAAACGGCGAATTCGATTTTGTTGTAGAAATTCCTGAGAATGTTAAAGGCTTTGTTAATCTGGGCGGCATCGAATCGCCCGGTCTGTCATCCTCGCCCGCCATCGCCCAGCGTGTGCTGGAGCTGCTCAAGGATGCCGGTCTGGAACTCAAGGAAAAGCGCGAGTGGAACCCCATCCGCCCAGCCCGCCCGCGTTTCCGCCACCTCACGCACAGCCAGCGCCAACAGCTCATCCAGAAAGACCCGCGCTACGGGCGCATCGTGTGCCGCTGCGAAAATGTCACCGAAGGTGAGATTGTGGCTGAGATCCACGCCCCCGTACCGGCCGAAACTTACGATGCCATCAAACGCC
>Ga0209164_1005221_pt1 | contig 11157 bp, 9 predicted proteins | sample MTBNYHSulfiMetaG_FD_187458 | JGI IMG/M metagenome (GOLD analysis project Ga0209164, IMG submission 187458) | Enrichment culture microbial communities from rom New York Harbor, USA that are MTBE-degrading - MTBE-NYH (New York Harbor Sulfidogenic)... | ecosystem: Environmental > Aquatic > Marine >... | reverse complement strand
TGGATGTTCCTTTCTGTGATTTAATTTCAATAGCCTGTCTTGCTACTTTATTGCCAGTGCTATCAAAGGCTAGCGATTATGAAAATAGAAGATTTTGACTATTCCCTGCCTCCAGAGCTTATTGCCCAGACTCCGGTTGAACCACGGGACAGGTCACGACTTATGGTGCTGGACCGCAGCTACGGTTCACTCAAGCATCACCGCTTTTTCGAGATAGTTGGCTATCTAAAGGCAGGGGATGTTCTGGTGTTTAACGATAGCCGGGTTATCCCGGCCCGCCTCAGCGGCACCAAAACTGGCGGCGGCGGTAAGCTGGAAATCCTGCTCCTGTGCCGTCTGGCCCCCAACGTCTGGGAAACGCTGGTCAGACCGGCCAAACGTGTCAAAATCGGTACTAAAATCGAAATAATCAGCGATTCTGTGAGCGGTAACCGGCCAGACTTAAAGGTTACAGCTGAAGCGATTGACTCCGGGGAAGAGGGAATACGAGTGATAAACTTCTCCAGCGATAACCTGTTGCCAGAGTTGGGCAAAATTCCACTACCACCGTACATCCACGTTCCGCTGGCTAACCCGGAACGTTACCAGACAATCTACGCCAGGGTAGATGGCAGCGTAGCCTCCCCCACCGCCGGACTGCACTTCACCCCCGAACTAATAGAAAAGATAAAAGACCGGGGCGTCCACTGTCTTTTCGTTACCCTGCACGTTGGTCTGGATACCTTCCAGCCAATCCGTGAGGAAAACGCACTTGAGCACCCCATACACAGGGAATACGGGGTACTAAATGAAGCAATAGCTCAAGTGTTATGTCAAGCTAAAGCCGAGGGCCGACGGATTATCGGCGTGGGCACGACCACCGTCAGACTACTTGAGGCAATAGCCCGGGCCAGTAATCAGGCCAAGATACAGCCTTTCGAAGGCTGGGTAGACCTCTTCATTGCGCCCGGCCACCAGTTCCGGATAGTTGATGCCATGATTACTAACTTTCACCTGCCCAGAACCACGTTAATGATGCTGGTCACCGCCTTTGCCGGTAGAGAGCTAATCAGTAAAGCCTACCAGGAAGCAATTGCTCAGCAATACCGCTTCTACAGTTTTGGCGACGCGATGTTAGTGTTATGACACGAAAATAGCTTCCCTTCGTCTTCCAAGCCAGCCAAATTTACAGCACAAGTAACTCCTATATGATCCATATTTTCGGATGGGTAAACTTTAACATCGATGATCTCGATAACCCTAACCTTTTCCTTAAACGCGGCATTACGGACATTTTCTAAGTGAAGTCTTGCTAGTGCTTCTCTTGTTTGCTCTAAGGATTCTGTATCTTTGGTTATCCTTTGTAGCGAGTTTTCCAGTTCCTCTTTTCTTCGGGTGACCTTAAGTATCCTGTCTCGGTACTCCGCTATCCGCCTTGCAGCTTCCTCAGCTGTATAGAGCAGGCTATCGCTCTCATAAGCCTTCTGGATTTTCGCAATTCCGGATTCAGCCTGCGCTATCTGATATTCTGCCAACCTCAAGTTACGTTTGACCTCGCTTATGTGGCCTCGCTCATTGGATCGGCTCATTTGCTTCAGGACGAGGTCAGGATTACTCAAAGCCTTTTTTACCCGACGCCATACCGGCTGGTCGATCATATCCCTCCTCACCCATCTCATGTCACAGTGTTTAGCCTTCCAACGCATGTAGTACCCAGGGCATATATAGTAGACAAGATTGGGACATTTAGGATCCTTTCGCACTGTCATTGCTCTTCCGCATTTCGGGCAGAAAACAAGCCTTCGAAAAAGAGCTTCGATAGTTTGCTTTTTGAGTCTACTTCCCTTGCGCACATCTAGGTTGTGGTTAGCTCGCTCCCAGAGAGTCTCTGATACTAAGTCTGGGACGTTGAACTTCACATGTTCTTCTTCTGACTTAGGTTTCCTGATTGTACGCTTAATCTCTCCTGTAATATCACCCAGTGGGCACGAAGGATTGGTTACATAGTGGGCCGTATTGTAAGCGTGTTTGCCGGTATAGCAACGCTTCCTTACAAGGAATACGATTAGTGATGGTGACCAGTTATCTGCATATCTGGGCTTGACGCTAAGCCTGTTTAGTTCCTTGGCCACCCAATATGAGCTCTGATTCTCGATGCCTATCCAGTGGAAGACTTGATTCACCACCCAAGCCTCGCTACCGTATAAGATATTCCCTTTAGGATCAACTTGGTCGATTTCCCACCAGGCACGAAGAGTAGCACCGGATGAAGGGTCAACCTCTTTTCGATACTGATAGCCATAAGCTGGCTTGCCCGCAGGTACCCATCCTTTGAGCACGCGGCCGATGTTACCTGCCCGGTTGCTATCCCTGTTAGTTCTTACCCTAAGCTTGTTGCCGAGAGCAAGAAACAGACGAGCTGCCTCACTTCCAAAGTCACTACCTGTGGGGGCGTCACCAAAGAAGAATTTGACTCCGTAGTGAGTACATTCCGTCTCAAAAATCATTTGGTGGAGGGGTTCTGCTGAGAGGCGACCTTGGTGCGTGAAGATTGTGCCAGCTATTCTTCGATGTGCTATTAGAGTTTTTCGCAGGTACACCATCTGAGGTCTCTCCAAGTGCTCGCTTGAATCATGGTCATACAAGACATATTCTCGCGGCACAATTAATCCGAGTTCCTTCGCTATCTTAGCGCATGAAAGCATATACTCTGGGAGTCGGTTGTTTCTGGCCTGCTCATCCAAGCTTTGCCGAACGTAAGCCGCCCACCAGTGATTTTGTGAAAGATCACAGCCTCGAATTGCGAAACAATCTTTAAACTCAGGTTTTGTGGCAACTGTATCTATCAGGGCGTCAAATTCATCTTGGGTTATTGAACCATTAGCTATTGTCAGCATTCTTGCCTCCTTCCCATGATGACGGGCGATTGAGCCAATCTAAAAGACTCTCAATCCTTTCCTCTTCATTATCATAGGGTTTTATTTCAACTATAATTCCACTGCGTCGTTTCCAGGCGGTGATGGCGTGCCTTACTAACTGCCTGACCTCACCCTCAGTGGCTTCAGGCTTGCCCGCAAGCTCCCTGACGACTTCAACACCGAGGGTGTGTCGATTACTTTTTGTACCTGATGCTCATTTTTAGCCATCTTCTATCTACCAATGTCTTTCTACAATGAATGTAGGGATGATTCTATGCATTTTCCCAACGCTGTTGAAACTCACTGAGTGTCATCTTTGTGTCTCATCTTCATTTTGAGATCTGTTTATCATGTCCGCACGTTCCCTCAGCCAAGTTGCGATCCATCGTGGTAAAGGTAACCCCTCGTGTGGCAAAGCTGGTAACCAATCATAGACAAAATCCGCTGCTGTATATTCTACCTCGTGCCCATTTGAGCTAGGTTGTATACCCCGGGTATAGGAGAGAATCGTGGTTGCACTTGTTCGGAAGCACCGGGCAATTTCGCTCAAGCTTGCGCCTGCGTTGCGCATTCGCCGCATATCATTTATTTGTTCTTCAGTGAAAGGAATCCTCTCGGGCATTACTGCCTCCTAATGAATTAGTCATAACGAATTCATTATAACAACAACAATAAGCAATGTCAATACCCTTATAGACAAAATAAGTAAGCCAGATTGTCTGACATGTTATCTAAGGTGGCTTGAAGGTGAATCCTCGTCAGGAATCTTTGGTAAAACCGGACAGGATAGTTGTACCATCAGCAGATTCAACACCTCTGATTCTGTTGGTAGGTTTAGGTTTTACCATATCTGCCGGAATTCATTCTGTAATGGGCAATGGCCTCAATATTAATTACGCTTTTTAAGCGCAAGCGGATCCGCTAACTGCCTCTTTCGTGACCAAGTAACATCTTTGAAACCGAAAGTCAAGAAAAATATTCCCCTCTACCCATGAAAATCAAGCTTTCTTGACGACTGGGTATCCCGAATAATTATGAGGTTTAGACCCCCTCCGTCGTGAAGTTCAATATCCTTGAACTCTTTCTTTACCATGTTCGCGACCAATATCTTTTTCCTTTGGCTAAGCTGGTTACCCATACATCTTTCGGAGACTCGCGGCCTATGAAAAATTGTGGGGCTCATAGGGGAGGCATACTCAAGCAAAGGGGTCTCAAGGACCATTGGAATGTCGATACTCTCCCCTCCCTGGCATCAGTCACTGTCAGAGTTCAAATTCATTAACCTCAAGACAGTAGCCAGCCTAGCCCTGTTTGTAAGCTGCCTTTCCTCTTATTTCCGGATTGTACTTCTCTCCTTTTTTCCACATGGCCCACATGGTGGCCATCATATCCCGGGCGATGGTTAATTTGGCCTGGTGGGGTGCAATCCCATGAATTAGGGTCATGTCCAGATATTTCCGCCGGAAGGGACTATCATTGTCCCGAATAGCCGCTTCTGCGGCTTGTTTCAGGGTATATTTCAGGAGGCGATTGTAATCTGTACTTAATTTTTCGGAGTAGACTTTGCCACCGGAGGACCTTCTCATTATACCCAGCCCGGCATACATCCAGACCTTCTTTTTATCGGCAAAACGATACGGGGTTTCCAGCATGGCAGAGATTGTCGCCGCACTAATAAAGCCGATCCCGGGGAGAGCTTGAAAATGCTTGATTTCGGGATAGTGTTTGGCCTGAGCTCTGGCAGCTGCCAGAAGCTCCTTTTCGGTTTGCTCGGATTGTTCCAGTTGACGCCAGAGACCATCCAGAATCAGCAGCAAGGTTGGCTCCTGGGGTAATTTACTCTTCCATTCCTCCCGGTAGATCTCTGAATAAACGGTAGCCCCTGTACACTGGATACCATTCTGTCTGAATCTGGCTTTGATTTTATTCTTGATACGAGTGGTGCTTCTGACAGTATCATGATAGGCTATCATCAACTCCCGGAACCGCCGGCGTTGACCAACCGGATGACGAATCTCTTTGATATAACCACCCCGGCCTAATTGTGCCAACTTGAAAGCATCCACAGGATCATCTTTTTCTCCGGAAGAGCCTATCCAGTGGTTTTTCTTGGGGTCGGTAATCACAAGCTTCTCTCCAAAGTGAACGCAGGTTTCCAGTGCCCAGGCAGCCAGTGTGCCTTCCTCCATATAGATTGTACGTGGTCGCGGCACCGTTCTTACAAATTCCATGAAGCCCTTAACACTGGTGGCGACCCTATCGGCTTTGACCAGCCGCCCAGCTTCATTGACCACAGCAAAATCCAGGGTAGTGATATGGCCATCCATTCCAACATAATGCATTCGGGTATCTCCTTTCTAAGTAAGATTTATCACATCTTAGCTTAGGGATACCCACGGTTTCATTATCTCATCTTTGAAACAGTTCAATATGAAGCCACTTTTTCACTTTCGCAAAGCAGCCGCAGTTTCCTTCGCCTTCTCAACCGGGAGCGCGTTAATGCCATATTCGTTTTCACGCCTTCGTCACCTGAACCAGAGAGGTGTGAGTGGTCCATGCTCCGGCCGGTGAAGGTTCGTCCTTGGTAAGAACATTCGGGCAACCTCCCCTATCCACACCATCACTATTGGGATTATACCAGGCTCCCTCACTTACGTTGACTACGCCGGGTATGATCGTCTCTGTCACGAAAGCTGGTATGACCATTGTCCCTCGGTCATTGAATACCTGCACCATATCCCCCTGACGGATACCTCTGGCATCAGCGTCGGTGGTATTGATCCATACTCGCTGAGGCTCAAGTTGTATCAGCCATGAGGCATTGTGGAAGTTTGAATGTGCCCGGAGCTTGAAATGGGTGGTGATAAGTTGAAGGGGATACTTTTTTGCCAGCGGGTCATTCCGACCTTCCCAGGTCTCAATATACTTTGGAATCGGCGGTATTTTCGGATTGTTCAAATCAGCCACTGTCTGAGAGTAGATTTCGATTTTCCCCGAGGGGGTAGGGAAAGGCTTATTCTCCGGGCCTTCAATGCTTTGACGAAAAGAAGAAGTTCGCTCAGAAGTAGAAAACTTCAAAACCCCCTGCTTCTTAAAGGAATCGTAGTCAGGAACGGGCCTTTTCACTTGGCGGGAGGTCATTTCCCACTCCCAGCGCAGCCACTCCTCTTCTGTCTTGTCACTATAGTCGTTGATACCTAAGCGAGGAGCCAGCCCACAGCATATTTCAAAGTCCGACTTCGAGTCACCGATCGGCTCAATAGCCTTGTTGGCATAAAACAGAGCTGGACCTCCGCCGTAGATATTATTCCTCTCAAAATGGGTCTTGACGGGCAACAAGATATCAGCAAACTTGGCGGTTGGCGTCATAAACTGCTCAGAAACCACGATGAACTCCAATTTCTCAAAGGCTCTAACACCCTTGTTGGTATTTGGGAATTGATTTAAGGTGTTACCGCAGTTCACCCAAACCATTTTGATGTCGCTGGGGTAGCCACCAGCTTTCCCTTGAAGGATAGCATCGTATAGCTTAAGCTGATGCACCCTTCTACGGCTCTTGAGAGCAGAGTCCAGACTGCTGCCTAAACGGCTTGACTGCGAAAAATCAAACGTTTGATAACGGTTCGCATTACCTTCGCCTACGGGCGGTGCAGTTCCTGTCTCATAATCAAAAGGATTCTTACCTTTGCCAAACCCACGCACCCTTGGGATATAGCCTATTTCAGACGTTTCGCCCTGAAAAACATCGACATTGCCTGTCATTGCCAGCAAGGTATTGGCTGCCCGGAAGTACTGTTCACCGTAAGCGGTACGTCCAGGACCCCAGGCTATCATTAAGGCTGCTGGTTTGGTGGTAGCATATTCTCTAGCTAGTCTCTCTATCGTAGCTGCTGGAACACCCGTGATAGTCTCAGCCCAGGTAGCGGTCTTAGCTATCCCGTCTTCTGTTCCCAAAACATATTCCTTAAATTTGTAGAAGCCCACGGTATAGGTATCGAGAAACTTCTGATCCTGTAGGTTCTCCGTTATCATCACGTAGGCCATAGCTATGAGCATTGCTGTGTCGGTACCAGGTATGATCGGTATCCACTCGTCGGCGTAAAGGGCAGCGGAGATAGTATATCTGGGGTCCACACATACAATCCTGGCTCCTGCCTCCTTGGCCTGGGACATGCGTAGAGGATTATTGACCACGTATAGATTGTTACCTGGATTCCATCCCCACATGATAACCAGGCGTGCATTAGATGGGTCAGCGTAGCGGGGGGCGGCACGCCTCGTGCCGTATGTTGCCTGAGCCGACCAGTAGTTCCCCTCCAGTGACGCACCTCCCCAGTGTTGCAGGTTGCCACCAAACATATTCAGCAATCTCCCGACGGCTGGCCCCTGTAGGCCAAATTCGCCAGCATACTGCAGGTTAACAAAAGCTCCCACACCATACGATTCCTTAATCCTCTTCATCTCGTAAGCTATCCTGTCTAGCGCCTCATCCCACGAGATTCGCTCGAATTTTCCCTCTCCTCTTTCGCCCGTTCTCCTCATCGGGTATTTCAGACGGTTGGGCGCGTATACCCGCTGGCGCTGGGCACGCCCCCTGGCACAAGCCCTCAACTGAGGCTCGTCTCCGTCATCCGTCTCAATTCTGATAATCACCCCATTTTTAACGTGGAGCTTGAGCAGACAATTTGAGTTTGCACCGCAATCATGCGCACAGGTGGAGGGCACTATGGTCACGTCACTATCCGAACGATTTTGTTTTTTCACAGTCATGTCGCACTCCTTTACTCCTGATTTAATGAGAACAAGCGATTCGCCCGCCTTATGCCGCATGACGAACAGCTTTTAGTCCCCACCCATCCCGGTGTGTATTCACCCCTTGCACTTTGCTTCACGCCGTCGCACCGGTCACTGTGTTTTCGGTTTAAAGATGACCGACGGCTTAGTATCTTCCGAGTAGGCAAAGCCCTCCGCTTCCTGTATGTTCCCATATTTAGCCATGAGCTCAGTTAAGGGGCCGGCTTCCAGGCACCGCGAAGGGCAGGCACCTACGCAAATGGGGCTCTTGTTCTCGGCCAGCCTTTCCAGGCAGAAATCGCACATCTGCATCTTGGCGTTTTCTTTGTCGCCAAAACGGGGCATACCGTAGGGGCAGGCCTCCTTACAAAATTGAGCACAGTTATCCTTGCCAAGACAAAGCTCCCTGTCGACAACTACAATCCCGTCATCCGCTCTTTTACTGATTGCGCCTGCGGGGCAGGCAGAAACGCACGCGGGGTTAATACAGTGGAAGCAGGTGGTTACCATGTAGGCAATAAACGGGTTAGGGTATTTACCATTCTCTATGTACCTAACATCCATGTAATCCACCGGCCCCAGTTCCACATCGTGCCAGTCTTTGCAGGCAATGAGGCAAGCATAGCAACCAGTGCACCGCGTCTGATCGAAGTAAAAAGCCATCTGCATTATTGGACTCCTCAAAAATGAATTTATTTTGTAGACGGGACATGGTATTAAATAACCTCTTCATCTCGAAGCTGAGCAATATCCTCCCAGTTGTAGCCACCAACTTCGATAAGGACTTCCTCAGTGTGCTGACCAAATTCAGGGGCTTCACACCTAACTTCACCAGGAGTTTCACTCAACTGGATTGGGATGCCAACTACCTTTATCGGACCGAGTACCTCGTGATGGCAGTTAACAATATAATCGTTGGCCAGCTCTTGCGGGTCATTAATCAGCTCGGAGATGGTTTGAACTGGATGGTGAGGGACATCTCCTGTTGATTTAAAAACCTTCATCCACTCTGAGGCTGACTTAGTGACGAAGATTTCGTCCATGATGGCGGTTAGTTCCGCACAATTCTCCTGCCTCTTCGTCATATCCTCGAATTTTGGATTTTTCTCCAGGTGTTCGATACCCAATGCCTTGCACACCAGCGGCCAATATCTTTCCGAGTGCAAGCCAGCCAGCATGAGCCACTTTCCATCCTGGCATTGATAATAGTTCCACAGTGGATTTGCCGATGTTTTTCTATTTTGCCTGACCACCTCCTGCCCGGTATAAAGCTGCATTCCTATGGTCAATCCCTGTAACGCTGTCAGACTTCCTAAGTGGGAAACGTCCACCTTCTGTCCAATGCCGAGCCTCTCCCTTGCTACCAGAGCCGCCAGTATCCCATAGGCTGTCATTATTGCTCCCACCTGGTCAGCGACGCCCAACTGTATTGGCAGGGGAGGCATTTCTGGCTCACCCACCATGGTCATTATCCCAGACCTGGCCAGGCCGACATAGTCAAAAGCTGGCTCCATAGCATCAGGGCCCTTTGGCCCATATCCGGAGGCTGCTACGTATATGAGCTTGGGATTATACTGGCACAAGGTCTCATAACCGAGCCCTAACTTTTCCGGCACGCCTTGTCGGAAATTATGCACGAAGACGTCCACATTCTTGACTAATCGATAAATAAGCTCTCTCCCTTTCTCCTTGACGAGGTCTACAGTGATGCTCTTTTTACCCCGGTTATTACATTCGAAGTAGGCAGACTTTCCCTGTGGTAGACTCGAAGTCCCCGCTCTGGTCAGCCCGCGGCCCGGGTCGCCAGTAACTCGATTTTCTATATGAATTACTTCAGCCCCTAAGTCAGCCATCATGGCTGTTGCTACCGGGCCCATTTGCCATTGCGTCCAATCAAGGATACGAATACCTTCAAGTGGTCGGCCCATATTTGAATCCTCCTCCTCTTTATTGGTAGAGTGGGACTTGCATCTCTTGCTGTAGTATCCTTACCATTCCTTCAATCTATTTAGCTATAAATTAATTATATAATTAGTGAAGATGGCACGCTACCTCATGATGAGTACTGGCTACTTGTTTCAGGAGTGGCTCCTCAATGGAACAAACGGGCATGGCATACATGCAGCGCGGGTGAAACCGGCAGCCTGGTGGAGGGTTGAGGGGGCTAGGTACCTCTCCAGGGAGAACGATCTCAGCCCTTTGGTCATCAGGGCGGAGGGGAAGGGCAGCTGAAAGAAGCGCCTGACTATATGGGTGAAGTGGATGGAAGTACAGTTCCTCACTTTCTGCTGTCTCAACAAGTTTCCCCAGATACATTACCCCAATCCTGTTGCTCATATGTTTAACGACAGCAAGGTCGTGGGCGATGAGTAGATAGCTGATGCTGAAATCCCGCTGAATGCTGTGGAGTAGGTTCATTATCTGAGCTCGGATAGAAACGTCCAAGGCAGACACTGGCTCGTCGAGAATAATGAGTTTTGGGTTGAGTGCTAAACTCCTAGCAACCGCTATTCTTTGCCTTTGGCCGCCACTGAACTCGTGGGGGTAAAGTTTAGCTCCATCTCTACTCAGTCCTACCAATTCAAGGACTTCAGCAACCCTCTCCTTTATCGCCTTTTTGGGAAAGGCAGCACTCACAATTATGGGCTCAGCGATGATATCACCCACCCGCATTCGTGGGCTAAGGGAACTGAACGGATCTTGGAAAATAGCCTGAACTGAACTCCGATACTTCCTCAGCTCAAGCTTAGATAATTGGTTAATATTATTGCCTTCGTAAAGGATATTTCCGCTGGTAATTCTCTCGAGGAGCAAGATGAGTCTGGCTGTGGTCGTTTTGCCGCACCCGGACTCTCCAACCAAACCGAAGGTTTCCCCTTTATCAATGGTGAAGCTTATGCTATCAACTGCTTTCACCGCCGCAACCTGTCTCATGAAGACGAGTCCTTTGGTAACAGGAAAATATTTCTTTAGGTCTCTTACTTCCAGAAGGATTTCGCTCATTACTTACCCATTTTCAAATCGTTAACCAGCAGTTCAAGTAATGCCCCTCTTTAACTACAGACTGTGGCGGATACTGTTGCTGGCAAATTTCCCTTACCTCGGGACATCGAGGGGCGAAGTTGCATCCTAGTGGTACGTCAGCGAGATCAGGCGGCTGACCCTCGATGGAGTAGAGTTTATCTACCTTTACATCCATCTTAGGAAGGGAATTCATAAGGGCAATCGTATAGGGGTGGTTTGGATTATTAAAGAGTTCTCTTACCCCGGCACTTTCTACAATCTTCCCAGCATACATCACCGCTACTTGATTGCATACCTTAGCCACAATACCGAAATCATGAGTTACTACTATCATTGAGAGATTAGACTGTTGCTGGATATCTTTAAGTAACCTTAAAAATTGTGCCTGGATGGTAACATCAAGGGACGTCGTTGGCTCATCGGCAATGAGGAGTTGGGGTTG
>Ga0209164_1005216_pt1 | contig 11167 bp, 11 predicted proteins | sample MTBNYHSulfiMetaG_FD_187458 | JGI IMG/M metagenome (GOLD analysis project Ga0209164, IMG submission 187458) | Enrichment culture microbial communities from rom New York Harbor, USA that are MTBE-degrading - MTBE-NYH (New York Harbor Sulfidogenic)... | ecosystem: Environmental > Aquatic > Marine >... | reverse complement strand
TACCTGCTCAGGTCCTCTGTACGGTCTTCTTTTATGAGTTCAAAGACCTTTTCCGCAGCGATAGTACCCAGGCGGAAGTCTTTTTCCACTATGCCCCAGAGGCTTTTTAGATATGTGTCCCTCTGCCTGCCGTCCAATTTTTCCATTAAGGCAGCTATCTTTTCAGCGGCCATCATGGCGATTTTATGATCGCCGCCGGCCAGATGAGCCAATATCCTTTCATACTGGACGATTAAGGCCCCATTTTCTTTGTCTATAAGCTCGGAGAATATCTTGGCCGCGCTAAGGGCGACACGCCCATGGAGTTTGGCCAGGCGGTGCACTACTTCCAGATAATTTACACGGAACCTGGATTCTACATCCCTGAGTAAATATGGGATTCTCTCTCCGGCCGCCATACCGACCTTCTCATCCTGTTCTGCACACAGCGTTACAATGTTAGCGTAAAGGGAAAGGGCCTTCTCATCAACTTTTTCTAATAATTGTAAGATCTTATCTGCGCAAAATACCCCTACCCGGCCATTTCGCACCGCGATCATGCCCACTGTATCCAGGTAACGACGCCTCAGGGAGGCAGGGATCTCCGTCAGATAGTGCAATAGCTTATCGGCCATAATAACGCCGGATTCCCTGTCTCTGGCCGCTATGTTGCCGGCGACTTCCCCGTATTTTTTGATAATAGCCTCATCCATATCCTTAAGCAGCGGGAGCAACTTCTCTGCCATTATCATGCCGACCTTATAATCATTTTCTGCGCCCCGACTCACTACGGCTACATAGGTCTCCATCGTATCCTTATTGATACCGGAGATAAATGACGGCAGACTCTCGGCCGCAGCAAGGCCCACTCTATAGCTTAACATACTTATATTACTAATTATTTTCAAGTAATTGGCCCTGGCCGGTTTATTTACCTTGTCTATCCATTCAAGCAAATTCCCGGCAAAGGTAACGGCTACCTGGCAATTCTGCGCACAGGTTTGTTCAATAATATTTTCATATTCAGAGATCATTTCCGGGGTTAATTTATTCAGATAAGCAGGAAGGTGCTGAGCGACTGTGGCTGCCAGGCGATAGCTTTTACCCGCAAAACGGGTAATAACCTGCGCATAGAGGTCTATTTTTTCCGGGGTCAACCCTGCATAAGCTACAGATAACGTCTTTGCCGCAGTAATCCCAAGATCATGTTTGATGGCCGTAGTTTTTTTCACTGCGGTAATTAAAGAATCTTTTATCTCATCCCCTGCCTTATCCAGCGGGCCAAGTAATTTTATGGGATCAACCGGCTGGCCGGACTGAAATTCTTTTATGTGTTTTGCTATAATAAGTTCTCTATCCATAGATTACCCCCACGCTTACGTGGTCTTTCTTTTGTCACCTTATAGCATAAAAGACTAAAAAAGGAATCCAGAAAAATGTCATGAAAATTCTAATTATCAACAACTAATCGTTAATGTTTTTATAAAACATGCCGTTAATAATATGTAAGTAATTTTTGCACGTTAATTTTCAGGAGAAAACCTAAGCAAAAAGGAGTAATCGCCATGGGAGAAGCAGTAACACAAGTCGAGGCCGGCTTTCAGGAATTAGCGGCCAGGGAAGGGAAATATTTAACTTTTGTGTTAGGCAAGGAAGAATATGGCCTGGAAATTTTAAAAGTGAAAGAAATTATCGGCATGATGGATATAACTTCCGTACCAAATGTACCGTCTTATGTTAAAGGTGTAATCAATCTGCGGGGCAAGGTTATACCTATAGTGGAATTGCGTTTAAAATTCGGCATGGAATCTATCCCTTATACGGAACGGACCTGCATTATTGTGGTGGATGTTCAGGTCAAAGGCCGCCCCGCCCTGGTCGGGATAGTGGTGGATGCCGTCTCCGAGGTTTTAAACATCAATCGGGAAGAGATAGAAAACACACCTAACTTTGGGACTGGAATGGACACAAACTATATCCTGGGAATGGCCAAAGTCAAAGGACAGGTCAAGATACTGCTGGACATCGATCAAGTCCTTGATAGTAGCGAACTGGCCCTTTAAGAAATCAAAAATATGGCGCTCCTTACGGTGGCGGGATAGAGTAGGTTACATAACTTCTATCCCGCCTCTTTTTTTCTAAGAACCAGACCTTATTTTTTGTAACCATTCACCGTTTACCGAAGAAGAGTTTTTCACGTTCCTGGGGACAACGGTAACCTGATAACGGTGAACGGCTACTATCTTTTCGGCGTGCCGCGGATTTGTTAAAGCATTTGCCTTAACTATAAGAAAATGCTATAAATTTAAAAATATGGCGGCTACCGGTCGCGGACGCGTACACCTCGGCGCATCTACGACCGGGGCGGGCAAAAGATGGTTACTGTGCCGTCCAAACTTTGACTTTTTGCGAGTTCATCAGCTATGGTACAATCTCAATCCCGCAATATTCTCATCGGCATCACTATTCTCATTTTCGTTATAGCCTTCGGAACGAGCGGCTATATGTTTATCGAAAGATGGGACTTTTCAGACGCCCTTTACATGACCGTTATTACTTTAACCACCGTTGGATATGGGGAGGTTCGGCCACTAAGCGGCTCAGGACGGGTTTTTACAATTTGTTTGCTTATCATGGGCGTTGGTTTTGTGTTTTACATGTTCGGAACCATAACCCAGATCATGGTAGAAGGCCAATTTAGAAGGCTTTTGGGGAGGAGAAAATTGGGAAAACAGCTTGCCGCATTAAAGGACCATTACATTATATGCGGTTATGGCCGCATTGGACAGATTATCTCCCGGGAAATTGCCAAAAAACCCTTGCCCCTCGTGATTATCGAAAACAGGCCGGACCTGATAAAAACCATTGAAGAGCAGGGACATCTATTTATCGAAGGCGATGCCACACGGGAAGACACATTACTTAAGGCCAATATCCAAAAGGCTAAGGGCTTGGTAGCCACAGTATCTTCCGACGCTGATAACGTATATATCATACTCACCGCCCGCGGTCTGAACCCGGGTCTTTATATCATGGCCCGGCTCGTTGATGAAAAGGCTGAACGAAATCTCTTACAGGCCGGAGCAAACCGGGTTATTTCACCATACCATATCGGAGCGCGTAAAATGGCCCAGGTAATTTTACGACCGGCAGTGACTGACTTCATCGAACTGGCTGTGCACAGAGGAGGCATGGAGCTGCAAATAGAGGAGATACCGGTACGCGCCTCGTCTCGTATTACAGATGTGCCGCTTAAGGAATCCGGGATAAGGCAGGAATTAGGGCTGATTATAATCGCTATCCAGAGGGCTTCAGGCGAAATGCTTTATAATCCCCCACCGGATGCCAGGATACAGGTAGGCGATACGCTTATAGCTATGGGTGACCCCAAAAACCTCAATAAGTTGGAAAAAATGCTGGGAATTTCTACGGCCTAACTACGAGGATACCGCAATAATGCGTTTTTCAGTAACAATCATATCCATCAGGTAATCGTGCTCATCCAGCGGCACTAAAGGCGCTATCTGGATCTCATAGGCCAGGGCTACTTTCAAGGAACTGCCCGGCAGGCTTGGTAAAAAACGATCATAAAAGCCCATCCCATATCCGATACGCCCTCCCCGGTTATCAAAAACACAACCCGGCACCACAGTAATGTCTATATCCTCCGGGGATAACGGCCTGAGTCTGGTATCCTTGGGTTCCAGAAGGCCGAAACGGCGTGGAGCCAAATCGCTTTTCAATTCTTTTAAAACAGACGGGACTATGACACCTCGCTCATAATCCGTGTACGGAACGGCCACCACCTTACCTTGCTCCAGCGCCGCCTGCATTATGTACTGCGTCTCTGCCTCGCTCCGGAAGGAGACATACAAAAAAACGCCCTTGGCCTGGTTCCATTCCGGAAGGGCCATAAGGCGAACGGCGATGGCCTCTGAACAGGTCTTACGCTCTAAAGGGGGGATGCTGTCGCGGAGCTTGAGGATGCGACGTCTTAATTCAGCCTTGGTTTCCATTTCCTCTGACATTCCTTTGACGGATTCGTAAAAAGTAAAATTTACCGCAGAGGTCGCTGAGAACGCTGAGATAACATATTGAATAGTTTAGAGTTTTTCTCTACGGACTCTGCGTGCTCAGCGGTGAAAAGGCTTTTTTACAAACTGATCTCCTTTAATATGATATCAATGATGGCTGGCACCTGTTTCTGAACCTCATCCGTTAACTCCATCCCCCAGTCAATGGCCCTGGGCTCGACGCCGATTATTACCACCTCCGGCGAATAACCCAGTTTTTTGGACATGGAAAGGGACTCTACCACACCGAGGTCATGCAGGGAAACCGGGCCTTCTTTATCTGCAATAAGATCTTCGGGACGGCACTGATAAATTGTCCCCGGCTTCTGCCCGGCCTTAAGGGCATCAACAATTATCACCTTTTGTACTCCATCCAGATAAAATGCTAAATTCATGGTGGCCGTGCCCATATCCAACAAATCCACATGGGCCGGAAGCTCCCTGTCTCGCAAGGCCTGGATGATATGCACCCCTATCCCCTCGTCCTGGAGGAGGAGATTCCCTATGCCGACAATTAGTGTCTTCTGAACATCCATGATCCACCTTGCCTTAAAAATCCAGGGGGCTTTTAGCTTCTTTCACTGTCCTGCTCGGCACGCAGTGCGTATTAAATATATCAGACGGAATATCGCGCATAGGACGATTACAAGAAATGTGTTATCCATTCTATTTGGGATGATAACAAGTTGAACTTATGTCCAATTCGCAAGAGATTGTCAAATTGTTTCTCAAGCTTATCATTTGGTGGTATGATAACGAGAAACCAGTTAATAATATTGATTAGGACGACGCTTCGCGTCGCCCTATCGGGCCGGATGAGGACGGATTGCCAGCCCGCGCGAAGCGCGGCCTATCAATCCGAATCGAACAGACACCCCTACGGGGTGCTCCTCATCCGGCCCGATAGAAGGCTCCCCTCCGTAATCAGCCATTTAATACTTGTCATCTGTCAGTCATTGGCGTATATTGAGACATGCTCTTCATTGAACCACCGGTTTTCACAAGAGAACTTCAGAATGTATTGCCCGACGAGTCGTACCGGCAACTGCAACAAGCGTTGGCAATTCGCCCAGGGGCCGGAAGTATTATTCCAGGCGCTGGCGGACTGCGTAAGCTCCGATGGCACATTCCCGGTGCAGGCAAACGAGGCAGCCTGCGGGTGATTTACTATTGGGATCCGCCAGCAGATACCATTTATATGCTTCTGACATACAAGAAGAGCAAGCAGGAAAATCTCACGCCGGATCAGCTAAAGGTTTTGAGCAAGCTGGTCAAGGAGTACCTACAATGAACGAAAAGGATTTTGACAATTTGGTTAAAAGCATCAAAGAGGCAGGGCAGATCAAAAAGGGCATGCTGCCTCCAAGCCGTCGATTCGAGTTCAGCCCTTTGGATATTAAAGCAATACGCGAAAAGTTGAAAAAATCTCAGTCCGAGTTTGCACTGATGCTTGGCGTAAGCATTTCGACGCTCCAGAATTGGGAACAAGGAAGGCGTAGACCGGAGGGGCCGGCAAGAGTTCTACTGAAAATCGCATCAAAGAACCCAAAAGCTGTAGCCGAGGCGCTCAGTTCATAGCCGTCCGCTTCTTCTAACCCGTCAGCACAGCCGACGCTTCGCGTCGCCCTATCGGGCCGGATGAGGACGGATTGACAGTCCGCGCGAAGCGCGGCCTATCAATCCGAATCGAACAGACATCGCCCCTTCGGGGCTTGCTCCTCATCCGCGCCCGTTGGACGAATACATGAAGATGAAGTCAAAGGAGAATAAACACTTGCGTTGTGGGCCTTATACTCAGTCATTAGAACATAAAGGGAATCGAGCGCGACTGAGCAATAGATTGGTGGGGTGAAATATGCCGAATGAGTACTGGTTCTTAGTTGCCTTCCTTATTTATGTCATTTATGTTCTGATTAAGGGCGAGCGTAATCGTAAACAAACTCTCGAAATTGAAAACAAGCGCAAATTGATGCAGGAAGAAGAAGAGAGAAAACGTCAACTTGAACTAGAAAGAGAGCGCATGGAGAAAGAGGAGAAGGAGCGCATCAGGATTCTCAATTTGCGTGCCGAACTCAGGCAGCTCTTACAGGAAATGCCCATTCTCATTGACATTACTGGCATTGAGTTCGATACGCTTTACGATGATTGGGGTTGCACCGTTGCTGAACCTACCCATAAGCTATGTTGTGACTTTCAGCTTGAGGACCTCATCGATCGACTTGTTCCGTTTTGGGACTATAAAGAAGCAAGAGGCTTTGGCTTTTCACAGCTGTCTGAAATGACGTCGGCGGACAGAATCCTAACTTTTGCCGTTACCTATTCTTCAACTATAGAACGCTTCCTGGAACACAAAATCTATATCCTTCGCGGAGGGCCTGAACAATTCAAGGCCATGTTGGTGCAACATGGATCTAGCAATCGAAACTATTGTCATGATATACTTGACGATAACCATATCCATCCGAAATTCACTTATAAATGCGCGGATGGCTCACTTAACTAAGGAACCGGAGCTTGGGAGCACACGCCGCTTGGGGTGCAAATCATCGTCCAACAAGGCAATCCAGCCGATCGCTTACGCTCCGGCCCGTTAAGTGGTCGTAGTCGCACAGGTGTGCTAGCGGAGATCGTGATGTCAAAACAGAGCGGAACACATGACGCGGTATTACCGGATTCCACTATTCAGGCACGAAACGGTCCAGTAGTCGCCGATGGGTTCTCTTTTCTCCAGTACATACACAATGAGAAGATGGCCCACAAGGAGCATCGTCACAAACACTTGCTCCACAAGCTTCTTATATCAGGCGCCATTCTCGGTATCGGCCAGGTTGTAGAGAGTCCAAACTTGGCCTTTTTCGTCATTCTTCTCCTGCCGCCTATTTGTCTGGTCCATGATATTTATATCTTTGCCGAGCACTTCAAGGTACATCGAATTGGTGCCTTCCTGCGTAGCAAGGATACAGGCTTGCCGGAGGACAGCCTGATTCTGAAGTGGGAAAACTACGTAAACGAGAAACACAGACGCGAGAGATTTGCCGTCTGGGGTTCGCTAATATACACCGTTCTCGTAGTCCTGGCCGCCGCCGCGGTACCTTGGTTAATCAGCGTCAATTGGACCCAACTCCACTTTGTAGTCTACACGGCATCGGTCTGCGTTAATGTTCTTGGCATATTGTTCGTGTTCGTGGTCGCAAGACTCCTTGCCGAAAGACTCAAGGACGGCGAATGACCAGGCTTGACTTGGCGTGTCGCTGACGGATGCCGGGTGAATCACCTAACCCGTCAGTCCAGCCGACGCCGTGGAACGTGGTTGATTTTTTCTGGAAGGCCTCAGGCCGGCGCGGCTGAGCTTCCAGTTCGGCCAAGCAATCGAAGAGATGAAAGAATCAATTACGTTAAAAGCAAATCGACGGAGGACTACTCTTAAGGAACGCACAACGCCCTGCGCGTGCTGTGCCCATCCAATCTCCCACCGTCACCATGTCCTTTGTTTCGCCCAAAGCGGTGAGAACCGGCACACGCTTCAATTGTGCCCGAATTGCCATGAGTTGTTTCACCTTATTCAGTCCGCCGTCGTCGGTAAGAGCGACTATAGCAATAAAGTCCTGCGAAAATACATGGAGACCAAGGGCACGGAAGACCCCACATTCAAATTCATAATGGCCAAGGTTATGGAAGTGGAAGATCTTCTTGGGGCCTTCACGACAGAGACGCCCAAGATTGTGAACGCAGTACGAAAAGCACTGGAGCCGTACGTAAGCAAGTTGAGAGACGTGGACATTCTTGGCGCCTTCGACATGATCAAACAGGGATCTGGGGTCACTTTCAAGGTTGGTGCCAGAGTGTCGGAAGATGTTGCCGACGGCTGTGTCGTTGAATCCTTGTGGGTATTCCATTTCAACGAAACTGGAGTTCTGAAGGTTGAGACCCTCCGTGTGGAGCGTGGAGGGAGAGACTAGGAGAGAGAGATTAGGGACGTCCGTGAAATATTGACATTTTCCTGTTTTGGTGCTAAAAAGCCACCATGCCGCGCAAAGCTCGTATTGATGCCCCTGGTGCATTGCATCACATAATTATAAGAGGCATCGAAAAGAAGACCATCTTCAGAGACGACCAGGATAGGGACAACCTTTTGCACCGGCTCGGCAATGTCCTTTCAGAAACCTCCACTCAGTGCTATGCCTGGGCCTTGATACCTAATCATGTTCACCTGCTGCTGAGCACCGGTTTAGTCCCCATTGCTACAGTGATGAGAAGGGTATTGACCGGGTATGCCCAGCAATTTAACAGACGGCACAGACGTCATGGACAACTTTTTCAAAATCGCTATAAATCGATTTTATGTCAGGAAGACCCTTATCTTCTGGAACTGGTCCGTTATATCCACCTGAACCCGCTTCGGGCTAAAATTGTTTCCGATGTGGGTGGACTGGACAGGTATCCCTACTCCGGGCATAGTGTTATTTTAGGAAAGCGAAAGAACTCATGGCAGAATACAGGATATGTGCTTGGATATTTTGGTCAGAAACTTATTTCGGCCCGCAGGAGATACAGGGCCTTTATTGAGGCGGGGGTCAATATGGGCCGCCGTCCGGAATTAATAGGAGGAGGGCTGATCCGTTCACTTGGTGGTTGGTCGGCCTTGAAGTCTCTCCGGACAAAGCAGATAAGGGTCAAAGCCGATGAGCGGATATTGGGAGACTCGGGATTCGTTCAAGAAGCTTTAGAGAAGGCGAACGAGCATTTTGAAAGGCGCACTTTGCTTAAAAGCCAAGGGATGGATATGAGGAAATTGCTGTCGAGGGTGGCCGATCATTATGGGGTTGATGGCGAGGATTTAAGAATGAGAAGCAAAGCTCAGGGGTTGGCGAGGCCTCGCGCGGTATTTTGTTATCTGGCTACAAGAGAACTGGGCGAGAGTTGTGCCTCTGTTGCTAGAAGTCTGCATATAACCCCGTCGGCGGTCAGCAAGGCGGCAGTTCGTGGACAGGCTCTTGTCCATGAACAAAACCTTCAAAATAAACTACTGGAAAGTTAATATTTCACGGACGTCCCCTTAATTACTTAATGATTGCTATAGTAACAAGACTGACAAATCCTCCGAAGGCCGGTACAGATTGGAGCAAGCCGCCATGGCGAGAGATTCCGCCCGAACTGATCCGGAACTACATGGGTGAAAAGCCCGGCCATTTTCCAAAGACGGAGGTGAAGATCGCCTACGATGACATGGCTATCTACGTGATGTTCCGAGTCGAAGACAGATACGTTCGGGCAATAGCCTCAGAGCATCAAGATAGTGTCTGTGGGGATAGTTGTGTTGAATTCTTCTTCACACCGGATTCTGATGTGTCCAAAGGCTACTTTAACCTTGAGATGAATTGCGGCGGTACCATGCTTTTCCATTTCCACCCGGGGTTAAAAAAAGGGATGTTTAAGATCCCCAAGAGTGACTGTGACAAAATAATAAAAACGCATTCGTTGCCGCGCATTATAGACCAGGAAATCCAGGAACCCGTCACATGGACCGTTGAATACTCGATCCCAATAGCCTTGTTGAGAAGATACTGCCAGGTGAGCGCCCCAAAGCCACACGCTTTGTGGCGAGCAAATTTCTACAAGTGTGCCGACAACACTTCACATCCGCACTGGCTGACCTGGTCGCCGGTTGATTACCCAAAACCGAATTTCCATCTACCCCAATCATTCGGTGTACTGGAATTTGAATGAAGGGGAAGAATGGGACGCCGGTAAAAAAATGGCTGCCGGCGGTTCTGTCTGCCGCCGGCAGCCATTCCTATGCCCGCAAGCGAGCAGGGTATTAGCTGACCCTGATCTCGTAAGCCTTATTGGTATCGACGTGCAACACGTGCACGGCACAACCCAGTCACGGGTCAAAAGAACGTATGACCCGCACCACATTAAATGGATTTTCCGGATCCGGCACCGGAGTCCCGATAAGGGCCTCTTCAATCGGCCCCCTCTGTCCTTTATCGTCACGGGGCGAGGCATTCCAGGTAGTAGGCGCAATCACCTGATATTGGGCTATCTTGCTATTATTAATCTTGATCCAGTGGCCGACCGATCCCCTGGGCGCTTCACTTAGACCAAATCCCTGACCGGACTTGGGAACGGGTTTCATGATAACACCTGACTCGCCTGGAATCAATTCATCCAACCACTGTCCAAGGGCCTTGGCTACCAGATAGCATTCTTCCGCCCGGGCCACGTGCCGCCCCATGATGGAAAAGGCCTTCTCACCAATATCCCGCATGCGCACATCCTTTGCCTCATCAATGCCGAGGAATCTATTGGCCTGTTTGCTCAGCACCGGGTTGGTTATCCACATCCTGGCCAGCGGCCCGACCTCATGCGGAATTCCCTTATACCGGGCTGCCTTGATATAGGAGTAAGCGCCCTTTTTGCCGGGTAGCGGTATGGTTTCTCCTTCCGCAGGGTTCTTCCCGGTGGTGCGATCGTCATACCAGGAATGGGACACAAACTCCTTGATTTTTTTCACGTCTAACGGGTAATCCTTACCATTGGTATAGACGCCACGCTTTAAGAGAAAGGCGTTTTCCTTGTCGTCCAAGGGAAAGACCCCGTAAGACAGGAAGTTTTTGCAACCCGTGCCAACGTTAAACAGATCTTTATATGCCCCGCCTATCAGATAGACCGTGGGCAGATAAGTATTGGCAATGAAATCTATAACCTTCCCGGCTCGTTCCTTGTACCCGGAGATCTCTTCCCTGGTGGGTATGGCCGTGGCTCCACCCACGACCATGCCCTGGACGATGGGCCCTTTGCCGCCCCACATGGCGGTCAGTTCATGGCCGAGGGCCTTTATCTTAAGGGCCTCAAGATACTGGTTAACCGCCACCTGGTTTGTTTTTTCATCCAGCCGGTAATCCCCGTCATAACGGGGGACAAAAGGTTCGGTTCCCGGTCCCTTGACATAATCAAGGGCGGCCAGATGATAAAAATGAAGGACATGATCCCACGCATAGTCAGAGCCAAGGATAATATTGCGCAACACCCGGCCGTTCTTTGGGGGTTTCACCTTGAAGGCAGAATCCAGGGTCCTGACCGAGGCGCTGGCATGAGAAGTAGGGCAGACG
>Ga0209164_1005215_pt1 | contig 11168 bp, 10 predicted proteins | sample MTBNYHSulfiMetaG_FD_187458 | JGI IMG/M metagenome (GOLD analysis project Ga0209164, IMG submission 187458) | Enrichment culture microbial communities from rom New York Harbor, USA that are MTBE-degrading - MTBE-NYH (New York Harbor Sulfidogenic)... | ecosystem: Environmental > Aquatic > Marine >... | reverse complement strand
GATGGCCGGGTATTATCCTGATATGGTCATCGGCTGCATCGGCGGCGGCTCCAATTTCGCCGGGATGTTCCTGCCCTGGGTGAGGGACAAGCTCAGCGGCAAGAAGCCCGACCTGCGCATCATCTGTGTTGAACCGGAAAGCTGTCCCACGGTAACCAAGGGGCTTTATGCCTGGGATTACGGAGATGTCGCCGGACTCGCCCCTATAGTCCTGATGTACACACTGGGACACACCTTCGTGCCCCCGCCCGTTCACGCCGGGGGACTGCGTTATCACGGCATGGCACCCATCATCTGCCACCTTCATAAACTGGGCTTTGTTGAAGCCGTAGCCGTACCTCAGATCGCCACCTTCGAAGCCGGCGTAACCTTTGCCCGCACCGAGGGTATCGTCAGTGCCCCCGAGACCAACCACGCTATCAGGGTTACTATTGATGAAGCCCTGAAGTGCAGGGAATCCGGTGAAGCCAAGACCATCCTGCTCGCCCACAGCGGGCACGGCCACTTCGACATGGCTGCCTATGACGCCTACCTATCAGGCAAGCTTGAGGACTACGCTTATCCTGAGGAAAAGGTGAAGGAAGCACTGGCTCACCTGCCTGAGGTACCCGGACTATAACGACACCCACAAGTATACTATGATAGATAAGGGGCTGGGCTCGCGCCCAGCCCCTTCTTTTGTCTATTTCTGACACAAATGCTAAAATAAAAATGAGATATGCTGAAAAAAATAGGACTTATCATTGCCACCCTCATTCTAATTGTTTCCCTGACCCTGAGCGCCGGGTGCTATATAGAAATCGAGCGAGGGACTGAGCCACCTGCACCACCAGACACCAGCCCCCCGACCTCACAGAACACCACTCCCATTGACACTGAATGGGAGGCCCCGACTGCCCACAGCCAGGCTCAAATATTACCCAGCATTGCTGATGTCGTTGCCAAGGTTAAGCCCTCTGTGGTTGCTATCACTACCGAGGTTGTAACCCGTGATTTTTTCAACAGGCCGTATACCCAGGAGGGAGCTGGTTCGGGATGGATAATTGACGCCAACGGAATTATCGTGACCAACAACCATGTGGTACAGAGTGCCAATAGTATTAGCGTAATACTGGATGACGGTAGAACCTTCCCCGCCGATATGAATACCGTAGCCACTGACCCGTTCACCGATCTAGCCGTTTTCAAAATTAACGCCCAGAACCTGCCCGCCGCCACGGTAGGAGACTCTTCACAGCTAAGAATCGGCGATTGGGTTGTCGCCATAGGCAATTCACTTGGCCAGGGAATAAGAGCCACGGAAGGGATAGTAAGTCGTCTGCACGTCACGGTACCTGAAACTCAAGAAATACTGAGCGATTTTATTGAAACCAGTGCCGCCATTAATCCGGGTAACAGCGGGGGCCCGCTGGTCAATATGGCTGGTGAGGTAATCGGTATCACCAGCGTCAAACTGGTTGATGTTCAAATAGAAGGTGTGGGCTACGCCATCAGCACCAACGAAGCGTGCCCCATTATCAAGCAACTGATTAATAACGGGTACGTCATTCGTCCCTGGCTCGGTGTGGGTCTCTACACGGTAGACCAGTTCGTAGTACAGCGGTATAACCTGGCCGTGGATGAAGGGGTTCTGATTATCAATGTGATTTCCGGAAGTCCTGCTGATAAAGCTGGGTTGAAGCCTGGTGATGTTATCACTAGATTCGCCGGCCAGGAGGTGAAAGACATGACAGAGTTAACACATGCCATACTTGCTGCCCAGTTGGGGCAGCAGGTAGAAGTAAACTTCTGGCGCGGTCAAACCGAGCACACTACCCAGGCCACCCTGGCCGAAAGCCCGCCGCCACCCTAGGTCAGTCCAGCTTCTTCACGCCCAGTAATATCTCGTGACCGCTCAACTTATAGGTTTCGGTCAAGTCTGTCTTTTCGGGAACTCCCTCAACAAGCTCTCGGGACAGCGTTTCCTGCTTGATGTAGTCGGCAAAGTCCTGCATCACCTGCTTGATATAATCATCACCCTGGTAGCAGGTAACAATGTGGTCGGCAATATCAAAGCCGGCGGAGCGGCGCATCGTCTGCAACCGATGCACGATTTCACGCGCCATGCCTTCTTTTTTCAACTCTTCAGGTATGAAAACCTCGATGGCTGAGTTAGTAGTAGCTTCGCTGACAACTACGTATTTATCAGGCTCATTTTGAGCCAGAGCCTCTACATTTTCATAAGAATCGGCTTTGATGTCTTTCACGTTAAGCTCTTCCAGCACCAGCGGCCTGATTCTTTCCAGAGCCTTTCTCTCCCCTTCGGAAAGACCAAAATAGTTGACCGCCACCGGCTGGCGTACCTTGATGCCAGCTTTGCTGCGGGCTGCTCGCCCTAGGCTTGATAACCTCATAGCCAGGCGCATATCCGCCGACAGGTGCTCGTCAATCTGGCTCTCATCGGCCACCGGGAAGTCAGCCAGGTGCACGCTCTCCGGGGCATCAGCAAACACCGAGCAGACTAAATTCTGATACATCTCCTCAGCCACGAAGGGAGTAAAGGGCGCCATCAGCTTCGACATTGTTACCAGGCACTGGTAAAGGGTGTGATAGGCCGCTAGCTTATCGGCATCATTCTCGCTCTTCCAGAAGCGCCGACGGCTCCTCCTCACGTACCAGTTAGAGAGCCCATCGACAAAGCCCTCGATTCTCCTGCCCGCCTCAGTTGGGCTATAGCCATCCAGAAAGGTATCAACGTCTTTAACAAGCTGATTTAACTCCGAGATAATCCACCGGTCAAGCTCCGAAGGCTCGGGCAAAGCTCCCTCAGCCCCGGGGTCATAGTAGTCAATACTGGCATAGGTGACAAAGAATGAATAGACGTTCCACAGGGTTAACAGAAACCGACGCGTCACCTCGGCCACTATCTTTTCATCGAAGCGGCGCACATTACCCGGCGGTGCCGAAGTAAACAGATACCAGCGCAGGGCGTCAGCACCGTGCTTCTCAACCACCGTCCAGGGGTCAACCACGTTCCCCTTGGCCTTGCTCATCTTCTCACCCTCAGCATCAAGGATATGACCCAGGCAGATAACATTGCGGAAACAGATGCGATTAAACAGCAAGGTGGAGATAGCATGCAGGCTGTAGAACCAGCCACGGGTCTGGTCAACCGCCTCGCAGATATAGTCGGCGGGGAAACGCCCGTCTTCCAGCAAGGTCTCATTTTCAAAGGGATAGTGGGACTGGGCGATTGGCATGGCCCCGGAATCAAACCAGCAGTCAATAACCTCCGGCACCCGCCGCATGGTGGCCCCACACCGGGAGCAGGTAAAGGTTATTTCGTCCACAAAGGGACGGTGCAAATCAAGTGGCCCGGTCAAGCCGGCCAGGTCAGCCCTCCCCTTCAGCTCCTCCAGACCACCCACGCACTCATAGCTGTTACATTCTGGGTTTTCGCAGCCCCATACCGGCAGCGGCGTACCCCAGTAGCGCTCCCGGGAGAAAGCCCAGTCGACATTGTTCTGGAGCCAGTCGCCAAAGCGCCCGTATTTAATGTGCTCAGGATACCAGTTTATCTCGTTATTGCCCGAGATAAGGCCCTCTTTGACCGCCGTCGTCCTGATGTACCAGGTCTGCTTGGCGTAGTATAGGAGGGGTGCCTCACAGCGCCAGCAGAAGGGGTAGGTGTGATAGATGGTCTCGCTGCGGAAAAGAAGCCCCCGTTTTTCCAGGTCCTCAAGCACCAGCGGGTCGGCATCCTTAACAAACTTACCTGAAAAGGGATAAGTCCCAGTGATTTTACCCTGCAAATCTACCATGTGAACAAAGTCCAGACCATACTCCTGCCCGGCCTGAAAGTCAACTTCACCGTAGGACGGAGCGATATGGACGATACCCGTGCCGTCCTCCATAGAAACAAAATCAGTGGCAATAACTTTATAGGACAAATGTTCATCAGGTTCCTGAAGAGCCAGTTCTGAGCCTCTCTGAAATCTCTGGCGCTCCACACCAAACTCATGAGGATTAAAGAGCGGCTCATACCGCATCCCTACCAGTTCAGTTCCCATATACTTCGCCACCACCTTAAAATCACCCAGACCTGCTTGCCCCATCAACATAGAAGCCAGAATGAGATACTCCCCATCTACCTCCACCACCGAGCATTCAGCATCAGCCGCTACGGCCAGGGCAGTATTGCCCGGCAATGTCCAGGGAGTTGTCGTCCAGGCCAGCACATAGGTGGGCTTGTCCAGCGTGACACCAGCAATATTATCATCGACCAGCTTAAACTTTATGTAAACCGAGGGGTCGGGGACATTGTCCTCATACCCCTGGGCTACCTCGTGGGAGCTGAGAGAGGTGCCACAGCGGGGACAGTGCGGCGTAACCCTGTAGCCCTGGTACACCAGTCCCCGATCCCACATCTGTTTTATCGCCCACCAGACGGACTCGATGTACTCGTTCCGCATGGTAACATAGGCATTGTCCAGGTCAATCCAGAAGCCGATACGCTCGGTGAGCGCATCCCACTCCCTGAGATACTTGAAGACATTCTGACGGCACCGTTCGTTGAATTTATCGATGCCAAAATCCTCAATCTCCTTCTTGCTGGAAAAGCCAAGCTCCTTCTCCACCTCCAGTTCCACCGGCAAACCGTGCGTGTCCCAGCCCGCAATACGCGGCGCATAGTAGCCCTTCATGGCCTTATAGCGAGGGATAATATCCTTGAAAACGCGGGACAGTACATGGTGAATGCCAGGACTGCCGTTAGCCGTAGGCGGGCCTTCATACAGGACAAAGCGTGGCGCACCCTGTCGCCTCTCGATGCTCTGCTTAAAGACGTCCTTCTCTTTCCACAGGCTGAGTATGCTCTCTTCAAGCTGCGGAAAACTCACTTTGCTATTTACCGGACGAAACATCTCAAAGTCCTCCCATATTAAGAGAGCCCGTCCCATAGGGACGGGCTCTTATCTTCCCGCGGTACCACCCTATTTCCCTGGTCCACCAGGGCACTCGTTCAGGGCACACTTTGATGCCCCCGTCAATGATAACGGCTGACGAAACCGACCAAGTCTACTTGGCAGATTAATAATCCGCCGTTCGGTTGGTAGCTCAGGAGGGATTTTCAGAGGACAGTCACGTCTGCTTGCACCCGACCAGACTCGCTGTGTAACTGCTACCCGCCTACTCTTCTCCGTCACCGCCCTTACAATTTTAGAGATTAACACACCCCACGGAATAAGTCAATCGCGGAGGAGAAGACTGTCTGAGAACATGATTACGCACTGTCATGGCGAGGGACGAAGCCCGAAGCAATCTCGCTTTTACCTTGCGGCAGGCTACTCCTCATCCTTGAGTATGATAACCACCCGGCGAGCCTCGCCCAGGCCAATACTCTGCGTAACCACATCAGGATGGTCAGCCAGGGCCATGTGAATGATACGCCTCTCGTAAGGCGGCATTGGCTCAAGAGTAAAGGATGCTCCCCTGGCCTTTACATGCTCCGCCATATTGCGGGCAAAGGTCTGCAACGCCTGGTAACGGCGCCGCTTATACCCCTCGATATCAATTATTATTGGTGACCAGCTCTTCATCTGGTGACCAAGCATAATCCTGACCATATACTGTAGAGCAGCCAGCGTCTGCCCCCGTCTCCCGATAAGAATGCCCAAATCATCACCCTTGATATTGAGGACAACAGAAACAGGCATGTCCTGTCCCACCACAGGTTGGTTCTCAAGCTCAACCGAACCATCCACACCTAACAGGGTAAGCAGCTTCTCCAGGAGACCTTTGGCTATCTCCGCCACAACTTTCTCTTCCTCAGCTGCCGAAACCAGTGGTGTTACCCTGACCAATGCCTCTTCAGCACCTAAGCCCAGCAACCCGGACTTACCTTCTCTTACGACGGTAACTTCGACTTCCTCCCGACTTACGCCTAATTGCTCTAGGGCTAGTTGGATAGCTTCCTCGACGTTCTTGCCGCTTATCTCCAGACTCTCCATAACCTGATTCCTCTTCCCGGGCAGAAGCCGGCTCAGCAACAATATCAGCACTAATATCAGCTTCAGTTAAAGGTGCCTTCTGCTGAACAGCACGCCCTTCAGATTTTTTGACAGCCGCTTCCTTCTTTTCTGCCTTCGGTGTAACCAAGCCCCCCCAACCGGTAACAAAATATTGCATCACAATACTGATAACATTTGAGGTTACCCAGTAGAGAGCCAGCCCGCTGGGGAAGGACATGGTTAGAAAGGCAAACATCAGCGGCATCATCCATAACATCATCTGGCTCTGTGCCCGCTGTTGAGGGTCAGGAGTTGTAGCAGTCATCATCTTCTGCTGTACCCACATGGTACCCCCCACCAGAATCGGCAATAATAGCCACCTGTCAGGTGCCGACAGGTCCAGCCAGAGAAAGTGGCTCTCCAGAGGCACCAGAGAAAAAACAGTCGACCATGACTGGTAAAGATGCTTGGACAGGCTCAGGAAACCTTCCGGGGCCGTGGCTACCACCCGAATAATGGCCTGGTAGAGAGCTATCCAGACAGGCATCTGAACGAGCATGGGTAGCATACAACCGGCAGGATTCATGCCTGATTGCTTGTATAGCTTCATCTGCTCCTGGGCCAGCCGCTGCCTGTCTTTAGCATACTTCTTCCGCAGCTCAGCAACCTCGGCCTGAACCGACTGCATAGCCTTGCTTGCGCGAAGCTGCTTCTGGGTAAGGGGATACATCGCAGCCCGAACCACAATAGTGAGCACAATGATAGTCAGCCCCAAGCTGCCAAACAGGTAATCAGACAGCACAATGAGGACATTTATCATCGGGGACAGAATAATCAGGTCCCAGACTTGTCCAATCCACTCCAACTAAATCTACCTCACTCAGCCTTAATGTTAAGCTCCCGCTTCGCCCCCGTGCGCGCATCTATCTCGTAAAGCGAATCCTTGTCGGTATGGATATACACCTTCTCCATACCAGATACCAGTGGAGCATACACGTTTTCTTCCAGGTTAACCAGCTGCCTCTGCTGATTATTGCCAGTATCCAGGGCGTAAACCACCCCATCCTGGTTAGCCACAATCACCAGGTTACCTACCACCACCGGTGATGAACTCACCTGACCTCCCAGGTCAAACTCAACAAGCTTGCCACCACTCTCAGCATCAAAAGCGTATACCTTGCCGTCAAGACAGCCAGCATAAATAACACCATTATGGACCACTGGTTTAGCCCAGAACCAGTTTCCGGCCATAAATTTCCACTTGAGACTGCCATCAGCGGCATCCACGGCATAGAGATACCGGTCAAAGGAGCCAATATAAACTGTGTTATTATCGACCAGGGGAGTGGCTACAATAGCTCCTTCAGTCTCAAATTCCCACTTTTTACTGCCATCGTTAATATCCAGGGCGTAAACCTTCTGGTCAAAGGAACCAATATAGAGCACATCCCCGTCAATAGCTGGCGTTGACCAAATCTTGTCCCCGGTCTCAAACCTCCACTTCTCGTTGCGGCTTTTCACATCCAGCGCATAAATACGCCCATCGGAAGAACCAATATAGATGCTGTCCCCGGCTATTACCGGGCTACCAACAATGGTTTTAGGGCTGCTCTTATTCAGGTATTTATCTTCAGATAAAAGATTATTGATACTTATGGTATAAATCTTACCATTATAGCCGCCGACATAGACCAAATCCCCGGCTACGGCGGGAGAACCATAGATAGCCACCGCCGTTGATGCCGGGCCACAGGAAAGCAATCCGCCACCTGACCCCGCTTCCTCAATAGGCACTGCCCACAGACGATTACCATCTGTTATATTAATGGCGACAAGCTCGCCCTTCATAGAGCCAATAAACAGGATATCACCAGTAATTGTCCCGCCAGACCAGCCTTTGGCCACCGCGCCGACAGCACCACGGCAGCCAGTAAAGACCAGTCCACTCAGGAGCAATATAGCCAGCAGGAGCGATATTTTAGATAGCAGTCCAGTCCTACACCTGAGTCTCATTTACACGTCCAAACAGACAAAGTGTTTCGCCATGGAAAGTTAGAATATCGGGATAGCTTAATCTCATGTCTCATGTCTCACGGCACAGGGTCGTATCCACCTTCATGAAAAGGGTGACAACGAGATATGCGCTTTATTCCCAGCCAGACCCCCTTAGCCATTCCGTACCTGGTAATAGCTTCAGAAGTATATTGAGAACAGGTCGGGATAAAACGGCAGGATGGTGGTAGAACCTGTGATATCGTTTGTTGATAAAGTTTTATCAGCCCTAAGGCAAATTGCTTCACTTTCCCTCGCTAATTAAACGACTGACTACCGGCTATTACCAGCCTTAACCTCAGCCAAGAAAACAGGCTGCTCAATACTCTGCAACAAGTTAGCTCGAGATAACAGAGCTTGCACGGCTCGCCTGAGACCAGCATAATCACTGGCCGCAGCTGCCGGACGAACAACGAATACAATATCCCATCCTGATTCAAGCGGCATAGCCCGTAAGATTTCGCGCAGCCGACGTTTTACTTTGTTTCTGATTACTGCCTTCCCCACCCGCTTGCTAACCGAAAAGCCATATCTGGACATGGTAAGGTCATTAGCTAGCACCCTCATCACCAGCAGATTAGATACCCACGAGCTACCATGGCGGTAAACCGACGCGAACTGCTGTGGCTTAGTAAGGTATTCTTCTCCCCTCATCTCTCCCTTTCCCAGGCTTACCGGTAAAGACATTATTTCAGTCTTAGACCACAGTCAATCGCTTGCGGCCTTTAAGTCGCCGCGCCTTCAACACAGCCCGACCACCCCGGGTACTCATTCTCTTCAGAAAGCCATGCTCACGCTTGCGCGGAATCTTCTTTGGTTGATAAGTTCTCTTTGGCACTCTAAAACCTCATTAGCCCGAAATTATTATCTCATGTGTTGTAATAATGCAGAAGGAGATAAGCAGTCATCAACCCGCCAAACCGCTCAGCCTCTGCCAGCAGTCATCCCCATCTGGCGTATATGCTCTGGCACATATGGCAGTAAGGCTAAGTGCCGTGCCCTCTTTATCGCTACAGCCAGAATACGCTGATGCCTGGCACAGGTACCAGTACGGCGCCGCGAATCTATCTTACCCCTATCAGAGATATAGTTACGCAACGCATCAGCATCTTTGTAGTCGATGGTCTTAACCTTGTTAGCACAAAAGAAACAGACCTTCCGACTGGGCACATACCTTGACCTGCCCCCCCGTGTCATGCCTGCTCTCCCTGACCTCTGTCTAGTCACTTTTCATCAACTCCCTAAATCAGCTTACTCAACAAAATATCACCTAGAAGGGTATATCCTCCGGCTCCAGTTCACTGACCCCCGCCTCTCCCCCCTTATCCTCATGGAGAGGAGCTACCGCCTGCCGGTCAAGAAAACTTACTCTATCGGCGACAATCTCATTTCGATAACGCTTTTGCCCATCCTGGCCCTCCCAGGTGTGCGTGCGCAACCTACCCTCCACATAGACGAGCCTGCCCTTGGTTAGGAACTGATTGCACTGTTCCGCCAGCCTGCCCCACGTGACAACTGTGAACCACTCCGTCTCCTCCCTGCGTTCACCATCAGCCGTAGTATACCTCCAATTGGTGGCCACACTAAACGAGGTTACCGGCCTGCCGTTAGGAGTAAAACGCATTTCGGGCTCACTACCAAGATTACCAATAGCTATCATCTTATTTACACTTACCATTGCCCCAAACTCCTTTTGCTCTCCTCAAATACCCGCCGGAACGGGCGTTCCTCCTAGCTAACTTTCCAGCCTTATCAATAGGTGCCGCAGCACGTCCTCAGAAATGGAAAGGTTTGCCTCTAATTCCTTACCAAACACCGGGGGCAATTTAAACTTAAGCAAAACGTAGTTACCCTCTTCAAAATGCTTTATGGGATAGGCCAACTTCCTTTTACCCCACCGCTCTGTGTCAGCAACAACTCCACCCTTATCAGCCACAAACCGACTAACACCATCGATTGTAGCTTGAAATCTTTCTTCGTCAAGCTCCGGACTGATAACTAACACCAGCTCATAATCGTGAAACTTTACGCCTTCTGCCATTGATGCTTTTTCAGTTACCATATTTTCCCCTAAGAAATTTTACGACGAATTATACCATACAACATAGAATGTAAACAAGGCAAACACGGAATATTAATATTAATGACACAGTGCACAGGCCCGACCAGTAGGATATTACGACATTAACAGGGTATAATCAATTAGGGTACAATTTTCAATAAGAAAGAGCGTTCATCATGCACCATTCAATGAGACTTTACAGTAGATACCGTGAGTTGACTCTCAAGTATTACATCTTCCAGGCTAAGTGGACCAGAATACCCGTAATCGGAAGGCTGGTGAGAACAGTAGCCAATCTCTATGGCAATAAGGCCAGCGCAGCTTATTTACTCACCCTTGAAGAGGCCAGTGAAATAGTAGACCTTGCAGAAGGACTGGCCCTGGGCCCGTGCACCTGCCGCACTGTGTTTCACAATTGCGATAAGCCAATCAATACCGAGATAATGCTTGGACTCGGCCGAAATATATTTATGCAAGAGAGACCACATGACTACCGGGAGATAACCAGGCAGGAAGCAAAAGAGATTTTGAGACAATGTCACCAGGATGGCCTGATACATACCATCGTGAAGTGCCGGGATAATTTCTACGCGATATGTAACTGCTGTTCCTGCTGCTGTGTCCCGCTACGGCTCAACAAACTCTACGGCATAGGCAACGCCCTCGTCAGAAACAAAGACATTGTCCGGGAATTTCAGGTAGCGTCTAAAGGCCAGGCAGTCCCCTGATTCTTCTTCCCGGGAGATTACTGGCATCCCGGCCAACTACAGCCTCTGACAACGGATTTGACCGCCTTCAATAAATCACGGCAGCCGTATAATCTTATGCTGTCTTCAGACTTTTACACTATTCGAGCATAGAGGGAAAAGATAATGTAACAAAACGAAAACGACTTGACAACAGGACGAATACATGTTAAAAGTAAACAATTAGCTGTGGTAACCAGGGATAAAAAACTATGAACGCCAATATCCGCAGACTCAGGGAGCTACAGGCTTTATCGCAAAGGGACCTGGCGGCACTGGCTAAAGTAAGTGTTACCACCGTCAATCGAATTGAAACCGGTC
>Ga0209164_1005214_pt1 | contig 11169 bp, 11 predicted proteins | sample MTBNYHSulfiMetaG_FD_187458 | JGI IMG/M metagenome (GOLD analysis project Ga0209164, IMG submission 187458) | Enrichment culture microbial communities from rom New York Harbor, USA that are MTBE-degrading - MTBE-NYH (New York Harbor Sulfidogenic)... | ecosystem: Environmental > Aquatic > Marine >... | reverse complement strand
GTCGGGAACAGGTCCTTGGCGAATGAGACGTTGACGGCGCTGAAGGTGTCCAGGGGCAGGCTCGGGAAGCCGGAAGAAACCAGCCGGCCGCTGCCGCTGAAGACCCCCACGCGGGTCGGGACCGAGACTCCGGCGTTCACGATGTGCCCGAGCCAGCCGTTGTCCGGGGCAACTCCGCCGATGAGAGCCAGGTAGCTCGCGTCCAGGGTCAGCCGCTGGTTGGCTCCCGACACCGCCGGGTTGAGCACGTCCGCCGCCGGGGACAGGGGGTACACGCTGCTCGCCCCGCCGGCGAGAAACAGCGGCGAGTACAGGTCCGGGAGGATCCCCGCCCCTCCGGGCGGGTTGAACTGTGCGAACATCGGGAGGCCGACGACGATGGACAGAATGACGACAAGCGCGAGCTTTTTGTTCATGATTTTCATTCTCCCTGCGGTTTGCTTTGGCCCCTGCCGGAGCAAAGCCCGTTTCCTGTAAATTTAGTACCCTGGAGCCGAGAAATCAATCGCTGCGGTCGCGGAACCGCATGGTCAGACATCGAGCTCCAGGCCCTCCACGGCCAGCACCACCCGGAAATCCTTGCGGTTCAGCCGCTCCCTGTACCAGTCGGCGGAGTTCAGGATGCTGTACACCTTGCGGTCGTTGTACTGGGGCTCGTGGTGGAACAGCACCAGGGTCTTGATGTTCCACTCGGCGGCGAAATCCACCGCCATGCTGTACGAGGTGTGGCCCCAGTCGTATTTCTCGATGGCCTCCCCAAGGGTGTACTGCGAGTCGAGAATCAGGACCTCCGCCCCCTGGTAGAAGGCCTGGTTCTCCCCGCTCTTCTCGAAGTCCTTGGGCGAGAGCTCCGTGTCCGTGGAGAAGATCATGCTCCTGCCCCGATGGCTGACCTTGTAGGACAGGCAGCCCCCGGGGTGGCTCACGCTTTTCCAGCGGATCTCCAGCTCCCCGAGCCGGAAGCTCTTGCCCGAGAGCTTCAGGTATCGCTTCCGGGACCCCATGCCCTCGATGCCGACCGGGAAATACGGGGGCTTCATCTGACCGGCCACCACCTGCGGCAGATCGTCCCGATCGCTGTAGAAATACAGGGTGCTCTCCGGCTTGTAGCCCGCAGGCGCGAAGAAGGGCAGCCCCTGGAGATGGTCCCAGTGAAAGTGGGTGAAGAGGATGTGGAAATCCGAGATCCGGGAGCCGGTGCGGGCCAGGTAGGAACCCAGCTCCCGTATGCCGGAGCCGGCATCCAGGATGACCAGCTGGGGCTCCCCGGTTTCGATGCTCAGGCAGGTCGTGTTCCCCCCCACCACCCCGAACAGGTAGGGCGGCAGCCCTGCGAGGAACGCCTCCCGGCTCTCGGGGCTGCGCAGGTCCTCCGGGCGGACCCGGGACACCACCGCGGCGATCCGGCTCTTGAGCTGCTCGGAGGTGAGGGGGGTCGGGATGGAACCGCGCACACCCCAGAAACGTACCTTCATCGGATCTCCCGGGCGCCGGTGAGCAGCCGGCCTGTGGCGGCCAGCTCGAGCCATCCGTCGATTTCCTCGGCACTGACGAGCCTCCCCTGGCCGGCTCCCGGACACTCCTCAATCACTGCCGCCCAGCTCTCCGGCGAGCTGAGGTTGGCGCTCCAGAACGGGTAGCTCCGGCACTGCACGGGACGGGCGTGGTACATCGAGCAGCCTCCCTCCTCCCACAGGATGCAGTCGTAGTTGTCCCGCTCCCGAAGGCTGATCCGTCCGATCCCGTACAGGTCGACCTCCCGGCAGTAGCGCTCGAAGAACCCAAGCGGCGACAGCCTCGAAGCCTCGGCCAGTCGGGCCAGGTCTTCGGAAGAGAGAAACACGTATCCTGGGGAATGGCGGCAGCAGCGGGAGCAGCGGGTGCATTCGAAGCGCAGGCCCTCGGCATAGAAAGGTTCCGTCATTGCCTCAAACTCGTCGGGCCGCGATACCCTGGAGGTCCGAACCCTGCGCCTCCAGGGGCTACAAACAAGAAGACCCTCCCCCGCAGAGGAAGGTCTTGATGGGGAGAGAAGGATTCGAACCTTCGAAGGCGAAAGCCAACAGATTTACAGTCTGCCCCCTTTGACCGCTCGGGAACCTCCCCACTGGTGGACGAAAAATATCAAAAGGGCCTTCTTTTGTCAAGGCCGGCGGATTCGACCGCTGGGGCGTACAACGCAGCTCTCCCCGGGAGCATCGTCCGGCTGCGACCGCCGGGTCGCAGTCGACCGACCTCCCGGAGAACGCGCTGCGGCGCTCAGATCGTCAGAACCTGAAGAGGACTCCCAGGACTCCCCGGCTGTAGCCCCAGTAGTTGTACTCTCCGTAGACGGCGAACTTGTCGCTGATGTAGAAAGCCGTCCCCGACGTTTGCGCGAATCCTATGGTGAACTCGTCTGTCAGCAGCCCGGAGTAGTACGATCCCCAGGCGTAGTAGTAGACCCCCAGCCCGAAACCAACGTAGAAGTCGAACTTCTGCAGGAACTCCGGGATCTCCAGGCCGTTGAGCCCCACGTGGGCGGTGATGAAGCCCGCCGCCCCGTAGGACGACCAGAAGTCCCCGTAGAAGTTGACCGCGCCCTTGGCCGCAGCACCGAGAGCGAGCGGAAATACGTCGCCGAGTTTCCAGTCGCCCCAGATCCACTCGACCCCCGGGATGATCGTGAATCCGTAGCCGATTCCCACCCCGACGAATGCCGAGAAGTCTCCCTTGTGAACGTTGCCGTCCCAGTTCGCAGTCTGGGCGAACGCGGTCGCCGGGATCACCAGCAACAGCACCCCCAGAATAAGCCCGAGTGCCAGTCTCTTCATAACGCCCTCCTCCATCTGTGATGTTCTCCGCGCACCGAGCGCCGGCCGAGTGCGCCGATTGCCGTAGGTAATGGTAACGAGTGCCGGGCGGGTACGTCAAGGCACGCGCGTTGTGAATGCACGCTCGAGAGCCTACGCCCCGTAGAGCCACCTCCCGGATTCGAACCGGGGACCCCGAGATTACAAGTCACGTGCTCTGCCAACTGAGCTAAGGTGGCCAACTTCTTCTGCAGCTGCAGCGCAGCAGCTTGGGCGCTCCCGTGCAGCCTACCGACAGTGTGATAACACGCCAACCATCCTTTGTCTATGTTCCTGTGCAGATTCCGCTGCAGCCGGCCGAAAGTTGGATTTGCCGCCCGAAACGGACCAAGGCGAGGGAGGATGACGTACAGTTGGGGCCAGCCGGGGCCAGCCCCAGCGCATCTCAGCCACCCTTGCTCAGTAGCGCCACCCGATCCCGGCGTTGAGGTTGAAGTTGAAGTCGCCCATTTCGAACAGGAACTCGCCGAATCCCGTGTCCGTGTATCCGTAGCCCTCCAGGGGGCGCCAGGCGGCGTCCAGGCCGAGGTTGATCACGAAGGATCCGGCTCCAGGCTGGAAATAGGCGTGGGCTCCCCCGCCCACACCCGCAGCGGCGTTGTAGTACAGGTAGTCCCAATAGGAGTTGTATTGGGCGTACAGGTTGCCGAAGAATCCCCCTCCGACCAGCACCCCGAACTTCCCGAAGTTGAGATCCTTGCCGTAACCGAGGGTGAAGGTGAGCCCAGCCCCGACGGTCTCCCAGTCGCTGTACTTATAGAGCGCCCCGCCGGATTTCCAGCTCAGGGCATAGTATGGCGCCACCTGAGAGTAGAAGCCGCTGTTTCCCCCTTTCAGGCAGGTGTATACCAGGCCGATGCTCTGGCGGGAGAACTTGGAGTCCCCGTCGGTCTGGATGTTGTAACCCAGGTTCAGGAGCCGCCCCGACGCCAGCGCGGGGAGCCCAGCCAGAACGGAGATCAGGACGACAAGCACCATTCGTTTCACACTTTCCTCCTTGCTTACCAATGCCGTTTCATCGGTCGCGTCGTGACAATTATAGGGTACTCGGAGGGGTGGGCGCAACTGTTGGGGATGGACAACTGCCTGCCCGGAGGCCCACCCGCAGTCAGCGTGAAGCGGCCTCGGGGACTACGCCCGTCGCCCGGTGAGCACCTCGGTGCGGTGCAGGAACACCGCCACGGTGTGCTCGAACTGGGCGACCGGGGCTCCGTCGGCCGTGGCCAGCGACCAGCCGTCCGGCCTGGTCTCGATCCTGCCCGAGCCCGGGGTCAGCGCCGGCTCTATGGCCAGCACCATGCCCGGGACGATGCGCTGCCCCTCACCCCGGCGCCCGGTGTGGAAGACCTGAGGCTCTTCGTGGAGCTCCCTGCCGATCCCGTGCCCGACCAGGTCGGGGATCACGGTGCAGCCCCGGCGGGAAGCCTCCCGCAGAATCGCCGCCCCGACGTCGCCGAGGCGGGCCCCCGCGCGCACCGCCGCGATCCCGGCCGCCAGGGTGCTCCGGGCTGCCCTGCACAGGCGCAGCTGCTCCTCTCCCAGGGCGCCCACCCCGAAGGTGCGCGCCGCATCCCCGCACCAGCCGCGCAGCACGAGTGAAACGTCGACGGTCACCAGGTCCCCCTCCCGCAGCCCCCTGTGGGACGGGATTCCGTGGGCGGCGACCTCGTTCACCGAGGTGCAGATGGCGGCAGGAAACCCCGCGGACACCGCTGCCTCGGCCCCGAGGGAGCGCATGATCTCCCGGGCTGCCGCGTCGAGCTCCAGCGTGGCGGCCCCGGGCACGACCAGCCCCTCGAGGCGGTCCAGGACCGCGACCGCGGCTGCGCAGGCGCGCCGAATGGCGGCCACGTCCGCGGAGGTCTTCAGGGGTACGGGTTTTTGCACGGGGCTGCGGCGGCGTACAGAGGCAGGTAGTGTTCGCAGAGGACCTTTTCCCAGGTGTGGTGCTCGAAGATCTCGGCGAACGCCCTCCTGCGCATCGCCTCCAGGTGCTCGGTCCGCTGCTCCCAATCGCCCAGGCTTTCCAGCACTGCATCCCGGAGCGCCTCGGCGCTGTGCTCTCGGTAGCTGTAGCCGGTTTCGCCGGGACGCACCTTGACCAGCCCGCCGACCGCATGCACGATCGGCAGGTTGCCCATGCACTGGGCGTAGAAGTCCGTCAGGCCGCAGGGCTCATACTGAGACGGCACCAGAAAGAAATCCCCCGCCGCAAACAGGTACTTCGAGGCCAGGGTGTTGTAGCCCAGCAGCACCCCCAGCTTCTCGGCGGCCGGGACCTCCCTGCTCAGTCGCAGCAGCCGCTCCTCGAGAGCCCGGTCTCCCTGGCCCAGGACCAGGACCTGCAGGGGCAGGCGCCTGCGGAACAGCTGCCCGAGCGCCGCGACCAGCACGTCGAGGCCCTTCTGGGCAGTCAGGCGCCCGACAAAGGTGTAGAGCGGGACTTTCGCCGCAGGAGAAAGGCTGCCATAGTAGTCCAGCCCTTCCAGGAGATTCCGCCCGGGCCGGGTGCTCGCCTCCGAATGCCCGGCGGGACCCGCCCGGCCACCGGGCTCGCCGGGACCCTTCAGCAGCTCCAACAGGGCGGCGCGGCAGCGGCGCTTGCCGTGGAGATCCCCCTTGGACGGATCGAAGCGGAACGGCAGGCCGCTGTCTCGAGGGTGCCGGGGATCGAAACGCCGGGGATCGATTCCGTTGGTGATGCCCCGCAGGCGCACCCCCTCTCTGCCGTACGCCTCCCCCAGCCCCCCGGTCAGAGCCTCATGGTCCCGGGAGGTGATCTCCGCGGCGTAGCCTTCCGAAACGGTGGTCACCGGCGCGTAAAGGCCTCCGAGCAGCAGGGGGTCGACCGCACCGTTGAGCATGCCCTTCTCCAGAACCTGCCGGGGCAGCTCCGTGAGTCCCTCTGCGTAGTCGAGGTCGTGGATCTCCTGGTGGTACCCCCAGCCGGCGTTGTGGATCGTGACCAGAGCCCCGCTCCCGGCGAGTGCCTGGCGGTATCGGGGGTGTTCCCGAAGGAGAGCCGGCAGGAGGGCCGCATGCCCGTCGTGGCAGTGAAACACGTCGGGGGACCGGTCGGCCAGAGCCAGCTCCGCCGCCCCCCTCTGGAGGATCAGGTTTAGATGGTGGGCGTCCCAGTGCCCGGTCCCCCGGCGTCGCTGCGGATCCTCGGCCTCGTCGGCGGCCGTGTACGTGTAGATGCCGCGCTTGGAGCGCGTCCGCGGGGAATCCAGGAGCAAGATCCGGACCTTGCCCCGCTGGAGACGGTACACCTCCACGGGCTCCTCGGCGGGAGCGGAGGCTTCGGTGCCCGACGGGAGGGTCAGCAGGAAACTCACGGCGTGCTTTCTGGCCCCCAGCGCCGCCAGGTCCAGGAAGCCGTAGCGGGGCAAGACCACCGTGGTCGGAACCCCGGCAGCGGCAAGGGCCTCCGACAGCCCGGAAACCACGTCCTTGAGGCCTCCGGCCTCCGCCAGACCGCCATATTCCCTCGAGACGTGCCAGACGCCGCGTTTGAGCCTCCCCCTGGGCGCGCTCATGGGCCGGGCCCCTCCCCCAGATCAGGTCGCAGGGTTCGCGCTTCGTCGAGGTATACCGGCACGGGCCTGCGCCATCGACGGCCGCCGTAGGTTACCAGGACGCGGATCACCCTCCGGAGAGAGCCGTCGATCTGGGCCTCCTGAAGGCAGAAAAGGGGAACCGCGGAAAAGCCGGCCTCCCGGGCTGCCGCGGCCGGATTCATGCGGGTGAGATCAGCAGTCACGGAGAAGAGAATGCTCAGGATCTTCCGGGTCTTGATGCGATTGCGGCGCAGCAGCTCGGTGAGCAGGCGGTTGGCTGCCTGCCGTATCTCCTCCCGCGAGTTTTCCCGCGCGGTTATCGCGCCCCGAACCGCCCTGGTCATCCCCGCTCCCCGATCTCAACCGCGGCCACCGGGAAGCAGGCTCCTGATCATCCGCTCCCGCTCCTCCTGGGGAAGCTCTCGCGGGTTGCCGGACATGCTCGAGCCCGACGAGCGCTCGGCAAGCTCCGCGACCCGGGCGGGTTCGACAGCATACCCGCCGAGATCCTCCGGCAGCCCGTAGCGGATGAAAAGATCGTCGATCGTGGAGAGCAGCCATCCCGTCGCGTCCGCCCCCGCATCGGCGGAAGATCCTGCCCCGGCCAGGACCGCAGCCAGGCCGGCAGGCACTTCTTCGAGGCCGCTGAACAGCTCCCGCCGTTCCCACACGGAGCTCCGCAGCCGCTCCAGATCCGGCCCGATCACCTCGGCGTTGGCCAGAAGCACGGGCCGTATGAACAGGGCGCAGAGCAGCCCGTGAGGGATGTCGTAGACTCCGCCGATCCCCGATGCGAAGCCGTGAGCGGCTCCCAGCCCCCCGTTGGCCAGGGCGAAGCCGCTGGCCAGTGCCCCGTACGCGGCGGCGGAGCGGGCCTCGAGGTCCTTCAGATGGCCCGGCAGCCGCAAGAGGGCGGCCAGCATGAGCGGAAACGCGTCCCGGGCCCAGGCCCGGGGGACCGGAGCCGCTTTCCTCGAGACGTAGCTTTCCACCAGCTGTGTCAGGGCGTCCATTCCCGCGATGCCGGTGAGCCGGAGCGGGCAGTCCAGGGCGAGCTCGGGGTCCACCACTACCGCAAGGGCCAGGATGTGCGGGGAGCGCAGGCTCTTCTTGGCCTCGGCCGCAGGGGCCTTGAGCACCGCATTCTTGGTCACTTCGGCCCCGGTTCCCGCGGTCGTCGGTACGGCGACCCAGGGCGTTCCGGGGCCGGGAATCTGCAGGCCCTTGCCGATTCCCTCCAGGTAGTCCTCGATCCTCTGCCCCGATGCCCGCAGCGGAAGAACCCCGGAGAGAGCCTTGGCCGTGTCGAGCACGGAGCCGCCGCCCACGGCCAGGATCACGTCCGGCGAGAAAGCCCGGGCCTCCCCGAGGAGCCCGGTGACCGTACCCGTCTCGGGCTCCCCCCCGGAACAGCCGAGGCGGAGCACGTCAGAGTCCCTCAGGAGGCCCGCGAATTCGGCCTCCCAACCGGATGTCTCGAACCAGCTTCGGCCGGTCAGCAGCAGGACCTTCGGCCCGAAACGGCGGAGCAGCCCCGGGATCTCCTCGCGGCTTCCGGGACCGAAGTGAATCGACTGGGGCTGATCGATGCGAAAGCTCCGTACCATGCGGCGCCAGTATAGCAAAATCCCTCGGGTGTGTGAACGGCCGGGAGTCTCTGGTGGGAATCCCCGGTGGGAGTCTCCGGCAAGAACCCGAGGGGACTACAGCTGAAACCAGGCGGACAAGAAGGAAATCCCGAGCAGCAGGACCCAGCAGAACAGTACGGACAGAAAGCAGAGGACCAGCTTGACCACGTAGCGCCGCTGGCGGCGCAGGAAAAAGACCAGAAAGATGTACAGAACGCCGAGGAACACTTCGGCCAGCAGGCTGAGGCGCAGGAGGTCGAGCAGGAATATCTGGGTGGTGTCGAGAAACTCCTGGAAGTTGCCCAGCAGGTACAGGCAGAACAGGAGCAGAGAAAGAACGAAGAAGAACACGACCCCGCGGGCTACGAGCCAGTACAGGGAGGACAGAAGAAAGACCCTGCCCTTGGGCGTGTGCCGATCGTGCCTCACCTTAAGTTGTACCCTCTAGCCTTGCAATAGCCCGCCCATTCTACGTAATATGGAGGCTTAAGGAAAGCCGATGAAAGCATTCTTCATCATTCTTCTGATCCTGGTCATCGCGGCGGGGGTCGTGTTCTACTTCGGCTGGATCCAGATCCAGCTGCCGCCCGAAAGCTACGGCGTGATTTTCACCAAGACCTCGGGATACGATCCCGCGGTGGTTCGCCCCGGGGAGTTCGTGTGGCGTTGGGAGAAGCTCGTGCCCACCAACCTCACGCTGTACCGTTTCGACCTGCGCCCGAGACGGGTGGAGGTTTCCTTCGAGCACCAGCTTCCCTCCGGCGATCTCTACGCATCCGTGCTCCCGGAAAGCCCGGACTTCACGATCAGGGGTCGCCTGGAGGTCGTGTTCACGATCGATCCCCAGGCCCTGCCGGGTCTGGTCGAAGAGCAGAAGCTGACCCCCGACAGCCTCGATGAGTTCTACGATTCCGCCGCCGAGCGAATGGCTGCCCAGGCCCGGCGCGTGAGCTCCGAGAACCTGGTCTTCGACCCGTCCATGGAGGACCGGTTGAGGGCAGAGCTCGCGGATGAATTGCCGGATCTCCGGATCGTCTCTCTGAGCTCCAGTGGCGTGGAGGTTCCTGACATGGAGCTGTACGAGCTCGCCAGGCAGTCGTACCGGAACCTGGTGGAGACCCACAACCAGGCCAGGAACACCGCGGTGGCCCGGCTGGCGGTCGAGGAGGCACAGGAAGAACGCCGCGACGCTGCCGAGGAGGCGCGCCGGGAAAACCTGCGCAAGTACGGGGCGCTGTTCAACGAGTACCCGGTACTGCTGAAGGCCATGGCGATCCAGCAGCTCGGGGGCACGGGACAGCTCCAGATCCCGGAGCTGGACCTGAGCGACGTCCTCGACTTCTCGGTGGGCCGCTGACTCCCCCCGCCTTGGCCAGGGACTACTTTTTCAGCTTCGAAAAGTACGCATACGTGAAAGGCAAGAAGCCGGCTCCGTGCATCCTCTGCCTGATCCGCGACCGCAGCCCGGAGGTAGTGGACCTGAGCGTGCACCGCGACGAGCTGTTCATCGCCAGCGTGAATCTCTACCCGTACAACCCCGGGCACCTGCTGATCTTCCCAACCCGGCACATCGTGGATGTCAGGGAATTCACCCCCGAGGAAGAGCGAAGGCTGGCCCGACTGACCCGCTACCTGCTGGATCTCTCCGAGGTCATCCAGCGGCCCGCGGGCTTCAACCTCGGCTACAACATGGGATCCCCGGCCGGTGCATCCATCGAGCACCTGCACCTGCACCTGATCCCCCGCTATCCAAACGAGCTGGGGATTGCCGATCTGATCGCGGGTAAGCGCGTGCTGGTGGAGGACCCGCAGGAAACCGCCCGGCGCATCCGGGAGCGGATCGCTCAGGTACCCTTCTCGACCGCCAGAAGCTGAGAGAGCAACTCGAGGAACTCACCGATCAGGTCCGCGGTACCCCGCAGGAGTGCGCTGAGGGTCACGTTCCTTCCCTTGAAGAAGTGCAGAGTCTTCAGGACGGACTTGACGTTCTCCGCCGGGCTGGACAGCAGCTCCTCGAACATGCGCTTGATCCCCAACAGGTACTCGCTGCCCTGGTCGATGAGCTCCCGGGCTTCCCGATCCTTGTCCGTCACGAAGGCGCGATACAGCTTCTGCTGGTTCAGGTCCGTGGCCAGCCGATGGCGCAGACGCAACAGCGTCCTGCCGTCGTCCTCGTCGGGGGAGAGGGAACGGTCCAGCAAGACGATCCTGGCTTCCAGCTCTTCGAGGCCCGCGGCGCCCTGATTGAGCCTGGACTGGGCAATCCGGTTGCCGGAAAGCACGTACATGTTGGCAACCTGGACCGCCTCCTGGATCGCCGCCTTGTACACCCGGGACAGGTAGTTGTACAGAACCTTCAAGCTCGTGGTATGCCCGAACACAGGCAAATCCAGAGCCCGGTACTCCGAGTCGGGCCGGTCCACGTAGTGGAACAGCTCCATGAGCCGGTCGGTCTTGAAGACCTCGGTCAGCCTGCGCTCCAGCACGTTCTTCTTGACCCCGTCGATTCTCTCCTCGAGCTCGTCCAGGACCCGGGATCGCAGGGCTGCGGCGTAGGCCGGCCTCACGTGAAAACGCGGGACCGCGAACACGATCCGGTAGTAGGGGTCCTTGCGAAAGTAGCGGATCAGGTCGAGCAGGGAAACCCGGCTCTCGAAGCGCCCGGCCGTGTCGACCAGCCGTTGCACCGCGGCGCACAGCGAGGCGGCGGTCTCCGCCTCCTCTTCCCGGGCCAGCTCCTCGGACTGCTCCTCCGGGCGCTGTTCCCCGAGATAACACTGGAAGACCTCCTCGTGACAGAACCACTCGGCGCCCAGCTCCGCGGGGAGATTGACGCAGTGGTAGAGGCGTTCCAGCTGCTCGAGCACGAGCATGGCGGCTGCGGACTGAAACTCCGGCGACCGGTCGTCGAGGGTGTTGCCGGGGTCGAACTTGAAGTGCCGGAAAATGTTGCCGAAGGGAAACAACACCAGGTTCTTCAGGTAGAAAAAGGGCTTCATCCCCTCGTCGAGCTGGTGCATCAGGCGTTCGGGAATGCGCCTCAGATACTCGTCCAACCGCTTGAGACAGGCCTTGCGGATTTCCTCCTCGCTTCCGGTCCCGGCGAACACCCTTTCCATCTCTTCCTGT
>Ga0209164_1005213_pt1 | contig 11169 bp, 11 predicted proteins | sample MTBNYHSulfiMetaG_FD_187458 | JGI IMG/M metagenome (GOLD analysis project Ga0209164, IMG submission 187458) | Enrichment culture microbial communities from rom New York Harbor, USA that are MTBE-degrading - MTBE-NYH (New York Harbor Sulfidogenic)... | ecosystem: Environmental > Aquatic > Marine >... | reverse complement strand
GGAATAGGAGGCCCTGACGATGCGACACACGATTTCCGTGCTCTGCGACGACACTCCCGGGGTCATGACCCGGATCTCCGGGCTGTTTTCCCGGCGGGGCTTCAACATCGAGAGCCTGAGCGTCGGGCACACCGAAACCCCGGGCAAGAGCCGTTTCACCATCGTCACCACCGGGGACGACCAGGTGCTGGAGCAGGTCCGCAAGCAGCTGCAGAAGCTCATCCACGTGATCAAGGCGTGGGACATCAAGCAGCAGGATGCGGTGGAGCGGGAGCATGCCCTGCTCAAGATCGAGGTCGAGGACAAGCGGCGGGCCGAGCTGTTGCAGATCGTCACCGCCGTCCAGGCCCGCATCGTCGACTCCTCGGGGGTGATCTGGATCCTGGAAGTCACCGGGGACACGAGCTCGGTGGACAACGCCTTCAACCTGTTCAAGGACTACCGGGTGGTGGAATCCATCCGCACCGGCAAGATCGCTCTGGAGCGCGGCCCGAGCCGCCTCCTGACGAAGAAGCGATGAGGGCTTCCTGGTTTACCGCACGCCGTCAAAAGGAAGACTTCGCCTTTCTGGTCGTCCGTTTTCTGCGCGCCTATGCGCGTTTCGAGGAGATCTGCAGAGACTATCGGGCCATCGAGGAGCAGGAGCAGAGCTTCGCAGGGGCGGGCCTGTTCTCCCGCGTGCGGGACCTCGAGGAGCAGATCGTGTTCGACATCAAGGAAAAGGCGCACGCCTTGTTCCGGCGCGAGGATCGCGAAGTGCGCGAGGATCGCCAGCCGCGCGAAGATCGCGAAATGCGCGGCGATCGCCAGGCGCAGGAGGATCGCCAGCCGCGCGGGCAGGGGGAAGGGGCGCGCGGTGGATCGAGCGCCGGCGGTTTCTGGGAGCTCGAGCGTGCCCTGCTCTCCAGGAGCGCCCAGGAGGGTCTTCACGAGGATACTCGGGGAATGTTCCAGGCACTGCGCAAGTCCCTGGTAAGCCGCTCCCTGGATGCCTACATTGGCACGGGGTTCCACATGTTCATGATCCTGCGGGAGAGCCTCTACCAGCTGGAATCCTACGCCCCCAAGTACGCCCAGGAGATGGAGCAGGTGGAGCGCATCGGATACCTGACCCAGCGCATGGGCTACGACCTGGACGCCGACGAAGAGCACGAGCTCGGTCACATCCGGCAGGTGGCGGAGCTGTGCCAGGGGATCGCCGGCGACACCCGGGAGCTGGCCTCGATCGCTCTCGACCGCTGCCGCGTTCTGTTCCGGGAGACCGCGGAGGTGATCCGTCACTCCATCGAGGAGGCGGGGGACAACGAGGTGCTGGTGCTGAACCTGCTGCGAGAAGGGGATCTGGTGGACGCGGTCTACGGGACCGGGGCGGGGGAGGAAATCCTGGCTCACATGTTCCGAAGCGTGCAGGGCACCGGTGCTTCCGGGAGGGACAGGGCCCTGGCGTTCGCCAGGGGCAACTGCGGCAACGTCGAAGGGATATAGCGTGCGCTCAGGGACCGAGCGGGAGCTCGAAGATGCCGCCCCGGTCCCCGAGAATCGGGTGCCGGCGGGCCACCCGGGTGCCCGCCGCCCGGGCCAGCGCAGGGACGCCGCCGCAGGCTACGAAGTCGAGAAAATGCGAATGATGCTCCCTGCCGGCCCCCCGCTCGACCAGGCGAATCAGGGCCCCGGCCAGGTTGAGAGACTGACCGTCCTCGAAGTGGTAGTCCATGATCACCACGACGCCCCCGGGCCTGACCACCCTGAGCATCTCGCCGAGCACGGGCAGGCGGTTCTGCGGCGGCATCTCGTGCAAGGTCAGAGAGGCGAAGGCAAGGTCGAAGCAGCGGTCGGGGAAGGGGAGGCTGCGCCCGTCGGCCTGGCGCACGACCAGGTTCTCCGGCAGGCGGGCCCGGCGAAGAGGAAACATGCGCTCGGTGACGTCCACCGCGGTCACGGCGATTCCGAGGCGGGCCAGGGCGATCGCCTGTGTGCAGGCGCCGCAGCCTACCTCGAGCACCCTGGAGGCACCGAGCTGCTCCACGAGGCGGCAGACGCGCCGCTTGGCCGTGAAGAGCAGGGGCTCGATCAGAGCCAGGTAGCGGAAGCGGTTGATCGCCTGCAGGACGACCGCAAGTCCCCGGCGCGGCTTCGGGCTCATCAGCAGTACCATAGCCTGGGAGTGTCGTGAAGGGAAAGGCCCGCTACTTCGTCTACGTGCTGCGGCTGGAGAACCAGGCGCTGTACACCGGCATCACCCGGGACGTGGCCTCCCGGTACCGGAAACACCAGCGGGGGAGCGCAGCCCGCTACACCCGCAGCTTCCCCCCGGTGCGGATCGCCGGCTGCTGGGAGATCCCCGGGGGCCGCGGGGCCGCCTTGAGCGTCGAAGCCTTCATCAAGAGCCGGCCGCGCTCGGGCAAGGAGCGGCTCCTGAGCGAGCCGGCGCTCCTGGCCCGGGAGTACCGGGAGCACGCCGCCAGCGCGCTGGACATCGTGCCCGTGGATACGCACAGCTCGGGCGGCCCACGCCCGGGCGGCGCGGCTTGACTGTCCGGAGTCATCCCTTTAGAGTAGGGGCCTGCTGCCCAAGGATACAGCCGAACCCGCGAGGAGACAGACATGGGTGACATAGTCTGCAAGTTCGGCGGCTCTTCCGTAGCGGATGCCGCCCAGATTCGCAAGATCGAGAAGATCATTCGCTCCGATGCCAGACGGCGTTTCGTCATCGTCTCGGCTCCGGGCAAGCGGGACAAGCAGGACCACAAGGTCACCGACCTGCTGTACCTGTGCCACGACCTCGCCGACCAGGACGTGGACATCGAAGAAGCCTACCACATGATCCGGGAGCGGTACCTGGCGATTGCCCGGGAGCTGGGTATCGACCTGGACGTGCGGGCCCTCCTGGACCAGGTGGAGAGCAGGATCCGGGCCAAGGCCTCCAGGGATTACGTGGCCTCCAGGGGGGAATACCTGAGCGCCCAGGTGATCGCGGCCTATCTCGGTGCGCGCTTCGTCGACACCGCAGACACGATCCGGATCCAGGAAGACGGGCGCGTGGAGGAGTCCACCTACGCACCCCTGGGCGACGCCCTGGCGCACTCCGGGATGTACGTGGTACCCGGTTTCTACGGCTCCGGCCCGGACGGGGAGGTCAAGACCTTCTCCAGGGGCGGATCGGACATCACGGGAGCGATCGTGGCACGGGCGGTGAACGCGGAGGTGTACGAGAACTGGACTGACGTGTCCGGATTCCTGATGACAGACCCCCGGATCGTGGACAATCCCCGGCCCATGCGCCTGGTCACGTACCGCGAAATCCGCGAGCTTGCGTACATGGGCGCCAACGTCTTCCACGAGGAGGCGATCTTCCCGGTGTACAAGGCCCGTATCCCGATCAACATTCGCAACACGAACGCCCCCGACGATCCGGGCACGACGATCGCGCACCAGCGGGACACCAGGGACGGCGTGGTGGTCGGGATCGCCGGCAGGAGCGGATTCAGCAACATCTCCATCGAGAAGCTGCTCATGAACAAGGAGATCGGCTTCGGCCGCCGCCTGTTCGGGATTCTGGAATCCCACCGGATCAGCTTCGAGCACGCCCCCTCGGGCATCGACACCATGTCGGTGATCATCAGCGACGAGCAGCTCAAGGGCAAGGTGCACGGGCTGCTGGAGGACCTGAGGAAGCAGCTCAATCCCGATCGGGTGGACATCGCAGGCTCCTTCGCCCTGATCGCGACGGTGGGCGAGGGCATGGCCTACCATCCCGGGATCGCGGCCAAGCTGTTCACCGCCCTGGCGGAGGACGGGATCAACGTCCGGGTCATCGACCAGGGCTCTTCGGAAATCAACATCATCGTCGGGGTGGAGGCCAAGGACTACGAACGGGCGGTTCGGGCCATCTATCGGGCCTTCTGCTAGGGCGGCGAGAGGGGGAAACCGGGAATGCAGCCCGAATTGACCGGACAGGTCGCGATCGTGACCGGCGCGGGCCGCGGCATCGGGGCCAGCATCAGTCGTGCCCTGGCCGCCTGCGGCGCCCACGTGTACCTTGCGGCAAGAACCCGAGCCGACCTCGACAGGGTGGCCGGAGAAATCCGGGACGCGGGAGGGCTGGCCTCCACCGTGCCGACGGACCTGACCGATGAAGAGCAGGTCCTGAGCCTGTTCGCTGCGGTGCGGGAGACTGCCGGCCGGCTGGACGTGCTGGTCAACAACGCCGGCATCGGGATCTACGGCCGCGTGGCGGAGTTCGCCGCGGAGGACCTGGACAGGATGTACCGGCTCAACCTCCGGGGGATGTTCCTCTGCAGCCGGGAGGCCATGCGGATGATGATGCCGGTGAAGTCGGGGTACATCATCAACATCGCCAGTGTCCTGGGGTTCAAGGGATACCCGAACCAGGCAGCGTATACGGCCAGCAAGCACGGGGTCATGGGCGTCACCAAGTCCCTGGCGGTGGAGGCGCAGGAGCACGGGATCCGGGTATCGGCGGTGTCTCCGGGGGCCGTGTACACCGAGCTGGCGGCGGCCGCCCGGCCGGACCTGGACCCTTCGGTGCTGCTGCACCCGGAGGACGTGGCAGGGGCGGTGCTGTACCTGGTGTCCCTCTCCGAGCGCGCCGCGGTTGACGAGATCTACATTCGGCGTCGCAAGAGCTCGCCCTTCTAGAGGAGAGTGCCGTTGGCAGCGGAAAACACCATCCGGGTCCGGTTGGACCTGCGGATCTCCCAGGCCATGCACGACTTTCTCGAAGAGCAGTCCCGCCTCAAGCGCCTGAGCTACGAAGGGCTGATCCTGGCGTACATCCGGGAGCAGATGGAGCGCGAGCGGGGCCGCTGAGCCTCCGCACCGCGCCGGCAGCCACGCACGTGAGGCTTACCTTCTTCGGCACCGGGACCAGTCACGGAGTGCCCATGATCGGCTGTTCCTGCCCGACCTGTCGCTCCCAGGACCCCCGGGACCACAGGACCAACGCATGTGTTCACCTCGCATTGCGGGACCGGAGTATCCTGATCGACTGCGGGCGTGACTTCCGTCAGCAGGCTCTGCGCCACGGGCTGCAGGGGGTGGACTACGTGCTGCTCACGCACACCCATTTCGATCATGTGGCCGGAATCGACGACCTGAGGGCCTACACGTACCATCGGGAGGAGCCGATCCCGGTTCTCGGCATGGCGGACCACCTGCAGTACCTGAGGCGCTACATCTACCACTACCTGTTCGACGAGGGCATCCAGCAGGGCGGAGGAGTGGCCCGGCTGGCCCTCGTGGCCGTGCAGGAGCGCTTCACCCTGGAAGGGGTGATGTTCGAGCCCCTGGAGGCCTTTCACGGGGGCCTGCCCGTCCTGGGCTACAGGTTCGCCGGCTGCGCCTACCTGTCGGATGTGAGCCGGATCCCTCCCGGGACGCTCCAGAAGCTCTACGGGCTGGACCTGCTGGTTCTGGACGCCCTGCGCCACGAGCCTCACCCGACCCACCTGAGCCTGAGCGAGGCCCTGGAGCTGGTGGGGGAGCTCAAGCCCCGCCGCGCCTTCCTGACGCACATGAGCCACGAAGTTCTCCACGCGGAGGTGGAGGAAGCCCTGACCACCCCCGGGGGGCGGTACTGCACCGCCCAAGAGGTGCATCTGGCCTACGACGGGCTGAGCCTCGAGGTGTAGAGGCAGCCGGGAGCCCGCGGCCGAGAAAGCAAGGAGTCGACAAGTGAAGCCTGTAGAAAGCCTGGATCGAATCTCCCGACTCAGGGAGCTCATGGCTCGGGCCGGCCTGGACTGCGCGGTTGTCGGACCGACCACGGCCATGCGCTACCTGCTGGGATACGCACCCCACGCGGACGAGCGCCTGTGCCTGCTGCTCGTCGACGCGCACCGTGCCCAGCTCGTGGTGCCGGCGCTCAACGCCGAAGCGGTCGCCGCCCGTGTGGACATCGAGATGCTCCGCTGGGCCGACGACCAGGGGCCGGCGGAGGCCCTCGAGCGCTCGTTCATGCACGGTCGAAGGCCCCGAAGGCTGGGGGTGGACGGGGCCATGCGCTCCGACTTCCTGGTCCCCCTGCTCTCCCTGTGGGAGCCGGAGCGGGTTGTGTCGCTGGACCCGGTGATCGGCCCCCTGCGGGTGGTCAAGTCTCCCGAGGAGATCGAGGCGCTGGCCGCCGCGGCTGCCCAGGCGGATCGGGCCATGCTGGCGGCCGTGGAGGCCTGCCGGCCCGGGGTCTCGGAGGCCGAGATCGCCTGGGCAGCCGAAGAGGCCTTCCGGAAGGACGGGGCGGAGAGGGTGGAGTTCACCCTGGTTGCCGCCGGGGCCAACGCGGCGCTGCCTCACCACGCCAGTGGGGGCACCGTGCTGGAGCCGGGTCAAGGGATCATCCTGGACATCGGGGCGTCCCTCGGAGACTACAAGTCGGACATCACCCGGGTGGTCCACCTCGGGGAGCCCGGGGGAGAGTTCGCCGGGGTCTACGACACGGTGCGCAGGGCCAACGAGACGGGGCTGGCTGCGGTGCGGGTGGGGATCACCGCCCGGGAGCTCGACAGGGCGGTCCGGGGGGTCATCGAGGAGGCGGGTTACGGGCGGTACTTCATCCATCGAACCGGACACGGGATCGGTCTGGACATCCACGAGCCCCCCTGGATCATGGACGGCCAGGAGACCCGGCTGGAAAGCGGGATGGTGTTCAGCATCGAGCCCGGGATTTACCTGCCGGGTCGCCTCGGGGTGCGGCTGGAAGACATCGTCGTGGTGGAGCCCGACGGCGCTCGGGTGCTGACCGCCCTGCCCCACGATCTCATGCTCAGGTAGCTTTCGCGGGGTAGGCGTACTCCTGCGGGGGGGACCGGACTCCCGCGCCCTCAGGCGCTTTCGCTGTCGATGAACTGCATCTGGTAGAGGCTGTGGTACATGCCCTTGCGGGCCATCAGCTCCTCGTGGGTGCCGGACTCGCAGAGCTCCCCCCGGTGCAGGACCAGGATGCGGTCGGCGTGGCGGATCGTGGACAGGCGGTGGGCGATCACCAGGGACGTGCGGCCCGCCAACAGGCGTTCCAGGGCCTCCTGGATGAGCTTCTCGGTCTCGGTGTCGATGTTGCCCGTGGCCTCATCCAGGATCAGCACGTCCGGGTCGTGGGCCAGGACCCGGGCGAAGGAGATGAGCTGGCGCTGTCCGACTGACAGATTACCTCCGCGCTCGCTCAGGGGGGAGTGGATGCCTTCCGGCATCCTGTCCACGAAGCTGTCCGCCCGGACCAGCCGCACGGCCTCCATCACCCGCTCCTCGGGTATGGGGCTGCCCAAACGGATGTTGTCCAGGATGGTGCCGGAGAACAGGAACACGTCCTGCAGCACCGACTGAACCCGCCGGCGCAGATCCCCCGTGGCCATTTCCCGGATGTCGGTGCCGTCGATCCGGATCGAGCCGGACTGGATGTCCCACAGCCGGGTCAGGAGCGAGGTGATGGTGGTCTTGCCCGCGCCGGTGTAGCCGACAATGGCCACGCGCTCCCCGGGCTCTACCGCGAAGGAGAGCTCCCGGAGCACGGGCTCCCCTTCCTTGTAGTGGAAGCTCACCCGATCGAACTCGATGTGCCCCCGCACCTGCGCCACGGCAGCGGGGCGCGGCGGCTCCGGGATCCTGTCGGATGCGTCCAGCAGGTCGAAGACCCGTTCGGCTCCCGCCATCGCCGACTGGAGGATGTTGTACTTCTCCGAGAGGTCCATCACGGGCTGGTAGAACATGCGAATCAGGTTCAGGAAGGCGATGAGGACCCCCAGGGAGACCAGGTCCCGTAGGAGCATGCCCGCGCCGAAGTAGATGATCACGGCGATGGAGACCGTGGACAGCAGGTCCACCAGGGGCCGGAAGGTCGCGAAGACGTACATCTCGTTCAGATTCGCCCTGTAGAGCTCCCGGTTGCGCACTTCGAACTCGTCCTTGCTGGTCTTCTCTTGGGCGAAGAGCTGGACCACCCGCATGCCGGAAATGTGCTCGGAGAGGTAGCTGTTCATCTGCGATACGGCCAGGCGCACCTTCCGGAAGGCGTCCCGGGCCCGGGTGCGGAAGACCAGGGTGACCACGAACACCGGGGGCAGGGTGAGCAGGGTGATCAGGCCGAGGCGCGGGCTGAGCAGGAACACCGCCACCAGGACCCCGATCATCATGGCGAAGTCCTTGAGAGTCGACGAGAGCACCGTGGTGAACAGCTCGTTGATCGTCTCCACGTCGTTGGTGATCCGGGAGACCAGGCGGCCCACCGGGTTGCGGTCGATGAAGCGCAGGGAAAGCCGAAGGGTGTGGTCGAAGAGCTGGGTGCGCAGATCCTTCATGATCATCTGCCCGACGTAGGCTTCCAGGTACACCTGCAGGAAGGTGAAGGCGAACACACCCAGCAGAATGGCCAGGAACACCTGGACGATCCGGAACAGCCCCTGGTAGTCGTCCCGCCGGACGCTCCGGATCTCCTCCCGGGGAAGGGAGCGCAGGTCCTCCGCCGCTATGGCCGCCGCCGTGTCGCCGGTCAGAAACAGCCCGCCATGCCTCTCGACCACCCCAGCCGCCGCCGGGTCGCCCCGGAAGTCCTCCACGACGTAGTAGTTGCCCTCCAGGAGCACGCCCTGCTCCCGGTAGCGCTGCTTCTCCCGGGCGCTCAGCTCGGCCAGACGGGAAGAAGGAACGAAGCTCAGGCCCTGGATCTCCGGAAACTCCCGATCTTTGGTCAGGCGCTCCCGGACCTCCTCGGGTACCCGCTCCAGGCGGATTGCCTGGCGGTAGGGCAGGATGTAGCCGTCCGTGGCCCGCTGGATCAGCACGGGCAGGAGGACTTCTCCCCCCGTGGCCAGCAGCAGCGCCACGATCGACAGGAGAAACATGGCAAGATAGGGCCGCAGGTAGGTGAGCAGGCGGCGCATGATCGAGGCGTCGTAGCCCTTGAGCACGCTTTCCTGCTCGAAGTACTCGCTCATCGCCGGTGCCTCATGGCTTCCTCGAGCTGCTGGAGCCGGTAGATGTCCGCGTAGAAGCCCCTCTGTGCCATGAGCTGCTCGTGGGTGCCCAGCTGCGCGATCCGGCCGGACTCCAGGACCATGATCGAGTCGCAGGTCTTGAGGGTCGAAATGCGGTGGGAGATGATCAGGACCGTCTTGCCCGACAGGAACGGGAGCATCTCTCGGAGGATCGCGTCCTCGGTCTCGGTGTCCACGGAAGACAGGGAATCGTCCAGGACGTAGACCGCCGCTTCGGCGGCCAGGGCCCGGGCGAGAGCCACCCGCTGCTTCTGCCCGCCGGACAGGGTGATGCCCCGCTCTCCGACCACCGTGTCCCAGCCGGCCGGGAAGGTGCTGAAGTCCCGCTCGATGGTGGCCAGCGCGGCCACCCGGGAGAGCGCCTCGTCCCCGGCCTCCCGGTTGCCGAAGGCGATGTTTTCCCGGATGCTGGCGGAGAACAGGAAGTTGTCCTGGGGAGCCACGCTGATCCCGGCCCGCAACACCGCCAGATCGTACTCCCGCACGTCCGTGCCGTCGACCAGGACGGTGCCAGGGGGCGGGTCCAGGATTCGAGGCAGGAGCTGGACCAGGGTGCTCTTGCCGCTGCCGGTCCGTCCGAGGATCCCGAGGGAGCTTCCCGGGGAGAGCTCCAGGTTGATCCCCTCCAGCACCGGCTCGGTGCTCCCCGGGTAGGTGTAGGAGAGCTCGCGGAAGCTGACGGCTCCCTCGATCCTCCGCCGCACCGCCCGCCCGGCGGGCGGGCTCTGGATATCCGGCTCTTCCTTCAGGATCGGGTTGATCCGCCCCAGGGATGCCCCGGCCCGCTGAATCATGTTGATCGTGAACCCCGCCCCGAGCATGGGCCAGATCAGCATCTGGAGGTACGCGAAGAAGGCGGTGAAGGAGCCGGGGGAGAAGGAGCCCTCGATCACGGCCCGGCCCCCCAGGAGCAGGAAGATGACCGTGGTCACCCCGGCCAGGAAGCTGACCGCGGGGAAGAAGATCCCCCAGAAGCGGACCAGGGACATATTGCGCAGGGAGTACTCCTGGTTCTTCTCCCGGAAACGGTCCACGAAGGCGGACTCCTGCACGAAGCTCTTGAGCACCCGGATCCCGGAGACCGACTCCTGGGTCATGTCGCTCAGGTCGGCGAATCCCTCCTGCACCCGGCGGTAGCGCTCGCCGATGAGACGGCCGAAGAAGATCACCCCGGCGGTCAGGATGGGCAGCGGCGAGATCGACAGCAGGGTCAGGCGGGCGTTCTGGGTGAGCATGATCGCCAGGATGGCCAGGGTCATGAAGAAACCGTCGACGAAGGACACCAGGGCAAAGCCGGTGGCCTGGCGGATGGCGTTCATGTCGTTGGTCATCCGGGCCATGAGGTCCCCGGTCTTCATCCTGCCGTAGAAGGAGGAGGACAGGCTCTGCAGGTGGCCGAAGAGGCGGTCCCGGAGCTCGAGCTCGATCCGCCGGGAGGTCCCGTGGAGGAAGTACCGCCAGAAGTAGCGGCCCAGGGCGATCAGCAGTGCAATGCCCACCATCTGGAGGGCGATCAGCAGGATCGTTCCCATCTCGAAGGAGCCGGAGGCAATCGCGTCGATGGCCCGGCGCACGAGCTGCGGGAGGTAGAGCTGCCCGCTGTTGGTCAGGAGCAGGAAGAGCAGGCCGGCCAAGTACTGCAGCCGGTACTTGCGGAAATACGGGAGGAGGGTCCTGAACTCCTTCAGCATCCGGTGTCCTTCAGCATCCCGTAAAGGTACAGAATTTTGTGGAGTTGTTCAAAACAGCAGGGAGAAAAAGCTGGAGCTCTCCGGGGTCAGTCGACGATCGTGGCGCCGTCCAGGACCAGCCTCTCGATGTACCACTCCAGGCCGACCTGGGTCAGGTGCAGCTCCAGGGTCATCGGTTCTGCGGAGTCATCCGGCCCGGTGAGTACCGCCTCGATGACGTCCACCGAGTAGTCGTCGACCGTCAGGGTGTACGTCCCCGGCTCCGGGTAGCCCGGGGGAAACCAGACGTCCCAGGTGGTCCCCACGTCGGAGTCCCGCAACGTGGCATAGTCGGTGGTGAGGGGCTCGTAGAAGTCCATGTAGAGATACTGGCGATTCTCGTTGAGCCCCACCTCGAAACGCAGCACCCTTTCCTTGCGGGTGGTACCCACCAGGGAGCAGCCGGCCAGTGCCGACAGGAGGATGAGCAGGAG
>Ga0209164_1005212_pt1 | contig 11169 bp, 10 predicted proteins | sample MTBNYHSulfiMetaG_FD_187458 | JGI IMG/M metagenome (GOLD analysis project Ga0209164, IMG submission 187458) | Enrichment culture microbial communities from rom New York Harbor, USA that are MTBE-degrading - MTBE-NYH (New York Harbor Sulfidogenic)... | ecosystem: Environmental > Aquatic > Marine >... | reverse complement strand
TGCTGGCTTGGGAAAACGGCAGTGATGCAGTGAAGATCTTCCCGGCCATGCCGGCCGGGCCAGAGTACATCAAAGCGCTGCATGCTCCTCTGCCGCAAATCCCGCTGATCCCGGTGGGCGGAGTTTCACTGGATAACATGGAAGCATTCATGGATGCCGGCTGCGTTGCGGTGGCAGCCAGTAGCAGCCTGGTGAGCAGCAGCATGATCAAAGAAGGCAGGCTGGATGAGATCCGGCAGAATGCGCAGCGATGGGTGGCGGAAATGCGGCGCATCCGAGAAAAGGGAAACAACTGATGAAAAGGAAAGAAATGCAACTGCAGGGAATAATTCCTCCAATCTTGACCCCATTTGATGAAAAGGGTGAGATCGATCTAGTAATAATGAAAGTTTTTGCAGAGTTCCTAAGACCGCACGTGCAGGGTTTTTACGTTTGCGGCAGCTATGGCTCAGGTGTGTTGATGAACGTAGAGGAAAGAAAGCGGGTGTTTGAAGCATTATCAACCTATGCAGAAGGCAGCTTTCAATTGATCGCGCATGTGGGCGCAACCAGTCTGCGCGACAGCCTTGACCTGGCAAAACATGCCGAAGCGCATGGCGCCATTGCAGTAGCGGCAGTGCCTCCCTTCTACTTCCGCTATAACGACGAGAGCCTGTTTGCGTTCTTCAAAGACTTGATTGAGGGAGTTTCTATCCCGGTGTATTTGTATGATAACCCGGGCGCAACCGGCAACCCGGTATCTGTTGACCTGATCAAAAGGCTGGCCGAGGTCGGGCTGCAGGGCGTCAAAGACAGCACTTTCGATATCGGCAAGACATATATGGTCATGCGTCAGGTAAAGAAGGAAGGATTCGACGTGGTGATCGGTTCCGAAAGCCTATTCCTACCGGCTTACATGCAGGGCGCGCGCGCTTGCATTTCCGGTTTAGCCAATGCCATGCCTGAATTGATGCAAAGCCTCTACCAGGCTGCAGAGCATGGTGACTTCAAGAAAGCGGCAGAGCTGCAGCGCGAGGTGCTGGAAATGTGGGATATCCTGCATTACGGGCCTTCCACCGCAACAGCGTATGCCATGCTGAAAGCCAGGGGTGTTGACGCTGGCATTCCGCGCAGGCCTTTTTTACCGGTTGAGGGCAAACTGTACGACAAAGTGGCATCGGCAATGCAGGCTAGCCAGGCAATCTGGAAACTTTAATGTGATTTGAGGACGATTTTTACATCATGATGCTGCGATTAGACCACAGCCAACGCAATATTCAAGCAGTCCTGTTTGATATGGACGGCGTGCTGGTGGACTCTATCCCCCTGCATATACGATCCTGGAACCAGGTTCTCAGTGATTGCCATCTGCCGGTATTCGAAGAAAAGCTGTATTTTTCTACTTTAGGACATACCAACCTGGATATGCTGGAATCGTATTGCATTGCCAAACAGATCACACTTTCGGAGCGTCAAATCAACGATATCCTCATAAAGAAAGAAGCCGCCTTTCGCGAGAACATCCGTATGGAAGCGAAAGCAACACCTGGCGTGATGGATTGGTTGGCGTATTTCAAGCAGCAAGGCATCCTGTGCGGGGTGGCATCTTCAGGAACGATGGCAAATATCACCTGCATCCTATCCCAGCTGCAGATGGCGGATTTTTTTGCTGTCATCCTCTCCGGCATGAATTTTCCCCTCAGCAAACCCGATCCTTTCATTTTTAATGCCGCGGCGGCGGCATTGGGTGTGCCCGCACCAGCATGCCTGGTGATAGAGGACGCACCCGCCGGAATAGAAGCGGCTCAACGGGCTGGCATGCTGTGTTGTGCAATTGCGACTTCTTATCCCAAGTGCTTGCTGGATGGCGCCGACCTGATGCTGGATTCACTGGCGGAAGATAGCCCGCAAAACCTATTTATTAAAGAGGAAGAAAAAAGATGAACGCTGTTTTAGTAAGATTTCTGGTTGTGATAGCCGGTCTATCACTATTGATTTTCCTGTTTGCCCGTCTTGCACCGAAAAGCTGGATCAAACGCATGCATGCGATTGTCACCTGGTTGATCGAAATCACCTTCCTTTACTTTGTTAATATTTTGATCTTTATCAAACCTTGGAAAGAACACAAGCAGAAAGTGGCTTTGTTTGTGTGGTTGTTTTTTGTATTCCTGGTTGGCAGATATTTAGTTATGGAGCAGCCGCTGATCACAGAGATCCAATCTCCGTACATTCCATTTATTGGGTATATCTACTTCGTCAGCTTGCTGTATCTGGTCAAATTTGTCTTTGAATTTACCGTAAAAGATCTGCACACTGCAGAATAACATAAGGCAAGGAGAGGATTTTGCAATGAAAAAACTTGATGAGAGAATACAAAAAGTCCTGGCAAAAGGCGAAAAAGTGCTGGTATCCGGAGTACCGGTGGGTTACCCCAATTTAGACGAGACCCGCAAACTGGTTGAGGTGTACATAAGCTCGGGGATGGATGTGGTTGAGTTCTCCATGCCCACACGCAATCCATACATTGACACGCAGACCATCGCGGATTCGAATGTGAAAGCTTTGGATCTGGAATCAGACTTGGAGCGCTATTTTAAGACGCTGCATGCCGTGCGGCGCGATTTCCCGGATGAGCCATTCTATATGATGGCGTATGCTGACTTGATCAGCCAATTCGGATTAAAGAACTTCGTACAACAATTGGTGGAGCTGGAGATCGATGGCGTGGAACTGCCGGATAAGGACGAAATGGTGCCGGAACTGGCAGCTGAAATGGAAGCGCTGTTTGATCAGCATGGGATTTACCGCATCTATATCCTGCACCATCCTTTCGATAAAAAATTCTTTGAAACAATCAAGGATAAAGCAGAAGGATTTGTGATTCTGCAAGCCATCGCTGATGGAAATGGAAACCGCCCGAGAGTGGACCTAAGAAACAAGGATTTAATTAAAACGGTTAGAGCAGGCACAGATGTACCGGTCATTCTGGGGTACGGCATCAAGAACGCTGAGCGGGTCAAGGAAGCGGTGGCGTTAGGCGCGGATGGGGTGCTGGTTGGAACTTCAATGGTGGAATATATCAACCAGGGTGACCACGCTCGTTTTTCACAATTCATCCGTGGCTTGAAAGATGCCACCATACCGAAGGAATGATTCCAAAAAATTTTATTAAGATATTCGTTATTTTAAGCAACAATCTGATACTTCATCGGGTTGTTGCATTTTGATCGATCGTTTTTTTTGCGGCTCACTGCGAAATTCTCTTAACCAAAAAACTACCTATAGGATGTGGTATGAGAATGTTCGGGAAAAACGGGTTCTGTGGTTAAAAGATCACATCCATGTGCAGGATATGGGCGATATGCCCCAGCAGGCGGTCAATATCGAGCGGTTTGATGAGCGTGATCAGGGCGCCTTCCTTGATGCCCTGCAGGATGAGTTCGTCATCGGAATAAGCGGTCATTAAGATAAAGGGCAAGCCTGGCTGGATAGCCTTGATGGCGACCAGCAGTTCGACACCATTCATACTTTCCATCTTGATGTCAGAAAGCACGCAGCTGTAGCTTTGATTGTGGATCATCTCGAGCGCATTTGGCCCCGAATCAGCCGTATCCACCTCAAAGCCTTTGATGGTGAAAATATCCGCCAGGGTGCGGGCGTTCAACGGGTCATCATCCACAACCAACAGGCGATGCTTACCGGGCATTTTCACCCTCCGCTGTTGGCAGAATCATGGTGAACGTGCTGCCCTGGTTTGGCTGGCTCTCCACTTGGATGCTGCCGCCATTGGCTTCCATTAATTTTTTGGATATGGGTAATCCCAAACCGATGCCGGTGGTTTTGGTGGTGAACAAAGGTGTGAATAGCTTTTCTAAATGCTCAGGAAGAATCCCCTCGCCGCTATCTTTGATTGAAAGATGGACAAATTCTCCTTTTTTCTGCGCATTAATATACAAGTTACCGCCTTTTAGCATGGCCTGGCAGGCATTGCTGAGCAGGTTGATCAGAACCTGTTCAACATGCTGCGGATCGGCAAAGATGGGAGGCAGCGTCTGCTTAAGATTGGATTTGACCCGCACGTTTTTTGGAGCAGGGTTCTGCTTTAACAACTTCGCGACCAAATCTGGAAGGTCAACCTGTGTTTTCTTGGTTCCCGGTTCGCGCGCGAAATTGAGCAGGTCGGAGATGATCTTGTTGGAGCGCTGCACCTGAGAGGCGATCATGCGGGTGTATTCATGCTTCTGGACCTCTTCCGGAGAAAATGACGCTTCCAGGATATAAATGACGTTGCTGATCACTCCCAGCGGGTTGCGCAATTCGTGCCCCACGCTGCCCGCTAGCTGCCCTAAGGTAGCCAGCCTTTCTTTAATGAGCAATTCCTGCTGGGCTTGTTCCAATTCACGGGTGCGCTCTGCCACCATTTCCTCCAAATGGTCAGAGTATTCCTGCAGGGCAATTGCGGCTTGTTTGCGATCGGTAATGTCCCTGACAATGGCAAGAATACAATTCTTTTCCCCATACTGGATCATTGTGCTTGCGATCTCGATTGGATAGACTGTATTATCCTTCCGTATGTGTTCCGCTTCAAAGATCTGTGTATTTCCAACCCGCCACTGCTTCCATTGAGATAAAACCTCACTCTTGGTTGAGATTACTCTTGATTCGCGCGGATGAAGATCAAACACGCTCATTTGCAACAGTTCATCACGCGAATATCCCGATTGGAGACAGGCTTTCTGGTTGATGTCGAGGATTTTTCCGTTCAGCTCATGCAGATAAATGCCATCAATGGATTGGTCAAATAACGTTCTATACCTCTCTTCACTGGTGACCAGCGCCTCCAGGGTCTCGCGCTGCTGCAAGACTTTCTGTACGGCATCCATCAATAAAGAAAGGTGCATGATATTTATTTCAGAATAATCACTTTCTTTATCAGCCAATCCAACGACCGCTTCAATTTTTTTATCGATCATTACCGGGATGGTAAGCGATCTTTTGATTGGACAATTCTTTTTCGAATTTTCATTCATCACGATGATTTTGCGTTGCCGAATAGTCTCTAGCAACAATCCTGCCTTTTCAAGCTGATGAATTGCTTTAGGTACATTAAGGTTGCATCGTTTTTCATCATTGCGGATCCAGGAGTTCAATGTGAACTGCTGGGTTTCTTCTTCGTAAAAATAAACATATCCAAATAGGCTTCCCGTGAGCTTTATGCCCTGTTCGAGCGAAAAATCTATAAAATCCTGAATATTTTCCGATTGATATTGCAGAATCTTGGTCAGTGTATTCAGATATTCATTGTTCGCAAGGATTTCCGCTTCGGTTTGCTTGCGGTCACTGATATCGCGACAGATGCAAAAGATCAATTTCTGACCTTCAAAGGTAGCAGCGTTCGTGCTGATATCAACATCGATCAAAGATCCATCTTTTCGCCTATGCTGGGTTTCGAAAAAATCTCCTTTTTCATCCACATCGCGGATCATTTCTTTTAAAGAACTCTTTGAGATTCTGGCATCCCAATCCCAGAGTTGTAATTTATAGATTTCTTCATGCGAGTATCCCAGCATTTGGGCAAAACGATGATTTGCTTCATACACCTCACCCTCTTGGTTGAGGATGACAATGCCATCCCTGGATTGATCCATGAGGATCCTGCGGCGGGCGGCTTCATTGGTGGATTTGCGCTCGGCGGCTTTGCGGTCGCTGATATCTCTGAAGAATGCCATCGAACCATCTTTGCCCTGCCATTGGTAGGGGACAGCACTCACTTCTACGTCAAAAGGCGTGCCATCCATTTTTAAATAGATTTCTTCGAGGGTCGGGACTTTAAATTTTTCCCGGGTCAAGGTTTTAATGCGCTGTTGTATGATCTTGTGGTATTGCGGATCAAACCTTTCCAAAACCGGTTGCCCCAGCAGCTCTTCGGCGTTCTTTGCGCCGAAGAAGCGGACTGCTGCAGGATTGGCATAGATGATTTTCCCGTCAGTCTGGGCGAAGATGCCTTCTGGTGCGTTCTCGATCAACAAACGAAAGCGGGCTTCGCTTTCCTGAAGTGCGGCTTCAGCCTGGCGGTATGCGCTGATGTCGAAATCGCTGGCATAACGACCGATCAGCTGGCCTTGTTTGTCAAGCAGGGCTTGGCAATGGTGGTGCAGCCAGCGCACCTCCTCATTTTTCCTGAGGATGCGGTATTCCGCTTCATGCGTTTGCGCACCCGCGGTTTTCTTCCAGGCTGCTTTTGCGTGTTGTTTGATCTTGCCGCGATCTTGCGGGTGAACAATTGCGTCAATCAGATCAGGATCGTGTAGAAAATCTTCTGCGCGGTAACCGGTGATCAATTCGCAGGAAGGAGAGATGTGCTTGATGCTTCGATCGGATAAACGCAGGTATTCCATGCTGTAGGCGTACTTGCTCAGCGCAGCGGTTTGTTCCTTGAGACCTTGACTGATAATTTGTTCCTGTTCAACGGCTTCTTTCTTGCGGCGGAGCTCCTCTTCGCTGCGTGCCAATTCCCGTCCCTTTTTTTTCAGCGTCTTCAATGTTGTGAGGATCTGGTCAATTTCATGTGCAGGCTGGTTTTCACTGGCGAAATCCTCAGGCGGAATGTAAAAGAGATTTTCCAAAACAGATGATCCGTAAATAAGGATGGGATGGGTGCGCAGGATGCCTAAAATGATCTCGGGAGAGAAGCGCCAGCGGTCATATTGGCAGATGGCCAGTATTTTATTTTGGGTAAAAAGGTGATTCAATTTCGCCTCATATTCCAGCAGGCGCTCATTGCCGGGCTCATGGCCGGCTGCCCAGCTGTTCTCGCCGCTCACGCGCAGGGCAGAGTAACCTTGTGACAAAGCGCATTCGGTTTCCTGCTGCAGAAGCTGAAGCATGCGGTCGGGATCAAACTTGCCATTTCTCAGATGGGCTTCATGTTTGCTTAGGATGCTGAGAGCGCCGGTGCGGATGGCATCCTCCACCGGAATGCCCCCTTTGCGGAACGCCTTTTGGATCTGCGCTTGGCTTTGCTCGTCCAGGATGTACACGCATTTCTCCCCGCGTTCCAATCCGATTTTTAAAAAGGGAATAACCGCCTGGTACTGCTGGGCTCGGGTTTCATAGATCAGGCAGGCATGATCGTGGACCTTCAGCTTAGAAAATGCCTGAAACAACTCGGATGATTCGACCGTCAATTCTTTACCTCTTTGCGTAAAAAGCCAGTGCTAAAGGTTTTCGAAATCAAGCAGTTTATGATATCAGTATACAATATTTCAATTTCTGTCCGGCAAAAAAGATAATCCGATGAATGCATTGAAAAGGGGTGCCGGTCTATTGGCATACAGGCATCCTTTTAGGATCAATGGCTTTCAAGAGTAAACTCTAAAATATTATGGTTGCTTCTGAATTATGGAATCTCCTCGAGATAATAGGACGGTTTGATGGCAGATCCCTCGGCAGCAAACCCCGAACTGCCATCTGGCAGGCGCACCTTCCACCAGTTGTTGGCGCCGCTCAGGAATTCAGTGCAGATTGGCAGCCCAATGACGTCCAGCTGGGTGCCGGGTGGCATCATGCGGAGGATGTTATCTGCTACCTGCGGGCTGCGGCGCAGCGGCAACTCCACATTCACCACGCGTGCGCGGATGCCCGTACCGCTCAATTGAACGGGAAGCGCTTTGGGGCAGGCTGCGCTGAGCTCGGCAGCTGCTGCAGATTGCGCCTGCGTTTCAGGCTGCGCTGTTGATCCTTCCGAAGTTTCATCCTCGGGCTGCGTCTGCGCCTCAGATGCCCCTTCTTCCACTTCAGACTGCGCGGAGCCGGCGGAAGCTTCGGCTGCCAAATCAGCCAGCTGCTCCTGAGGCGGCGTTTCTTCGGACAACTGGACTGCAGCAGCGGGTATCTCCAGCGGTTGGATGGAGACGCGGCTAAACGCTAGCAGCAGCGCCAGCAATACCAGCAGCACGATCAGCTTGAAGCCATCATACGCTAAAAAGCGGGTGCCCATGGCTAACCTCCCTTGCGGCGGCTGCGCGCGGCTTTTTCTTTCACAAACTTTTTAGCCTGCTTTATGATTTCCTTCTCATCCGCCAAATTCTGCGCCTGCCCGATAATGCGACGCACGTCCTTTACTTTCATTTCCGCCAGCTGCTTGAAGGTAAAGATACCGGCCTTGTTGAAGCGGTCTTCAATGACCGGACCAACGCCGCTGATCAGAATGAGCTCATCACCGCATGCTTTCATAAGCGCCTTGTATTTGCGGCGCCAATACAGCCAATCAATGATCCATTCCACCAGCCAGCCGATGATCAAGCCGATGATGATCCCCAGCCATAATTCTCTGCTCATATCATCTCCTTTCAGAAATGTTGTTATCTTCATTATAGTGATTTCGTCGGGCAAATCCACTGATACAAAGCATTCAGTTTTTTGTGCTGTAAAAAAAATTTGGACAGCAATTTAATATTAATGTAATATATTCTCACTCATCAACAATCATAAGCTTGAAAGATGTTTCTTTGGACGGAATGGATGATAAGTTGGAACTAAATGGTGATTCTGAACATGCTTCAATAGATCCGTTTGTCTACTGCACTGTTTGATCTTGTGGAAGTAAAGGAAACGGGTATTGCATCCAAAAAAAGAGGGAATATGATCTATGCCAAATTGCTCAAATAAAAACCTTTAAGATTAAAAAATCTATTCATACATAAACCAAGAAAGAAGAAAGTGCTATTCAGCAATAATGATTCACTACTGAACTGGGATTTTGCATACACGATTCTATTCACATAATAAATCAATTGTCTCAAAATATGGATTCTGTTGATTTGTTGAGAAATACAACCTCGAGTTTTCATTTATTCCTGGAATATTTCCTGAAAAAGTAATAGTATTCAATTCATAGTTGATCTCCCTTTTAGCTTGCTTAAGAATTGAAAAGCTACCTCCTTCAAGTGATTCATAAATAAAAACAATGTCCAATGGGAATTCATTCAATTGATAGGATTTCAATTCGCTTGCGATGCTGGGAGGGATGAGTATTTCATAATCTACACTACGTCCAATGGCGAATGAAGACCCAGTAGAGGGATCGTCATCTACATCAATGCTAATTTCATAGCAAATTTCCTGAAAATAATCTCCTTCTTCATCTCGCCCAATTTGAATTTCCCTAGGGAGATTCTTTAAATAGAGGACGATAGTGAGGAGATCCCCATCAAGGGAGGTATCGACTTTAAGGATGTCCAAGTATTCATTGGATGCATCACCCTCAGTATCGATATAGGTCTGCCCGGGGGTGCAGTTGCGTGGAATGGCTGTTTGAGTCTGGGCAATAGAAAATGCGGCAGTTTGGGTGGCTGCTTGGATTGATTCTTGAGTTTTTTTCGAGATCAAAGCTGTCTGAGTCAGTTCTTGCAGGGCTATTTGTGTTCCTGATGTATCGGGTTGGCTTTCAACTTGTGGTGCCCCACACCCGGTAGTACTTACATACATTAACAATAAAATAAATAGTATAAGTGTGATTCTTTTCATTCTTCCTCCATGATTCTCTATATAAAAATTTTATTGCTTTTCCTTGTTGTTTTCGGTATGATGTGTAATAAAAAATCCCATTTATTGATCCAGCCAAAACAATCTTGGCGTACAAGAATAAATACTTTCAGAAGTGAATACAATTTGACGGTGGATCAGATCATAAATTTGAATATTCTGTTCGACGGGGTCATAATATACCAAATAATTACTATCGGGAGACCAAGCAACGAACTCGGTAATAGGTAAATCATCCGCCAACAGACTACCAGTGATATCAAAAACTTGATAGGAAGTAAAATAGGAATTATCTTTATCTTTCATGCCTGTGCGAATCAGAAGTTTTGATCCATCTGGAGACCAAAGCATTGGGAATGAAAAAACTGAGTATTGATTCCAGAGATCCACAATTTGTGTTTCTTTGCTTTTCGGACCAAATAGGTCTATGGCATTTGATCCATCCATATCACTTAGAGCAGAAAACAATTCCACATTATTCCCTGAAAAATAATAATCAGAATAGGCTTTCTTTAAATTATCAGGAGATAAGAGCAACTCCATTTGTGAAATTTTCTTGTTATTGCCTTTCAAGTCTGTATATTGATAACCTGAAGAATGAAACGCATGATCATTTTCATTGAATTGACCTTTTTCCCAATAAATACCGTTGAGATCGGAACTGGGATGTACCTCTAACGGTTGCATACCGGCTTTGGTTAATTGGATTGTTTCAGAACCATCCGGATTTGTTAAATACAAGACTTTTTGATTAGATTCGCTTTCTCTGGAAATAAAAAAAATCTTGCTTCCATCTGATAACCAACCTGCTTGTAAAAAATGAGCCAGCGATAGATCATCGGTAGGTATGGATTCTGATATTCTGGTTACTTCTATTCCATTTATATCGGTGATCATGAGGATATTGTCTTTTATCACTAAAAGCTGATTTTGATCAGGCGAAACAGCTTCTACCTTTCCTCCATCTTCAATGATGTTTTCCTTTGTATTCATTGAAAGATCAATTTTGCGAGCACCAGTTGCTTGTGGTCTAAAGGGATCATCGGTACATTCGAATGTGCTGATGATGATCACATTAGAGCCTCCTCCCAAAGGGGTTGGTTCAATAGTTGGCGTGAATGCTACAGTGGGAGAATATTGAATTTGAGGAGATGGTTCAGATATAGAAAACTTTTGTTCAGTGGTTAGTGATTGTAAAGTCGAACAAGACACGGTGGTCAAGAAAAAAAGTATGAGACAATACCTTAGGTTGGTGCGTGTCGCGTACATTGAAAACCCTCCAAAGTTTACATCTTATATAGTTATTATTGCACTTTTTGATTAAATTTTCAATGGATTGTTGATGAAATTGAAAACAGAATGTGTTCGTTGGGTTTGCTTTTTAAGATATCTAATGTCATGATTTCTTTTCAAAACAAATAATTTAATCGGCTCGTTTTTTTGTTTTGGAAAACACACAAAATAATACAGATTGTGTCATTGTGTAAATGACAAATTATGAACAATATATTTTAGAGATTTTCTCTATAATTCAAACATGCATATGATGGAAAAGGAAAAATATATTCAGATATTGGCAGCACGGCTGGGTTTTGAAAATTCCCTGCGTTTGAAGCATCTGCTGGATCAATTAATGACTGAACG
>Ga0209164_1005211_pt1 | contig 11170 bp, 10 predicted proteins | sample MTBNYHSulfiMetaG_FD_187458 | JGI IMG/M metagenome (GOLD analysis project Ga0209164, IMG submission 187458) | Enrichment culture microbial communities from rom New York Harbor, USA that are MTBE-degrading - MTBE-NYH (New York Harbor Sulfidogenic)... | ecosystem: Environmental > Aquatic > Marine >... | reverse complement strand
CGAAGACCTCCTCGTACATGTCGGCCACGCGGCGCGGGGTGTCAGCAAGCCCTTCGCGCTCCACGTCCTCGCCGATACCCTCGAGGATCAGCCGAACGCCGTCGATGATCTTGTCGCGGTCCACGGGCTACCTCCAAACGTCTCGGTGATCGGCGCCCGTGCAGCTCATGATGCACTAGTCGTGAATGCAGCGCATCATGACGGCGGTCGACCTACATACCGAGGATGACCCTCGCGATGCTGATCACCGCAGGCCCGAGAATCACCAGCAGCGTCGCCGGCAAGATGCACAGCACCAGCGGGAACACCAGCTTAACCGGTGCTTTGGCGGCCTGTTCCTCCGCGAGCTGTCTACGCTTCGTGCGCATCTCCACCGCCTGAGTGCGCAGGATCTTCCCCACCGAGATCCCGAACACGTCGGCCTGGACGATAGACATGATGAACGCGTTGAGTTCGGTCACACCGGCACGCTCGGACAACGCTCGAAGCGCGTCCCGGCGCGAGACACCGGCCTGGACCTCCTGCAGCATCCGGCCGAACTCCTCGGCCAGAGGATTTCGGGTGTTCTTGACAAGCTTCGCGACCGCCTGATCGAAGCCCAGACCCGCCTCAACGCTGATCGTGAGCATGTCGAGCATGTCGGGCAGAGCTCGACGGATGGCAGTCTTGCGGTCAGTGATCCTGCGCGACAACCACACGTCAGGGAGCAGGAAGGTCCCGATGGCAAGCGGCAAGACGACCAGCAGCCAACTGGCCAACCCGAGTCCGACAATCAGGTGCATTCCGCCGAAGAACAGCACGACCGACGCTGGACCGACGATCTTGAGCGCTGTGAACCGCTCGGCATCCATCCCGCGCGGCTGACCTGCCATCGTGAGTCGGCGGCGCACGTCTTCTCGATAGCCCAGGGGCACGATCTGCCTTCCGACCCGCTTAAGCCCCTGACTGAACGGGCCGAGCACACGCTCGGTGAACGGCTTGAGCAGCGGCTCGATGTCGCCCGCCTGGGCACGCTCGTAGTCCGAGAGGCGCGCCAGCCTCCTGCTGACCTGACGCCCTTCCGAGAAGACCATGCTCAGCCCCGAGTACAGGATGGTCGCAGTCGAGACCAGGATCAGCGCCACGATGAGATACAGCACAGGCTACACCTCCACACGCGTCACCCGGCTCAGCCAGATGATGCCGATGACCAGCGCCAGCGCGCCGCCCGCGAGCATGATCAAGCCGGGGGTCGTCGTGTACAGCAACCCGACGTAACTCGGGTTCAGAAGGCTCAGAACGAGAAGCAGGCCGAACGGCAGGATGCTGAGGATGATTGCGGACAGACGCCCTTCGGCCGTGAGCGCCTGGACCTGACGCCGCAGCGCGGCCCGTTCGCGTAGGGTGTCCGACACGATGTCGAGAACCTCGGCCAGATTACCGCCGACCTCGCGCTGGATGGCGATTGCGGAGACCGTCCATGTGAAGTCCTCGCTGCCTACCCGCGCCGCCATCGATCGCAGGGCGTCCTCAACCGGGAGACCCAGGCGCGCCTCGGTCTGTACACGCCTGAACTCTTCCGACGCGGGCGGCAGCGCCTCTTCGACGACGACATCGATCGCCTGCAGCATTCCCCAGCCCGAACGCAAGGAGCCTGCGATGAGATTGAGAAGCTCGGGCAACTGCTCTTCGAAGCGGCTCGTGCGTCTCGCCGCCTTCCACGATATGGCGTACATCGGAAGAACCGTGGCCAAGATGATCGCCAAGACTCCCACGATGAACCGACCTGACATGAGGGCGAACAGGACGCCCAACCCTACGACCAGGGCTAGATGGGCGCTGATGTACTCGACCGGTCGCAAGGGGAGGCCTGCTCGAGCGAGCTGCCGACTCACTGTCTCGGTGAATCCACGCCTGCCCGCTACATACTCGACAGCCCCCATCATGCGGTTTCTCATGCTGTCGGGATCGGCGTCTTCGAGTCCCGGAGCTCCCCCGCCCTCCTGCTGGAGCTGTCCGTAGTAGCGGAGCTGGGGAAGGGTGCTGCGGGGCCGTATGAAGAAGAGGGCCACGGCCGCGATAAGCAGAGCGAACGACCCCCAAATGAGTGCCGTGGCCACACTCAACTGGGCCAAGTCCTGCGCCACCGGCAGGCTGAACGGCTCGTACGCCGCGCCGACCGGCTCCTCAAGGAGCGGATTCGGCCAGACGGATACCGCGCTGGCCTCCTGATCGCCGCTCCGTGCAGTCACGGCGATCTCCAGATCGGCGGTACGCGGGCGAGCACTCGTGAAGCTGAGCACGAAGCGGTCCTGGAGTTCCGCGGCAATGCCCCGGTACAGCTCCGGCAACCCCGCTACGACATCGAGCGCCACGAGGCGGCCGCCGGACTGTCTGGCGAGCGTTTCGAGGGCGACGGGGTCGGCCTCGTAGGAGGGAAGCGCGACGGCGAATATCGGTACACCGGCAGCGTTGACGGCGCTGACGGTGTCCTCGAGTGTGCCGCGACTCGCGGTGTCCCCGCCGTCAGAGAGCACGACGATGCCGGCGACGTTGACACCCGACGTGCGGGCCAGCTCCGCTGACGCCGAGACAGCATCGAACAGCGCGGTCTCACCCTCGACGCCGAGCGCACCGATGTCCGCGGCAAGCTGTGACCTGTCGTCGGTGAACGCAGATACGACCGTGGGCCGGGTGCCGAAGGTGACGAGTGCGACTCTGCTTGACGCTTTGAGCGTGTCCACGAACTCGACCGCGGCCTCCTTGGCCGAATCGAGCGGCTCGCCTTCCATGCTCCCGCTCGTGTCTATCGCCAGCACCACATCCACGGGTTCGGCGTCGCGTCCTTCGCGCTCGACCCCGAGTCCGGTGACTTCGCTCCCATTCTCGGTGACCGTGAACTGCGGCTCAGCACCCCCGAGCAGTTCGGCCGGGAGGCTTACGGTGAGCCGAACGGTGGGGTACTCGGAGAAGTCCCCGTTCTGGATCACCGCCTCGCCAGCGCCCCACGCCGCACCAGGCACGATCAGCATCACCAGCGCGCAGACGGCGGCGCCGAGCCGTACCGTCCGCAGCCGCCGATTGTCGCTCCGGATCCTCACCTGCGTTCCGGGAGCTCGTGCTCGAAGACATCGGCGGGAAGGATGATGCCCTGCTCCTCGAGACGCTTCATGAACTTGGGCCGCAGGCCAGTGGACTTGATCCTGCCGAGGAACCGGCCGTCTTCCGCGAGCCCCATCGAGTAGTCGAAGTAGAAGATGTCCTGTAGAACGATCGTATCGCCTTCCATGCTCTCCACCTCAGAGACCTGCGTGACCCGCCGTGTGCCGTCACGCAGGCGCGTCAGATGGATCATCACATCGAGGGCTGAGGCGATCTGCTCCCGAATCGCGCGGACCGGCAGCTCGACGCCGCTCATCAGGACCATCGTCTCGAGACGTGCCAAAGCATCCCGAGGTGAGTTCGCGTGGACGGTCGTCAGCGAGCCTTCGTGACCGGTGTTCATGGCCTGCAACATGTCGAGAGACTCGCCGCCGCGTACCTCACCCACGATGATGCGGTCGGGACGCATTCGGAGCGAGTTGCGAACGAGATCCCGGATAGTGACCTGACCTTTGCCCTCGATGTTGGGCGGACGGGCCTCGAGGCGCAACACGTGCTCTTGCCGAAGTCGCAGTTCCGCAGCATCCTCGATCGTGACGACGCGCTCGTCGCCGGGCACGTAGCCCGACACAACGTTGAGCAACGTAGTCTTTCCCGTCCCGGTGCCCCCCGATATGAGAACGTTTAGCTTCCCTTGCACGCAGGCCTTCAGGAAATCAGCCACGCGAACGCTGATCGTGCCGAACGCTATCAGGTCCTCGGCAGTGAAGGGGTCGTGGGAGAACTTCCGTACCGTGAGCATGGGACCGTTGATGGCCAACGGCGCGATCACCGCATTGACACGGGAGCCGTCGGGCAGTCGAGCATCGACCATGGGGGAGCTCTCGTCGATCCGTCGGCCTACCTCACTCACGATCTTGTCGATGACGCGTTGCAGATGCGCCTCGTCGACGAAGCGCTTGTCGGTCTTGTAGATCCGACCTCCGCGCTCTACGTAGACCTCATGCGGGTTGTTCACCATGACTTCCGTGACTGACGGGTCATTGAGCAACGGCTGGATCGGGCCGTAGCCAAGGATATTGTCGATGACATCGCTGACTATCTCGCTCTTGTCACTCGCCGAAAGTGGAGCAACCTCCTTCTCGAGCAGCTTCCGCAGCTTGATCTCGAGACGCTGACGCAACGTCTCTTCGTCTTCCGCGGATGCATCGAGTTCGGTCCCAATCTCCTCGATGAGCAGATAGTGGATGTTGCGCTTGATGGTGTCCTTGGTGTCCACAGCCTTGAGTACCTCCTCGCCGATCCGCCTGATCGGCGGTGCATCACTGAATACCGTCGTGTGTTCCGACCTATCCCTCAACGACATCGGACTGCGCCCCCTGAATGGATTCCGCGATGCCTCGAGCGATCGCGATGACTGACTTGGCGACGTCGGACCTCGGCGCATCGAGAACGACCGGCGTGCCCTTGTTTACCGAACGCGGTACGAGTCGGTCGCTCGGGATGCGCGCATAGATCGGCCGTCCGAGCGCCTTCTCGACTTCTTGCGGCTCGAGCCATACCTTGCTGTCGGCGCGATTCAAGACGAGCTTCGGCGATCCGTCGGACGCGTAGCCGAGCTGCTCGAGCTTCTGCAGGGATATGCGCGTGTTCTTGATGCTCGCCACATCCATCATCGTCACGGCGAAGACGTCAGCGCTGGCGTCCAGCGCGGCGAGCACGGTCTCATCGAGGCTTGCCGAGGTGTCGATCACCACCACGTCGAACATATGTCTGAGCAGGCCGATGATGGCGCTGATTCGCCCGGCGGTGATGGTCTCGGCGTCCTCCGGCCGGGTCGGCGCAAGAAGGACTCTCAACCCGGAGGCGTGCTCGCTGAGGTATCCGGAGAGCATGTCGGCGTCGAGGCGGTCGAAGCTGTGGACCGCATCGGCGATCGTGCGCGTCGGTTCGAGACCGAGCATGATGGCGACGTCCCCGAACTGCAGGTCGAGATCGACCAGCACCGTCTTCAGACCCATGCCGGACGCGAGAGCGGTGGCGAGGCACGTGGACAGAACCGTCTTGCCCACCCCACCCTTGGTGCTGAACACCGTCACCACACGGCCCTCGTCCCCCGACTGCTGCTCATCATCGGCAGTCTCATCTCGCTCGCTGCGTGCACGCTCTGCCGTGTCGTGCGCCGCAACGATCGCCTCAAGAAGCTCGGCACCCGATGCTGCCGTTCCGACAACGTCCGACACGCCCGCTCTCAACGCCGCCCTGAGCAGATCGGTCGTTACCTCGTCGACCACGAGAACCGCCGAAGGTCTGCGCACTCCGGAAAGACGAGACGCCAGGTCGAGGCCGGCTTGGGGGTCGAGGGTGGCACCCACGACGATCACGTGCGCGTCTATCTCCTCGATCGCGGAGAGTCGCGTCGACGTCACATGGCGCACGGTCATATGCTCGTGGGGCGCCACGAGCGTCGCGATACCCGACGCGAACTCCTGTGTCGTGTCTACAACGAGTACGGTTCCCATGCCGACCTCTATTGGAAGATGGTGTTCACGTTCGTGCCGACCGGAGTCGGCGGTTCTTCTGTCGACGCCGGCAGGATCGCGGCCCAGATCTCACCTTGCGAGCTGCGCGATTGCGCGGAGGCCCAGACCACGCGTTCGGCATCTTCAGGGCTCAACGCGATGGTGAGCGTCTGGGTGTCGACCGGCGTGTCGGAGGATGTGTCGTCCTCGCGTGAAGCCAGTAGTGAGCCCGCCTGCTCCTCGTCGCCCCCGTCGCCACCCTCGCCGACACGGGCCCGCAGTGCTCCGCCGGCCGCCACGACCTTGCACTCGGGGACCAGAAGCTTGGTGTAGTTGAGCTGACCGCCAGGACCCGTCACCAGATGCGCGTACAACGCCACCCGGTCACCGGGCTTCACGAGCCCGGACACCCCGGTGACGACATCGACAGGAATCGACAGCGCAAGCTGACCGTCTGGGATGCTGTAGGAAACGCCTGCGGCCGCAGGGAGCTCGAAGCGGGCCATCGTCAGCTGTTCTCCTGCGGTCAGGGGCGATGCGAGTACGTATCCTTCGAGCGCAGCCTTCGAGGAGACCGCGCCTGCGGCGACGAATCGACGTGGCACCTTCTCGAGCGCGATGACTTCCTCCGCTATCATCTCCTCGGCGGAAAGGCCGCGAGGTATGTCCTCCTGAGCCACCAGGACCTCGACCGGCTCGGCGTCCTCCACGATCGCGGTGCGCGCCTCATTGAGATAGCGGGCAGCCAGGAAGGCCGCGAGCCCTCCCATCACCAACGCGGCCACCAGAAGCGCGATCTTGGTACGCATGCGTGCCACCCTTCGTCAGAAGTCGAGGCCTTCAGCTACGAGATGAGGTGTCTCTATCACGAAGTTGGAATGTGGTGGCGTCGGAGATACCACCCAGCCGGGCGCGACGTAGTCCACGAAGCGTCCTCTCACGACCGCGTCGCTCGCCTCAGTGAAGTCGTCCTCTATGTAGAAAGCCGCGAAGCTCAGGATTCGAAGAGGCGATAGGCCCGTGACGCTTTGGACCTTCTCAGTAATGGGGATGTACACGAGCCGCGTGCTGCCGGGCTTCCCCGCTGCTTCCCACTCCGCAAACGTGCGGTTGTCGCCAGCAAACCGGGTCACCAGAGCACTGATCGTCTGCGGTCCGGACAAGTTGCCCGGCTGCGTCCAGACCGTGTCTCCCACGTGCGCGACGAAGCTGTAGGAAGCCGTGCCGCCTACATAGTCGTAGTACGTGCTCGCCGCCGTCGGCATGTCCGGATACTCGGGCGGGTCCTGTGGATGGCGCCAGTAAGGTTCGTGCCGCAAGGTGCTCCAGTCTATCGCCTGGTAGGTCCCGACGTAGCCGCCGCCGCCGACGACCTTCAGCTCGTACTGCTCCCCGTAGGCGTATTCGTGAAGTTGTACCTGTATCGTCGCCGCGCCGACTGACCCCTGCTTGAACACGTTAGGTGTCACGCGGACGTCGAGGATTGGGAAGCTGGAGCGACGCACGAGCAAGAGCGCCGCGCGATCCAGCTTCTCCACGTCCTTCTTGCCATCCACGATCGCGACGTCCAGCTCGAACGTCGCCCACATGTCATCTGTGGTCGGAGCGGCAATGGAGCCTTGCCAGGATGTAGCGCCGGTCTTGCTCAACGACACCTCACTCTTGCCGATCGAGATGACGACGGACTCGGTGGGCGCGAGCTCCTCCGTCGTGTCGACGTACACGGAGACGCTCTCGCCGTAGCCGGCTGTGAAGGTAGTCCTCGGCACGACTACGTCGTCGAACCTCGACCCTGACGGGATCACGGCGATGCGCGCAGCCGGTGCGACCTCCTCGGGCACACCGTTCGGGTACGCCGGGTCCAGTGTCTGGTCGTTCCACGCCGTCACCTGCACGTCGCCCGCAGAACCGGGAGCGAACGCTCCGCCCCATATGCCGCCTCCAAGGTCGCTGAGGCCGATCTCCGGGCCACCCCCCGCACTTGCCGTGATCCTGTCGACATCGAGGATGGGCAACGCCCACGGCATCGGGGACTCCACTCCCACGAGGTAGGCGATCTTGGCGCGTGCTTGCGCCTCGATATCGTTGCTCTCGAGGCCGAAAACCGCACCAAAGAACCCGCTAGCCGTCGATCCCACGGTGACCTTGACCGAGTCGTCAGTGATGTCGCTGAGTCCACCGGGACTGGGCGAAACGACTGACAGCGAGGAGACGGGCCCGTTCGAGTTGTAGCCCGCAAACTCCTCGACGACCGCCCATATCTCGGCGTTCGACCCACCCAAGATGAGCTCCTGACAGCCCGCGAGCGCTGCCGCATCTGCTGCGGACTGAAGCTGCCGGCGTACGTTGTACCAGTAGCCCATGTCCACGACGAGCGCCGCGAACCCCAGCAGAATCACGATGACGAGCGCGGTCAAGACGAGGACGGCGCCGGAATCGTCCTTCACCACCTTGCGCACTATGTTCTGGCGACGCACGGCTCTAATCACTCCACTCTCAACGTCGCGGTGCTGTGCAGCTGGAACGATCCGTGTTCGAGGATGTCGGCCATGAGCGGGATGAACACGGGGCTTTCGTAAGAGATCGCCACCGACACCGGCTTCCCGCTGTCTCCGGGCAATACCGCCGTCTCTCCGCCACCGGCCACCTGCACGTCGATCTGGTCGTCCGTCAGCCCGGGATTCAGGCCGGGCGCCGCTGCTGCGGTTCGACCGCGTGTCGTGGTCGGGTCCGCAACAGACCCGGCTGTCGTACCCAAGGAGGCCCACCGCGCGCCCTCGCGGGCGGCATGGACGACCTCGAGGTATTGGAAGAACGTGAATCCGAACTGGATGATGCCGGTGAGCAGCATGATGAACACGAGGGCGACGAGCGCGAACTCGACAGCGCTCGCTCCCGACTCATCCCTACATCGGTGCCGCAACCAGGACATGGCCCATCCTCACGACAGTAGAACGGAAGATGCGCCGTGCGCTCGAGCCAATCGTGTGCGCACGGCGCATCCACTACGGGCCGAGCCTAAGCGGGCCGGCCTGTGTGCTGACCTAGAGGTTTCCAGCCACGCCGATGAACAGGTCGCGGATCGCAGGACCGAGGACGATCAGGCCGGCGATGACCACGACCGCGATGAGGGCCACGAGAAGGCCGTACTCGACCATCGACGCACCCTCATCGGACTGCAGACCACTGCGTACCATGTCGTACACCTGGGACAGGAACATGCCGTCCACACCTCCTTCTCTCGGGAGCGGACTCCTCCGCCACTCCCTGGAGTCCGCCCGCGAGCTTGCGGGCGGCACACCAACATCTTGCTCGGATTATCCCCCCTGAAGCAGGCAGGGAAATCGCCCGTGGGGGAAGGATTCGCTCGCGAAGGCATGAATTCGACATCGTCGCGAAGCAGGATAACGGACGGACAGCGGCTCATACTAATGGAGGATGCGCGCCGCGAAAGACCCGCTCAGAGGGGGTGCGGTCGAGTGTAGTACCGCCAGGCCTAGGCGTCGGTAGGCTCCGAGAGCGTGACGAGCCCAGCCCTCACCGCGGCGAGTACCGCCTGTGTGCGGTCAGCTTGACCGAGCTTCCTCAGGATGTGGCTCACATGGGTCTTGACCGTGGTCTCGCCTATCCACAACGCGCCACCGATCTCCTTGTTGCTCATGCCCTTGGCCATCAGCTGGAGGACCTCCATCTCTCGGTCCGAGAGGAGTTCGCGATATCTCTCATACTCTGCGGTTGGTCTGTGGCCACCGTTTATCACGCGCGCCGCGATCTTGGCGTCGAATACGGCCTGGCCGTCCGCAACCGCCCGAACCGCCTGCACGACCCCGTCCGGCCTCGTGTCCTTGAGGATGTATCCCGCCGCCCCATTGGATAGAACACCGAAGACCTCTTCGTCATCGTCGAAGCTCGTTATCACGAGGACCCGTACGTCGCTGACTCGTTCCTTGATCTGACGACACGCCTCGATGCCCCCGATACCAGGCATACGCAAGTCCAGAAGGACGACGTCGGGACGCAGCTCCGCGGCGATCTCGACCGCCTCCTCGCCGTTGGCGGCCTCACCGGCAACCTCGATGTCACTCTCTGCGTCAAGGAACGCGCGCAGCGCACAACGAACCAACTCATGATCGTCAGCTATGACCACTCTGATGATGTCTTCCGACATACGACCGCCTCACACGGGCAAGCGCACATATATGGTCGTGCCCTGCCCCGGCTCGCTCACGACATCTAGTCTCCCGGACTCCCGCTTGACTCGCTCCTCGATGCTCCTGAGTCCGTAGCCCATCTCGTCGCCCAACCGACGACCGACATCGTCCGAATCGAAGCCTGTGCCGTCATCGGACACCCGCAAGGCCACGCCCTTCTCGACGTAGGTCAATGTCAGCTCGAACGATCGAGCGCCTGAGTGCTTCACTATGTTGCTGACCGACTCCTTCGCAACTTGATACAGGCACGCTTCCGCACTCGGCGTGAGCGTGCGCTCCTCCCCTTCCAACATGAGCCTACCCTCGATGTCCTTGCCTGCGGTCACCTCATGAACCCAGTATTCGATCGCGCCCCGAAGGCCCAGCTCCTGCAGCTTGATCGGTCTCAGGTCGTAAATGAATCTCCTAAGCTCACTACGACTGATATCGACCATATGCTGCAGTTCCTCAAGTCGCCGAGATACCTCATCGGGGTCGCGCGCAATCTGCTTGCGGCATACCTCGAGCCCCAGAGCCACGCTGAACAGCGATTGTGAGATGCCATCATGCATCTCGCGGGCGATCCTATCCCTCTCGCTTGCCAACAGCACGTACTTGGTCTGCTCGGCAAGGCGGGCATTCTCGATGGCGGTCGCCGCGAAGGCGCTGAGGATCTCAAGGAAGTCCACCTGATCCTCGCTGAACTCGTGATCGCGAGAGTTGATCGCCGCTAGCACTCCCACCGGGCGGTCACGGACAACGATCGGCACACACAGGAGCCATGCGCTGTTGGCCTCGTCGAGATTGAGATACGTGGCGCGATCGCGGAACACGAGTGACGCCGCAGCCTCGAGCTCCGGTCCCCACCACGTCTCCGGATGCTCCTGCCGGCTTCCCCGCACAACGATCGTGTCGCGGTCGAGGGTCGTGGAGTGATCATGCGTGAGCGCAAGTGCGGCCTTCTCGGTGTTCGTGATGCCTTTCGCCCGCTCGACGATCGTCTCGAGCACGCCATCGACCGACACCGTCGAAGACACCGCTGCCGCTACATCGTTCAGGGCCGCTATGAGCTCGCCTTGCCTGCGACGCAGACTCGCGCCACTAAGCCGGTCTACGAGATCTCGCAGAGCGTGCGTAGGCGCACGTCCACCAATGCTCGGCTCCGGAATCGCGCTCTCGGCCCTGTCGCCATGCCGTGGTGACATGTACTCCCTTTGAGGTAGCGGCACGTCGCGCACGCATCTCCCCCACGCGACCACGCCTTGGTGCGATTATACGCGCCAGACCGACACGTCACACGTGCGCGATACCGCGAAGCTGCCCGAAAGCGCGAGCCTAGGCGCCGCTTACCGCAGGTGGCGCGCCCGGTGCCTCCTT
>Ga0209164_1005208_pt1 | contig 11172 bp, 8 predicted proteins | sample MTBNYHSulfiMetaG_FD_187458 | JGI IMG/M metagenome (GOLD analysis project Ga0209164, IMG submission 187458) | Enrichment culture microbial communities from rom New York Harbor, USA that are MTBE-degrading - MTBE-NYH (New York Harbor Sulfidogenic)... | ecosystem: Environmental > Aquatic > Marine >... | reverse complement strand
ATTGTATTGGGAGGCGCTCTGAGTACATACGGCAAAATTGCCGCCGATCGTTTGCCCGTCAGGGTCAATTAACTGCCCATACACGTCGGGGTTATTTGCGCGCTCGTCGGTCCAAACCGTGAGATAATTCGTGCCGCCAAAGGCGACTGCGGGATGATACTGGAAATGGGCTTCGGTGCAGGTGGAAAAATCGTTGAGCGCACTTGAGGCGGTTGTATTACTGAGAAGATCTTGAAACAATTCAGATTTCTCGGCGTTGCCGGCCGTTGCGACACCACAAATAGCAAAGCCGGCAAACAGATAGAGACAAAAGCATGCTGAAACAGTTCCCGCCAGACGCCACTTGTTTGAAATTCGTTTGCGCATAGATTGATCCCCCTAAGGGTTGAGAGCTCTCTCTTTCCCCCAATCAACAGAGTGCTCTTCTGATCAAGGGATTGCGCTGTTGCGCTCCGGCAACCAGGAAGGAATGAGGCATCTTTAGCGCAGGGGGCGGCATGCCGGTTGATTTATAGTCAGTATAATAGGCGTGTTAGGGGCCGTCAATACAAACACTCGATCTGAGCTCGCGATCTAGAATATTATCCTTGGTGTGGTCACAAATTGCACTTTTCAATGCACCTGAGCTACAAATATCTCTTCAATACATATGGGCTTTAGCCCTGCCTGGACGAGCAGCCCTGAAGGGCTGCGCCACAGGTAATCATCTCGAGAACAGGCTGCTGCCATGAGATCAGACGGGGCGCACTGATAAACAGACGCCGTCGCCGTTAATTATCCAGCAGCAAGAGCCAGGGCACGGATTTTCTCAGGACAGTCAGGTATTCGTAGGCCCCTATGTCCACAGCTCCGTCAGGTGTGCGCAATTTTCCGTCCAAGTCGTCGAGGGGTGCATTCAGCAAAGAACCCTTGTCGATTGCAGGAGAACCCGCCTGCAGGTGATAATCGGCTTGGGCGGCATTCACAAAGGCCGGATCGCCGGTAACGGGCTGTGCGCCATAAATTTCGCCTTCCGTTCCGCGAAAGCCGTCTATCAGGTTGTGATCGACCCTGTAACTGCTGACTGGGACGCTTTCGGCGACGGCAATCTGGAAATAGAGATTTTGACTGCAGATGTTGTTTCGAATGATCACATTTTGCGCCTCCGGGTTGTCTAGCGCGATGCCTCCTCCCCACGGGTCGAATCCGTTGTTGTGGAAGGTGTTATTGATAACCTTTATGTCCTTCATGGGGTGGCCTGCTGTCGGCTCCCCCCATCCGGCTATGGTTATGCCGACATATTTATTCCGGAATGCGATGTTATTGAATATGATGATGTTTTCAAGCAGTCCACCGGTTTCGGAAGCGACGCTGAAACCGTCAGCCTGGCAGTCATGCACCACATTCCTGAACACTTCGATGTTGTAGGTGTGTTTGTCCCAGGCATCGACATAGATGCCCAGGCGATTCATGTGATGCACGTGGTTGTCAAGTACCTTGCCGTTCCTTGAGCCGTCCTTTGCAGCTATCCCCTCAGCGCCGCTGATGCCGGGGCCGCCATGATGCACGTGATTGTTGCTAATTTCAAAGTAATCCGTTCCCGCAACGGTGATGCATTCCTGGTCGCCATCGTTGCAGGCGAGCTCCACTTCGTTATTAGAGATGGTGACGTGATCGCAGTTCCACACCCCGATCCCGGAGGAAAAAGTGTCATAGGTATAGTTTTGCTCTATGCGGATATGGCTTGAGTCTTCCACCAGAATGCCGGTGTAGGAAGAATTCTTGATCTTAAAGCCGACCACTTGAATATAGCTTTTGTCCATTATTTCAAAAAGTCCAGCCCATCTGGGAACGGAAACAGAGCTTCCGTCGAGCGTAACGTTGTCGTTTCCGTAAGCTGCGTAAGTGATGAATTCTCCAACTGCGCCCGAGTTTTTCGGGATGACCCTTTCCTGGTAAGTTCCAGCCTTAACGTAAACGGTGTCGCCGGCCACAAGGGTATTGGCCGCCTTCTGGATCGTCAGCCAGGGAAGCGCCGCCGTACCCGGGTTGGAATCACTGCCCGACGGAGCCACATAGTAAACGTCGCAGATCGCCGGCGTGGCGCAAAGCGCAATAAGCAAGAAGGCGCATGTCAAATAAATCGTCTGCCTCAAACTCGAATGCATCTTATTTCCTCCCTATCCCGTCTTACGACTACTGCGCATACCGCTCTTAAATCTCTTCTCCCGTGACTTGTTGCCGGACCACGAAGAAACACAAGGGAAAGATAGTGGAGTACATAAATTCCTCTGTCTGAATCATGAAGATTTCCTTTTCGACAACAATCTTCTAAATTGACGTGCCCGAGTCGTAAGTCTAAAATATCATATTACTTTCCACAACAATTTGCGCCGTCTGCAGCCGTTCGAGTATGAGGAAGCCGGAAATGGGGAGAAGGCTGCCACGAATTCCCACTACTTTAGCCCTCATGTCAGGGAGTGCTCCGCACACCCTGACCTGCAATATCACCGCGTCTCCCTTTCTCCCCCTCTCCGCGTCTTCTGTCGACGCACGGAGGGTCAAGCGGGCAACTGTCACCTATAAACGGGGGTGAGTCATGCATTTTGAGAGGACCATCAAGTGGTTGTTGTTACTCGCTCTAGCACTTCTCCTGGATTGGAGCCTGCCGGCTTTTGCCTACCGCCTGCCGGATTCGGGCCAGACCAAATGCTATGACATTTTGGGCAGCGAAATTGTTCCGTGTCCTGCTCCCGGGCAGAGTTATTATGGCCAGGACGGAAACTACCGCAGCCATCCAATGAACTATCAGGATAACGGCGACGGAACGGTGACGGACCTCAACACCGGACTCATGTGGGAGAAGAGCGACAGCCAGAACCAGTACACTCGCATCTGGAGGGAGGCCGACAACTACTGTAAGTACTATTGCCACCTTGGACTCCACAAGGACTGGCGGTTGCCCACTCAGGCGGAGCTCCTCACTTTGGTGCATTTTGGCAGGACCAATCCCGCCATCAACACCACATATTTTCCGGGTTGTTACGGGGAGAGGTACTGGTCGGCCACCCAGAGTCAGCAGCATCCCGACAGCAAGTGGCAGGTGCAGTTCAACGGCGGTTTCAGCGTTGGAGCCAACGAGAGTTTAGGCTCTTGCGTGCGTTGTGTGCGCGGTGGACCATGATGGAGACTTCGGCGGAGTTTTGGCTTTCTCAGGCCGGGCGGCTTATTCAAGGGGGGAAAGGAAAATGTTCAGACAGCGATATTTCAGAATGCCTGTAATCGCGCTGCTGATTTCTGCTCTACTTTTTCCATGCATGGCGCTTTCGGCCTATATTGACAACGGCGATGGCACCATCACGGATACCCTGACCAACCTTAGGTGGCAGAAGGGAAACGCTCAGCGATCCTGGTACCTGTCGCTCCGATACTGCGAAGAACTGGAGTTGGGCGGCTACACGGACTGGCGCCCGCCCAATATCCGGGAGCTTGAAAGCATTGTAGACTATGGCCTTATCGCCCCCGCCATCAACCCCATTTTCACTTGCGGGCCGGAGGACTATTACTGGTCAAGCACCACCGCCAATTTCTCCACGCGGGACGTGTGGGTGGTTGATTTCCAATACGGCTACAGCAATACCTATTACAAAGGGACCAACCTTTTCAGAATCCGGTGTGTGCGCGGCGGCCTCCCGAACTGTGGACCTTTTTTGTACCTCCTTCTGCTGGAATGAGAGGGCAAGGTGGAGAATCCAGGAGACGGGAGTCCATAGGCAGAGGGGCGATATGTGCGTGGCACTTTAACGCAGGCTTTAAGCTAAAGAATTGGCTATCTGCGGTAAGAATGTGTGTTCCGATGCTCTCGAATAACAGCACCCTAAATTGAGCGATTCTTGGGGAGAAGGTCCTGCCCAACCAGCAATTCCCGGAGCCTCTTCAAGCTGGCTCATCTGAAGGCTCCGGGCTGCAACCTTTCGTAAACGCGAGCAAGAAATGTTAACCGTCAAATCAGCGGGCAAAAATTTTTTGTGACGGCTTCACTTTTTGCCGGACAAACCGCTCGGAGCCGTGTATGTTAAGGCTCCATGAGTCCGAGACAATTTCGCAGACACAAGCACAATGAGCAGGACAAAGCGCTCAGCATCACGGTGCGCAAGCATCTGAGCGCGGATGCGCTTATCAGAACTGTCCGAAGCTCTTTCGAGCACGTCGGTGAAACCCGCAAGGGGAAATCCCAAATCCCCATGGAAGATGCTTTGATGGCCGCCTTCGCCATGTACTCTCTCAAAGACCCCTCTTTGCTGCAGTTCGATAAGCGTCGGGTGGAGCAGCCCACCAACCTCAAATCCGTCTACAAGCTGACCACCATCCCGTGCGACACTCAGATGCGCACGATATTGGATCCGGTGCCGCCCGAAGAGCTGCGCCCTTCTCACAATACGGTCATCAACGCACTCCAAAGAGGCAAGGCCCTTGAGAAGATGCGCTACCTCGAAGAAGGCTACCTCATGCCCATGGACGGGACCGGCTACTTCTCATCGGAGAAGCTGTTCTCAGAACACTGTCTCCAGAAGAAGCGCTCCGGGGGAGCTGTCACCTATTACCTGCAAGCGCTCGGTGCGGCCATCGTTCATCCGGAATTGAAAGAGGTGATCCCGCTCATTCCGGAGATCATCTCCCAGCAAGACGGTACGACCAAAAACGACTGTGAGCTCAATGCCGGCAGACGGTTTCTCACCCAGTTCCACGCAGAGCATCCCCATCTGGACATCGTCCTCACTCATGATGCCATCAGCCCCAACGGCCCCTACATCCGCTTCGTTCAGGACCTGGGCTATCATTTCATTTTCAATGTCAAAGACAGCGACCACGCTCATCTGTTCACTCGATTCGATCAAGCACGTCTCAAAGGAGACGGTGGGGACCTGATCCTCGAGGATCCCCGGCGCCGTGATCGATACCACTACTTTCACTGGGTGAACGGGGTGCCTATCAACGCATCGCACCAGGACGTTCTGGTCAATCTCCTCGAATATTGGCAAGTGATCGGCGATGAGATGATCCGCTTCTCATGGGTTACCGACATCCCGATCACCGAGGCCAATGCTGAACGTATCATGAGAGCAGGCCGCGCCCGCTGGAAGATCGAAAACGAAACCTTCAATACCCTGAAGAACCAGGGCTACAACTTCGAGCACAATTATGGGCTCGGAAAACAATACCTCAGCATGGTGTTCGTCAAGATCATGATGCTCGCTTTCCTGGTCGACCAAGCCCAGCAGCTCTGCTGCTCACTTTTTCAGGGTGCTCTCAAGAAAGCCGGATCAAAGAAAGCTCTGTGGGAACAAATGCGCTCTCTATTTCACTGCTTCAAGCTCGACTCCATGGAGATGCTCTATCGCGCCATCCTTCATGGCTTTGAGCTTCGAGAGCCTGTCATCACACGGGACACATCCTGATGGAATGCCAGCCAGGTGCGCGCAATATCGCCGATCTATCTCCGTTTCACGACCTCCAACCGAGAGGCAAGGGGATTCATTGCCTTTTTTGGGTTGATCGGCAAGGGTTTTAGGCTACACTCGGGGTGCCGGAGCATCTCAACCTGACGATCCGGCTATTCCCCTGGTAACGAAAGTCATAATTTCACCCTCTTGCCAATGGGTGAGCTGATTTTGATCTCATCAGCGGGAATTGCTGATTACTCTGCAGCCTTTATTCGGGGCGCCCATTGATTGGTAGGGCATATGAACTTCAGGAGACAATACCAATGAGTACTTGTATGCCTGATGCGGCATCTGACGACAAGCTGCAGCAGCCCATAAAGGATCCTATCAACGGCATCAATATATTCAACGCCATCCAACAACCGGCATTTATCCTTGACACCAAACATACCATCCTGGCCGCCAACAAAGCCACCTGCAGTCTCATGGGGAAATCCGAAAAAGAGCTGATCGGCAGGAAATGTTACGAGCTCTTTCATAAAGATGATCGGCCACCCTCCGACTGTCCTCTCAATAGACTATTGCTCAGCGGTAAGGCAGAAACCGCCGATATGGAAGTCCAAGCTTTTGAGCGCTATTTCCTGGTGAATTGTAGTCCGTTGTTTGGCAGGGACGGTGCCATTGAACGAGTCATCCACATTGCTAATGACATTACCGAAGAGAAGAAAGCGCTGGAGGAGCTGAAAAGATCAGAAGAGATGTATCGAGAGCTGTTCGAAAAGGGTTCTGATCTGCTCTGCCTGCATGACCTCGAAGGCAATATCATGAAGACAAACCTAGCCTTCAAAAAAGAATACGGATGGTCTGAAGGGGAGCTCCTGCAAATGAACATAAAAGATCTCGTTCAGGAGCGCTTTCGCCACGAATTCAGCGATTATCTGAGCCGCATTGTGGAAAACGGCAGAGACGAGGGCGTTCTTGCCATGACCACCAAAGACGGCCGCGACCTTATCGTCGAGTACCGCAACGTGCTTGTATATGATTCCAACCAGAATCCCATAGGGGTCAAAGGGACAGCAAAAGATATTACCGAAAAAATCCGTATGAATAGAGAAAGAAAGCAGCTGCGGGAACAAATTCGCCGGGTGCAAAAAATGGAAGCCATTGGAACTCTAACGGGAGGCATAGCCCATGAGTTCAATAACATCCTGGCGATCATCCTGGGCAGCACCGAGCTTGCTATTGATGAAACCAATCCTGACTCTACGACGATGGCCAATCTGAATCAAGTCAGGGCAGCAACGCTGAGGGCGGCGCACATTGTCCAGCAGCTCCTCAGTTTTTCAAGGAAGTCCGAAAAAAAACGAAGTCCGCTGAAAATCACACCGATCGTTAAAGAAGCCGCCCTTTTCATCCGCAATTCTGTTCCGGCCAGCATCCAAATTCATGAAGAGATCGACTGCGACGCCGACATGACTATGGGGGACCCCAGCCAGATTCAACAATTATCGATCAATCTCCTGACCAATGCGGCAGAGGCTATGCGGGAAAAAGGCGGAAAACTTACCTTGAGGCTGACAAACCAGATATTGGGGGAAGAGCGAGAAAGCGGCTTTCAACAGCTGAAGTCGGGCCGCTATGTACGCCTGGATGTTAGCGACACCGGGCAGGGAATCGATCCTCACCTGCTGGAAAAGATATTCGACCCGTATTTCACTACCAAGGGTCTCGGCCTGGGCAGAGGTATGGGGCTGTCGGTGGTCCACGGCATCGTTCGGGACCATGAAGGGGGAATCCACATCGATACCAAACAAGGAGAAGGCACTACCTTCTCTGTCCTGTTCCCGACAATAATGGAACCGACGGAGCTGCCTGCGGATTCACCGGAAATTGTTCGCGGAGGAACTGAGACAATACTCATGGTCGACGATGAAGAGCAACTCGTGAGCCTGGGGAAAACCATTCTGGAAGGCCTGGGTTATAAAGTTGAGACCAGCACCGACCCCGTAAAAGCGCTTGAGCTCTTTGGTGCCGATCCAGACCAGTATGATCTGGTGATCACCGACATGACGATGCCGCACATGACCGGCAGTCACCTGGCATCGGAAATACTCAAGATACGCCCGCAAATACCGATTATTCTCTGTACGGGCTACCACGAACAAATAGACGAAGAAAAAGCCAAGGCTGCGGGTATTCGGGCTTATCTTGAAAAGCCTCTGGACCGAAAAAGATTGGCAGCCAATGTCCGCCAGGCAATAGATACAAATTGACCAACTTGCCCAGCCCGTCTTCCCTCTCAAACCGTCAAGTAAACGCTATTTTAAAGGAAACCGATCCTGGTTAACCCACTCGTCCACATCAATATACCTGAATCGCTCAGAATCTCCCGGCAGCACAACACGAACGATTCCCGCATTGATGATAACGCGGCGACAAAGAAGGCATGGCTCCGGATTAACGACCTCCGCACCCGTCTCAGCATCAAAGCCGGCAAGGTAAAGATCGGCGCCGACCATATCCAGCCTTGAGGCGTGAATTACGGCATTCATTTCGGCATGCACCGCCCGACATAACTCATAGTTTTGTCCTGGTGGGATGTTGAGATTTTTTCGAGCACAAACACCCACGTCTATACAATTTACGGTTTTTCTTGGCGAACCGTTGTAGCCGGTACTTATGATCTGATCGTTCTTGACGATCACGGCGCCGAATCGCCGCCGTATGCAGGTGCTTCTTCGTGCAACGGATTTTGCAATGTCGAGGTAATATTCGCTTTTGTTGGGTCTGTTCACCGCGCTAAGGTCCCTATTCGGTTAAGGTTATCATTAGCCTATTCTTATACAGGACAATCGCCGCCAGGACAACGAGCAAAAAAGGCAGGGCTCTTAGCACTGGACCGGCTTCATTCGTTGCAACCGGAGCGCCTCTAATGCCACTTACTATAAAATTCATCTCTGCACGACTGATTTTCCTTGCTGATAGGTGCTCTTTTTTGATGAAATGCGCAGCCTCAAAAGCGTGCGCACAGCACGATCGTCGGCGATTTCCGTCGGGCGACAAACAACAGGGCCAAGCGGCACTGCGGCGCACGATTTTTCCGCATAAACAACAAACCGACATAAAGGATACTGATGGGTACGGAACAACACCCGATGCACTACGAGCTCCGCTTGATCTCGACCAGTTCGGGGATCGGCTATTTCGCATGCTGCCCGAAGGAAAATTTGGGCAGCGACGTCGCACTGGCTTATCTGAGGGCTCATCCCCATGATGAATTCATGCATAAGCATGTACTGGACAGAGTTACAGAACGCACAGTAGAGCATCTCGGCCAAATGATTGAAGAGGCGCAAGGCGACCCCGTATTTTTGGCCATATTGTGCGAGGCCGTTCTAACAAACCAAAAATTCAGCAGATTGCGAAATCGGTTCGCCGAAGGCGAATTAGAGCGCCTTTCAAAACAAACTCCGCTTATTTACATTAAATCAAATATGCTGAAGGATCGGTTGCTGCATGTACAGTGGATTGACCTCCTGCGGCGGAATCTTTTCGAGCACGCATCTCTTTCCGATCTGCTGCATAAGCGGCTGCCGCTCCCCTTCGCCGGAGCGCTATCTCCGACTGCCGAAGGGAGAGCTCATGTCCGGCAGATTCAAAGGCAGATGGCGGCTCCGGGCCCTTCGTCTGAAAAGCCCGTCTGTCCGCCGGAAGAAACCGCCCGGAAGGCTCTGGAGAGACTTCAGGCGATCGGTGTGATTGCCAGTGCCGAACTGAAGCACAAGTCATCCCTTAGCCCCTTTGGTTTTCTCAGAAAATGGCGCCTCTCTCTTTCCGTTTTTCACGGAAAACACAACTATACCCTCAAAGGCATTCAAACCAGTTACGGGCGCGGACTTCTTGAAGCAAGCGCCAGAGCCTCCTATGCCATGGAAATGGTGGAACGCTGCTCCTCTTTTTGCAGTTTCGATTCCGCAGGAGCACTGGGATTTATCAGGGATTATCCCCTCATTCATGCTTCCCATGGAGATCTAAAGGATCAGAAGCTCAATGCCCTCGATCCCAATTCACTGAATCTCGAGGTTCCATACGCAAACGAATTGCTGTACTGGATGGAAGCCGAACAGGGGGGCGGAAGCACTTCCGCTCCGATCCTGATTCCTGCGCAGTGCGTGTTCCTTTTTTGCAACCTGGATGAGATAAGCCTTTTTAGCGGACTTGGCTCAACCGGCCTGGCTTCCGGCAACTCCATGACCCAAGCCAAAGCCAGTGCGCTATTGGAAGTGATCGAACGAGATAGTGAAGCGGTTACACCTTACGAACCCTCCCGCTGCTTCAAGTTACGAGCAGATGACCCGGTTGTTACCGCGCTGTTGGCGGATTACCATGCCAGGGGCGTTCACGTGCAGTTCCAGGACATCAGTCCGGAAAACGGGGTACCTGCTTACAAGTGCTTCGTCGTAGGTCCACAGGGACAAATCATCAAAGGCACCGGCGCCCATCTGGACGGGAAAAAAGCACTGCTCTCCGCAATGACGGAAACCCCCTATCCCTTTCCCAACGGACCGGCCTCCACTCCGGCACCGAAAGACCTGCCAACTGTCTATTTTGAAGATCTGCCCGATTATTCCACCGGAGCTCCAGCGGGGGACCTGGCCGTCTTGGAAAGGGTTCTCGAGCTCAATGGATACCAGCCGATCTACATTAATCTCACCCGAAAAGACATTGGCATACCGGTGGTAAAGGCGATCGTCCCCGGCCTGGAGCTGATGGCTGATTTTGATCAGTTTTCTCGAGTCAGCCCGAGGCTCTTGAGTCGTATCCAAGAGATCGGGAGTTGATCGTCGGCCCCAGCCCACAAGCTCGATTCTCGGTTCCGGAATATCTATTGGATCTCCAGCAAGCCTCACTTTTGTTGTCATTTTTCAATGCTTATACTTCGAATTGAAATGAGGAGAGGAGCGACGAAGAGATTCGAGGAGAATGAACCATGAAAGCGATCATTTTAATTCTCTCAACAATGCTGCTCAGCGCGGCGATTCTGCTGGAACCCGAATATGCCGGCAGACGATCGCAAAAAGAGGGATTTACCATGCAAGCTGCTGAAAAATATACCAAACCAACAGATGATGAGCTGCAAAAAGTTTTAACCCCCATGCAGTATAAGGTCACACAGCGAGAAGGTACCGAGCCTCCCTTCAAAAATGAATATTGGAACAACAAGAGAGCGGGAATCTACGTGGATATCGTGTCGGGAGAACCGCTCTTCAGCTCCCTTGATAAATTCGATTCAGGCACGGGCTGGCCGAGCTTTACAAAGCCTTTGGTCGCGGACAACATCGTAGAAAAAAAAGACCGCAGTTTTTTCATGGTGCGCACCGAAGTGCGGAGTAGACATGGAGATTCCCATCTTGGCCATCTGTTCCCGGACGGACCCGCCCCTACGGGGTCGAGATATTGCGTCAACTCGGCGTCGCTCAGGTTTATCCCCAAGGAGGATTTGGAGAAGGAAGGCTACGGCGAATTCCGGAAAGCTTTTGAATAGGCTGCCTCTCGGACTGGCCTCAAGGGCGGAGATCATCCATCCCCGCCCGCAACCCGCCTATGTGGGGATTGACAGGGGGGTCTTCTCTCTCCTTTTCCTTTGGGTCTTTGCTCGTTCGCCTTTTTGTAGCATAATGACTCCAAAACCAACAATGGAGTCACTCACCTATGAGGGAAAAACTAGGCTACGAAGAGCTCGAAAAAA
>Ga0209164_1005206_pt1 | contig 11175 bp, 7 predicted proteins | sample MTBNYHSulfiMetaG_FD_187458 | JGI IMG/M metagenome (GOLD analysis project Ga0209164, IMG submission 187458) | Enrichment culture microbial communities from rom New York Harbor, USA that are MTBE-degrading - MTBE-NYH (New York Harbor Sulfidogenic)... | ecosystem: Environmental > Aquatic > Marine >... | reverse complement strand
TGGGGGAAACTTTTTCAAAAGTTTTCCCCGCGTAATCGTTACCCTTGCCGGTCCTCCGGATCGAGGAGACATTGGTCCACGGTTTCGTCAAAACGGAAGGAGATCCGAAAGACGCCGTTTTCCGTCCGGGTGCGGATGCGATATCCTGTGCGATGAAACACGGACAGCATCTTTCGATTGGAAGACATAACGTAGGCTGTAAATCCCGCCACACCCTGCTCCTTGGCAATCTCGGAAAGATAGTGCAGCAGAAAACCACCAATACCCTTACGTTGATGTTCGTGACTTACAGTGAAATCCACCTCCGCCAGGTCGGAGTTGGACTCCTCGAGATAGCGCCCCACAGCCACGATTTTTTCGGAACCGATTTCACCTATGGTGCCCACAATGGCTGCTCCCTCTTCCCAGTCGATGTTGCACATAGCCTGGGTGTCGTAATGGGAAAACACCTTCATATTCGAAAGAAATCGGTAATAAATGTCTTCTTTGGGAAGAGAATAAAAAAACTCCTGCAGGGCTCGTTCGTCCGTGGGTTTTATCGGCCGGAAGAAGACTCTCGAGTCGTCGTGGAAGGTTTGCCAGGTTTCCCACCGGTCCGCATAGGCTAATTCGATGCCGGTTTGGATGATCTGGTCTTCATACACATATTTGAGATTTTTGGCCTCGATCAGCAGCTTTTCCCGGAATCGCGGATGAGCGATGTTGATGAGGGCCATGGCCCGCTCGCGTATGCTGAGCCCATGCAGATTGGCCGCACCGAACTCGGTAACCACATATTTCACGGAACCCCGGGTCAGTACGACGCCGCTTCCTTCGTCCAGATGCGTGACAATGCGGGAGCGCTTCTTGTCCCTGCTCAAAGAAGGAATGGCCACGATATGTTTTCCACCCTTGGACATGCGCGTTCCCATCATGAAGTCAACGTACCCCCCGATGCCGCTGAGAATCTGGTATCCTGCCGAATCGGCGCAAACCTGTCCCGTCAGGTCCACCTGAATGGCGGATACGAGGGAAACCATTTTGTCATTGGCCCCGATAACGGCGGGATCATTGACGTAGTCGATGGGATAGAGCTGCACTTGAGGATTATCACGCACAAAATCATAGAGGCGTTTCGACCCGATGCAGAAGCTGGCGACGATGCGTCCTTTGTGTTTGGTCTTCTCACGATTGGTGATAACGCCCGCTTCGATGAGATCCAGATACGCGTCGTGCAGTACATCGGTGTGCACGCCTAAATCCTTCTTGTCTTTCAGAGCGAGGAGCGCATGGGTGGGAGCCGTATAAAAAGCGGCGTGAATGGTGGAGCCGTCTTCCACCAGTTTGGCCACTTGCCGGCCGATGAGTTCGTGCACTTCCTCCGGCGGCTCGGGGAACTTTTCGAGGAGCGGCTCTTCATACTCCACCACGTAATCCATCTCGTTCACATGGATGAAGCTGTTTCCCCAGACCCGGGGCATCTCGGGATTGACCTGAGCGATGACGATATTTGCGGCTTCCGCGGCCGCTTTGGTGATATCGACACTGATGCCGTACGAGCAGTAGCCGTGAATATCGGGCGGTGAAACCTGAATCAACGCCACGTGTATGGGAATGCGACCGCTCTGGAACAAGCCCGGTACATCCCGAAGATATATGGGCGTATAGTCGGCGCGTCCCTCGGACACGGCTTCGCGGGAAGCGGAGGCGATATAGAAGGATTTGAGACGGAAATGGCCTTTGAATTCGGGATTGGTATAGGACGCATCCCCCATGGACAGGGCGTGCAAGACATCGATATCCGACACTTCCCAACGCAGCTCGGCCAGTGTATTCACCAGATGCTGGGGTTCCCCGCAGCCCGAGCCGATGAACACACGATTGCCCGGTTTTATGGTTTTTAGAGCCGTGTGTGCGTCACATTTCTTGTTTTCATAGATTGTCTTCCAGTCCTTCATAGCCACGCTGAGAAACCTCCTCGATGCAGAAAAATGGATATCCCGGTTATGGGTAAAGCCGATCGACCAATCTGGGGCGCGGTTCCGGGACCGGTCTCGTACACAAACCCGGACAGGCCCCCGGATTCCCCTGTAGGGCTCCATCCTGAGCGGACCGGAACGAGGAGCCGTATCTCCTTCCCGATTCGTCGCGAAGGGTATCAAAGGCCGTTTCAAAAGCTTAACAAAACGGGGCGCAAGTTCAAGACGTTTTCGTATCTCTCGAACTTTTTTGATAAAGCTGCGGAATCGTGATAATCTACATCACCGAAACCGCTTCCCCATGGGTTCGACTCGTTCAGGAGGCCAAGGTGAAAACCTTTGAAAATCGCTTTCCGGGATTCCGGGATCCACTGCTTCCATTACAGGTGAAAGCATGGAAATAAAACCGATTGCCTATATCGAGCGTCATATGAGTGGAATGGACTATTTTGTCCTTTGGTTCGGGGCGTCCATTTCCATTGCCGAGATTTATGCGGGCAACATACTCGTGCCTTTGGGTTGGGCGGCGGGGTTGGCGGCCATTCTTCTCGGGCACGCCATCGGAAACCTTCCGCTGGCGCTTGGAGGCCTCATCGGGTCCGAAAAGGGGCTCCCCACCATGTATCTCCTTCGCCCCACGTTTGGAACGAACGGTTCCTATCTGGCGACCGTGCTCAATATACTCCAACTCATCGGATGGACCGCCATTATGTTGATCATATGCGGGAAGGCGGTGCAGACGCTCTTAAATTTCACCGGCGCGGGGTCCACTCAACTCTGGATCGTGATATCCGGGGCCGTATGTACGGCCTGGGCATTGGTCGGAAAATCCACGTTCAAATGGCTGCAACGGATTTCCATCATCACCCTGGGAGCGTTGTGCGCGGTCATGACCGTTACGCTGTTCCTGGAAAGCGGTTCCGTGCGAACGGTCGGGGGCGGGGAGCCCGGCCTTCTGACCTTCGGTCAGGGACTGGATCTGTGCATAGCCATGCCCATTTCCTGGCTGCCCCTGGTGGCGGATTATTCGCGATTTGCAAGCACGAAAAAGGGGTCCTTTATTGGAACCTATCTGGGCTACTTTATCGGGAGTTCCTGGATGTTCGCCCTCGGCTTGGCCAGCGGCCTTATTCTGGATAAACCCGAGCCGATCCTCTCGTTTGCAACACTCTGGTTCGGCGTCCCGGCGCTCGTGATTGTACTGTTCAGCACCTTTACGACGACCTTTCTGGATATCTATTCGTCAGCCGTGTCCTCTCTGAACCTGAGCCCCCGGCTCCGAGGAAGCTTTTCTACGGCCGTGGCGGGGGGACTCGGCATTCTGGTGGCTCTTGTGCTTCCCATCGAGCGTTACGAGGAATTCCTCTACACCTTGGGGTCTTTTTTCATTCCCCTCTTCGGGGTGGTGCTCACCCATTATTTTCTTCTGGACTACGACATAGAAAGTCGGAAGAATATCGACTGGATCGCCTTGATCACATGGATACTCGGCGTCGCGTTTTACCAGTTCTGCCTGCGAACCGGATTCATTGCAGGCGCTTCCCTACCCGCCTTGATCGGGACCGGGCTCCTGTTTTTCCTTTTGAAACGAATCGGGGGCATGAGAAGAGGCTGATGTGGAAATGGTAAGGCAAACGAGACGTTTGTTGGCCCTGATTGAAAGGGGCCGCGATTTTCTCATTCGAACCAAGGTCCGCTTTCTGGGAGTCAAGACCTATGCTCTGGTGGGTGAAAGCGGCACCGGAAAGAGTTTTCAGGCCCAATCCATTGCTTCTTTGCTGGGCTGTGCCTATATCATTGACGACGGGCTGCTGATTCACGAGCAGAGAATCGTAGCGGGCAAGACGGCAAAGAACGAAGTTTCGCCCTTGAAAGCCGTTCGCAGGGCGGTTTTTCAAAACGAGGAACATGCTCGCGCCGTCCGGGATCAGATACGGATGCATTCCGCCGACCGGATCATGGTGATCGGAACATCGGAGAAGATGGCGCGTCTTATTTGCGAGCGTTTGGAACTGCCACAGCCCGCCAAGATCGTGCGCATCGAGGATATCTCTAGACCGGAAGAGTTGACGGCGGCCAGGGAGAGCCGGGAGGTCGAAGGCAAACATGTCATTCCTGCGGCCCAGGTGGAAGTAAAACGGGTGTTCTCTCACACTATCGTGGCGTCGATTTCACACCTGATTTCGTCCTACCGTTTGCATCGGCATCCGCCAAGCACCTTCGAGAAATCTATTGTTCAGCCCGGATACTACATGGGCCGTCTCACCATATCGGCCACAGCCCTCGAGTCCCTGGTAAAGGTGGTTCTGGAACAGCACGACTCGTCAGTCCAGATTCGACAGGTTCGTTGCGTGCTGGATGAAGGACGGATGGACGTGTACGCTGAGGTGGCCGTGGCGTTGACCGACAACCTTCCCAGTCTGCTGAATCAGCTTCAACATCTCGTTGCGAGTCAGGTCCGGCAATTCACTGGCATGCACGTGGAAAGGGTGGATCTCAACGTGGTGGACGTGCTTCCCCCTGCCGACGAAGTCATCGAATCCAGATGGCGTTTTTCCAGCAAGAAAAAACGGAAAACGCGGCCGGAAAACTCGAAAAAGGTCCGAAACGAGTTGGATTGAACTAGTCACCTATGTCATTTTTCCAAGACGTTCGTTTCCCCCTCCGTTTTCGCCCACACCCTCACAAGAGCCGGCAGCACGAGAACGGCGGAAAACAGCATGCAGAGGCTTCCAATGACGGCCAGCAGACCCAGGCTGTAGATTCCCCGATGGCTCGATATCATCAGGGTTCCGAACCCCACCGTTGTGGTCAGCGCGGCCAGCGCCACTCCTTTTACCGTGCCGGCCGGCAAGCCGGAAACCCGTGAGATTCTGCTGCGAGTCATTACAATAATTCCGTACTCCACCCCCGCTCCCACGATCAGAGGTAAGAAAAGACTGTTGGCCAGGTTAAAATCGACCTCGAACAATCTCATTAGACCCAACGTCCAACTCATGCCCACGATCAGGGGGACAAAAGCGAGAAAAGCGGTCTTGACGTTCCTGAAGGATACCAAGAGCAAGACGAAGATGGCTATCACCGCGTATAGGGCTGCTTGTGTGCAGGCCTTTCGAAACGCATGGGTGAACACATACAAAGTCACGGCGTCCCCCGCGGTCTTCGGATCCACGGCCCGTACTTCGTGAACGAACGTCTCGAGACGGTCGGTGTCCCAGATATTGCCCGCCGGATAGATTTTTATGCGAAAAACAGGCCCTTCCCCCACGTATCGATCCAGTAGAAAAGGTGGAAGATCCCGGATCTGCATGGGGCTTGAATGGACGTTTCTTTCCAGCAGGTCCAGCTTATCGGCGAAATCCTCGAACAACCCCCGGCTGAAGCTGGAGAGTCGAGTCTCGATCTTTCCATGGTCAAGGTTATGCAAGGCCGTTCGAATGGAGTCGATACGGTCACGTACTACCGCCATCTGCAGGGCCAAAGGGCGATTCACCCCCCAGTCGGCGTCGGGTGACATTTTGAAGCGTATTCGTGAAAGCGTATCTTCCAAACGCTGAATATTCGGATCCTCCCGTGCCGGGCGGATCGGACCAAGGTGACTCACCAGCGGCTTGAGGCGCTCGAGGAAGGCGATCTTGTCCGCCTGCGCATCCGGTAAAAAGCTCAAAATGCTCGAGACTTCGGAGACAACGGGCAGTGCCTCCAGTTCCAACGATTTGGCACGAACTTCGTCGAGATCGGAAAGAAGGACCGAAGCGGTTAGAGCCGATCGTTCGGAATGTTCCATCAGCTTGTGTTCCCATACCACGGATTCGGCTTTCCGGGGCTGCATATGCAGCAGGTTCAGATCGAAGCGTATGCCGGGCGCGACTACCAGTGAAACAGTCATACCTGCCAGCGCGGCCACAAGGATCGTTTGCGAGGTTCTGCGACCGAGCCTGAACACGCACAGGGGAGCATGGCCGGTCCGTTTGACGGGTTTGAGCCTTCGTTCAAAAAGAAGGGTGAGAGCCGGCAGAATACACGTTGTGGTGGTGATGGTCATGATCATGCCCATGGCCGTGATCAGACCCAATTCCACCAGACCTCGAAACCCGGTCAAAATCAGGGGAAGAAAAGAAAAGGCCGCACAGACTCCGGACAGAACAACACCCGGTCCCACTTCCAGGTGTGTGGTCCGGATCGCTTTCTCGAGGTCTTTGCCCCCGCTCCGGCGCATCTCTTCTTCGAACCGGGCGAACCAGTGGATACCATAGTCAATGCCCAGTCCCAGCAGAAGGGGGGCGAAAACCACCGATAGTATGTTCAGGTGACCCACAACGAGCGTCGTGAGTCCGAACGTCCAGCTGAGAGCCAGGACCAGTTCCGTGATTTCCAGAACGGGTCGCCGGAAATTTCTCCAGAAGATTACGAGTAAGGCCAATAGACCGGCCAGGGACAGCAGGGTTGCCAGACCCATGTCGGAAATGCTTACCGACATTTCGTCGGCGTCCAGGGCCTCCCGTCCCGTTACGCCCGCCTCGATTCCGGGAAACCCTTCTTGAACCTGCGATAGAACCGAGCGCAGGTGCGCCAGTGAGTCCGCCGTTCTGTTAAACTGCTTCTGCTTCCGGGCGGGTGTCACGAAAGCGAGTAGAAGTCGGTCGTCCTCGGTCCAGAAGTAGCCTTGCTCTTTCTCCGGCTGCTGATCCGTGCCGAAAAGCGTATTCCACTCCAGGGGCGTCCGGATGCCGGAACGAAGTTGCTTTTCCAGTGCCTGCAACACTTCGATAAGAAAAGAAAGATCAAAGGCCTCCCCGTTATCCTGGATTCGGTTGTCCTCGTCCAGAAAACCGGTGAAGATTTCACCAACCATTTGAGATGTCATCTCACGGTTGATGAGGTCAAAGAACGTATTCAGGTCCGGTGAAAGGGACAATCCACGGATCAGTGCTTCGTGATCCCTCACGTTTTCGATCAAACGGGAAAGCTCGCCGGTATCGAGATACAACAATGCCCATTCTCGGAAACCTTCCGGATTCAGGCGGTAAAACAGGTCGTCATACTGGTTGGTCCGGTCTTCCAACCGGGAAATCAACGCGTGAAGAAAGGCGAGGGACTGCCGGCGGTCTTTTCCCTCGATCGCCACCAAAAAGGCGTCCCGGTCTTCAAAAGGATCCAGTTGTCTGCTCAAGGCCACCAGAGGATTGTCGGGAGAGATGAGGTCATGCTGGCCGATGAGAAAATCCAGGTTACGGATCGTGTACGCCCACGAAGTGACGGCAAGGAGGATGGCGAGGGCTACGGTGAGGCCGGGCCTCCGAAGAGTCCGGGAAAGGATCCGGCCCAGCCATTTTTGAATGCGTGTTTCCTGCACGGAAAATTCCATCAACCCGTCAAAAACAGTCCGATTCCGGACAAAATGACAAAGGCCGAAGCACGGGTATCCGGTTCCATAAGTTCATTTAATGGTTCTCACTCAAAGACCGAGAAGGCCTGCATTATCCTAATGATTGAGCCGCGTGCATTTCCACAACGAAGATATTTTATTCCATACGTAACTGACATCCCATACGTAACTGACATCGTGGGAGTTCATTAGAGCGGCGAACGATTTCATGCACAATCCGGGCTTAGAAGGTTTTTGAACGGACTCGATTTGTGGTCTTTTCCGTGGAGTCGAAGGGCTTGGCGATTTTTGATGTCATGGAAGCATAAAACAGGAGTCCGAATGCTGCCCAGCAGATTTCCTGGATCCGGATCACCATGGCAAAGGCCATACCCAGGGCTGAAGGAAGTCCCAAGGCCACCAGGGCTACCACTCGCGCTCCCTCCTGCACCCCGATGCGCAGAGGAACGGCAAATCCCGCCAGATCGAACCAACTCGCCAGGCACCACACTCCCGCGGCTCCCATGATGGTGGCCTGAGCGCCGGATACAGCCAGGAACAGATAGACCTGCGCGATGTAGCAGACGAACCCGATCGAGTGCCAAAACAGGGCCACGCATAGTCCGAACGGTCGTTCAATATAAAACAATTTGAGTTCGTTATCCAGGGAATCGAGTTTTTCGGAGAATCCTTTCAATGCGTTCCCGCCCAGGTTTCGAGCGGCAAGTCGGCGAACGCCGGCCCCCAGTTTCCCGTATTTCTGAAGAAGAAGGAAGTATACCAAACCCAGGAGCAGTAAACCTCCGCCGACAAAGACTCCGGTCAGGATGCCGGGCGCCAGGTCGAGGTACGGAAAGAGGATTACGGATCCGACGGCTACAAACAGCACGTGGGCCAGCACGAAGGCCATTTTTCCGATGATCACCCCGCTTGCGGCTTGCGCTCTGCTTCCGTATCCGGCCAGGAGTGTTCCCTTGGTGACCTCACCTCCCACGTTGGCCGTGGGTGTCAGGTTATTGATGGCGTATCCGGCCCACTTGACGGCGAAGAGCTTTCTGAAGCTCAGTTTTCGGTGAGCGTTGGCCAGGCAGGATCTCCAGCCGAGTGTGTGAAAGATTTCGGCGACCCCTTCCAGAAAGAAGACGCCCAGTATTCCCCATCCCGAATCAAGAACGTGTTGCCGGACCGTAACGGGTCCGATGCGCCAAAGAAGTCCGACGAACAGCAACGTTCCCGATAGGATGCACACCCGGTGGAACGTTTTCATGGATCTCCAGGAATGATTTCGTCCCTGTAGGAACGGCGTGGATGTATTATGGCGGGGATATGGTGTTCTGTCGAACGACTATGACCCCTCTAATACCCGTTTTTCGCCTATTGGTAACCGTACACCAGTCTTGGCAGCCAGAGTACCACATCCGGCAGGTATGTGAGTATGAAAAGGATCACGATCTGGATCAGAATAAAGGGCATGACGGCCCGGGTCATATAAATCAGGTCGCGGTTGGCCAAAGCTCCGGTTATGTAGAGACTCACCCCCAGAGGCGGTGTGCAATAGCCGATTCCAAGGTTGACGGTCATGAGAAGGCCGAAGTGAAGGGGATCGATATTAAAGGCTGTCAGCATGGGGAGGAAAATGGGTCCCAAGATCAACGTAGCGGAGATGATGTCCATAAACATGCCGATCACGAGGAGCATGATGTTCATGGTCAGCAGAAACACCCAGGGTTGACGGATGTTGCTGGTTACCGCATCCGCGATTTGAGCCGGGATGGCTTCGAGTGTGAGATACCGGCCGAAACAAGTGGCGCCGGCCACGATGATGAGTAGCGTAGCGGACGTCACGGCCGAAGAAACCACCACTTTTTTGACGGCTCGAAGCTTCATATCCTTGTGGATAAACAGTTCGACGATGAACGCATACACGCAGGCGACTACGGCGGCTTCGTTGGCTGTGAATGCTCCGGAAAAAATGCCGCCGAAGATGATCACGGGCAGCATGAGAGACCAGAAGCCCTCTTTGAATGCATCGAGCGCCTGGCGAAGCGTGGGCTTGGGACGGCGTTGAAAATCCGGCCTTCGTACGCAAAAAAAGAAGCTGTACAAGCAGAAACCGCCCATGATCATTACTCCGGGAATGAACCCGGTGAGAAACAGCGCTTCCAGAGACACCGTGCTGATCATCGAGTAAAGGATCATGGAAATGCTGGGCGGGATAACGACTCCGAGTATGGGTGAAGAACTCATGATACCCAGTGTAAACCGCTCGTCATAGTGGTTATCGATCAATGCAGGAATCATGAACCCGCCAATGGCCACTACGGTGGCCACGGTCGAACCGGAGATGGCACCGAACAATCCACAGGCTAAAACGCCCGCCATGGCCAATCCACCGGGAAGGAATCCCACGACAACGTTGGCCACCTTGATGAGTTTGTCCACTATGGAACCGGACGTCATGATGTTGCCGCAAAGGATAAAAAATAGCACCACCACCAGGGCGAAATTGTCCATACTCCTGAAAAGGGTCTGCGCCAAAAGCATCAGGGGCAAGTCCGTGTAGAGCACGAGTCCCAATGCACCTGTAAAAAAGAGCGCCATGAACACGGGAACCGTGGTCGCCAAACCGCCGATCAATATGAGCAGGATTATGATGGTGCTGGTTTCCATAAGCCCGGGTTCATCCTTTTCTTTCGCTAAGATGACTCGAATTCCGCTTTGTCACGTTCAACGGGCGACCTCTTTCGCTTTGAGCGCATCCTCGTAAATGACCTGGACGGTGCGAAGGAACATGAGAAATCCCATCAAAGGAAGCATGGCGACGAGATATACCAGCGGAATTTGGAGTATGATCGTTGCCTGTCGGGTCGCTACTTGCAATGCAGTGAAATTCCACCCGTAATACATCATGAACACGCTGAACGCCAGCGTGCAGAAGTGACTGAAATAGTTCAGAGGGGTTTTCAAACGGGGAACGATTTGAACCAGTGCGTCAATTTTGATCATCGAACGATTCTTGACCGCCGCGCTACATCCGATCAAGGTGGTGTAGATGATAACCTCTCGGACCAGTTCCTCGGACCAGGCCAGAGGATAATTGAACCCATACCGGCAGATCACGTTGATGAACAACGATACGAGGGCCAGCATTACGGCAACGTACAGAGTCCAGTCCTCGAAGAACGTCAGTATCTTGTCCAGTAAGCGAATGACCTTACCAAGCATGGGAAAAAACTCCTCCGGCAGACAAAGGCAGGGGAAACCGGAGATTCCCCTGCCCGCTGGACTCGTCCGTGTTACTTACTTATAACCCATGAATACTTGGACTTTTTCCAGGTACTCCGGCCCGATTTCAGGAGCGTACTTCTGATGAACCGAGTCGGCCTGTTGCTTCAAAACCGCCGTGTCGGCTTCGGAGAGTTGAAAGAACTCGACTCCGGCTTCTTTGGCCTTGGCGATTTCATCTTCCTCCTGTTGCCGGGTTTCCACGCGGATTTGAGCACTTACGTCGTGTACGACTTCCTTGAAGACTTTTTGGAGGTCGGGAGGAATGGTGTCGAACCATGCTTTGTTAAAAATCCAGATGAACAGTCCCTGGGCATAGTTGATCTGGGTGAAATACTTGCATACTTCGAATTTCTTGGTGATGTTGCACACCATCGGCGTGTGGTCCAGACCGGTAATCACGCTGCGCTGCAGGGCAGTGGGCACATCCGGCCAGGGCATTACGACGGGATTGAATCCCCACGCCTGATAGGTCAGCTTGTTCACCGCCGCCTCGGCGATGCGGATTTTGACTTTCTTTGCCTCTGCGATGTTTCTTACGGGGACGGTGGTGGCCCATCCGTA
>Ga0209164_1005205_pt1 | contig 11175 bp, 9 predicted proteins | sample MTBNYHSulfiMetaG_FD_187458 | JGI IMG/M metagenome (GOLD analysis project Ga0209164, IMG submission 187458) | Enrichment culture microbial communities from rom New York Harbor, USA that are MTBE-degrading - MTBE-NYH (New York Harbor Sulfidogenic)... | ecosystem: Environmental > Aquatic > Marine >... | reverse complement strand
GTGAGAATGAGCGCTTCCTGCTTGTAGACGATCTTGGCGAGGTTCGCGAGGGTCCGGCCGTCAAAGGCTGTGGCGTCGACGTGGACGTGGATGCCGCAACGGTCGTCCACCTTGGCTCCGCAGGCCCGCAGCGCCCGGACGACCTCCTGGAGGACGGGGATGTCCTCGTAGGACAGGACGGGGCTCACCACCTCGGCCCGCAGGTGGACCGGCACATTGATGAGCGAGCCGTCGGATACCACTTTCCAGACCCGTCCATGGTTGTCGGTGACTTCCCAGGGGTCGAAGCTGCCCGGGCTGCCGATGTGGCGGACCTGGCCGCCCACCACCGACTGGATCGCCTGGGCGACCCGCTCGCGCGTCCGTTTGACTGTCTCGATCTCGATTCCGAAGTTGATCCGGCGTAGGTCCATAGTCTCTCCTTGCGTTCTGTAAGCCCTTTCCCGGCAAGGGATTGGCTCTTGTGTTCACACACATACAGGCTTCTTTCCGAACAGAAAGCAAGGCGAATTCGACACATAACCCCTTTGATTCCAATGGTTTATGTACATGGAAGCGTAACCTGCGGAAACACGCGGGATTACGGGATTTTCCGGCAGCCGAAGAAAAGTGAGGTGTTTCGGAAATCAGGTCTGCTTCCAGATTGTCCCGGTGTGTTTCTCCCACTTGCCGCCGCCTGCGAGGTCGGTGTTGAACCACTCGTCGCCCATGGACGGGGCGGGGATGGCGGCGTCGCGCTCGGCCTGGGTGCCGACGCCTCGGTGGATGGCTTCCCGCGCGGTAAGCCCCTGGTCGAGCCGGTCCGGCCCGAGCAAGTCACGCCATCCGAGGGCCGGTGCCCTCAGACGGGAAACGAAGGTCCGGTAGGCGGTCGCATCCTTGGCCGCGCGGTAAAGGAGCAGCGAGCCGTTGGCGTCCCGGACCAGACTAGGCGTATAGCATCGTTCGAGGAACGGCCCGCTGCCGTTTTTGAATACCGGGTTGATCTCCGCCTTGCGCCAGTGGACGCGATCCCAGGACCATGCGTAGCCGATTCCGGCGTTTCCCGCGGAGCCCCCGGAGTAGAGTATCCACCAGCGCCCGTCGCCGAGCCGCTCGACGTGGGCGGCGGAGACGTATCCGTTCGTGCCTTCCCAAGGCTGCGGGTCGATCAAGCCGGAGAGGATCGGACCGTTTCCGGTCAGTTTCCACTCGACGGCATCGTCGGAACATGCCAAGCCGAGGCTGTCGTTGCCGCCGGTCGAGGCAATGAAATACATGGTGTAGCGCCAGGTGAAAGGTCTCCCTTCGACCGAGGTGGGCAGCGGGTTGTACCAGAGGAACGACGGCCCGTAATGGCCGCGGTTCCAGACCTGGACGCTTCCCTCGGTGACCAGGTCGCCGGCGCACGGAGTGTCCCACGTGAACGCGGCGGGGTCGACCGACGGATCGCAAACAGCCGTGCGCAGACCGGCCATGGCATAGGGCTGGTTGGGAACGTCCGGGTTCCAGTAGAGGATGCGCAGCCGGTTTGCGGTCTCCAGCGCGCAGACTACGTGATAGCCGTTGGCCGCGATGCCGGTGACCTTTTTCTCCGTGTCCCAGATGAGCCCGCCGTCGGAGAAGGCGCAAGTCGTACCCGCACCGTCGCCGTAATAGGCGATGAAGTTCCGGGGCCGGCTTCCGTCGTGGAAAGCGTCCGGGGACCGGAGAATGCGGACATAGTAAGCGCGCCCGGCCGTAAGAGGCAGGACGTGCGGGTAGCGGTGGTCGAACACGACCGGCGGTAGCCCCTCGGGCGGTTCCGCTCCGGAGGGGACCAGCAGCAGGCCGAGGTCCACGGCGCGCAGCAGGTCCGGGGTCATCGCCTGAACGACGGCGGTCTTTCCGGGCCCGAGCGTTCCGGTCAGCGCGGGCAGTTCCAGAATCGTATCGGTGTTGCTCTTGATAATGATGCTCATAGTTGGTTCCTCCCGGCCTGCGCCGCAAGCGCCGCGGCGGACAGGTCTTCATGCAGGTATCCGGCGTCCATCAGTTCCCGGTTGATCCGCCCGGCCTCGATCTCCTCCCGCCGGATGCGGGTCATGAGTTCGGAGAACGCCTCCGCGGCCTCCGGCTCAATACCGTGCAGCTCCTCGATGCGCCGCATGCGGGCGTCGAGGTTGGCGAGCAGTTCGAGGGTGTGATCCCGGAGGACACCGTCGCGCTTCTCCTGTGGTGATGGAATGAACTCGGTCAATCCGCCTTGTCTTCGAACGATCATGACATCCCTCCGATCAGCTCAACGTCGCGCCGAGGGTGTGAATCCTCGGGTACACCAGGTTGTTGCCGGTCATCTCCGCCTTGTAGCGGACCTTGTTTCCGTTCGGATCGGAGAAGGTTCTGGTGAGCGTGTACTCCGTCCATTCCTGGTCGATCTCCCGCGTCGTCTGGATTGACATCGGTTCCCAGGTCGCGCCGCCGTTGTTGGAGGCGAACCAGTTGATGGTGGTCCCGCTGGGGATATTCATCTGGGTATAGAGCTTGGTGGAGGAAACGCCCTGGGTGAGTTCGTTCTCGCGGTTCAGGTACGCCCCCGTCGTGTTGTTGAGATATCCGATGAGGTTCACGTCCTTGTAAATCAACGCCGGCGAGTTGTTGACGGCGCTGCTGGAGAACAGGGCCCGGACGAGCACCTGGTTCGCCAAGTTGGGCAGCCGCTCCTCCTCCGCCGGCACGATGGCATCCCATATGACACCGCCGTCGGTGGAATACTCCCAAGCGATGCCGGTACCTTCAGGGCTGGAGGAATACTCGTCCAGGTTCAGATCGCTGAACTGCACGCCGGTGATGGGCTGGAAGCGAACCTCGCCGGCGGACTGGAAGTCGTAGCCGTAGATTCTCATGGTGAGATCGGAACCGTTGAGCGGCGTCCAGGTCTCGGCGTTGGAGCTTTCCAGTAGCACGCCGGCCACATAGGTCTGCCGGGTGATCACGCCGTTTTGACCCAGTTGCCCCAGGGTGGCGACGCGCATGCGGTAGTTGGTGCTGTTGGTGAGCAGCACCACCGCATAGCTGGTTCCAGCCTGCGCGTAGAAGGGATTGGCGAAGACGACCTTGGTCTCGGCGTTCAGATTCACGTCGCCTGGTGCCAGGACCTTTTCCGCGAAAATCATGCCGTTGGGCAGGCCTGTGGTGACGCCGCGGATCTGCACCGTGACCGGGATGGACGGGTCTTTTGCGGTGAAATACAACCCCACACTGGAGATCACCTTGTCCTGGGTGAAGCTGAACGTTTGCGCCAGAGGATCGCTGCGCACGGTGACGATCTGCGTGCGCCAGACCACCTCCACCACAGGCACGCGGATGATACGTTCCTCGATGATGCGTTCGATGCGGGTGATGATCATCGGGTCGTTGATCTGAATGCTGGCCCGGGCCGAGTAGAGTCCGTCGTTCATTTCCACGATGCGGTTGCCGTTGCGTACGTTCTCGGGGATAACGAAGGATGCGGTCACGCGGCCCGCCGTATCCGCATGGACTCCCGATGCCACTATCTGGCCGTCGCAGCGGATGGTCACGTTGTTCGCGTTGGATTGAAAGTTCGACCCGACCACGGCGATCCCGGTCTGCCCGCGCCTGCCGATGTTCGGGGTGATCTCTACCGACGCGTCCGGTTTTTCGAATACCGCATAGGGGTTGATGTTCTTGACCTCGGACCAGTCGGTCTGTTCGATGAGCACACGTTCCGAGGCCGGGAGAAGCGCAAGGCTGCCCTTGAACAATGCGTTGCTCGCCGAGGGGTTTATCGTGAGCACAGTGGCTGAGGCTGTCCTGGCCGGTGCGGCGAAACGGCGGACCCGGTCGATGCGGGCGCTCCACTCGCTGTGATAGATGTCGGACTGGGCGTCGTTCGAGAAGTCGTCGGAATAGACGCCCTTCTTGGTTTGGGCGTCCCGGTTCTGCAGTTCGTTGTTCATCTGGAACTGGGCGTCGTTGTACTTGAGGTCCTCGACGTCCTTGATGATCTCGTGGATCTGGTCCATGGTGATGCGGGTCAGCCCGAAATTGAAGACCGTCAAATCCACCGAGTTCGGCGGACAATCGACGCTGCATAGTCCGAGCGTGCCTTCCGGAACGATGGGCAGCTTCGGCCAATCCGCCGGAGCGCCTTCCAACCGTTTGATCTCGCGGGTGGTGGCGTAGATGATATCCTTGCGTCCGATGTAGTAGTCGTAGTCGATGCTGCAGTTGGAGCCGGCCACCGGCTCGTCGCCGATGTTGGTGCGGCCGAAGTTGATGATGGAAAGGTTGCCGGGCTCGACCTGCACCGGGGACATGACCAGGCCGCTCGTGTTGGAGGCGGGAGGATTGCCGCCCACGATCTCGTCTGCACCGTCATCGATGTACGTTGTGACCCCGGAGGCCACGTCCTTGAGCCGCTGGAAATCCGCGCGGACCGTGTTCTGCGTGCCGCGATAGATGCGGTAACCGGTCGCGCCGCTGACCGGCAGCCAGGAGAGACGGTTGATTTCCCCGGCCAGCGTATCGCGCGAGACGACCTTGGCGGGATCGTACTGAGTCTCGCCGGTGGCGCTCTGAACGGTGACCAGATAGAAATGCTCGTCCGCCGCCGGATGGCCCGAACGTCCGAACCAACCTCCGTCTACGTAGTCCGTCCCCTTGATCATTTGTTTGGTGTAGGTCCAGCGGACGGTGTAGGTCGTGCCGATGGCCGGTTCGTTGCCGGAGCCCAGCCAGTCGACGTAATTGCCGGACTGCTGCCAATCCGCGCCTTCTTGAAAGACCGTCGCGCCCTGGCTCACCTCGAGGATATCCACCACCGGGTTGGGGACGAGCAGGTCCTCGCCACCCCCGACGGAACCGCGGGTGATGTTGGAGACGATCTCGACGATGGCCTCGACCTGAGTGGTTTCCTTGAGAGGCGTGTTGTTGAGGGCATAGCGCCGGGTGCCGACCACGTAGGTCTTCTGTTCGCCGCGGACTGACTTGACCGCCGTGGACTTGGGCACCAAGGTGGTTGTAGGCATGTCCTTCTGCAGGCGGAACCCTTGGATATAGGCCCGGCCCGCGTTGGTGATCACCTCGACGTTCTCACCGTCGTTGTCGCCGATGAAGCTGTCGAGTCCTTTCACCAGGTAGCTGCCAGCCTGGTCATAGGTCCGCTCTGCCAAGTTCTGGAGAAGCGAATTCAGCCCCTCGGCGGCAGCGAAGGCGAGCTGGTCCTCGGTGATCGACGCCACCGTGATGCGGCTTCCCGGCAGCGTCCCGAGCAGGTCCTGCAGGTAGAGATTCGATTTCTCTCGGACGGTCGCCGTCACGTCGCCGGTTTCGCGGTCGAACTTGTGGACCGCGACCACCTTTCGCTGGGTCACGTTATTGGGTAAGGCCTCGCCGCTCGTATCGTGGCCCTTGATCGACAGCACCCACTTCTCCCGCTCGGCGGTGGGTTCGCCCGTCGCGGGGTTGATGAGCACCGCGTCCTGGTTGTAGCCGTAGTTGTACTTAAGCAGCTCGACATAGACGTAATCCGCGCCGCTCGTCTTGGCCGGGTCATAGGTGAGCACCGCGCCGGGCACGCGCTCCAAGCATCCGTCGATGTAGACCAGCCCTTCGGCCACGGTGAGCACGTTGGCCGCGACCGTCACGCCGAAGCCGCTGACGATGGCCCCCTCCTTGAAGAGGATGTCCGCGAGCTTCCTGCGCTCGTTATTAATGATGTCCTGCTGCTCATTGAGCTCCGAGTCGAGCAGGTCCCGGTCCTGGTGGTAGCGGACCCGCTTGTAATTTTTCGCCGGGTCGAATGTATCGCGCGAAATGGACATGGTCTTTCCTCCTAAATCTTGATGACCCCGACCAGCTCAACCCGCGTGTCCGAGGTCTTGTTGAAGTCGGGGATGTTCTTCACTTCGTACAGATAGCCGGGATCGAGCACCTCACCGGTCGGATTGGTGTCCGGGTGGTAAACGCCGTTAGCCGCATAATCGGACTGGAGTCCGGCGATGTAGGCCACGTCGCCACCGAAGAAGCCGTATTCCCGGATGGTGATGCCGTTGGCTTCGTTTTCCTCGAAGCGGAAGAAGACGCCGATGGTCTGGGTTTCCTCGGCGGTCTCGATGTAATGAATGCCGTTGACGATGAGCGTCCCTTCCGGGTCCTCCTTGAGAAAGGTGCGCTTGTACTGCTTTTTGCGGGCCCGCTCGTTCTTGAGCGCTGTCTGGTCGATATCCGGCGCGGGCGGATTGACGGGATCGGTGAACGTGGCGTCCCCGTCACCGATGGCGCAGTGGGTGATGCCCTCGATGGGATCGCCCATGAGCAGCCGCGCGGTGAGGATGCGGCCCGTTTTGACGATGAGTCCAAGTGACATTGCTATTCCTCCTTCAGGTCTGGATCGTGTGGCCTTCGCGGATCAGCACCGCGAAGACGGTCTGGCGCGCCTCCGCTTGACGGGCTGTCTCGCGCACCACAAGTTGTTTCAAGTCCGCCGTCCGCTCGATCTCGGCGAACACCGCAAAACGGGTATCGCTCAGCCGTTCGAGCGGCCGGTGAATCCGGATGGCTGCGTCGGAAAGGGTTGTCGGGAAACGGACCACCCACCCCCGTAGGTCGAAGCTCCGCACGACCGGCTGCACAATCACGGCCTGGATGTCGGCGGGGGCGTCCACCTCCGCCGTGATCCTCAAGGCCGCGTCCGTGTCGCGCCGGATTGTCCGCGTTTCAGATGCCGCGCCGACGGCCTCGAACACGACAGCCGGGAAGGCTGGCATCTGGGCGCGGTTCATCGGAACCACGCGGCCCGCGAAGGGCGCTACGGCTAATCGATTTCCGCTACGGATTGCCACGTCTCAGCCTCCCGGTGATTCTGTTCGCCTTGCCGACGTTCCGGACCACCCGGAACATCGGGGTCAGGCGTCCGGCCGTAACGTCGGTCTCCTTTTTGTTTCCCGGTCTGATCGCCATGGGATCACTCCTTCACCGCGCACCAGCCCGGACCGGACAGGTTGAAAATCTTGTAGGTGACTCCGCCGAGATCGAGGACATCTTCGGAGTCCGTGATCCCGCCGCCGTGGGCGTAGACCTCGATCAGTTCGCCCCGCAGCTCCTTGTAGGCCGCCGTCGTATGGGCAGCGAGCCACGGAAACAACGTGATGAGCCCCTGGCGCTGATCGGGATTGCTGGCGGTTTGGAAACCCCCGTGGGCCGCGCCGCACGAACCGGCCTGACCGGTCGCGCTCGCCCAGCCGTCGAACTTACTGAGGGCGTAAAAGCTGCCCGGGGACTGGTAGTGACCGACGACGACCGGCTGCGGGTCCTCGCCGATCTTCGCTCCCAGCGCATAGGCTGCGACGAGGCTCGCCAGGGTGACGGTGTTGGGGGATGCGACCGTATCCACCGCCATCACCTGAACGCGCTCGATCCCGGCGTTGTCCTTGATCAGGTAATAACCCCCGACCCTGAAGATGGAAGCGTCGTTGACCTGAAGCGTGACGCCTGAACCCGGAGCTGCAGCCGCCTGCGTGAAGGCGACGGCTCCGGACCAGAACCGCTTCAAGAGCCCGCAGTAATGCGCGTAGTAGACGGCTGCGATCTTGGTCACGATGAAGACATGATCCTTGTCCGCGTAAATCCAATACAGGAATGCGGAAGCATCCACGGTCTTGATGTAGGTGTAGCTGGTGTTGAACGCCTCCTTCACGCCCGCGTGTGTCGCCGCGTCCCAGTACAGGTAGGCGCGGACCGCGATTCGGTCCGCCGCGCTGTCGTTGACGAACCGGAGGAAGATGTCTTCGGCTCCGCTCTCTCCCGCGGAGGCCAGCACGTAACTGGGCTCGGCGTCGCCGGAGCGGTCGTCCCGAAGCGTCCAGCCGACCGTTCCCACAAGGAAATCTTTCAGGCGGACGAGGAAATCCGCGGTGTTTGAAGCGGTGCCGGATGTGCTGTGATAGGCCATGCGTTCCTCCTACAAAATCGGGTTTTCCGTACCGGTGAGCCGGAGTTTGATGTCGGTTTTGTTTTGCACCGGCGTTCCGGACGGCACCGTGCAGCGACGCCAGAACGAAAGAGTCACGTCGTGCGCCTTGTGGCCCAGGTTGAGCGGTGCGCCTTCGACGGCGCTACCGAGACCCGCCTGGGTCAGGGCCAACGCGTACCAATCCGACTCGTCGCCGCCGGCGACATCCACTGGTTCGATCACCAGCCCGGTATAGTCGTACCCGGAATAGACCGCGGCACCCGGATCATGGGCGGCCGGGATTGTGCCGCCATAGCCGCGTTCCACCGCGAGGACGGTCGTCCCGCCGCCGCTCAGGATGCGCATCTGTTCGTCGTCGACGATGATGATTTCGCCGTCGGTGAAGCGAGGCGCGGAAAGCTGCAGTGAGGTCGCCCCCGATGCCAGGGCAGCGGCGAGAATCGTCTGTTCGTTGGCTACGAACAGTTCCTTGTCTTTCGTTTCCCCGTCCGTGCCGTTGTAGGTGTCGTCATCGGGATTCACGAGGTCGCCCTCGGATATCCTCTGGGTCAATGTGATGTCTTCGTACAGATGTATCGCCATCGATCTCTCCTATGCCGCCGGCCATTGGGTGACCGTGTATTGGTTGGCCGCCGCCTCGAAACCAGCGGTCGCCTCGGCGTGATCGTCCCGCTGCCGGTAGCGCCATCGGAGGCAGGGCTTCGACCTTCGGAAGCCCGATCCGTTTAGCGGCATCGAGCCGAGCCGCATGGGCCGGGTCCGGTCCACCGACAACAGCAAGCCGGTGTGGTTCAGCCTGCGGCGGTTGAGCAGGAGCGTCTCCACGCGTCTTCGGCGCGGAATGCCCGTGTCCACGTCCACCTCGAAGGATGCGCGGGCCTCGGTCACATAGGCGTCGGTCAGTTCGGCGAGATTGAGCGCCTTGTTGTTCAGGGAGAAGCCGGGCCTGCGGGCGCGCCAGCGGTCGACGACGTCCCATGCGCCGGATACCTCCGACCACTGAGCGTCGGCGTAAGCGGTGATGAAGAGGTGACGGCCCACGGCAGCGCCGGAGACCTTGTCGTCCCTTCCGAGCCTCGAATGCCCGACGCGGAACCAATGGGAGAGCCGTGACCGCTTCCCGTACCGGTGCGTGCGGCGGTCTCCCGCGAGGTCGGGCGCATCCTGGACGGCTTCCGAGAGCATGTCTTTCTGGCGGAACTTGATCCGGCAAGGCTGCGCGGAACGGTTCAGGCGCGAACGATTCAGGTCCTGGCCAGCCAGGCGGATGAACGAGACGCCGGGTTCCACTACGGGTTTGGTTTCGATCTCGCAGCAGAACGTCGCACGTCGTTCGCTGATCCACAGGTTCGGCAGGCGTTCGGCGTTGAGGTTGCCGCTGTTCAGGCGGAACCGGGGCGAGCGGCCGTGCCAGCGGGAGACGCACACCGCGGCGCGTTCGATATCCTGCATGAGCGTGGTGCCGTCGGTGATCCGCCACCAACCCCAGGTCTTGTTCTTGCGGGTGAGATGGAAATCCGTGTTCAGTGCATTGTGGTTGACCACGAACGTTTCGTGCAGATGCCCGAGACACACGCGCTCGACGACCTTCTTGATGACCGCCTCGAAATCCGACTCCATGGACAGGAGCGTGTAGAGCCACTGCAGGAAAAACACCCGCGTACCGGCGGGATGATGGAAGGGCAGCGCGTCCCGGACTCCCTGGACGAGGTTGTCGCTGTCGATGCGGTAGACGCCCAGGCTGTAGATCAGCCCCGGCAGTTTGGCCCGTCCGACAACCGAACGGCGGTTCAGGCGCAGCGCCTTGTGGAAAGTCTCCTCGATCCGCCCTTCCCACCCGATGTCAACGAGCGAGCGGCCGATGGCGGGGATGGTGCTCTTGCGCCGGTAAATCTCTATGGCCTCGCATATGAGACGCCGCTGGGCCGACGCGTTTACGGTAGGATCGAAACGGTGGCCGACGATCCCGCCGAGAAACGGCAGGAACCTCTCCTCGCAACGCCCGACGTCGAAGATTTCGGGGAAACGCTCAGCCAGCACCTTGATTTCGTCCAGGCTCGCGGCCGGGACCTTGAGAAAGGCGTCCAGATCGCCGGACTCATCCTGTTCGCGGTAGAGCGGCGGAAGCAGGTCAATGAGTTTCTTTTCGAAGTAGGAGGACATCAGGACGCCCTCCGCACGTCGAGATTGACCTGACCGAGCGCCGCGATCTGACCGGCGCTGATGTCGACATCCTGGGTCGGTGTGTACATGCGCACATGGCTCACGCCACGCACGCCGTCCAGAAGCGCTACCAGATCCGAGTAGTGGACCGGTGCGCCGAAGCTCATGCGGTCGAAGGCGAAGAAATCCGCCAATGCCTGTTCGACGCGGCTCCGAACCAGGTCGAGGTCCTCGCCGGCATAGGCGAACACCTCCGCGTCAATGGAGACGGGACGGTAGACAGGATCGAAGAGGTTGATCTCGACGGTGATGACCTTGCGCGATTCCAGGTATTCGGCGAGGTCCTGTTTGAGAAGCGTTGACGGCGGGCCGCCGCCGTCCGGTGCCACGGCCAGGTTGACCTGGTAGTAGCGGATGTTCTTGCAGTCGTTGACGTCGAGGACCTGGGCTTTGGCCACACCGGGGAACCCCTCCGCCAAGGCCAGATAGTCCTCCTTGGTGACCGCTTTCCAGAGCGAGCGCACCTCGGCCGGAGCCTGTTTTCGGGCGTGCTCCAGCGTCTCGCGGGCGGCTCCGCCGGTCGCGGGGACCGGGTTGGTTACCGCGAGGGGAACCAGACCGCCGTCGAGGTAGATGGCCGTGAGAAGCTCAGTGACGAGATTGGGCCCCAGGTTGCCTTCGGCCCCGAGGGTTTCGAGGTACTGGACGCGGATTTCCGCGCTGGAGTCGGGAACCGCTCCGCGCAATCCGTCGCCGAAGACGATCCGGGTGATGTCAAGAGCATCGGTCTCGGCCATGAAGTGGCGCGAGTCGGAGCCGCTTTCCTGGAAGTGGGATACCTCGATCCATTCCTGGTCCTGTACCCACACACGGATCGAACCGTGGGCGATTTCCTTTCCGGCCAGAATGATCGGATCGCCCGTTTCCCCGTGGGCCGTGAAGGTCTCGGTCTTGCGTTTTCCCTGGCGCGCGCCTGCATCGACGCTCGTCCGGCTCCGAGGGATCGTCGCGTCTTCGGCCGTCTCGAACACGATGTCGTTTTCTTCCAGACGGGCCCT
>Ga0209164_1005202_pt1 | contig 11179 bp, 10 predicted proteins | sample MTBNYHSulfiMetaG_FD_187458 | JGI IMG/M metagenome (GOLD analysis project Ga0209164, IMG submission 187458) | Enrichment culture microbial communities from rom New York Harbor, USA that are MTBE-degrading - MTBE-NYH (New York Harbor Sulfidogenic)... | ecosystem: Environmental > Aquatic > Marine >... | reverse complement strand
CTTCATGGCCTCTTCAGCCTTCCTGGCGGCTTCTTCGCCGGCAGCTCTCATGGCCGCCTCAGCTGCTCTTGTGGCTTCCCTGGCTGCTTCTTCTGCCCTGAGTCCAGCTTCTTCAGCCGCCTTCATGGCCTCTTCAGCCTTCCTGGCGGCTTCTTCGCCGGCAGCTCTCATGGCCGCCTCAGCTGCTCTTGTGGCTTCCCTGGCTGCTTCTTCTGCCCTGAGTCCGGCTTCTTCAGCCGCCTTCATGGCCTCTTCAGCCTTCCTGGCCGCCTCTTCACCAGTAGCTCTCATGGCCGCCTCAGCCGCTCTTACAGCTTCCTGCGATGCTGCTTTGGCCGCTTCAGCAGCAGCTTCGGCAGCCCTGGATAGTTCTTCGGCTCGCTTTACAAGTTCATGCAAAGTCTGTGATGCTGCTTCGATAGCTTCATCCCCAGCCGCGTCAGCTTGCTCAGCCTTCTTGCTAACCTTTTCTGCTACATCAAAACCTCTGGTTGCTGCCTCCTTGGCCTCTTTTCCAGCCTCATCGACTCTCTCGGCGAGTAATCCTGACACCATAGCTGCAGCCTCAATAGCTTCATCTCCAGCATTATCAGCAGCCTGGGCTTTGATTCGGGTTACATCGGCGGCTTGGAAGGCATTAGCAGCTACTCTCTTAGCTTTCCTTCCCGCCTCCTCAGCCTTCACGGCCGCCTCAGCCGTTACACTTTTAGCTAACGCCGCGCGAGCTGCTCTGGCCGATTTAATAGCTTCGTCGGCCTGTTTGCCGACAGCATTCGCCGCTTCTATAGCCTCCTGAACAGCTTGTGTGGCCTGCACGGCTAAATCTTCGGCTCTAGCAGCAGCCTCTTCAGCTGCCCTTGCAGCGGCAGCGGCAACTTCCTTAGCCGCAAGGTCTACTTCCTCAGCCTTTCTGGTGGCTTCCTCGGCCGCGTATCTAGCACCTCTAGCCGTTTCCTCAGCTTTAGCCGCGGCTTCTTCAGCTCTTTCAGCCGCTTCTCGGGCAGCCTGGGATGCACTCTCGGCAGCTTCCTCAGCTCTCCTGGCAGCCTCGATGGCAGCTTCCTCAGCTGACTTCATGGCAGCCTCAGCGGCGGCCCTAGCAGCCGCGCCCGCCTCCTCGGCTCTCCTGGCAGCCTCCTCAGCCCTTCTGGCTGCTTCCGCAGCTGCTTCCTCGGCTGATTTTGTTGCTGCCTCGGCGGCAGCTCTTGCCGCCGCACCCGCTTCTTCAGCCCTCCTGGCTGCATCCTCAGCAGCGCTGGTAGCTGCTTCTCCTGCTTCCTTGGCTAATCTAGCTGCTTCCTCAGCTCTTCTAGCGGCTTCCGCGGCAGCTTCCTCGGCTGACTTTGTTGCTGCCTCAGCGGCAGCTCTAGCCGCCGCACTCGCTTCCTCAGCCCTCCTGGCTGCATCCTCAGCCGCTTTCTTAAACTCACCAACAGCCTTTTTCGCTCCTTCATCGGCCTCTTCAGCCTTTCTAGCAGCTTCCTCTGCCGCTAGCCGGGCTGCCTTGGCCGTCTCCTCGGCTTTGGCGGCTGCCTCCGCAGCCGAGCGAGTGGCAGTCTCTGCTGCTTTCTCGCCAGCCAAGCGGGCTTCCTCAGCCCTTTTTTCTGCTTCTGTCGAGGCTTTGGTAGCAGCACTAGCCGCTTGTCTTGCCGCTTTGGCCGCTTCTTCAGCTCTCCGGGCCGCTTCCGCAGCCGCCCGGATATTGTCGTCCATCTCATCGAGAATCTGGGGAAGCGGTTTGGTTAATATTTTTGCAGGTTCTTGTGGTTTTGGTTCTTCAGGTGCTCCAGCATCCCTCCTTACCATTGTTGTCCTCCTTACCTAAGAGTGGTAGGATATTATATTCAATTGATTACCACAAAGCTCGTTGTACAGGTATTGCAATTTCCCCAAAATTGTGTTATAAGATAAAACATGAATCATTTTTACATGATATATATAAACATGATATTATTCATCATGAATAATATCATCACCATTTGAAAATGTCAATATGTTTTAGAAGTAGTTTCGAAAAATTCTTGAAAGGAGTTTTGTGCCGTGTCAGAGTGGACATTCATCACTAAACACGCTGTAACTTTGAGTCTTATTGCCAAGTATCCTCGAATCACAGCTCTAGAGATGGGGACAACCATGGGACTTACAGAACGGGCGGTGCGTAAAATAGTGGCCGAACTATATGCCGCCGGGTACATCAGAAAGAAAAGGGAAGGGAGGGGCATACGATACAGGATCAATCCTGATATACCCATGCGCCACGACACGCACCGCGAGGTCGCTATTGGTGATTTTCTTGAATCCTTAGGCTGGAAAAGGCCGCGGGGGCGAGCAGGCAAAAAAACGCCCTCGGAGAAGTAAAAGTATCTGGGATATCAAAGGAGCAGTCCCAAATCTGCTGGATTCTCAGGAATATTAATATCGTGCACCCGGAGGCTTACTTGCCTAGTGCAGCTTCTTGCTTCTTGCGGATAGAGCGACCTCCGTGACCATGCTTAACATTCTTGAAAGACTCTTTGTAGCTCTTCCTTTGTTGTGCTTTCTCGTCTTTTCTCCCCATTGTTTAAACCTCTGGATGGATGAATTTTTGTAATGAGAGCCGGACAGAGTAATAACTGTCGTTGACGCAGTGCAAGCTTTTTTAGCTCTAACACCAGGCTCCGCATATTCTCAGCCAGCGAATAGACGGGAACATGGCTATTGATACACTTTTCTATTATTATCCCCTTGTCGACAAGGTCACTAAGGGCTTTCTTGATACAACGTTTTCCGCCGTCTTGGTCCAGAGCGTAAATGATGGCTAGCTTGTTAAATCGCGCATAGGGATGGTCGGCAAAAAACAGGATAAGCTGTAGGGCGTAATGGTGATTTGTCTGCTCCTTAATTAAGTGATACAGGCCATCCGAGATAGTAATTTCATTGGTCATCCGGTACCTCCCCATCACCAATGAATGATAATAGCACCCAATTGTTAAAATCCTGTTAAGATACTAGTTAGGTGTTGGAGTTGCCGGGCGAGAGTATCGCTCCGAAAAGGTACGATGTTGCCGCAGGAAGGAAGGAACATCAAGCTCTTCGCTCTTTAAGCCCTTTAGAAGTCTCTGCATTTCTTTCTCGCTGGCAACGCCAGCTAGCGCTTCTTTAGTAGCAAAGCCAGTGGCGATAAGGGTTAGACGCACATCTTTGTTCATATTGGGGTCAAGGACAACCCCAAAGATAACGTTTGCCTCTGAATCAACAGCCTGCTTGATAATTTCAGCGGCGGCATTAACCTCAAACAAAGTAAGGTCACTACCAGCAATGTTAAATAATACCCCTTTCGCTCCTTGTACAGAAACATCCAGAAGCGGGCTGGCTAAGGCCTGCCTGGCAGCATCAATGGCACGATTTTGCCCCGTCCCCTGACCTATGGACATCCAGGCCGGGCCGGCGTCTTTCATAATTGCCCTGACGTCAGCAAAGTCGAGGTTAATGAGTCCAGGCACAGTAATCACTTCAGCAATTGCCTGCACACCATGGTGGAGTACTTCGTCAGCGAGCTCGAAGGCATTATCAACATTTGTCTTATGGTCGCAAAGTTCAAGCAAGCGGTCATTAGGGATGATAATCAGAGTATCTACCCTTTCTATCAGATTATTGATTCCCTCTTCAGCAACTTTGCTGCGGCGAGTACCCTCGAAACCGAAGGGTTTGGTGACCACGGCTATAGTGAGCGCACCGCTTTGCTTGGCAATTTCAGCTACCAGGGGTGCCGAGCCGGTGCCGGTGCCACCTCCCATACCAGCCGTAATGAACACCATATCCGCTCCGGTAACAGCCTCTTTGACTGTATCGCGGCTCTCCTCAGTTGCCTTTCGCCCTATATTGTGGTCGCCTCCAGCACCGAGACCACGAGTAAGTCGTTCACCAAGCTGGATGCGTACCGGTGCTTCGGTGACCTCCAGATGCTGAGTGTCAGTATTCATGGCAATGAATTCAACACCCCTGATTTGCTCACGCACCATCCGGGTGATGGCATTGCAGCCTGACCCACCCAGACCAATAACCTTAATCTTGGCCGGACTAGGCACATAACTTGCTTTTGACATTTGTTTCCTCCTTTTCCACGTACTTAGCGAAAAAGCCGGAGAATGCGGGCAACAAAACGCCGCAACCCGCTTTCTTTTGTGTGCCAATCTTGTCTGGTCTCATTCCTCACCTGCCACAGAAGCAAGCCAACACCGGTAGCATAGGCTGGATCCTGCAATGTATCCGAAACACCGTCCAGCCTGAGAGGGATGCCAATTCTAACCGGAAGCCGGGTTACCGTCTTTGCCAGTTCGGCGATACCTGGAAGATTGGCACAACCGCCAGTAAGCACCAGTCCTGATGGAATTAACTTTGAATAGTTGGTTTGGGGAAGCTCCAGTATAATGAGCCGAAGCAGCTCCTCAACACGCACCCGCGTAATTTCCGATAGGTCATTATAGGAGATACTATGACCGTCTTGAGTCAGGGTTGTATCAGCCTGCTGACTCTCGTCATCTACGGGCGTCACATTACCATACTTCCTTTTCATTTCCTCAGCCAAATCAAAAGAGAGCCCCAGCCCAATAGAGATGTCCCGGGTAACCTGATACCCGGCTACGGGGAGGACAGAGGTATAATAGACGGTACCGTCTTTGAAAATGGCAACGTCTGTGGTACCTCCCCCGATGTCAGCCATCATAACTCCATCCTGTTTCTCTTCCTGTGTAAGAACAGCTTCACCGCTAGCTAAAGGCTCTAGAACCAGGTCTTCAACCTCAACTCCGATACTGCGAATACACTTGGTCAAGTTCTGGATGGAGGTTATCGCTGCGGTTATGACATGGGTTTCAATATCCAGTCGGAAGCCGTGCATACCCACAGGATTCTTGACCCCTTCTTGACCATCGACCTTGAAGGTCCTGGGAATGACATGAAGTAGCTTGCTTTCGCTGGGGACTTTAACACTGCGAGCGACCTCAAGGACTCGTTTCAGGTCTCCAGGACGTACCAACTGGTCCTGCCTGGTGACGGCAATAGCCCCCTGGCTGTTTGTTGAGGTAATGTGCCGTCCGGTAATGCCAACGCAGGCTGATTCCAACTTATAACCTGCGACTCGCTCAGCCTGGAGCACTGATTTGCGGATTGACTCCTTGGCTACGTTCACATCAACTACCATACCTTTCTGCATCCCCTGTGCTGGAGTGATGCCAACCCCAAGGATACGAAGGCCGCCAAAGCCACCATTATCGGCCATGATTGTGCATATCTTGGTAGTACCAACATCAATAGCAGCAATTTTTGTTCTTTTCACCTTCTTCCTCCTCTAAATCAAAAGCAACCCCTCGAATCAAGTCCCAAAGGTCTCATTCCCAAAGATCTCACTTGGCCTTATTTCGATAATGAACATTCCACTTGTTGCATAGGGTTGAAACGAAGTTCTGCATTTCCGGGCTCGATATCTCGTGAAGCTCCGCTAGAAACCCGTGAAGGAGTTCCCCACCGCTCATTCCTGGAGATGGCTCCTGGGGTCCCGGTAAATTAATGTAGACCATTTCCGTCATAACTTTTTGATATTCAATTGCCGTTCCCATTGATAACACCCTCCTTAGCCCTAATGAATTTGTTGGCATCTCTAATTCAGACAAAATGGAATCTTATCTCGTGCCATAAGTATGCGTCAATTTTTGTCCTTTCCAATTCTGTTAACCCATAATTAGTTCCACAACTATTCCACAACACCGCCTCTTACTGCTGCCACAATGGACAAAACACCTCTTGATATGTAATTCCTTCCTCTTATATAATTGGTTTAGTTGGTCTGAGAACTACCATGGATAGTGATAAGAGCCGCAAACATCTGCCCCCATACATCTCATACCGGACGTTCCGAAACTTTATGAGCCGGTTACAGCAGCAAATTCCTGCCCGAATTGACCGCAGTTACTGGGGTGAGACATTATCAGGTAGCACTGGCACTCAACTAATGGCAGCGCTGCGCTTTCTTAACCTCATTGATAATAGCGGTAAACCAGCCAATCGGCTAAAGCTTCTGGCATCTGCCAAGGGTGACCAGCAGATAGACTTGCTTAGAGAAATAACTTCCGAAGCTTATGGCTTCGTCCTACAGAGTTCATTTGATTTTCAGAATGCCACCTATGCCCAACTCGAGGAGGCTTTCCATGACACCTTTCAAGTAACACCTGATGTTTGCCGCAAGTGTATCAAGTTCTTCATTTCATTGGCTGCTGAGGCCCGAATGCCGCTGTCCCCTTTCATGACCAAACGATTCCGGTGGACACATGCCAGCACCGGAACTACTGGAGCTAAAGGTGTAACCAAGAAAGCAAGGCACAGGATAAGTCAGAACACAGTAATTCCACACAATTTGGAAGAGGTTCCAGAAGAAACATCCTGGAACTCAAAGCTACTTGCTAAATTCCCTGCCTTCGACCCAAACTGGAGTGAAGAGATCAAATTGAAGTGGTTTACAGCATTTGATGAATTACTCAAACGTTACTCGACAAGACAGGACCAAAACTCCAGAGGCTAGCTGTCGACCGTATTTCTCCTTCGGACGACGGGCTGTTGTGAACTGACTTCCAAAAACTAGTCCATCCATAGTGTGAATTTTAGACTGAAGACCGATACGTATGGCCTCGGCTATTCCCTCTGCCATTCTCACATCAGCGAATGACAATAATCGATTGGAATCTGTGCTGCTCTGCCGGTAGTCTATTTAATAGCTTTCTCCGTCCGCCGGCACAACTGCCCGCAGGCTGCGTCGATGTCTACTCCTCGCTGAACCCGCTGCGTGACCTGGATGCCTGCGCCGCGCAGAATTTCACGGAAGACTCGCACCCGTGCCTGTGAAGAGGCACGGAAGGGCAGATCGAATACCGGGTTATAGCGAATCAGGTTTACGTGGCAGTTCAACCCGCGAAGTAGTCTTGTCAGTTCACGGACATCTGCTGCACCATCTTTTACACTATCGAGCAGGCAATATTCAGTGGTAATTGTATGTATTCAGCATAAGTGGGACAGATTGGGATTATATGTTAAATTGAAAAGAGGTACAAGATTCGAACTCTCCCTGAAACAATTTTGTGTTTTATTTAGTTAACCACCTACCTCATGTTAATAATTAAGACTTTTTTCAATCGGGCAGATCAACTAAGAATTCTGGCGATTTAACCGGGGCTTAACAAATCTTAAGAGATTCACCCCCGTTCAATTAAGCCGTGACCGATTACATATATGTTGACCAGAGGAAATAGTACCGCTACCACGTTTGGGTCATAGCAACTTTACGGAAGTGGTATCCATACACGGCAAGAAGGATGAACCTGGCGAATTTTGGCGGAGACTTCATCAAATAAGAAATAAAGAGCCTCCAGTAGTGCCTTTTCCCCTTTCCTCTTATACCAAGGAACCAGATAGACCTGAAGAATGCTTTTATCTGGTGACTCTGTACTTTACCCGGTTTAGTCCTCGGCGGTTTATACACTTGAAGGAAGGTCCTGATTCGCTCGTAATATTCCTTGGGCGAATAGATCGTATCCAGGATATGCTTATAGCCACTGATTAGCCTGTCATAATCCATTTTCGGGATGAAATTGAGCGAAAAGTCAGTGTTGTTTCCGGTAAATGAGCTCAGAAGGCGGCCTTCTGCCTTCAAACGCTGATAAAGCCTGGTACCCGTAGGAGCGTTCAATAGTCCGACCATTGCAGTGACAATACCACTCCGTTGAATAAAGTCTATCTGGTTCTGGAAAATGGACTCCGGATCGCTGTCGAAGCCGACGATAAACCCCCCCTGCACCTCCAGCCCAAACTCCTGGAGCTTATTAACCGAAGCGACGAGGTCCCGGTTTTGATTCTGGTACTTGGTACACTCGACCAAGCTTTCCTCATTTGGAGTTTCGATACCAATGAATACCACGTCAAACCCGGCAGCCACCATTAAATGCATCAGTTCTTCATCGTCAGCCAGATTAATGGACGCTTCTGTGTAAAGAGCAAACGGGTACTTCTTCCCTTCTTTCCACTCGATAAGCGCCGGCAGTGTTTCCGCTTTTAATTTTTTCTTATTGCCAATGAAATTATCATCAACAATGAAGAGACTGCCGCGCCAGCCCTGGTCATAGAGGGAGTCCAGTTCCGATATTAGCTGTTCTTTGCTTTTGGTCCTCGGTGTATGCCCGTTCAATATGACGATATCGCAGAACTCGCAATCATAAGGGCATCCCCGTGAATACTGCAGGTTCATTGATGAATAATGTTTCATGTCTATTAATGACCATAGTGGAATGGGAGTGGTACTGATATCCGGGCGTTCATCTGAAGCGTAGATGTGCCGGGCACAGCCTTTCTCCAGGTCTTCCAGGAAAGGTTGCAGCGTAACTTCAGCTTCTCCCAGGACAAAGTGGTCAATACCATCAAATTCTTCAAATACGGCAGTAAATAAAGGGCCTCCGGCTACGATTTTTATGCCCAGATGCTGGCACCGGACGACTACTTCCTCAACCGATTTTTTCTGCACCGCCATGGCACTGATAAATACATAGTCGGCCCACTTGATATCGCTATCGTTCAGTCTGGTGACATTCATGTCCACCAGCTTTTTCTCCCAATCTCCCGGTAGCATCGCTGCCACCGTGAGTAAGCCTAGTGGTGGGAATGCAGCTTTCTTGGAGACGAATTTCAGGGCATGCTTAAAGCTCCAGAAAGTGTCTGGATATTGAGGATATACCAGCAGTATTTTCATATCAGCGCCCCTCTAATTTTTATATCGTATTTATTACAGCGGCCATTCTTTTTCGAATGCCCGGTCTACGAGGTATTCTGCGATTTTGGCGGATATCCGTTTTTTCCGGTGCTGGCAGCGAGTAATCAAAGTTTTCCAGCATTCTCCGTTCTATTTTCCTATTCAGGATGTGCTCGAGGGAGCTTACCATAGCTGTGTCCGCGCTTGTTACAAGCGTCAATGCATCACCGTTGTTGTTAACTCGTCCCGTACGCCCGATGCGATGGATGTAAGCGTCTGTGTTTTCAGGCATGTCATAGTTGATAACGTGTGAAATGTGCAGGATATCGATACCACGGGCAGCGATATCAGTCGCTACCAGTATTTTTACCGCTCCGGTACGAAAACCATCGAGCGCAGCCTGACGCCTGGGCTGAGACAAGTCTCCCTGTAATGACGCGACTCTAAAACCGGCGTTTTTCAATTGCCGGGCGATACGCTCGGTGCGGTGCTTGGTTCGAGTAAATACGAGTACTGATTTTGATTCTAACCGGTACAGTATTTCCGTCAGCAGCGCGGTTTTTAAGTGTTGCTTTACAGGGTAGAGCGAGTGTGATACCGTAACCGCCGGTGCCGTATGCCCGATTTGCACTGTAACCGGGTTATGCAGTATCTCTTTAACCAGTTTACGGATGTCTTCAGGCATTGTCGCCGAGAAAAGCAGTGTCTGCCGCGGTTTCAGAAGACACTTTAATATCTTACGTATGTCCGGCAGAAAGCCCATGTCAAACATCCGGTCAGCCTCATCGATGACCAGAATTTCCAGCTTGGATAAGTCAATAGAGCCTCTCCACAGGTGGTCGAGTAACCGTCCCGGACAGGCGACGACTATTTCAATGCCGCAACCTAACTCAAGAATCTGCTGCTTGATATTAGTACCACCGTAGACGGCGATACTTTTCAGGCCGGTGTATTTTCCCAGGCTGTTGATAACTCCGTTGATTTGCTCGGCCAGTTCACGTGTCGGGGTAATAATGGCGGCGCCGACTTGCCTTCTCGGTGCTTTCAGTAGACGCTGCAGAATCGGTAATACGAAGGCCGCCGTCTTGCCGGTTCCTGTCTGGGCTAGCCCGATGACATCTCTGCCCTGCAATATTGGGGGGACTGATTCCGTTTGTATTGGTGTGAGTACAGTGTATCCAAGCTCATGCACACCGGTCATGATACCTGGATGAAGATTCAAGTTTTCGAAATTCATTAATACTCCTGGTTAAATTTATGAACCAATATATTCCCGATTCATTAAAAGGCAGGAATAATCGTTCAGCTTTGTCTCTGTCTTGTTTTCAAATTAAAATATCTGCCCTTTTTGCTATGGAGGGGCTGGTTATGTCCGTTATCCGAAAGAGGAAGTGCCTCGACGACTTTAATCACCTGTCCCCTTAGACTTTTTTCTTGAAGGCCAATAACTGCGGCTTGGCCCTCAGACTTCGAAGCCATCTGGACGTAGCCATATCCTCTGGGTTGGCCGCTACCGATATACTTGTCATCCATTATTATCACAGATGTTACTTCCCCGAAAATTATAAATACCTGTCGGAGTTCATCCTCAGTCACCTCAAATGATAAGTTTCCCACATAAATATCCATGCTCTTTGTCCTTACTTGTGATGATTGGGGTTAAGAGCGGTCTGATACTAACCGCTCACCAATACTTCTTCGGAGTCATAAATATGTTCTGTGTTTCTTGAGGAGAGATAAATTAAAAGTAATGCTAGTATCTTCTCTGCCTTCCTCCCCCGTAGCCGCTACTCCTTCCGCCACCATAGCCACCACCCTTTCCGCCACCGTAGCCACCACCCCTGTTGTCAGTGCGAGGACGAGCTTCATTAACCACAATGGTACGCTCGTTCAGCATTTTACCATTAAGGCTCATAATGGCAGTTTCACCTTCAGACTTTGATGACATTTCAACGAAGGCAAACCCCTTAGGCCGCCCGCTATACTTGTCTGTTATGACGCTTACCGAGTCCACCCCTCCAAAAGCCTCAAACTCTTGCCGAAGGTCTTGTTCAGTCACCTCGTAGGATAAGTTACCGACATAGATTTTCACACTAAAACTCCTTATTAATTAAAATCACCGGGTCTTACTATTTAGCTGAAAGCAATATAAGATGCCGCCAACGCCTTGCGCTATGTATACGGGTCGTTCCTAGCTAAACAGTCCTATTGCCTTCGTGATTCCAAATACCGATAGCAGGATTATACTATTAGATACGGTAGCTCCTGACACTACGGCTATTAGTGCTCTCCACAAATTCACGCCCATCAACCAGCTAAGCAAGGTTCCCCCGTAGACACCAACGGTAGGAAGAGGAATTGCCATCAATAGCGCCAGGCCAACGAGGCTGTATTTCTTAACCAGGCGAC
>Ga0209164_1005201_pt1 | contig 11179 bp, 9 predicted proteins | sample MTBNYHSulfiMetaG_FD_187458 | JGI IMG/M metagenome (GOLD analysis project Ga0209164, IMG submission 187458) | Enrichment culture microbial communities from rom New York Harbor, USA that are MTBE-degrading - MTBE-NYH (New York Harbor Sulfidogenic)... | ecosystem: Environmental > Aquatic > Marine >... | reverse complement strand
GAGTATCGGTTGTCTTGTCAAGCGGGGATGAAGGGCGTTGATAAGGGGTTTCTTCTCTTCCGGGGCGTCTTCGCAGACTGGCCGGGGTCTGGGGGTGTCCTCCGAGGTGCGGTTCACCGCGCGTGGCCGCCGCCACCATGTCATTCTGAGGAGTGGAGCGACGAAGAATCTCCCCCGCCAGGATTCTTGGCTGCGCCCAGAATGACAACGTGCTGGCAGACGAAGTCGCCCGAATCTGGCGGCACACCTGTAGTTGCCCCATTCATGGGGCGGCGGCCGCCTGACGAATCAGGCAACTACATTTGCCCAAGCAGGTGCTGGTCTTGCCGCGTCTGTCCGCAGCCTGTCGAACGGCCAAGGGTGAGCACGAGAAGCGCCTGCCAAGCGACCAGCGCCACGGGGCGGGCGGGTGGGAGAAGACCCGTCCGGGAGGGGTCGTTCCGGGAGGGGAAGAAGAAGCGCCTCGAAGCCACAGGGCAAACGGAACCGGGGGTTCCGTTGATTTGGCAGGGTAGGCTGGAGCATCTGCTCCAGGCATCGGCTTGCTGCCTCAGGGTACCAACCTGCACCTTCAGACCTGTCGTTGCCCCACTCATGGGGCACAATGGCATCACAAGCCGTTCGTGGTGAGCCTGTCGAACCATGAACGGCGCGGCTGTTCGCCCTTCGACAAGCTCAGGGCGAACGGTGGTAACAGCCCGGCGCCTCCACGGCGCTGAACCTCACACCTCGTGGCGTTCCTGGAGGGCGCGGGTGAGAGTGACCTCGTCGGCGTACTCCAGGTCGGCGCCGAAGGGCAGCCCGCGGGCAAGGCGGCTTACCTTGATGCCCAGCGGCCCGATCAACCGCTGGATGTACATCGCCGTCGCCTCCCCCTCGAGGTTGGGGTTGGTGGCCAGTATGACCTCGGTCACCTCACCGTCCTGCAGCCGTGCCAGCAGCTCCTTCATCTTGAGGTCTTCAGGACCGATGCCGTCCATGGGCGAGATGACCCCGTGGAGGACGTGATAGAGACCTTTGTATTCCCTGGTGCGCTCCAGCGGGAGAATGTCGAGCGGCTCCTCCACAACACAGATCTTGGTGCGGTCCCGCTTCTCACCGCGGCAGATGATGCATGGGTCGGTATCGGTGATGTTCTGGCAGGTGGAGCACAGGACGATGCGGTCCTTAACCGCAAGGATGGCCTCAGCCAGGGAGCGCGCCTCGTCGTCGCGCATGCGGATGAGGAAATAGGTGAGGCGCTGCGCCGTCTTGGGGCCGATGCCGGGCAGCTTGTGGAACTCGTCGATGAGCCGCGACACCGGCTCGGCGGTGGGGACGAAGTCGATATCCACATCGAACCTCCGGCTAGGTCAGCCCGGGGAGCTTCAGCCCGCCGGTGAGGGCGCCGAGGCGGCTGGCGGCCAGCTCCTGCGACTTGCGCATCGCTTCATTCAACGCGCTCAGCACCAGGTCCTCCAGCATCTCCACGTCCTCCGCATCGACCACCTCTGGCGAAATCTTGACCGATTTGACCTCTTGATGACCGGTGACCACCACGGTCACCGCCCCGCCACCTGAGCTTGCCTCCACCGTCTCGTTCGCCAGCTCTTCCTGTGTCCTTTGCAGCTTCGCCTGGAGTTCCTGGGCCTGACGCATCATGTGCCTGTTCATTCATCTGCCTCCTCAACGATCCTGGCTCCCATCTTGAGCGCCGCATCTACCAGATGTCCGTGAGCCTTCTGCTCCCGCTCCGAAGCCTTCTGGCTCTTCTCTGTGAGAACACAGCGGATCTTGTAGCTCTTCCCGAAAATCTCGCTCACCTTGTTCTCAACCATGTGGCGGTACTTGGGGTCCTCGATCTTCTCCTTGTGGAACGGGAAGTAGAAACCGAGCACAATGGTGTCGTCCTCCAGAGCCACCGGCTCGCAGGCGCTTCTCAATAAGGCATCCAGGTTGCCGCTCGACCCCAGGCCCTTGGTCGCTTTGACCACGTCCTTCCAGCGGCTGCGCAGATATTCCACATCGTCGGTGAGCTCGGGGAGGGAGACCTCGGCGAACACCTCCTTTGTCTCGGGAGCGGGCACGGTGGCCTGTGGCAGTGCCTCGGCAGCGGGAGCGGCCTCCTTCAATGCGGCGGGCGCGGGCATCCTCTCTTTCCTCGGCGCCGCCCGCGCCGGCGGCGGGGCCTCCTCCTCGTCGGTTAGGGCGCACTCCACCAGCGCCAGCTCAAGGGGCAATGTGGAGAAACCGTCGAACTCCAGCTCCGCCCGGCGAAAAATCTTTAGCGCACTGGAGATCTGGCCCATGGAGGCCGTCCCGACCAGTGCCTCCATCTCCGCCAGCGCCTCGGGGCTCAGCTCGACAGCCGCTGAGGCCCCCGCCTTCACCAGCAGCAGCTCCCTGAGATACTCCACCATCTCCCGATTGAACTGCCGCAGGTCGAGGCCGTCCTGGCTGACGCTGTTGATGGTTCGCAGGCCGGCAGGGACATCCTTGCTGAGGATATGCCGTGCCAGCTCCTGAGCGCGAACATCACCGGTGACCCCCAGCACCGACTGGACCTCATGCATGCCGATGTCGGAGCCGTAGTAGGCGACGACTTGCTCCAGCAGGTTCTCCGCATCCCGCATTGAACCGGTGGCGCTCCTGGCGATGAGCTTGAGCGATGAGTCGTCGATGCCAATCCCCTCCTGCTCGCAGATGTGCCCCAGTCTCGATACCATAGCCGCGACGGGGACGCGTCTGAAATCAAACCTCTGGCACCGCGAGAGGATGGTGGCCGGCACCTTGTGAGACTCGGTGGTCGCCAGGACGAAAATGACATATCCCGGAGGTTCCTCCAGGGTCTTTAGCAGGGCATTGGCCGCCGGCTCGGTGAGCATGTGGACCTCGTCGACAATGTATACCTTGTATTTCGCCACGTTAGGGGCGAACCTGACCCTCTCCCTGAGGTCGCGCACCTCATCGATGCCCCGATTGCTCGCCGCATCGACCTCTATCACGTCGGTCGCCCGTCCCTCGGTGACCGCCCGACACAGCTCGCAAGTATTGCACGGCTCGCCATCGCCGGCCTGAAGGCAGTTGACCGCCTTGGCCAGGATACGCCCGGTGGAGGTCTTGCCCGTTCCTCGCGGCCCGCAGAACAGATAGGCATGCGCCACCCGCCCGGTGCGCAGGGCATTGAACAGCGTCTTGGTGACGTGCTCCTGCCCCACGACCTCGGCCAGGGTCTGGGGGCGCCACTTGCGGTAGAACACCTGGGATGTCATTGCTGTATTCCTATGCTGGCTCTCCGGAATCCCGGCCCATCATGCCACTGCTTTGACAAGTCCACGCCGGCGCTTTCTTCCCACCCACCCACCCACGAGGGCTCACCTGGGGGACACCCCCAGACCCCCGCCAGAGGGGAAACCCCTCTGGACTCCCCTGAGTGAATACCCGTTACCCCAAGCCCGATGAACTCGGCAGCTACATTTGAACGGAGCTCACTCCGCAAACCTGAACTCTGCACCTGGAATAGTGTTGACATTGCCCAGGAAGCCGTCTATGGTGTCCAGCATTTTCGGCCTGTCATGGGGCAGCTTGCCGTCGGCTCCCCACATGTAGCGGTTCATTACGTGGTCGCTCACCACGAACTCCGAGGTCACATCCAGGGCCTCGACCAGGGCGCGCACCTCGGTGAGCAACCCTTCGGTCGATTGCATGGTGAACTCGCCCCGCTGGTACTTCTCGTCGATCGGGGTGCCCGGCGCCACCCCGAAGGTGCGCATACGGATGAAGTGAGGGTTCACTCCATTCAACACCCTGGCGGTCCCGCGCACGTGCTGCTCCCATCTCTCCCTCCCGCCAAGGCCGGGCATGACGTACTCCGACACCTCGAACCCGGCTTCAACCGCCTTGCGCCCTCCCGCTATCATCTCCTCAGCGGTGGCCCCTTTCTGCACGTAGAGTAGCAGCTCGTCGTCGCCGGTCTCCAGCCCGATGTGCAGGCGGGTGAGCCCTGCCTCCCGAAGCATGCGCATCTCTTCGGGGGTCTTCTTCGCCAGGGTCTTCCCCCGCGCGTAGCTGGTAACCCGCTCCACGGTGGGGAAGGTCTCATAGATGAAACGGACTACCTCCACCAGGTCCGGCGTCTTTATGATGACGCTGTTTGAGTCGGCCAGGAAAACGTGCTTCACCACACCGTCGTTGAGCCACAGGATGCCGTTGGCCCTAGCCACTGTTCCCACCTGGTCACCGTAGCCGATCTTCCAGGCATGCTGCCTGATGGTCTCGGCGACACGGCTCATGGCGCGGATATCCTCCTTAACCTCCTCCACCGGCCGCAGCTCAAACTTGCTGCCCTTGTACATGCTGCAGAACTCACACTTGTTCCACGGGCAGTTACGCGTCACCCTGACGAGCATGCTGTAGGCCTCAGTGGGAGGCCTGTATGGAGGCTGTTCGTAGTAGTACTCCCTCATAGCGCCAGTATTCCCAGTACCCTCTGCTCCTCCGCCCTCATCTTCTTCTCATCCTCGGGCTCTTCGTGCTCGTGGCCAAGGAGGTGAAGCACGCCGTGCACGACAAGAAGGGCCAGTTCCCGCTGCACCGCATGATGGTACTCTCCCGCCTGTTCCACCGCACGGGGGTAAGAAATAACTACCTCGCCGAGATGGAGCACCCCATCAGGCGGGTTGATGAACGGCACACCCGAGTCTTCGAGAAGGGCAAAGGCGAGGACGTCGGTGGCCTCGTCGGTTTCGCGGTAGTCCCTGTTGAGCTGACGTATCCTTTCATCGTCAGTAATCACCAGGCTGAGCTCAGCGGGAGAATCCACCTGCTCCGCGGTGAGGGTCTCCGCCACCACCCGCCTCACCCACCCTTCTTCCAGGTACGCCTGAAAGGGTCTATCGATGTCCACGTGAAGCTCAACACCTTCCATGCGGCACAGCCCCTCCCACCCGGAATCTTAGCATAGAGGGGGTGGTTCTTCAATGCTGATGAAACACTGTCCACACCGGCCAGCCCTTGCCCGACCTCGATGCCTGCGCCGGGCCGCGGAAGGAGACTGTGCGCCCGGGGCGAGCCAGCCTTAGCGGGATAAGTGCTTCTTGCGGGGAATCGTTTATAGTATAATATGCTATTCGATTGCGGCGAAGGGAAGCTGGCAAGCCACAGGCGGAAGCGGAGCACTTCCGAAGGCGTGAACGAAACCTTTCGATATGAGGAGGCAAGGTACATGGCAGATGTCATAGCTAACAGAAGTACAGCGCCGGACAAGCCGGCGGAGGAACTGGAGAAGGACAGGTCATGGTGGTGGGCGGCGGAGAAGAGGAGGTCGCCACGCCTTGACTACCTCAGAAAAGGGGCGTGGAAGAAGGGAAGGCGGGGCGGCGAGTATGAGCCGGGGACTAAGGTCGACCTGGAAAGTCCCCAGTTGTTCACCGAGGGGTGGAAGGCGAATGAAGACGACCCCATCCACCTGCGGAGAGCCAAGGCCCTGGCCCACATGATGGAGAACCGCACCGTCTTCATCACCGACCGATCACAGCTCGTGGCCACTGAGTCCAACCTTCCCCACACGGTGTATGCCAGACCGGACGCCATCGGCGACGAAATCTACAACGACCCCATCGTGTGCCCCGAGCCGAAAGAGGAGTCCCTGCAGATAATATCCGATTTGGCCAACTACTGGGGCAGCCGCCGCGACTCGGTCAAGCTGGTCAAGCTCCTCAGGTCGGAGGACATCGGCAAGTTCACCACGGCAGCGCTCATGTGGGGGTTTCCCGCCGGCGGCAGCTTCGGCTATGCCGGCAAGGACTACGAGTACATCTTCGGCCCGGCCCACAAAGTGGGCAGCGGAAAGGGATTCGAGGACATCATCAACGACATCCAGCAGAAGATCGACGAGGCCGAGGAGAAGCTGGACGGCACCCCCGACGGCAGCGAGACTGAGCTCTACGAGAAGCTGCCCAACTGGGAGGCAATGCAGATCGCACTGGAGGCATGCATCAATCACGCCAGGCGCTATGCCCGGCTGGCGCGGATAATCGCCGAGAACTTTGAGGCTGATCCCAAGCGGAAGGAGGAACTCCTCAGGGTAGCGGAGACGTGCGAGCGGGTGCCGGCGAAGCCGGCGCAGACCTTCCAGGAGTACCTGCAACTGCAGCACTTCATCCAGACGTGGACCAGGCTGGAGGCGGGTGAGTCGGCGTGGCCGACACGCCCCGACTACTACGGCTGGCCGTACTACGAGAAGGACGTGAACATAGACAAGACGCTGAGCAGGGAGGAGGCCCTCGACCTCGTAGGGGAGTTGCTCATCCGCGGTTACGAGATGGGCCACTTCCTCGGCAGGGGCGGCGCCGAGGCGCTGCAGGGCATAGTCGGCACCTGGGTGTGGACCCTGGGCGGCGTCAACAAGGACGGCAGCGATGCCTGCACCGACCTGACGGTGGCCTTCCTCCAGGCCGCGCGAATGGTGCGGGTAGCCAATCCTACCTTCGGCTTCCGCTGGCATCCCCAGGTGAAGGACGAGGTGATGCGTGAGGTCTTCGAGTGCATCAGGCAGGGCCTGGGCTACCCGTCCATACGCAATGACCCCGTCCTCATCGCCAACGGGATGTACTGGCACGGCCATCCACTGGAGGAGATGCGGACGTGGGTACACCAGGCGTGCATGTCGCCCTGTCCCACCACCAAGTACGGCTACCAGCCGTGCCGCATGGCATCGGCGACGTTGAACGCCGCCAAGATGATCGAGTACGCCCTTCACGATGGCTACGACCACACGCTCAACATGCAGATGGGGGTGAAGACCGGTGACGCGCGGCAGTTCACCGACTTCGAGCAGTTGTTCCAGGCGTGGGTGAAGCAGATGGAGTGGCAGATGGACTTCGGCGTGCGTATCGTCAACATAGGGCGCGTGAAGTCCCATGAGCACTACGGACGCCCCTTCCTCTCGGGCATATCGGAGAGGTCGGTGGAGAGCGGCTACGATGCGGTAGACCCGCGCTCGGGAGAGCGCGGCAACAGCTGGGTGACCTTCTTCACCTGGGTGGAGAACGCCGACTCGTTGGCGGCGATGAAGAAGCTGGTGTTTGACGACAAGAAGTACACCATGGACCAGGTGATCACCGCCCTTGAGAACAACTGGGATGGCTATGAAGATATGCGGCTCGACTTCGTCAAGAACGCACCGAAGTGGGGCAATGACGACGACTATATCGACGACATCATGGTGCGCTGCCTGAGGGAGGTGGCGCGGCACTCGCACGAGCTGAAGGACCCGTGCGGCAATCCGTGGCCGGTGCTGCCGGAGAACGTGAGCGGCAACATCCACTTCTCCAACCGCGTCCATGCCCTGCCCAACGGCCGACGGCTGGGCGACGCCCTGTACGACGGCGGCATCTCGCCGGGGCCGGGGCTGGACAAGAAGGGCCCGACGGCGGTACTGAAGTCGTGCGGGAAGATAAACCACATCAGCGACGGACGGGCGTTCCTCCTCAACCAGCGGCTGTCACCGACGCAGCTCGCCGGAGAGAAGGGCTACCAGTTGTGGAAGGCCTGCACCGTAGCGTGGTCTGACTCGGGCATTTGATGCCCGGCCCTGTAGCGCGGCCGCAACGGCGCGGCGGATAGAGACAAAGAAAGAGGGGAGGCGCTTAAAGCGCCTCCCCTCTTTCTTTGTCAGCGCCGTGCCGTTCGTCGCGACGCCCCGCACTGTGCCGTTCGTGGTGAGCCTGTCGAACCATGAACGGCCCCAGACTGCTCACCCTTCGACGGGCCTGTAGTTGCCCCATTCATGGGGCAGTGTCGCCTGATGAATCAGGCAACTACGTTGGGTGAGGCGAACGGATGGAAGCGCCCCGCTCTGCGCGGCCATGCCCTTGGGCCCGTGCCACCGCCGCTACTTGTCCCGGCGCCACGGGCTCAACTCGAGGTGCTTCAAAGCCGTTTCCGCCCCGGCGATGGCCAGGCTCTCGGCGTATTCACTCTCGACCCACTCCTTCTGTGCCCTCAGGAAATACGTGTGGTACGCCGCCTCCACCTCGGTGGTGTAGCCCATCGCATCCACCATGTGGTTGATGGAGAACTTCGTCATCCGCAGGCGGAAGGGGTCATTCTCCGCCACCCGGCCGGCATAGGCCAGAGTCTCCTCCTCCAGTCTTTCCCTCGGGTAGACCCGGCTGACGAAGTGGTTCTCATACGCCTCGCGCGCCGTCATGAAGCGGTGCTCGAAGAGGAGCTCCTTGGCCTTGCGGGGGCCAACGTCCCACGGCGCCGAGAAGTACTGGACGTGGGTCGGCAGGAACATGGCGTCTTCCGAGGCGAAGATGAGGTCCATCGACGCGGCGACTATACACGCCCCGAAGATGCAGTAGCCATGCACCATGGCAATCATCGGCTTGGGCAGACTGCGCCAGCGAAGGCTCTTCTCCACGTACAGGTCCCTCATCCTCACGTAGCGGGCGACGCTGTCCCGCGGGTCGGCCATATACCCCCGCTCCTTCCGGTCGGCCATCTCCTCGGGGGTCCCCAGGTCGTGCCCCGACGAGAAGTTGTCGCCCTCGCCGGAAAGCACGATTACCCGCACGTCCGCATCAGCCGCCGCCCGGCTGAAGGCGTCGTCAAGCTCCTCGAGCAGCACGCGGCTGAGGCAGTTGCGGTATCGCGGCCGGTTGAGCTTAACCCGCGCCACCGTTCCGGGCTCGTACAGTATCTGTCGGTACTCCATGGGCCTGCTCCTTTCTCTCGGCCTGTGTCCTCGGGTCGGGCGAACCGATGGCTGGACCCGATGGGGGTAGAATAGGCACCACCCACCCGGGAGTCAAGCAGCGGGTTGCCCCCCGCGGGGTGAGGGTGGAGCGCCTGCCGACCCACACCCGCCTGCTTGACATGCCCCCCGGTTGATGCTACGCTCATCTCACGCTGGGTGATAAGAGTGAAATGATACCAGTACAAAGTCCGGTGAGCTTACTCGAGCGTGGCATGCGGGCGCTCGTGCTTCTCACCGTTGCCCTTCTGCTTGCGGCCGGCGCCTGCAACGGCAACAGCACGCCCACCATCTCCAGCCTCGTCGCCAACCCCGACACCGTGCCGCCGAAAGGGACCTCCACCATCATCTGCGATGCCAGCGACCCCGATGGCCACAGTCTCACCTACCAGTGGGCGGTAAATGGCTGGGTCATCTCGGGCAGCGGCAGCATCCTCACCTGGACCGCTCCGCCCGACAAAGGGACCTACACCATCGGCGTCACCGTCAGCGACGGCAAGGGAGGGGAAGCTTCCGACGACTGTCTGGTCGTCGTTGCCGCGCCAACCCCGGTGCCTACGCCCACGCCTAAGGCTACGCCTACGCCCAAGGCTACGCCCAAGGCTACGCCTACGCCCACGCCAACAGCGACGCCGACACCGCTGCCGACGGCGTACATGACGTGTACCCAAGCCAAGGATGCCATCCAGGCGGCCATCAATGCCTACCACTCCGCCCGCGGGCAGTACCCCACCGCCGGCGGCGGTCCGGGAGACATCGTGTGGGGCAAGCTTGTCGACGACTTCATGGACGCCGTGCCTCTCAACGACAAGGACTGCGATTGGCGGGTGAACAGCAACCCGCCGGGGCAGGTCTGCGTCCAGCACGTGTGCTGAGCATGCAGTTGTGGCACGGCGTGCTCACAAAACTGAGGTAGGGGGGAGGCAAACGGGGCCACCCATTGCCGCACACCCCGAACCCTGATGGCGTCCTCTTCAGGCGGGTACCGCCAGCTTCTACCACGACCGCATCGGCCGATATGCTGAATCGAGGAGGAGGGAAGGAATGGACTTTCAACTGACCGAAGAGCAGCGGATGCTGAAGCAGATGGTGCACGACTTCGCCGAGAGAGAAATCCGCCCCCACGCCGCGGAATGGGATGCCAACGCCGAGCACCTCCCCGACGACTGCCTCAAGAAGATGATAGAGTTGGGACTCATCGGGATGACCCTTCCCCAGGAGTACGGCGGGCAGGGGCAGGGCGCCCTGGATGCCATCCTGGCCATCGAGGGGCTGGCCCGGGTCACGATCCTCGCCGCTCACCCGGTCTTTGAGTCGTCCGTGGGCCCGGTGAGGGTTATAGACCAGTTCGGCAGCGAGGAGCTGAAGCGGAAATACCTTCCGCCGGCGTCCCGCGGCGAGATGTTCTTCTCGGTGGGCATGACCGAGCCCGAGGCCGGCTCTGCCCTGACCGACCTCACCACCCGGGCCGTCCTTGACGGCGACCACTACGTGGTCAACGGTCAGAAGCGCTTCGTGACCGGCGGCGGCGTGGCGGAGGGCTATGTGGTATACGTCAGGCTGAGCGAGCAGAAGGGCGCCAGGGGCATCGGCGGCCTGATAATCGAGAAGGGGACGCCCGGCTTCACCTTCGGCAAGCAGGAGCAGTTCATGGGCTTTCGCGGCACCCCCAGCGCCGACCTCATCTTCGAGCACTGCCGCGTCCCCGCGGAGAACCTCGTGGTGAAGGAGGGGGAGTTCCGGAAGCTGATGACCGCCTTCGACCTGGAGCGATGCGGCAACGCCACCATGTGCCTGGGCATCGCCCAGGGAGCCCTGGAGGAGTCGATGAAGTACTCCCAGGAGCGGAAGCAGTTCGGCAAGGACATCTGCGAGTTCCAGGCGGTCCAGTTCATGCTCGCCGATATGGCGCTCAAGGTTGAGGCTTCGCGGCTGCTCATCTACCGCGCCGCGGTCAACGCCGGGGCGGGCCTCCCCTCCGTGCTGGAGTCGAACCTGGGCAAGTGCTTCGCCAACGAGATGGTGCGCGACGTCACCGGCCTGGCCCTCCAGCTCCACGGCGGCTACGGGTACTCCAAGGAATACCCCATTGAGCGGATGTTCCGAGACGGGTGGGGATGGGGCATAGCCGGCGGAACGGTGCAGATGCAGAAAATCAGGATCGCCTCAGCGCTGCTCGACCGCCGCTTCGACCAGCGCAGGTAGGACGCATTTGCCCGGGCGCAGCGTCACACCGCAGGCGGGGCCGCCTTATTCCGGCGAGCACCAGCCGGCGTCGCAGCCCTCCATCCACAGCGCATCGAGCACGACAAGGTCCGGCGGCACCAGATGCGCCTCGATATCGAGGACGACGTCCAGCACCGCGGGAAGCCCCGAGTCCACCGCCCGCTGTAACGCCGGACGAATCTGGCCCGGCTCGGTGACCCGCTCGCCGTAGCA
>Ga0209164_1005200_pt1 | contig 11179 bp, 9 predicted proteins | sample MTBNYHSulfiMetaG_FD_187458 | JGI IMG/M metagenome (GOLD analysis project Ga0209164, IMG submission 187458) | Enrichment culture microbial communities from rom New York Harbor, USA that are MTBE-degrading - MTBE-NYH (New York Harbor Sulfidogenic)... | ecosystem: Environmental > Aquatic > Marine >... | reverse complement strand
TGCTATCTCGGAGTGCTTTGCTCCTGGACTGCACCGATATTGAAAACAGTGACTACGCCAGAAAAGTTGCCCTCAGCCAGTTTATCGAGGGCACCCGCTGCGCCATGATTCTGGCCGGACGGGAACAGAGAGCCATTGCGGAGCGTCCCTCTCTTAACTGGGAAGTCCGCAAACCAACACCCGATGAGCAGCGTACACTGTGGTACCAGGAGCTAAAGCATCAAGATGTCAACGGCCAAGTTGAAGCACTGGTCTCGCAGTTTAACCTTAATGTCTCCACCCTGCGCTCCATCTGTGACGAGGTAAGAAACAGGACAACAGACAGCAACGGTGACGATGACTTCAATACCATTTTGTGGGACACCTGCCGATTACAGGCGCGTCCCCGGCTGGATGAGTTAGCCCAGCACATCGATTCCACCGCTGTTTGGGATGACCTGGTTTTGCCAGAAACACAACAACAACTTCTATGTGAGATAGCAATGCACGTGCGTCAACGAATGAAGGTCTACGAAAAATGGGGATTCGCCCTTCGTAGCTCAAGGGGGTTGGGAATCAGCGCCCTCTTTGTCGGTCCCAGCGGCACCGGTAAAACAATGGCTGCTGAAGTACTGGCTAATGAATTGAGACTGGACCTCTACCGCATCGATTTGAGCCAGGTGGTGAACAAATACATCGGTGAAACGGAGAAGAACCTGCGCCGTGTTTTTGACGCGGCGGAAGACAGCGGCTCTATTCTCCTTTTTGATGAAGCGGATGCCCTTTTTGGCAAGCGCAGCGAGGTTAAGGACAGTCACGACCGCTACGCTAACATCGAAATCAGCTACCTCCTGCAACGCATGGAGGCTTACCGGGGACTGGCCATCCTGACGACCAATATGAAGGATGCGCTGGACACGGCATTTATGCGCCGCATACGCTTCGTCGTGCAGTTCCCTTTCCCCAATATCGAGCAGCGCGCTCAAATCTGGCGGCGCATCCTCCCACAGGAAACCCCTACTGACAGCCTTGATATCGAAAAACTGGCCCGTCTCAACGTAGCCGGCGGTAATATCAGAAACATTGCTCTGCATGCCGCCTTTTTAGCTGCCGATACAGGTGAACCCGTACGCATGACACACCTGCTGCGCGCGGCGCGTGTGGAATACAGCAAGCTGGAAAAAGCACTGACTGACGCTGAAATCCGAGGCTGGATATGAGTCAAAAACAACCGAACCATAATATTGACCTGCATATAGAAGAACTGGTGCTGCACGGCTTCCGACCACAGGACCGATATCGGATTGCCCGGGCTGTGGAACAGGAATTGACACGACTTTTAAGCGAGGGTGATTTACCATCGTCGCTGACACAGGGTGGTATGATTCCGGAAATTGATGGTGGCGACTTTCTGATGAGACGAGGGACGACACCCGAAAGCATTGGCGAGCAAGTATCTCAAAATATATATGGAGGCCTGAACCGGTGAGCAGAACATTGCAAAGAATCACAGAGGCAAAACCCACTCCTGCTCAATCTATCATCCCGGCACAAAACACTCTGATAGAGCCTCTCCATGCTTTTGGCCCCACGCAGGATTTAAACGGCATTAATCGAAAACCGCTGGTATCGCAGCCACCACTGGTACAGCCTGAACTCATTACTGGCCAGACCAACGATAAGTACGAGCCGGAAGCAGACCATATTGCCGATACGATAATTCGCATGCCGGCCGCCGGTATCCAACGAAAAACAAAAAATACGGCGTCACCGGATACTGTCGGGGTAGAAAACAGGAACTCAACCATTTCAAATGTTAACTATCAGGAATGTGGAGACACAAATTACGCGAGTGGGACCGGAATTGGCCCGGGGATGCTAGACGACATGCAGCAATCCGCTTCAGGAGGTAAATCTCTTACCCTGGATTTGAGACGATCCTTCGAGACCAGCTTTGGCCATTCATTGAACGATGTGAGGATTATATCAGATGCGAAGGCCACTCAGATTGCGGATCAACTCGATGCGCGGGCATTTACTGTCGGTAATAATATCTGGTTTAGTCACGGTGAATTCCGTCCTGATACTGTGGATGGGCGCCGTCTGCTTGCCCATGAACTGGCTCATACGGTACAACAGGGTTCCGGGAGCAGGGGATTACAGAGAGATACTGTTATCGGGCGCAATGACGATCCAGCGGAAACAGAGGCTGACAGGGTTGTCGACGCTGTGTTAAAAGGCGAACGGGCACCGGCAATTCGGCAGCGACCAAGCGTACTGCGCCGCGAGGCACGCCAGTCGTGTACTGTTTCCACCGCATCCAGACCGGACCAGCGTATTGTACAATGTGGAGATCAGCGCTACCGGGTGACCTTTGTCATCACTAGCGCGAGTGAGTCGGAAACACGTACCTCGGCTGATCTGGGCTTCAACGACGGTAGAATATTTCTCAATTTTGAAATCTGCCGCGGGGGCACCGCGGTTAACATACGGCCAAGCATAGACCTGCCCGAAGCTCTGGTCGATATTGTTGGCAATCTATTGCAGGGATCGGATGCCCTGGAAGGAGTTACCTTATCGCCCGAACTGAGAATAACCATAGTACAGTCACGAAGCTATTCTATTACGCTATCCGGGGGACCAACTGTTGAAGTGGGGAGCGGGGAAGTGACCGGTGGACGGGGCGGCGTATCAGTGGAAACCGGCGCGGGCCGCTTTGGAGGCGAAATCGCAGGTACCAGGGAACGCGGAGGACGAGGCGGTGTAGCCTGGACATTCAATATCAGGTACACGCCCGGTGATTTTAGGCCGGAAATCAGAGATTGTTCAAGGCGACGCCGGCGACTCCGGATGCGCTGTGAACGGCTCACCACTATTCCTGCCGTGCCGGCAAGACCGGCTGAAATGGGTACCTTGAGGCGGGAAGTGTATTTACTATTTCCGTACTCGGACTCGACTCCTATCGAGAGTATTCTCATCAGGGAAGGCAGCGGCACTCCCAGACCACCCGGGGCAGGCGAACTAGCGGCGCTGGGTACCGAGGGATATCGAGTCCGGAGTATCGAAGGTTTTGCTTCACCGGAAGGCCCCAGACCTCCTTCGCGAAGGCGCCGGTTTATGGGCAACATCCAGCTGGCCCAGAGTAGGGCTGACGAGGCCAAGAGGTGGCTGATGACAAACTGCCCCGACTGTGACGGGGCATCAATAGCTCCCGTGGGGCGCGCCGAGCTCTTCAGCCCCGGGCGGACGCCGGAACTTGAGGGCAGACCGCTGGCGGAAGAAGCGAGACGGGAATTCCTGGCCTCGGCTGACCCTCTCAGACCGGGAACCGAGGAAGCACGGCGAGCTATGGCGGGAGAACCCATTCCAGCTTCAACCCGTAGATTTGAAGTCTATCGACGACTCAGACGCGCCGTCATTGTTCTGGAACGAAGCGTTGTCGTGCGTCCCAGGCGCGCCGGAAGGCCGGCCAGGGTCGAAGCGACCGGCACAGCCTGTCCCCGCGAAGTTCGCGAAGCTGTTCGGAATCACTTAGGAATAACGATTATGCATATGTAAGACACTTATTCATACATGGAGAAGACAGGTAAATGAAGACAACGAGAACAACAGATTTAAGAGGAGCGATACCATGACAACCTTTCCAGGTTCTCCAAGATTAACTAAGGGTGCTATTATCGGGTTTAACCTGCCCAACCCCCTGGCGAGTGTGATTATTTTTCAGTATAACCCGCAAACGCTAACACGCTCACTAAGAGCGCGGACGGCGAGTACGGACGGTGCTCCAGCGGAGGTTACTCGGCTCTCCGGCGCCCCCGAGGAGACAATCACTCTGGATATTGAGATAGACGCCACTGACCAGCTGGAAAAGGCAGATGCAACTACGGTGAGCATGGGAATCTACCCGCAGCTCTCGGCACTGGAAATGCTGCTTTATCCCAAGAGCAGCCAGGTAATCGCCAATACAGCCCTGATGGCGGCGGGCACAATTGAAATCATTCCACCGGAAGGACCTTTTACTTTCTTTATCTGGGGCATGAAGCGAATCCTGCCCGTACGCTTGAGCGAATTTACCATTACGGAAGAGGCTCATGACGTCAACCTGAACCCTATCCGGGCCAAGGTGTCTTTGAGCTTGCGTGTGTTGAGCTACAATGACCTTTCGATAACCCATCCCGCCTATTATACGTTCCTAGCACATCAAATGGTAAAGGAGGCCATGGCAGTGATTGGCAGTGTCAGTAATGTGAGCGCTGTGGGGGGAGAAATCAGCCTGCTTTGAGGTAAACCATGTTTGATTATACAAGTCGCTATTACAATCTGGAGACGGCCACTTATACCACCAGTGACGGGAAGTCCATTGCCTACAAACGACGGCGGTTCCTGCCGCAGGGAAAGGACCTGCCATTACTGCTAGAGAGCCGGGTGGAGCAGAGCGACCGTCTGGATTTAATCGCCCACCGCACCATAGGAGATTCGGAGCAATTCTGGCGCATAGGTGATGCCAATAACGCCATGAATCCCCTTGACTTAACGGAGGAACCGGGTAACACGCTCAGGGTACCGATACCACAATATGAGGAGTCGCGATGAGCCAGCTAGGCATTTCTCTTACCGTGCTGATAGGGCCCACCGTGCCGGTGCCGGCATCGACAACTATCCTGGAGTCGCTGGATAGTATCGAGGTTACTCACAACGACCAGTCACGGTCTGGGTTTCAAATTGTCCTCAAGGCCGGGCGTAGCGGGGCTACGGACATGCTGGAATTCAACCTGCTGAAGAACCCGGTGCTCAAACCGTTCAGCCGGGTGATACTGCTAGTTACCATCAATGCTGCTCCCCGGGTTTTGATGGACGGAATCATTACCCACCAGCAGTTATCACCCAACAATGAGCCTGGAACATCGACTATGGTTATCACCGGGGAAGATGTCAGCCTGATGATGGACATGGAAGAAAGAAGTGCCGAACATCCGGCCCAGGATGAGACTATAATCGCCAACATGATAATTTTAACCTATGCTCAGTATGGTCTGGTGCCTATGGTAATCCCACCGATATCTCTGGACCCGCCGATTCCCACCGAAAGGACACCGGTACAGCAGGGCACCGACCTCCAGTATTTGCAGGAGCTATCAGGGCGCCATGGCTATGTTTTCTATGTTAGCCCGGGTCCTATCCCCGGCCAGAACACCGCTTACTGGGGACCTCCAGTGCGGACCGGCCTGCCACAAAAGGCACTATCTATCAACATGGGGCCCGATACCAATGTAGAGCAGATAAATTTCTCTAATGACTCCCTGAGGCCAACTTTTCAGGCTGGCTCGGTTCAAGACCGCCTGACCAATCAGACCATGCCGGTTCAAACGTTTGCCAGCACCCGGATGCCGCTGGTAAGTCAGCCAGCCTGGCTGGTTAACCAGCCCAACGTAAGGCGTAAACAATTCCGCCGTAGCGGGCTGAACACAATTCAGGCCTACGCCCAGGCTCAGGGGCAGACCGACGCCTCGATGGATGATGTAGTCACCGCTCAGGGCAATCTGGACGCGCTGAAATATGGTGACACGCTCCAACCCCGGGCTCTGGTGGATGTGCGCGGGGCAGGATACAGCTACGACGGCACGTACTACGTAAAGAGCGTAACGCATAATATTAAAAAGAATGAATATAAACAGCGGTTTACCCTGACCCGCGAAGGAACAGGGGCTTTAAGCCCGATGGTGAGAACGTCATGACGCAGTTTTTCGGCAAATATCGTGGTACAGTATCCAATAACATTGACCCCCAGCAGCAGGGGCGAATTCAGGTCAGTGTACCGGCTGTCCTTGGTGAAGGCTCCTTAAGCTGGGCAATGCCCTGCGCGCCATACGCAGGCTCGGGAGTAGGCTCCTTTACCGTCCCTCCCGTCGGGGCAAATGTCTGGGTTGAATTTGAGGGAGGTGATGCGGACTACCCCATCTGGAGCGGCTGTTTCTGGGGCGTCGGCGAAGTACCGGCCGTGCCAGCTCTCGCCGAGATGAAGGTCATTAAAACAGATACGGCTACTATCACCATAAACGATTTGCCCGGTGTCGGTGGCATAAAGATAGAGACCACCATGGGGATGAAGATCGAAATTAGCGCTGTAGGAATAGAAATCTCAAATGGAGTTGGCGCCAGTATCAAGCTAATGGGGCCGAAGGTTTCCATCAACGATGGTGCCCTGGAGGTGATATAGTGCCTGGCTTTTTACTTCATTTAGGAGCGACGGTGATTTGTGCCCATGCCGGACAGGCCCAGCCAACGGCACCAAATCCGCGTGTCATGGTAAGCAGTCAGCCTGTGGTCACACAGAGCTGTACTTATATGATTGCCGGTTGTCCTTTCACCGTGCCACCCTCGGTTCCCTCGCCCTGTGTTACGGGACAATGGATAACCGCCGCCACGCGGGTGCTGGCTGGAGGAGTGCCGGTCTTATTACAGGACAGCCAGGCTATCTGTACACCGAATGGTACGCCGCTGAATATCATCATGACACAAACCAGAGCGAGAGGCAGCTAATGGATATTAATTACCCGTTCTATTTCGATAGCCGGGGCCGTACCGCACAGGCCCGTGAAGAGAAACATATCCGTGATTTGATTGAGCAAGTCCTCTTCACCTCACCCGGTGAGAGAGTTAACCGACCAGATTTTGGTTGCGGACTGATGCAACTCGTGTTTGCCCCCAACAGTGATGAACTGGCCACAGCTACCCAGTATCTGGTGCAGGGCTCTTTGCAGCGGTGGTTGGGGGAACTGATTCAGATAGAGGCCGTCGAAGTGACCAGCGAGGAATCTACCATAGAGGTCAAAGTGCAGTACATTATTCGAAAGAATCAAGAGCGTAAAGTAGCCGAGTTTTCACGCGAGGTCTAAATGGAGATACAGTACTTCTGTAAGCAGCCAAAAAGACTTCAGGCAGTGCGAAAGCATGCCACACTGAATGCCATTGATTTTCTGGAAGTGCTCGACCAGATGGCGCCAACAGAGTGCCTCAGGCAACGTGTCCTGCTTGTCCACTGCGTTAAACCGCTATCCGGACTCAACGGGAAAAACGTGCGGATTGAGGGTGGTGTCCGCAGTCAGGTGAACGTCGTTAAAGCATCCATAGCTTCAGAAATGACCGACAGCCTCAAAGATTTACCACCCGAAGACCGGAACAAAATCCTGGATAACGATGACCCGGATAAAGTACTGATAGTAGAAATCGACTCACCAGGTGATTTCTCCCCTTACCGGTTAATGCTGGTACAGTCGGTCAATAGCGATAACCCGCCGACCGACTTCGACCCTTTGCTTTCACAGATTGAGTTCTCCTTCAAGGTTGAATGTCCCAGTGACTTTGATTGCTGGCAGAAAACGGTATGTCCACCGGAAAAATACCAGGAGCCTCAAATCGACTATCTGGTCAAGGACTATGCCAGCTTCCGCCGTCTGCTGCTGGACCGGCTTTCCACTATCATGCCGGACTGGCAGGAACGCAACGCCGCCGATGTGGGCGTAGCTCTGGTGGAAATCATGGCCTATCTCGGCGATTATCTCAGCTACTACCAGGATGCGGCGGCCACCGAGGCTTACCTGGGAACTGCCCGAAAACGCGTCTCGGTACGCCGTCACGCACGGCTGACTGACTACCCTATGCATGAAGGCTGCAATGCCCGTGTCTGGGTACAGTGTAACCCCGGCAGCGGTGACATCTATCTGGAAAAGGGCACACAGCTTCTTACCAAGCTAACCCACGATAACACACGCGTCACGCCCAATTCCTCTGACTATGACAAAGCCATGATGCAGCAGCCGGAGATATTCGAGACCATGCACGATGCTGTCATCTGCCAGGCTCACAATGAGATACAGTTCTACACCTGGGAGGATGAGGAATGCTGCCTGGCGGCGGGCTCAACACGCGCCACCTTGCGAGACAGTGCCACGAATCGTCTGCGCTTACGCCCGGGGGATGTATTGATTTTTGAGGAAGCCCGGAACCCCGATACCGGCCTGTCCAATGAGAAGGACCCCAGTAAACGACATGCGGTGCGCCTCATCAAGGTCTACCCGGAAGCAGAATTGCTCAGGGACGGTACTGCCGAACCACAACTGCAGCTAAAGAAGGACCTGTTTGATGTGGAACAAAGTAAAACCGACCCTCTTACTGATGAACTTATCGTGGAGATAGAGTGGGCGACAGAAGACGCTTTGCCCTTCTCTTTCTGCCTCCGTGAGGTCGTCGACCCCAATGAAGAGGCCGAGGGGGAACAGCCCGTAAGTATTGTCAGCGGCAACATAATCCTGGCCGAACACGGGAAAACGCTGGGCAAAGGTAAGGCCGGCGTGACCGATACTCCGGAGATACTACCGGAAGTTAGTGAAGGACGGTACTGGCCTTCCCTGGAGGAAACCAACATAACCCACAGCGTTCTTTATAATGATATTAAAGCCCGCAAACAGGCGGCGTCGAAGGCTCTGGTTCAGGACCCTCGTGAGGCACTGGCTGAAGTAACTCTTCAGGACGATGACGATAACCTGTGGCACGCCCGACGTGACTTACTGGATAGCGACGAGTTCTCCCATGATTTTGTCGTGGAAATAGAGGATGATGGAACGGCCCGTCTGAGGTTCGGCGATGGAGTCCTGGGAGAGAAACCAGAGACCGGAGGTCAACTGAAAGCAACCTATCAAATCAGTAGTGGCCGGTCCGGAAATGTAGGCGCCGAGGCTATCGCCCATATAGTCACCACCCAAGACGATATTGAAAGTGTGCGCAATCCCATACCAGCCCGGGGAGGAGTCGATGCGGAATCAATCGAAGAGGTCCGCCTCTATGCCCCTCAGGCGTTTCGTACTCAGAAGCGGGCGGTCACGGCCGAAGATTACGCTACTTCCGCCGAGAAGCACCCCGAGGTGCAAAAGGCGATGGCGACGCTAAGATGGACCGGGAGCTGGCATACCATGTTTATCACGGTGGATAGAAAGGGCGGTAGACAGGTGGATGCCGCTTTTGAAGCGGAGTTATCGGAGTTCCTCGGTCAGTTCCGGCTGGCCGGGCATGACCTGGAGATAGAACCGCCCGTATTCGTACCGCTGGATATCATCATGACTGTTTGCGTGGAGCCTGATTATTTTCGTGATAAGGTTAAACAGGCGTTGCTGGAGGCCTTCAGCAACGTTGACCTTCTCAACGGGAAACGCGGGTTCTTCCACCCGGACAATTTCACCTTTGGACAGCCGGTATACCTGAGTCAGATTATCTCCACCGCCATGCAGATTCCGGGGGTTAAATGGGTGGACGTCAGCAGTACTTTAAACAGATTCCAGCGCTGGGGAGAATCAGCCAAAAACGAAATCGAGGAAGGGCTCATCAAGATGGACCGCCTGGAAATCGCCCTTTTACAAAATGACCCGAGCGCGGCTGAGAACGGGAAAATCGAATTCATTATGGAAGGTGGCCTATGACCATACCGTGCGATAGCTCCAAGCCCAGTCCCTGTGACTGCCCTGAAGAGGTTGATATCGGGCATACCAATGAGCCCGGTCAGCCAGAGATATCTTATCGTCTGGGCACCCATAGCACGTTTCTCAACAGGATGCTGGGTAAGATTCACACCAATGAGCTGCTTCGAGAGAAGTTGACCACCAGGGAGAACGATGACCCGTCCATCGCCCTGCTGGATGCCTGGGCGGTAGTGCTTGATGTGCTCACTTTCTACCAGGAACGTATTGCTAATGAAGGATATCTGCACACCGCTACCGAGCGGCGTTCCATACTGGAAATGGCCCGGACAATCGGCTATGAACTTAATCCAGGGGTGGCCGCCAGCACTTATCTAGCCTTCACCGTTGATGACACGGACGAACGCTACGCCACGGTCACCATTTCTCAGGGAACCCAGATACAGAGCATTCCGGCACAGGGCGAATTGCCGCAGACCTTTGAAACATCTGAGGAATTTACCGCTCATGTTGAGTGGAACACCCTCAAGCCACGTCAAACAAGGCATCAAACACTGGGTATCGGCAGCGACGACAAGCTCTACTTCCTGGCCCCGGCTGATTCTTCGTCCAGCATCATCGGTGACTTCTATATTGTCAACCCGGACTCTTCCCTTGAGGACAGCACGCCGGTGATAGCTACCGAGGTCAATACACTGTACCTTGATGGCATTGCCACCAAACTGGAGGCCGGCGATATCATTCTGCTGGCCGGTAAGAAAGGCGAAGATGACTGGAACACATTTATCCGACCGATTGTGAGCGTCGAGATAGATAAAGAGCTTAACCGCACCGTAGTCCAGCTATCCAGCCCATCTCAAAAGGTACAGTTTGTCATGGCGACACTGGCACCAATTCTCTATGTTTCCACGGGGCTTTCTTTTAATGCCACCCAGGTCCAGCAGAACGTGCTCGCCGGCGATATCAGTGAAACAATGATGAACGCTCTTATCACCATCAACAGCTGGAATCAGGCAGAACTGCTGCAGCATGTAACTACTGTCCAATCGGCTACAGCCTCAGTGGAAGCCAAGCAGGGCGTCTTTGCCTTCCGCGAGCATGTCGGGTTCTTTGGGAACAATGCCCCTGACCACGATGCCGTTGACAGTACAATCTATAGCGCTGACTGGGACGCTACCGGATGGGAGATATGGAAGAGCTACCCGAGCGGCAACCTGTACTCAGGCGCTGATGTCTATCTGGAAAGAAAGGTAGAAGGAATTGCCGAGGGCAGCTGGGCCCTGCTGGAATGCCCCAGCTCGGCTTCGCAGCGCTACAAGCCATATCTGGTGAGCGATATCAGAGATGAGTCTATCACCGGTTTTTCTCTGAGCGGTAAGGCAACTGGCCTGAGCTTGAACGATATCGACGGCGGTGCGGCGGACAAGCCGAGCGAATTCAAGGTACGTAATACCACAGCTTACGTGGAGAGCGAGCGGCTGGACCTGGTGCAACTGCCTATAGAGGAGGACCTGGAGGAAGAAGCAGATTCGGACGGCAGCACCACCACAGTGGGGGTTACCCAGGTGATGCTCGATAGTCTCGTGCTGGGTCTCCAGATAGGACAGCCAGTGATAGTCAGCGGTGAACAGGTAGAAACCGAAGGCGTAACCAGCCATGAAGTGGCCATCCTGAAAAATATCATCCACAGCCGGGGCTACACCGTGCTTTTCTTTGAGGAAGCATTACAG
>Ga0209164_1005199_pt1 | contig 11184 bp, 8 predicted proteins | sample MTBNYHSulfiMetaG_FD_187458 | JGI IMG/M metagenome (GOLD analysis project Ga0209164, IMG submission 187458) | Enrichment culture microbial communities from rom New York Harbor, USA that are MTBE-degrading - MTBE-NYH (New York Harbor Sulfidogenic)... | ecosystem: Environmental > Aquatic > Marine >... | reverse complement strand
AGCGGGGGGCGGTGCTGTTGCCGGATAACCGGGAGCAGCGGGTGCCGGAGAAGGCCTATCGGCCCTTGCGGTGGCTGAAGCAGCCGCAGCGCCAGACGGTGGTTCGCATGGCCAAGCGCTTCCTGGGCGTTCCCTACCTGTGGGGTGGCAAGTCAATGCAAGGGATCGATTGCTCAGGGCTGGTGCAGGTCGCCTACCGGGCGGCGGGTATCTATGTTTCCCGCGACGCGAATCAACAGTTTCTGGCCGGCCGCCTGGTGGCGACGCGCCACTACCGGGGGGAGCTGACGCCGGGCGACTTGATTTTCTTTGCCGGAGCGGTTGGCAGCATTACCCACATCGGTATCAGCCTTGGAGAGTCGAAGTACATTCACGCCGATGGAGAAAACGGGGTGGTGATTGCCAGCCTGGATCCCCGCGACGCCGAGTATGACGCGGCGCGGGCGAAGTCTTTTGTCTATGCCAAGCGCCTGATTCAGTAACCGGCTCAGCAAGGCGTGCGAGCGCACCAAGTCCCCCCTGTCCTCGCGGGAGGGGGTGAGGGGGAGGGGGCGTTGTGTTGGTTGTTCGCCTCGAAGGGGCGGAGGCAGTAGCCCGGGGTGACCGGAGGGAACCCCGGGATGGGGGGGCGCCCAAAACCGAAAGCCCCGAAGGGGCGACAGAACATCATTGTCTGAAGCAGAATTCACAGGATTTCAGAATTTTCAGGATGGCTTTGAGTATAGTGGTAGCCTTACGCGCCGGCGCAAGGAATCCCGACCCTTGGCGGCTTTGCGTCTTGGCGTGAGAAAAAGCGAGCGCCAAGTCCCCCCTGCCCTCGCGGGAGGGGGTGAGGGGGAGGGGGCGTTGTGTTGGTTGTTCGCCCCGAAGGGGCGGAGGCAGGTAGCCCGGGGTGACCGGAGGGAACCCCGGGATGGGGGGCGCCCAAAACCGAAAGCCCCGAAGGGGCGACAGAACATCATTGTCTGAAGCAGAATTCACAGGATTTCAGAATTTTCAGGATAGTTTTTGGCTTAGGGGTAGCTTCACGCGCCGGCGCAAGGAATCCCGACCCTTGGCGGCTTTGCGTCTTGGCGTGAGAAAGAGCGAGCACCAAGTCCCCCCTCCCCTCGCGGGAGGGGGTAAGGGGGAGGGGGCGGCAGAACATTCCCCCCGGTCTGAAGCAGAATTCACAGGATTTCAGAATTTTCAGGATGGCTTTGAGTATAGTGGTAGCCTTACGCGTCGGCGCAAAGAATCCCGGCCCTTGGCGGCTTTGCGTCTTGGCGTGAGAAACACCTATCGATCTTGGCAAGTCGGGGCATTCCGGTGAGTTCGAATTTGTTGGTCACGCCTTTCCAGAAACTGGAGAGCGAGCAGGGGGCTCGCTTTGTGGATTTTGCCGGTTGGAGCCTGCCGGTCTCGTATGGAGGGATTCTCGAGGAATACTGGGCGGTGCGGCGGCGAGCGGGGCTGTTTGATGTCAGCCATATGGGTCGCTTTTTGTTCACCGGCGCGGATGGAGTTGACCTGCTGGAGGTTTTGCTGACCAACAAGGTGGCCGATCTCGCTCCGGGCCGGGGCCGCTATAGCCTGATGTGCCGCCCCAGCGGCGGCATCATTGACGATGTGATCTGCTTTTGCCTGGCGCCGCAGCGCTACCTTTTGATTGTCAACGGCGCAACGCGGGAGAAGGACTACGCCTGGATCCATTCCTGGTTGGCTAAGTTCCCCGGGGTGCAGTTGCAGGACCTGACCCTGAAGACGGCGATGCTCGCCTTGCAGGGGCCGCAGGCTCGCGCCATGCTGCGTGAGACGTTCATCGCGATGGGCCTGGAGAATGCGGCGGAGGAAGTGGCGGCCCTCGGCCGGTTTCGCATCGTTGAAGCCTCCGGGGGCGAACCCTTGCCGCTGCTGGTTTCGACGACGGGCTACACCGGTGAAGACGGCGTCGAGCTGTTTGGAGCGCCACCGCAGTTGCAGCAGCTGTGGTCCCGCTTCATCGAACAAGGAGCGCAGCCGGCGGGGCTGGGCGCTCGGGACATCCTGCGCCTTGAAATGGGCTATCTCCTCTACGGCCAGGATGCCACCGAGGCGAACGACCCATACGAAGCGCGGCTGGGCTGGACGGTCAAACTCGACAAGCCCGCCGCGTTCGTCGGCAAAGACGCGCTGGTTCTCAAACAGGGTGTGGGGCCTAGCCGGACGCTGGTCGGCCTGCGCTTGCAGGACCGGCTGATCCCTCGCACCGGTTTTTCCATCATGGAGGACGACGAACCGGTCGGGCAAGTCACCAGCGGCGGTTTTTCCCCCTGGCTCAAGAGGCCGATTGCCTTGGCTTATCTGTCGGGTTTTGCGGGAGAATGGGGCAGCCAGCTGGATGTCCTCATTCGGGGCAAGCGGATTCCTGCACAGGTTGTCGAGCCGCCCTTCATAGATAAGTCCAGACCACCCGAGTCGGCCTGAATCTTTCCCCGGGGGTGGACTTTGTGCTACATTGGGTCGGCGCCTCGGCGGACGCCTTTGGCTTCGGAAGGCGCGTGAAAGGCATCGAGGGCTTCCAGGACCGGCCCATCAATCTTTGGGGAGGAGTTGAGGGAATGCTGCTACCGGAGGATCTGAAATACCGGAACTCGCATGAGTGGGTGAAAGTGCAGGGAGAGACCGCCCGGGTCGGCGTGAGCGACCATGCCCAGCAGGAGCTGAACGACGTGGTCTTTGTCGAGCTTCCCGAGGTCGGCAAGGAGGTCGCCGCCGGCGAGGCCAGCTGTGTGGTGGAGTCCACGAAGGTGGCCGCCGACGTTTACGCCCCCGTCAGCGGTACGGTCACCGCGGTCAACACCGACCTGGAAAGCGACCCGGGGAAAATCAACTCCAGCCCTTACGAAGAAGGCTGGCTCTTTGAAATCAGGATGTCCAATCCGGTTGAGCTGGAGGCCTTGCTTTCCGCCGAGCAGTACCGGGAGAGTTTGCAGCAGTAAAGGTGAAAGCGCAGGGACCGCAGTGGCGAATGCGCTGTCCGGGAGAGCACCTTGGAGTTGAACCGAGATTGAATAGGCCGAGTCAACATCGTTTCCTGCCGCACACCGAGCGGGACAGGGCCGAGATGCTTCGCAGCATCGGAGCCGGCACGGTCGAGGAGCTTTTCCAAGCGATTCCTGCCGCCATTCGAAACCGGTCTTTTGAGTTGCCGCCCCCGCTGTCGGAAGCCGAGCTGCTTGACGAGATGGGGCGCTTTGCCGGCGCGAATCGAACCGGGGCGAAGCTGTTCCTCGGGGCCGGCGCGTACGAGCACTTCATTCCTTCCATGGTCTGGTCGCTGGCCGGGCGAGGCGAGTTCGCTACGGCTTATACCCCTTATCAGCCCGAGGTCAGTCAGGGCACCCTTCAGGCGGCCTTCGAGTACCAAAGCCTGATCTGCGAACTGCTCGCGATGGAAGTGTCCAATTCCTCGCTCTATGATGGGGCTTCGGCCTTGGCCGAGGCGGCCTTGATGGCCAATCGGATTGTGCGCAAAGACCGGGTTCTCGCCCCGGCGACCCTGCATCCGGCGTACCGGCAAGTGCTGCAAACCTACCTTCAGGGCATCGGCGTCGCGGTCGAAACGATCCCCTCGCAAGGGGACCGGATCGATCAGGAGGCTCTCGCCTCGCTGCTCAAGCAGCCCGCCACGGCGGTGATCGTTCAACATCCGAACTTCTTCGGCCAGCTCGAGCCGGTGTTTGATCTGGCCGAGCAGGCTCATGCAGCGGGAGCGCTGCTGATCGCCTCGGTTTATCCCATCTCCTGCGGCGTGCTGGCCCCTCCCGGGGAGTACGGGGCCGATATCGCCTGCGGGGAAGGGCAGTCGTTGGGACTTCCCTTAGCTTATGGAGGCCCCTATTTTGGGTTCCTCGCCACCCGGCAGAAGTACGTGCGCCAGATGCCCGGCCGACTGATCGGCCAGACCAAAGACGTCGAGGGCCGAACGGGCTACGTTCTCACGCTTCAGACGCGGGAGCAACACATCCGCCGGGAGAAGTCCACCTCCAACATTTGCACCAACCAATTTCTGTGCGCGTTGGCCGCTTCGATTTACCTGGCGGCGATGGGAAAACAGGGCTTGCCGGAGGTCGCCCGGCAGTGTGTTCGAAAGAGCCATGAACTGCGAGACCGGCTGGTCGAGCTGGAGGGCGTCGAGCAAAGGGGGAACGGGCCGTTTTTCAACGAGTTTGTGATCGCCACACCGCTGCCGGCGCGCGAAGTGCTCGAGGGACTGCGCCGGGAAGGCATTGTGGGCGGCTATCCCTTGGGCTGCTGCGACCCGCAGCGGGAGAAGGAATTTCTGGTATGTGTAACGGAAACTCGATCGAGGCAAGAGCGGGAGCGGTACGTCGAGACGTTGAGAGCGCTGCTCAGCCGCTAGAGCAGCCGTCTCGGCAGACCGCCCCCGGCACTGCAATCGGGGCGCGCTGGCATGACGTGGATCGGGCGCACCAGTTTTTTCTCGAACTGCCGCAGGTGCTCTTCATTCTTGGGACGATCGCGCTTTCGCTCTGGTTGCGGCCGGATGATCGCTTGTACGGCACCCACGAGCAGTTGGGATTTCCACCTTGCGCGAGCCGCGTCCTGCTGGGCATCCCCTGTCCCTCGTGCGGCCTGACGACCAGCTTCGCGTTTATGTCGCACGGCCACCCCGTGCGGGCTTTTCAAGCCCACTACCTGGGGCCTTTTCTTTATGTCGGGATGCTGGCCTACCTGGCCTTTCTGATGGTCTGCCTCATTCGAGGACAGAGGATCCGGATGCGCTGGCCGGGATGGGTTCCGTACAGTTTGGTGTTCGGCGGCCTGGTCATATACCTGCTTTGTTGGGTCATTCGAGTCGCGCAGGAACTCTAAAGGGAGACTTTGACAGCGATGGTCGAGCCGCTTCTGATGGAGAAAAGCAGCCCGGGGCGTATCGGTTTCAGTCTGCCTACCGGAGACGGACCGGAGGAGCCACTTGAAAAATGGCTGCCCGAGGCGCTGCTTCGCAAGCGTCCGGCCGCCTTGCCCGAGCTGTCGGAGCCGGACGTCGTCCGCCATTACACCCGCCTGTCCCACCTGAACGCCTCCATTGACGGCAACTTCTATCCCTTAGGCTCCTGCACCATGAAATATAATCCCAAGGTCAATGACCTCGCTGCCTCGCTGCCGGGCTTTGAGCGTCTGCATCCGCTTCAGGAGGCTCAGGACGCGCAGGGGACGCTCGGGATTCTCTGCCAGCTGGAACGCTTTCTTTGCGCCCTGACGGGCTTCGGTGCGTTCACGCTGAACCCGGCGGCCGGCGCGCAGGGTGAGCTGACCGGCCTGCTGATCATCCGGGCCGCTCACCGCAAGCGCGGCGAGAAACGCACAAAGATTCTTGTCCCGGCCAGCGCGCATGGCACTAACCCGGCCAGCGCGACGTTGGCGGGTCTGCAAACGGTCGAGGTGCCGACCAGCGAGCGAGGTCTCGTCACCGCAGCCGCGCTGGAGCCTTTGATGCGGGACGACGTGGCTGGCATTATGATGACTAATCCCAATACCTATGGGCTGTTTGAGGAAGAGATTCTTGATGTGTCCCAGCTTGTTCACGAGCGAGGAGGTCTTCTCTATTACGACGGTGCCAACTTGAATGCGACCTTGGGCTATGCCCGCCCCGGCGATATGGGCTTTGACGTCTGCCACATTAATCTTCACAAAACCTTCTCGACGCCTCATGGCGGCGGCGGCCCGGGCAGCGGCCCGGTCGGCGTGACGAAAGAATTGGAACCTTATCTGCCGGTGCCCCGCATTGTCCGGAATGAGAACGGCTACACGATGCGCGAGGATTTCCCGGACACCATCGGCAGATTGAGCGCTTTTCAAGGCAATGTAGCCATCGCCCTGCGGGCCTATGCCTACGTCCGGCAGCTGGGAGCTGGGGGATTAAAGCAGGTTTCGGAGTCGGCGGTGCTGGGCGCGAACTACCTGCTGCAGAAGTTCAAGGCTCATTTTGATCTGCCCTATGGCGAGCGCTGTATGCACGAGTTTGTCGCTTCGGCGGCCAACGTCAAGGCGCAAGACGTGCGCGCTTACGACATTGCCAAGCGGATGCTCGACTTCGGTTTCCATAGTCCCACGGTTTATTTCCCCTTGGGTGTGCCGGAAGGCATGATGGTCGAACCGACGGAGACCGAGTCAAAGGAAACCTTGGACGCTTTCGGCCGGATGCTTGATCAGATCGCCGAGGAAATCCGTTCGCAGCCCGAGTCCCTTCACGCCGCCCCCCGGAATGCTCCGGTTCGGCGGCTGGATGAGGTGGGTGCCGCCCGCCACCCGGTTTTGCGGTGGAGTTTTGGGCCGTCGCATGGCCCCTCTGAGGCCGGTTTGAAGTGAATCACGTTCGAGTGCTGCCGTTTGGAACGTTTGAGCCTCGCTATAATATGGCGCTCGATGCGGTGCTGCTGCGCCGGGCCGCTTCGGGGCAAAGCCCTCCCACGCTTCGCTTCTATCAGTGGAGCCGGCCTACGCTGTCCTTCGGCCGCAGCCAGCGATCCCTGATGGACGACCTTGAGCTCCACTCGGGACCGGAGACGTTCGACGTCGTCCTGCGGCCGACGGGCGGCGCGGTGGCGGTTCACGGACGGGATCTCTCCTATGCCTTGGCGACGCCTTTTCCTTGCTCGTTCCTTCCGCCCCGGCCCAAGGCGTGTTACGGGGCCATTCACGGCGCTTGGGCCGAGGCGCTCCGGCGACTGGGCTATGAGGTGGAGTGCCTGCCCACCGGGCAACGGGGGAACTACCGGGAGAAAATCTATTGTAGCCTGACCCTGAGCGCCTATGATATTGTCAGCGGTCGGCGCAAGGTGGTCGGCAGCGCCCAGCGGCTTTCTTCGGGAGCGCTGTTGCAACATGGCTTTGTCTTGCTGGACGAGGACTTCGGCTGGGTGCGCCGCCTGCTTGGCCCGGCCGGCGAAGACTTGGCTCAGGCCAGTGTTCCCTTGAGCGATCTGCGCCCCCCGGGCGGCCGGCTGGACCTGGAGCCGTTTCGCCGGGCGCTGCTCGATGCGCTCCAGGCGGCTCTGGGAGTCGAGTTTCAAGAAGCAGCCTTGTCGTCCGAGGAGCAGCAGGCGGTCGAGAAGGCCGCAATTGAACCCTCGGAGTAGGGATTTCAATCCCGTGAGAAAGAAAAGGCCGAAATCTTTTTGAACGCTCACTCGAGAAACACGGAAGGACGAATCGAATGCAAACTATTCTCTATGGCAAGGATTACCTCACCACGCAGGATTGGGCCAAGGAGGAGCTGGATACCCTGCTGGCGGCCGCCTTCGACCTGAAGCTGAGTTTCGCCCTCGGCAAACCGCACCGGTATCTGCCCGACAAGACGATCTTCCTGATCTTTTTCGACAAGTCCACCCGTACGCGCAACGCCTTCGAGGCCGGCATCACCCAGCTGGGCGGGCACGCCCACGACCTGGCCCCGACGATTATGCAAATCTCTCATGGCGAAAGCCCCAAGGACACCGGAATCATTCTTTCCCGCTATGGGCATGGGATCGCTATCCGCCACGACCTGGTCCCCGGCGAAGGCCATGCCTACATGCGCGAGGTGGCCAAATGGGCCGACATGCCGGTGATCAACTTGCAGTGCGACATCGACCACCCGACGCAAACGATCGCCGATCTCATGACGATGCAAGAGAAGTTCGGCAAGAATCTCAAGGGGCTCAAAGTCGCGGTGTCGTGGGCGTATGCGCCCAGCTACGCCAAGCCGCTTTCCGTGCCCCAGGGATTGATCACGCTTCTGCCCCGCTACGGCATCGATGTCACCCTCGCTTATCCCGAGGGCTGGGACCTGATGCCCGAGGTGATGCAGCAGGGCGGGGAAAACGCCGCGGCCGGCGGGGGCAGCCTGAAGGTGACTCATTCGATGGAGGAGGCGTTCGAGGGAGCCGATGTGGTCTATCCGAAGAGCTGGGGTATTCTCGACCTGTTCGGCGACCCGGAGGAGGCGCTGAAGCGAGCCGAAGAGCACAAGGATTGGATCTGCGACGAGAGAAAAATGCGGCTTGTCGCCCGCCGAGGAATCTATATGCACTGTCTTCCGGCAGACCGGGGGCACGAGGTCACCGACGCGGTGATTGACGGCGAGCGCTCGGTCGTGTACGATCAGGCTGAAAACCGTTTGCACACGGCCAAAGCAATCATGGCTTTGACCATGGGCGGACGGTGATGGAATTGCGAATGACGAATGACGAAGGGTGCCAAGTACAACGCTGGCCGTGAGCCTCTTGACGGTTGACCCTTCGCCCTTTGCTTATCTTACGGGGGGCACGGAATGAAGCGCTGCTGCTTCGTGATGTCCTTGGTTCTCCTGTGTGTCGGCATGCCCGGCCGAGCCGGGTGGTGGAGCCGCTGGTTCGTCGACCGCGATTCTTCCCTCCAAAGCCTCTCGGCCTTGGCAGTGCCCACTCTCCTCAGCCCGCAAGATGGGGCAACCTTCTCCCTGGAAGAACCGATCGTTTTGAGGTGGACGAGCGTCAGCGATGCGACCGGTTACTATTATGAGGTCAATGGGGCGGGATCCGGCGAGTCCATCCTTGCGACGCAAGTCAACCTGCCGCTGAATCCTTACGCGGTGGGGCGCTTTGACTGGCGAGTCCAAGCTTGGGGCAACCACGAAATCGGCCCCTGGTCCGAGACCTGGACCTTCTACCGGCAGAACGCCGTTACGCCTACGCCGACGCCCTTCGGCACACCGTTGCCGGATCTCGACGTCGACGGCAACGGCCGCGTGGACTACCGGGACAGTTTTACTTTTCTCTCGGAGTGGCGGCAGACGAACGCAACGCATGATTTCACCGGCGAGGGTCTCCTCGACCAGCAGGACGTGCTGCTGTACCTGACGGGATGGAAAAGTCCCGGCCGGCTGTTCCCCTTGCCCACGCCGGCGCTGCCCGCGCCGCAGCTGCTCGAGCCGCTTAATGGAGCGGAAATCGACTTCTGGGACATTCATGAATTTGATCCCCGCGAGGGGCGGGACAATGGGGTTTGGTTCCGCTGGACCGCGGTTGCGGAGGCCAACTGGTACGAGCTGCGCATTCAGGGGCCTGCGGGCTGGAGCAACGTGGGAGATTATATCGAGTCGGGCATCACCACGACCGAGTTCAAAGTAACTCTGCCTCTGCGGCTGGACAACCCCAAGGACCTGGGGCTTTACCGCTGGCAGGTGCGGGGTTTCAGTACCGCCCAAGGGGGTATGGGTGCCTATAGCGATCCCTTCACCTTTGTGGTGGAGTACATCGGGACGTTGCCGACGCCGACGCCGACGCCTATCCCCCGCTCGGCCGACCTTGACCAGGACAGCCGGGTGACGATCGAAGACATTTTCACTTTTGCCTTGGCTTGGGGGATCTCCGAGGCGAGCCAGCCGCAGCAATACAGCGCCTTGGAGACCGCCGACCTCGATCGCAGCGGCTGGGTCGGCCCCGACGACCTCTACCTTTTCCTCCGCTCCTATCACCGGCGCCTTGAGGAGACGCTTACCGCGCCGCTCCTGCTGTCTCCCGCCGATGGGGCGCGCGTGCCTTACCTTCAAGCGATTGCGGCCGATTTTCAGTGGACGTTCGAGGCCCGCCCGGGCGCGGCCCTGTACGAGTATGAGATTCTTCAACCGCCCCCGTTGGTTCCGATCAAGCGGGGTTTTATCAACGACACCGGCAAGGCGGAATACAACCTTCGAACGTTGATGACGCCCGCTCTTAAGGGCGAGTGGCAGTGGCGGGTGCGGGCTTATGGGCCGAGCGGCCGGATAAGTCTCTGGAGCCCGCGCTGGAGCTTCAGGGTCGAGTGAAGAATGTCCCCGCTCGGAGTAGAGACTTCAGTCTCGTCTGGATGCACTCAACCCCGGGATTAAAATCCCTACTCCATCGTGTTTGATCCCCGCTCGGAGCAGAGACTTCAGTCTCGTCCGGATGCACTTAACCCCGGGATTAAAATCCCTACTCCATCGTGTTTGATCCCCATTCGGAGTAGAGACTTCAGTCTCGTCTGGATGCACTCAACCCCGGGATTAAAATCCCTACTCCATCGTGTTTGATCCCCGCTCGGAGTAGAGACTTCAGTCTCGTCCGGATGCACCCAACCCCGGGATTAAAATCCCTACTCCATCGTGTTTGATCCCTGCTCGGAGTAGAGACTTCAGTCTCGTCCGGATGCACTCAACCACGGGATTAGAATCCCTACTCCGTCGTTGTCTTATCGCTTTGGAATCGGCATACAGAGTTCCTCGGGCGCGAGGCCATAGTCCTCATCCTTGTGGTGGATAGGGATCCCCCGGTTCGCTAGCCACAGCGCCATCACGAGGTCGTCGTGCTTCTCCACGCCGAGGCCGTGCAGTTCCTGAATGAGCAGCGCGGTCTTTTCCCGGCTTGCCGCGTCGCCCGTCGGCAGGAGAATCTTCCGGTTTTCAAACAGCACCGACAGGGAGGGAATACCTTCGTAAAGGTCCGCCTTTTTGCGCGTGGTCGTGTGGCCGACAATGGGAAGGTCGCTCTTCCGGATCAGCTCCAGCTCGTAGAGCCGCTGGAAGAGGTTGTTTTCGATCGTGATGCGCTCGGGCCGCCATCGCCGGGCCTGGCGGACAATCGCCCGGGTCAGCTCGTCCGGCGTCAGCCCTCGCGCGCGGAAGAAATCGAGCACGATTCGCGTGCCGTCCGCTCGAACGCCGAGCGTGAGGATTACCGAGTAATCGCTGTCCTGCTCCTGCGCCTGCCGCCGGTCGGCGACCATCGCCAGATCGATTCCCTGATAGACGACGAGTCCTTCTTTTTCCTCGCCGGCTTGGATGAGGGAAGGATTGCCCATACACAAAGAGGGTTCCTGGCAGGCTTCAAGCCAGGCGAGGCGAAACAGGGCCGTCGAGTCGTCAATGACTTCGTTCTGTTTCTCCCGGTTGAACACAACGGTGCCCAGCTCCCGGCGATCCTGCGCCAGCCGCTCGTAGGACCACTTCTCAGGCATCAACACCTGTCGCTTTTCCTCATCCACAATCGCGCGCTCGATGAGGATTTCATAGCTGGAACTGTGGATAAGGTGGCTGTAGAGGTCGTCGAAGTGCTTGCGGGTGCCGATGACAAGCTGGCGGCCCTCAGGCTCCAGGATGGGGGTGAGCTCCGAATAGAACCAGTCGAGGGCCTTCCGGCGCTGCGTCGCCGACAGGCA